>Ga0181520_10006939_pt1 | contig 16973 bp, 14 predicted proteins | sample PEATcosm2014_Bin_29_FD_132451 | JGI IMG/M metagenome (GOLD analysis project Ga0181520, IMG submission 132451) | Peatland microbial communities from MTU Mesocosm Facility, Houghton, MI, USA - PEATcosm2014_Bin02_30_metaG | ecosystem: Environmental > Terrestrial > Soil > Wetlands > Peat | place... | reverse complement strand
CTCCGATGGCTCGCTCTACGTCACCGATCCGCCCTACGGCCTGCGCGTGCAGAAAGAATCAGATCCTGCGAAAGAACTCCAGGTCAATGGCGTCTATCGCATCCCGCACGCGTTCGATCAAAAGCCCGGCGCGCCGCCCGCTCGCCAGGACCTCCAGCTCCTCATTTCAGATTTGCCGCGGCCCAACGGCATCGTCTTCTCGCCCGGCGAAAACTTCCTCTACGTCGACAACTCCGAGCCAAAGAAGATTAGGATGCGCTATCGCGTTCTCCCCGACGGCACATTAGCCGATCCCACACTCCTCTATGACGGAACCGCCGATCCGCTTCCCGGCGCGCCCGACGGCATGAAAGTTGACGTCGCGGGAAATATCTACAGCGCAGGCCCCGGCGGCGTCGTGATCCTCTCGCCTGAAGGCAGGCATCTTGCCACCATCATCATGCCGGAACGTGTCGCCAACGTGGCCTGGGGCGGCGCTGATCGCAAAACGCTCTACATCTGCGCCAGCACAAGCGTCTACCGCGTCCGCCTCTCCATCGCCGGCGAACCCATCGTGCAGACCAAGTAGCGCAATTTACCCTAGCGGCCGCGCGCGTAGCGCGGCTGACTTGCCGACTTGCTGACTTGCTAGCTCCGCCAACTCCGCTAGCTCCGCTAACCACGCGCGCAGCGCGGCTAGCCCCGCTGCATCTACGTCACCGGCCCCGGATTGAACAGGGCGAACTCATTGTGCAATCCCCAGTGGTCGGCCCAGGTCTTCCTGCGCCCACTTGCAACCTCCAAAATCAGGGAAAAAATCTCCCAGCCCACGTCCTCTATGGTTGCCTCCGCCGTCGCGATCCGTCCCGCATCCACATCGATCAAATCGGGCCAGCGTTGCGCGAGCCCGCTGTTTGTGGCAACTTTGATCACCGGCGCCATGGCCAGTCCATAGGGCGTGCCGCGGCCGGTGGTAAAGATGTGCATGTTCATCCCGGCCGCCAGTTGCAGTGTGCCGCAGATAAAATCGCTCGCCGGCGTTGCCGCAAATACCAGTCCCTTCTGCTTCACTCGCTCACCCGGCCCCGCTACTCCCATCAGCGCGGTGCTGCCTGACTTGGCAACCGACCCCATCGCCTTCTCGACCACATTCGTCAGCCCGCCCTGCTTGTTGCCCGGCGCGGGATTTGCTGCCCGGTCGCTGCCACCGATGCGCAAGTACTCGTCGAACCACGCCATCTCGCGCACCAAATCGCGCGCAATCTCCGGCGTGGCCGCGCGCGCCGTCAACTGATGCGCGGCGTCGCGCACCTCCGTCACCTCAGAAAACATTACGGTTGCCCCGGCGCGCACCAGCAGGTCCGCCGCAAATCCCACCGCCGGATTCGCCGTCACCCCCGAGAACGCATCCGACCCGCCGCATTGCAAACCCACCACAAGATCTGCGGCCTCGCACGGAACCCGCCGCCGCCGCTCCAGTCTTTCCAGCTTCCTTTCCGCCAGCGACATGATCGTGGCCACCATCTCGCCAAATCCTTCATGCGCGTCCTGCAGCGCCGTAACGCTTGGCTCTGCGTCCAGCACTGCCAGCGCGCCCTTCGGCATCAGTCGCGCCGGCGGCAGCTTTTCGCATCCCAGGCTCACCACCAGAAGTTCCCCGCCGAAGTTCGGATGCAGGCTCAGGTTGCGCAGCGTGCGAATCGGAATCTCTGCTCCGGGCGCGTCGATCGCCACTCCGCAGCCGTAGTGATGCGTGATCGCCACAACGTCGTCCACATGCGGATAACGCGGAAGAACCTCTTCCTTGATGCGCCGCACGGCGTAGCCCACCGTCGCTGCCACGCACTGCACCGTAGTTGTGATGCCAAGAATGTTCTTTGTTCCCGCCGAGCCGTCGCGGTTGCGGTAGCCCTCAAACGTGTATCCCTCCAGTGCCGGCTGAGGCTTGGGTGTCGCTGTAGCCAGCGGGCATTCGGCAAGCAGCGGCGCTTCGGGCGGTGTCACCAATCCCTCGTGCACCCAACTGCCCGCCGCAATCGTCCGATTCGCATAGCCGATCGTCGTGCCGTAGCGGACAATCGCATCTCCCTTCGCGATATCGGTGAGCGCCACTTTATGCGCTTCGGGAATCGCCTCGGTCAGCACCAGTCCGTCGGCAAACCGGCTGCCCGCCGGCAACCCATCCTGGCTCACCACCACGGCCACATTGTCCCGTTCGTTCACGCGAAGATATCGCGGCTGGTTTGAGCTCTTCATGATTGCATCGCCATCGCGTCGCCGCGCACGCCGCTGGTCCGATTCTTCTTCTGCTTCGTCATGCGCCCCCGCTGCCTCAAGATCATAGCATCGCGCAATCTTCGCAAATCTTCATCCGCATCGCTCCACTTTACAGAGATATGTCTGGTCGCATACAAGTCTTGAGAACGACGCTGACCGCTGTAAAGCTCGATTCGGAGAAATCATTCCCTTGGCTGAAACCCGGCAGACGCGCGTGCGCTATCTCATCATCACCATCCTGTTCGTGGTGAGCTGCTTCAGCTTTGCCGACCGGTCTGCTCTCTCCCAGGCCGCCTCCTCCATGCCCAGGGAAATGAATCTGAATGCGGCGAGGTTGGGCTATCTTCTCTTCGCGTTCGGTTGGGCCTACGCGCTCGGCCAGCTTCCCTCCGGCGGCTTGCTCGACCGATTCGGATCGAAGCGCGTTTACGGCATCGCCATCATCGGCTGGTCGATCTGCGCTTTTCTCACCGCCTTTGCCGGGTACCTTGCCGCCAGTGCTGCCTTTACAGCAATCTTCATCCTCAGAGTGTTCTCCGGTTTCTTCCAATCGCCTGTATTTCCCGGCAACGGCCGCATCGTCGCCTCCTGGTTTCCCACGACCGAGCGCGGACGCACCTCGGCCATCTTCAACTCCGCGCAGTATTTCGCCTTGCCTATCTTTGCGCCTATCTTCGGATGGCTGATCCACGTCGCAGGCTGGCAGAGCTGCTTCTGGTTCCTGGGCGCGCTCGGCTGCGTTCTCACTCTCGTCTGGTACACCAATATCTACCGCGTCAAAGATCATCCGCGCATCTCGCCGGTCGAGATCGAACTCATCGAGCGCGGCGGCGGCCTCGTCGACGCCGATTCGGCCTCAAGTCCGCGCCGCAATACCCTCACCTGGGCCACTGTCAAAAAGCTGCTCAGCTACCGCATGCTTGTTGGCGTTTACATCGGTCAGTACTGCATCGCGACGCTCACCTGGTTCTTCCTTACGTGGTATCCGCTCTACCTCGCGCAGGCCCGCCACATGTCCGTCATCAACGTCGGCCTCGCTGCCGCCGTACCCGGCCTTTGCGGAGGCTTCGGCGGAGTCCTGGGCGGCGTCATCTCCGATTGGCTTCTCCATCGCGGCCATTCGCTCACCTTCAGCCGCAAACTTCCCATCATCGCCGGCCTGGCGCTTTCGATCACCATCGTCGCCTGCAACTACGCGTCGTCACAGATTCTCATGATTCTGTTCATGTCGATTTCATTCTTCGGCAAGGGTTTCGGCGCGCTCGGCTGGACGGTCGTCTCCGACACCTCGCCGCGGGGCATGGTGGGCATGAACGGCGCCCTCTTCAACCTCTGCGGCAACATGGCCGGAATCACCACGCCGCTCATCATCGGTCACATCGTCCAGAAAACCCACTCCTATGACGGCGCGCTCGTCTTCGTCGGACTCATCGCCTTCTGCGCCATCATCAGCTATGGTCCCATCGTCGGCGAAATCAAGCGCCTCGACTTTTCGTCGCAAGAATGAACTTGTGTGTCATCCCGAGCGGAGCGAGCTTGGGGCCCCGTGATCGCGCTGCGATCGTGGGGTCGGCGGCTCGACGCCGGGGGGAGCCGAGGGATCTGCTTTTGTTTTTTCACTCGTTAGCGCAGGCTCGCTGGATAAGGACGAGTGGCTGCCGGCTACAAGCTACCAGCCTCTTCGCGTTTTACAATCGCCAAAGGAGTTTCAACCCATGTCCAACTGGCCCGGGAATTTCCCACGCAATGCATTCAAACAGGCGCTCGCGCGCGGCGAGCGTCAGGTCGGCCTATGGTGCTCCCTGGCCAGTCCCGTCGCAACGGAAGTCGCTGCCGGCGCAGGCTTCGACTGGATCGTCGTCGACGGCGAGCATGGGCCCAACGACATCACCACGCTTTTGCCGCAGCTCCAGGCCATGAGCCGCGGCACGGCTGAGCCGGTCTTCCGCGTGCCCTGGAACGACTTCGTCATCATCAAGCGCGCCCTCGATGTCGGCGCCCGCTCGCTCCTCATTCCTTTTGTGCAGAACGCTGAAGAAGCGCGCCGCGCCGTGGCCGCCACGCGCTATCCGCCACTGGGTATTCGCGGGGTCGCCCGGGCTATCCGCGCCAACAACTACGGCCGCATCCAGGACTACCATCGCAACGCGCACCTCGACACCTGTGTGCTCGTGCAACTTGAAACCGGGGCCGCGCTCAGCGAGATCGAGGCCGTGGCTGCCGTGGAAGGCGTCGACGGTATCTTCATCGGCCCCAGCGATGTTGCCGCATCCCTCGGCCATCTTGGCGATCCCAAAGACCCCGCCGTGCAGGCAGCCATCAAAGATGCTGCAAAGCGAATACGCGCCGCGGGCAAATCGGCCGGCTTTTTAACCGGCAATGCCGATGAGGCTGAAGCCATGTTCGAACTCGGCTTCAACTTCACCGCCGTCGGCAACGATGTGAGCATCCTGGCCGGCAACCTGACCAACCTCGCCGCCCGCTTCCGCAAGAATTGAAGAAGGATTCTGGGTGCCCCATGTCTCGCGAATCCAACTTACCTCGACAGTGGGTGCCCCCGGTCCCTCGCATTTGGGGACCGGGGATCGCACGAATCTGCGCCTGATTCTGGTTGAAAGCCGATAGCTGAAGCCTGGTCGCTGCGGCAAGCTAACTCGCCAACCTAAGCCCTCGTCCCCTGTCCTAACCCCCGACGATTACCGTCTCCCCCGCCGGCGTCGCCGCCGTCTTGAAGTTCACCACGTGGTAAATCGCCGGCTCCGTTCCCACGTTTCTGAACCCGTGCACCTGGTTTGACCCGTTGAAGACCACCGATCCCGGTCCCACGCGGATCCACTCCCCGTTCGAAAGCGTCTCCACCGTGCCTTGCCGCAAAATGATCAGCTCCTCGTTCGGGTGCTTGTGCGGCGGATGCGGCATCATTCCCGGGTTCAGCGTCGAGATGTGGATCTCCAGGTTCTCGAGCGTCGCCGTCGGCGAGCTGCAAACCGAACGTACCGAACCCGTCTTCGTCGGCTTGTCGACCATCGAGTTCCAGTCGAACACCTTCGATCCCATCACGGTCGCGGGGCTGGGCGCAGCGACAGGCGCCGCTTGGGGATTAGCTTCGGCGAACGCCAGCGCATCGCCGGCAACGGCAGTAGCGGCCAAAGCCGCGAACATCTCTCTGCGATTCATCGTTGTTTTCCCTTTTCCTTTTCAATGTTTGGAGCGCCATGCACAAAACCGCTGCTCCCCGTTCGCAGTTACTTATAGTGCACCGCGCATCTCCATGCAACCTCGCCGGCACTCGCTACGCAAACACCGCCGTCCCCGCGTCTCTTTTTCGGTCCCTTGGTCCCCGCTTTGCTGTCAAGTCTGCCCAGCCGCGGACTCGTCCCGATCTCTCTCAATCCAAAAGAAATATTTCTTTCGCGAAGTTTGCCGATTAATTCCCGCATCTGGCGCATGCTCAGACCATGAGCATCACCACAAGACACGCCCGGCCCGTTCGTTCGCCGAAGCTTGATTCAAGTTTTATCGGTGCTGGGAACTCAGCGAACTCAGTCGGCTCCGCTCACTCCGGCTGCTCGCCTGGGGCCACAAATAGGGGAAGGGGTGATTTTATACACTCTGAAACGCAAAAATCCTCCGTAACTCTTTTATCATCAACAAATATGCCCCAAAATCCGCTTCGATTTTTTGCGATTTTTTGCGATTTTTGTGCGCAAAACGGCCCTTTTCGACCCCAAAATCGCCCCTCCGCGACCCTTCCGCACCTCAGCCTACCGGTAGCCCCGTTAACTCCGCTGCCGCTATTTCTGCGCCGTCTGCATCGGCTTCTGTCCGCCTGCGGCAGGCGGGTTCACCTGCACGTTCAGGAAGTTGGCCAGGTCGTCCACGTCCTGCTGCGTGCCCACCATCGGAGGCATGAAGTGGTGATACGGAGAGTCGGGCTTGTACTCGTGCAGCATCGTGATGAAGCTCTCGATGTTGGCGCGGTCGCGTCCGGCGAGCAGCTTCGCCAGCGGCCGGTATCCGTTCAGCGTGTGGCAGGCGCCGCACTCGCCGCGGAAGATCGCCTCGCCGCGCGAGTAACTTGTGTCCGCTCCGTTCCACACCCAGTTCGAGTGCGCCAGATACCCATCCTGATCGATTTTGATTGCGTAGGGCACCCTCACGCCGTTCGAGTACATCCATCGCCCGATCACGTACGGCTTGCGCAGCATCTCGCGCGAGTACTCGCCCGCGCCCGTCGCCACCAGCGCCAGCAGCAGGATCGCCACTGCGTGCGAGGTGTTGAAGTCCGTGGGATTGCGGTACGCCAGGTAATACGCCACGCCGATAATCGTCGCCGACGTCATGATGATCAGCAGGGCGATGCGCGTGACAGTCGAGAATGTGCCGGTGCCCATGGTGTCGATGCCCAGCGTGAGCAACGCACGCTGCGTTTGAGGAACCATGAACAGGTACCAGATGAAAAGGAAGGGCATGGCCACGAACGAAGGCACCAGCCACTTCACGCTCCACTTGACCAGCGACGACTTGAGCGCAGCATGCTTGCTGCCGTCGATACGGCTGGCGCTGATGAGCGCCCAGATGCCGGCCAGCGAAGCGCAAACACAAACGCGCAGCAGAAGGCTCGGCCAATACGTGGGATTAAAGAACGCATTCCAGAACTTGCTCGCCTCGTGCCCGGTTCCCGCCACACCGAGCCACGTATCGCCCGGCGTCAGCATGAACGTGAGGATGCCGTTGATGATGACGAGCGTGCACACCGACGCGCCCGCATATACCCAGCCCACCACCAGGTGCAGCTTCGCGTCGATCTTGTTCCACGTGTAGTAGTAGACCATCGCCGTTGTCAGCTCGACCACGAAGAACACCCACTCAATGGCCCAGCCGAAGACGAAGTTGTGGATCAGCGTGCTGGTCGCCTCAGGATTTGTGAGCCCGATCGCAAACCAGATTCCCACCCCGGAGATTGTGCCGAACACGCCTGTGAGGATGAGAAAGAACTTCGAGTAGCCGACCAGCTCGGCAAGCCAGTCGTTGCGGCACTCGCGCAGAGCTTTCCGCTCGGCCAGCGGCAGATACAAACCGCCGCCCACTGCAAACTGCGAGATCATGACGTGGAAGATGGCAATGATGCCAATCACCCAGCCCGACCCGAGATACGGAATGTCCCAGAATGGATAGTTCATCGTCCTCAGTCCTTAACGAATCGTCCAGTACCCAATCACTGTTGTCGCCACGAGCGCAAAAACCGCCAGCAGTCCAAAATAATGCGCGATCCGCGCGCGCCGGCCCGATTCCTTGCTCGTGTCGTAGAACGGAATCAGGATCCAGAGCACGATTCCCAGCGTGAACAAGAGCATCCCAGCGATCTCTCCCGCTTCGCCGGGCAGCACAGAGCCGAGCAGCTTGAGCATCTCGAACGGGCTCATGAAGTACCACTCAGGATGAATGCCCATCGGAGCCGGCGCCAACGAATCGTACGGCTTGCCCAGCGCCCACGGAAACACCGAGGCCAGAAGCGCCAGCACATTCAGCGAGATGATCCACATCGCAATGTCCTTGCGCAGAAAGTTCGGCATGAACGGCATCGACTTGCGCTCGTTGGCCGGTTTGGCCTCTTCGCTTTCAGGCACGGCATTGCCGTGGCGCTGCACCAGCCAAAGATGAAACGCGAGCAGGGGAATGAATAATGCAGGCAGCACCACAACATGCAGCGCGAAGAATCGCTGCACGGTAAACTCGGTCACGTCCGGTCCGCCGCGCAGCATGTTCGCAATCGCCGGCCCGATCCACGGAATCGCCACCGGAATCTGCAAACCAACCTTCGTGGCAAAGTAGCTCAGTTCGTCCATGGGCAGCAGATAGCCGGAGAAGCCGAAGCACGCCGCTATCGCCAGCAGCACCATTCCGCTCAACCAGCCAAACTCCCGCGGCTTGCGGTAGGCCTTCATGAAGAAGACTGAGAACATGTGCACCAGGATCGAGAACATCATCAGGTTGGCGGCCCAGGCGTGCGCGGAGCGGATCAGCCAGCCGAAGTTCATCACAAACGTGATCTGCCGGACGGACTCATACGCCTCGACGCCCGGCCGGTAATACACCAGCAGCAGCACACCGGTGAAGCACTGCAGCATAAACAGAAAGAGCGTAATGCCGCCCCAGTAGTACCAGAAGGATTGCGCGTGGACGGGGACCGTCTTCTTCCGCGCGAAGGCGGCCAGCTCTGAAAGCCCCAGCCGCTCATCCATCCATCCGTAAACGTTGCTCGCCATCGTTTTTGTCGTCATGCTTCTTGTCCTTTATGCCCGCGACACTTCAACACCCGCAGCGTTTACCGCTACCTTGAAGAGCTTGAGCGGCTTGGGCGGCGGCCCGCTCACATTCGCGCCGGTATACGGGTTGTAGACGCCACCATGGCACGCGCAATGGATGCGGTCGGCCTGCGGCTCGTACTGCACCGTGCAACCCAGATGCGTGCAGACCGCGGTCAGCGCCACCCATTGCCCATCCTCGTGATGGATGAGCATCGCCGGCGATGGGCCAAACTTGAACATCAGGACCGAACCCGCCGGCAGCTTCTGCGCGTCCTTCAGCGTGACCTCGGTGACGGCCGAAGCGCTCAGCGCCATCTCACTTGGCGAAGCCAGGTAACGGTACACGGGATACGCCAGCGCCGCGGCGTAACAAACGCCAGCCGCGCCCGCTGCCGCCAGAAACGCGCGCCGCGTCTTCACGTCGCCGTTCTCCGGGTTTTCCTGCACAATGTTCTCTGCAATCGCCGTTTTGCTCATAACCTATGCCGCGCCCTCCATGGTTTTCTGTGCGCGCGCCATTACCGACACGAGCCACCCAATCACTCCCAGGCCAGCCACAAAGAGCACGAGGAACAATCCCACCACGCTCCAGTTGGTCACCACGGCCCGGTCCCAAACGTCGTAGCCCTTGCTCAGCAGGGTCACATCGCGCACGCCATCGCGATAAACCACCAGCATGATCTCCATCAGGACTGCAACCAGGACTCCGGCCCATCCCAGCCATCCGGCGGCGACCTTGCCGAATCCCGCGATCATGCCGACCAAAACCGCCGCCACCACAAGCGCGATCCATCCATATCCGGCGAATCCGGCGAACTTGTAGGCCGGATACAACGCGTGCCCGGCGAGTCCGACCTTCACGGCCTCGGGCTGCACGCTTGCCGCCCATAATCCCGCGGCCAGATACACAATCCCGAAGCCCGCGGCCACCTTGCCGCCCACTCCTGCCACAAACTTCTTCTCTTCCGTGGTGAATGTGCTGCGTCCCGCCAGGTACACCAACCACAATCCGCCGATCACGAGCCCGCCGGCCATCATCAACAGCCATCGCGGCTCCAGTGTTGAATCGCCGGTGGGCAAGAACGCTCCCATCGCTGAGGCCGAGTACATCGCGCGCCAAGCCTCGGGCCGCAGCATCAGGGTCATGTTGGTCGACAGCATCCGCGCCACGCCGCCAGCCAGCAGCCAGGCCATCAATCCCACCCACCACGCCGATTTTCCCGCCTCAAGCCGGGCAGAGAATTTGTAAAGCAGCCAGTAGACCAGCATCAGCGTCGGGATGAGCGCAATCCAGTAGAGCCCGATCAGAACGCTGCTGGTGTAGAGCGCGCGCCCGTAAAGCACTTGCGCAAACAGGAGCGGTGGCACGCCCAGATTGATCACGAACGTCATCACCACAGTGAGCCGCCGTGCCAGCGCCCGCGCCGTCACGAGCGAGTTTGCCGACTTGCCAAACAGGCTGAGCAGGATTGCCAGCAGCAAGCCGCCCAGCAGCATCTCCACGGCGACAAAATGCAGAGACAGCGTCACGATATGCAGCAGCTTCAGCAGCCACACGGGCGCCGGCAAAGGAATCGGATCCACTGCGGGATAGGCATTCATAACCTTCTGATCATTCCTTTCACTCTTCAGCTCGCGCCGGATGATTTACGCGAGCCTCCATGGGCAAATACGAACGGCCCATTTCGCACCTTTGCGCTGGGTCAGGCGGGCGGGAGAATGCGGTGGGGCCGGCGCGGAGCATTTTGGACTGTTTTTCTCCAAATTGATTTGGAAGAAGTTAATCTAAGTGCCGTTGCGACCACAGGTCTGTGATGGAAAACACATCGGCTTGTGACGGTTTCAACTACGCTGCCGATTTGACCGCAGTCGTCTTTCCCCTTCTGGAAAACGCCGCCCAAGCCGGCGTCCCGATCGACGAGAGACCGGATTGGCAGGACAACGCGATGAAGCGACCCAACTCGTCGATGCAACTTACTCGCGCCGCCGACTATGCGGTCCGCGTGATGATTCAGTTGGCCATTTTGCCGTCCGATGCGCGCGTCTCGCTTCCCTCGCTCGCCCAGGCTACAGGCGCTCCGGAAAGCTTTCTCTCCAAAGTGCTGCAGGCTCTGGCGCGCGCCGGATTCATCTCCTCGCAGCGCGGGCAATCCGGCGGATTCCTGATCACGCCGCGCGGCCGCCAGACTTCAATGCTTGAAGTCATTGAGGCCATCGACGGCGTCATTTGCCTGAACGTCTGCCTCATGCACGGCCGATCCTGTCCGAGAAAAGCGCACTGCCCGGCGCATCCGGTTTGGGAGCGTGCCCAGCAGGCGATGCTGCAGGTTCTCTCCGGCTCCTCGATCGCCGCGATGGCCGCTCAGGCATTGCCGGGAAAGCCTCGCCATTCGGCAAACTGCGCTCATGGTCTCCACATGCCCGCGAGAGCAGCCCGTCGATAAATCTTCTTGAAAGCCGCGCCTCTGATTTGCCAATCGCCGGTCCATGGTGTTTCAATCGAGCCATTGAAACAGGGGTGCTCCACGCGTTGTGGGGCTGAGAAATACCCTCGAACCCGATCCGGATAATACCGGCGTGGGAAGTTTTCTCCGACCGAGCGGCCAAGTTCCTCAACTCCCTTCGCGGCGCAAGCTCCTTTGTTTCATGTGAGCACTGAAACGAAGGGATCCATGCACGCAGCCGCATCCAACGCCGGCAAATCATCATCGATCTCCATCCGCGACGGCCATGGCCTGGCAAAGGCCTTGCTTGCCGTCTGCCTCGCATTGCCCTTATGCGTCGAGTTGTTCTCGCAAACCAGGCCGTCTCAGCCGTCCGGTCCCGCTTCGGCGTCACAAGCGGGCGCACAAAGCACCGGTTCCGCGCAGCAGAAACCTGCGCCAGTTACCACCACCGTCGTCGTCCATGGTGACGTGGGGGAAAACTACCTTCCAGAGACCATCACCGTGGGCACCCTGGACGGCGCCGAACTGAAGAACACTCCGCTCTCAGCGTCAGTGGTCACACGTGATCTGCTGAATAATCAAGTGTCGCGCTTGCTCTCCGATGTGATCCAGAACGACGCTTCTGTCGGCGACGACTACGTGCCCGTGGGCTACTATGGCGACTACGAGATTCGCGGCTTTCCGATCGATCTTGCCACCGGGCTCGAAGTCAACGGCATGACGATTGCCGGCGAGCAGGATGTACCGCTCGAAAACAAAGAAGCGGTCGAGTTCCTCAAGGGCATTGCTGCCGTGGAGAGCGGCGTAGCCTCGGCGGGAGGCCTTATCGACTACGTGACCAAGCGCCCAGCCAACGTCGAGGCGCTTGATTTCGCGACCGATCATCGCGGCACGGCTTACGGCGCGGTTGACCTTGGCCACCTCTTTGGCAGCCGCAAGCAAGTGGGCGCCCGGGTCAATCTGGCCGCCGAAAGAATCGTTCCCTACATGAATGACACCAACGGCTGGCGCGCGGTTGGTGCAGGAGCGGGCGACTGGAAGCTGAATCCTGCGACCATCCTCAAAGGCGACTTCGAATATCAGCACAAGACAGAACGCGACGGCAGCGGCTATCAACTTCTCGGCGGAACAGTGTTGCCCGACATCAACCACATCTACCGATCAACCCTGCTCGGCGATCAGTCCTGGGGGCCCCCCGACACGTATGACACGTTCAACACCAACGTCCGTTTCGAACACACATTTTCGCCCTCGTGGCTCGCGTTCGCTACCGCCAGCCTCAGCCACTCGCTCATCCAGGACAACGTGATCTACGCCTATGGCTGCTATTACGAAGCGGAGTGCCAGGGCAATGGTGGGACCGCACCCGATTATTTCTTCGCTCCCGATGGAACCTATGACATCTACGACTACCGCGACCCCGGCGAGCTGCGCATTGATGGCGAGGCTGAAGCGATGCTGGCCGGCCACATTCACACCGGCGCCGTTACACAAGACGTCATGGCCGGAGGGGTCCTCTTCCTCCGCAGCGTTCATCAGCCCGGCTTTTACACCGCGGCAAATCCATACTCGCCTGACGGCGTTGTTCAGGATGGCGCCGTCTACACCTACGTCGGTTCGGAAAACATCTATCAGCCGATTGCGGCTGTGCCGCCGCCAGGGTATCCGAATTCGCTTGAACCTACTTACGAAACCGCCGGTCCTCGCCGGCTTTGGGAAGACAGCCACCAATCCTCCGGCGTCATCCAGGATCGCATCCATCTTCCCGCACGCATTCAGTTGATTGCCGGCGCCCACTACGATTCGCTGCGCGACCACAACTACTCGCTATGGGCCACTGATCCCACCGCACCCCCAACCATCACCGATAAGCCAGTCTGGCTGCCGCAGTTCGCAGTCACTTATAACCCCGTCCAGAACCTCACGCTCTACTCGAACTACGGCGTGATGCTGTCGCTCGGTCCACAGGGGCCCTTCTGGACCGACAACGGCAGCCAGTTTCTTGCGCCGTTCTTTACGCGCCAGGCTGAAGTGGGTGCAAAGTACGAGCCCGGACAGCGCATTCTTCTCACCGGTGCGCTCTTCCGCATGCGCGCGCCGTTCTTCTACCCCAAAGTGATCGCTGGACCTGACAGCTTCTGCCCCAACGGCAACGCGGGCGATCTCTGCTTCGAGCAAGAGGGCCGCGAAACGCACGACGGCATGGAGTTGAACGCTGAAGGCAAAGCCGCCAGCTGGCTGCGTCTCAATGGCTCAGCAGCGGCCATGAACGCGGTCTCGAACGACACAGGCACGACCACTTTCGACAACAAGCAGGTCATCAACGTCCCGCACTTGCACACGAATGTGTTTGCCGATCTGACATTGCCCCACTTACGAAACCTTCACCTGATGCCCGGCTGGAGCTACACCTCGCGCAAGGAAGCCACCCGCGACGATGTGGTCAGCGTGCCGAGCTACAACCTTTTCAACCTGGGCGCACGTTACACGCCCGGCGGCGAGCAGGGCCGAGTCACGATCCACATTTACGCGGACAACATCACCAACAAACGCTACTGGTCCGACACAGGCGCCAGTTACGGCGACACATTTGTCTGGCTTGGCGCGCCACCAACGGTACGCCTCGACGCCCACTACACTTTCTAGATCCAATGGAACCGATGAAGGACGCAATCGTGACGAGCGAGACGGCTAGAGCACACGGCATGGACGGCTCGCTGGTCGAGCCCGACTGGCCCCCACTCACGCTCGATGAGCTGCGCCCACTTCTTGCTCAATTCCCCGACCTGGGCGATCCCGCGCACATTCTTTCCGTCAGTCCGCGCCCATTTTCAGCGGCTGGTGTCGTCGCCACGCGAAGCAGCCGCGTCTTCGTCAAACGCCATCACAACGCCGTGCGCGATCGCGAAGGACTCCTCGAGGAACACCGGTTTTTGTCGCATCTGCTCACCCATGGCGCGCCCGTGCCGCGTGTCCTTGCTTCCGTGGCCGGCAAGACGGTCATCGAAACGGGCGAATGGACCTACGAGACCCACGAGATTCCGCCCGGCATCGACCTTTACGAAGACGCGATCTCCTGGACGCCTTTCCGCAGCGCTGGCCATGCGCACTCCGCAGGGGGCGCCTTGGCGCGTCTTCATCTTGCTGCCCGAAACTTCACTGCTTCGCCCCGCCGGGTGCGCCCCCTCGTCGCCAGCTTCACCATCTTCGCCGCCGGCGATCCAGCCGCCGCGATGAAACGATACCTCGCCGCTCGCTCCTCTCTCGCCGCGCACAAAGCCGCCCGAGCCTGCGCCGAGCAATCGCTCGAACTCCTGCACCCCTTCTACGCCGAAATCGCGCCGCACTTACCCGCACTGGCCCCGCTTTGGACGCACAACGACCTCCATGCGTCCAATCTCTTCTGGAGCGATGCGGGGCCAAGCGCCAATCTCACCGCCTACGCCACCGCCGTCATCGACTTCGGCCTCGCAGACCGCACGAACGCCGTGCACGACATCGCTCATGCCATCGAGCGCAACATCGTCGAGTGGCTCGCTCTCGTCAACGATCCCGCCCACCCAGACGATGTGCCCATTCACCTCGATCACCTCGAGGCGCTTCTCGACGGCTACGAATCCATTCGCCCGCTTTCGAGCGAAGAATCGTCGGCCCTCGCGCCCATGACCGCGCTCTGCCACGCCGAATTTGCGCTTTCTGAGGCTGATTACTTTCTCGGCGTTCTGCGTTCGGAAGAAAAAGCTGCCATGGCCTACGACGGCTGGCTTGTCGGCCACGCCCGCTGGTTCCACAGCCGGGCGGGCCTCAGGCTGTTGGACGCAATCCGCCGCCGCGCCGCGGCACGCCGCAGACAAGGAGCGGCTCAGCCATGATCTGGACCGAAATCTCCACTTACCTCACCACTCACGGTCTGGAACTCACGGGTGCCGTCACGGCGGCCTTCGGAATCTGGCTGACTACGCGGCGCCTCCTCATCTGCTGGCCAATCACCCTCGTTTCCATTTTTCTCTATATGGTGGTTTTCTTTCGCGCGGGGCTTTTTTCCGATGCATTGCTCCAGGTTTTTTTTGTCGTCTTCACGTTCTATGGCTGGTGGCACTGGTGGCGTGGCGTGCGCGTAGAAGGCGATGTCCGCGTGGTTCCGCTGTCGAAGTCAGGCCTGGTCATCGCTCTGGTCCTGGGAGTAGTTGGGAGCTTCGCGCTGGGAACACTGGCCAAGCGTCTCCATGCCGCACTGCCCTATCTTGACGCCATGCTGATGAGCTACAGCCTCGTGGCCACGTGGTGGCAGGCGCGCAAGCACATCGCAAACTGGTGGCTATGGATTCTCGTGGATGCAATTTACGTCGGCGAATACATCTACAAGGACCTGTGGCCAACGGCGCTGCTCTATGCGGCCTTTGTGCCTCTCGCCGTCCTCGGCCTGCGCGACTGGCGTTGCGCGGCAGCAGATGCTTAGACCGCTGCCTGCACCACGTTGTGCAGCGGCTCGCCCTTCATATACCGCCGCAACTCATCGGCCACGGTGCGCAGCGCACGCGGCGCAAACTGCGGTGTCGATCCGCCGATATGCGGCGTCAGCAGCAGGTTCTGGCAGCTCCACAGCGGATGCCCTTCAGGCAATGGCTCGGGATCGGTCACGTCGAGCGCGGCGCGAATCCGCCCCGAATTAAGCGCCTCTACCAGGGCATCCGTATCCACAATCGGTCCGCGCGCGGCATTCACCAGGAGCGCGCCCTGCTGCAGCAGCCCGAGTTGCCGCTTGCCAATCAGCCCGCGCGATTCCGCGGTCGACGGCAGAATCAAAATGACCACTTCAGCTCGCGGCAACAGATTGTCCAATTCGCTCACAGCGTGTACTTCCGGGTCGATGCGCGCGCTGCGCGCCACGCGCAACATTTTCACATCGAAGGGAGCCAGCATGCGCTCAATCTCCTTGCCGATTGCACCGTACCCCACCAGCAGCACCGCCTTGCCGGTCAGCTCTTCCGCGAGTACCGGCGGATAGACTGTGCGCGTGTTGCCGGTGATTTCGGCGTAGTGCGCGCTGGCCTCAGTTCGCCGCTTCCACACGCCCGACCGCTGGATGTCGAGATACAGCGGAAAGTACTTCAGCGTCGTGAGAATTGCCGACAAGGTCCATTCTGCCGTGGAAAAGTTGTGCGCTCCACGCGCATTGCAAATCGTTACGTGCGGACCCACCGTCCCGGGAATCCACTCCGTCCCCGCCATCATCGCCAACACCAGCTTGACGCCACGAAGCCGCGGCCACGCGCGTATCGCCTTCGTCGAATAGGGATCGGGAATCCAGACATCGATCTCGACGTCGTGGTCCATCTTGTCCGACACCGGGATCAGCTCGATTCCCTCGGGGAAATCGCGGAACAACTCAGCGGGTAAAGTGGCTGGGTATCCGACTCGCAGCATGCGGTCTGTTTGCGCACGAATGGTTGCGCGCTCCTCGAATCCATCGTATCCCAGCCCTTGCCCTGCCAGGTCCATGGCGCCATCCTTCATTGGCGCTCGCCGGCCGGAAGCGCAAAACTTTTCACGGCAAAGCGCGCCGCAATCTATCCTGAAACAGCGAGAAGACTCCAGCTCGCATCGCATCGATGCGCTTGAAAGCAAAAAAGACGTGGTCCCAACACAAGCTCTCAGCGAAACTGCGCGTGGAAGGCAGCGATAAGGAGGGTTTGCTCACCTTCGAGCGGCGCCGCCTGCTGATCGACGCAGCCAAGACCGCGTTGGCCGCGGCTCTCTGCTGGTGGCTGGCTTTGCGATTCGGCCTGCACGACGGCTATTGGGGCTCCATCAGCGCCATCATCGTTTTGCAATCGAACGTTGGGGCAACGGTAACGGCTTCGCGCGACCGCCTGTTGGGAACATTCATGGGCGCGGCGTTCGGCTTTGCATGTTCAATCTTCGGCGCGCCGCCATGGAATTTCATACTCGCCGTTAT
>Ga0181520_10006938_pt1 | contig 16974 bp, 10 predicted proteins | sample PEATcosm2014_Bin_29_FD_132451 | JGI IMG/M metagenome (GOLD analysis project Ga0181520, IMG submission 132451) | Peatland microbial communities from MTU Mesocosm Facility, Houghton, MI, USA - PEATcosm2014_Bin02_30_metaG | ecosystem: Environmental > Terrestrial > Soil > Wetlands > Peat | place... | reverse complement strand
GCCACACCGTTTGCTGCTCGTAGACTTCGAGCGAGCCGACGACATGCGGCATGATGATCTGCGCCGCGCCGGTCGAGTAGTCGCCCGACGCGTTCACGAAATTGCCCTTCAGGTTCATCATCCGACGCAACAGGCTCTGGCAGTTGTGCAGGCGTCCGGGGCTCTTCCAGCCATAGGAGCCGGCGAAGGTCGCCGCAGGGCCATAGGTCTTCTCGACCCGCTGCAACTCCTTGACGACCAGGTCGAGCGCCTGGTCCCAGGTGACGCGCACGAAGTCGCCGCTGCCGCGGCTGTCGACGTCGGCGCCGGGCCCCTTCTCGAGGAAGGCGCGGCGGACCATCGGATACTTGATGCGGGTCGGCGAATAGATCGAATCGAGGACGCCGGCGAGCTGATGGCTCGGCGCCGGGTCCTTCTCCCACGGCTTCACCGAAACGATCCGTCCGCCCTCGACCTTGGCGCGGAACGCGCCCCAATGCGAGCCCGTCAGCACTTCGCCGTCCGGGGTCGCCGCGCGCGCGCCCGTCGCCAACAGCGACGGCGCCGCGACGCCCAGCGCGCCGAGCGCCACGCCGTAACTCAGAAACGCGCGCCTCGACATCTCGGCGCGTAACTCGTCTCCCTTTAGCATTGACATAGTGCCTCTCCCTCAGTGTTTGGTTGCGTTCAGAATTTCGGCGTTGGCGGGCTGACGCGTCGCCAGTCCGACAACGGCCGTTAGAATGGCGGCGGCGCCCGCCCAGAACCCGTTGGCGTCCGCCGCGACACAGTCGGCCGCAAAGGCGGGAACCCAGCCGCGCAGGCGCGCGATGATCGCTTCAGCGTCCGGTTCGCCTTCCGCCAACAACCGCGCCGCCGTGGCGAGTTCGACGGCGATGTGATCGGGCGCCTCGTGGGCGGAGGCGGCCACCGACAAGTCGTGGGCGGCGAGAATCGCTTCCATCGCAGCGGCGGGCGCGCCGAACAGGCGTCCGCCGTCGGCATGAACCGACTCGTAGGGCGAGACCGTCCTCGGTCCGCCAATGCCTTCGAACAGGATGCCGTAAGCCGAGCCGACTTGCGCGGCGACAAGCGCGTCCTCTGCGTTTGCTTCGAGGACGCAACGCATGCGCTCGACCGCGTCGGCGCAACCGGACAGCAAAGCGACGCCGTCCAGCCAGGCCGCGGCCGACCCGCGACGATACGAGGCGATGGAGTCGCGGTCCGGCGGCGCGGCGAAGACCGCTGAGAGCCAGTTGAACAGCGCGGCGAGATCGCCCGCATCGAGGCCTTCGAAGGCGGCCGGACGCGGCAAGTCATTCATGTTTGCCTCCCATATCCTGGGCGTGCATCTGCACGTACTTCTGCAGGAAGCGGTATTGCTCGTCGTCGAGCGAGACGTTGCGCTTCATCGCGTTGAGATTGCCGATCCACTGATTGGCGAGATAATTGCCGGTCGGCGGCAGCGTGTGGCAGAGCCCGCAGCTCGCGTTGTACAATTCGCCGCCATAGTCCCAGAGCTTGTCGAGGTTGGGAGTGAGACTCGAATTGGCGATCCAGGCCGTGAGGCTGGACTGCATCCACTTCTGGTCGGTGTCGGGGTCGGTCACCTGCGTCCCTTGGACGACCTTTTCGAGCGCGTCGGGGCCCAAAGCGGCGGCGAAGATCCGCTTGCCCTGCGCGGCGTAGAACACCCGCTCGGCGCCTTCCTGTTGCCAGCCTGAAAACTTGACCTTGAGCCACGCCCCGTCGCTTTCGACGACTTCGACCGGCGTCGCGGCGACGAGTTTGCCGTCGCTCGTATCGGACTCGTCCTTCGGCTTCTCGAGCCAGAGCGGCTTCGTGGTCATGGTGTAGAGCGTCGCGCCAACCGCCGGGCTCAGCGACTTCGAGGCGTCTTCCAGATCGGCGAAAATCGCCTTGTAGCCGGAGCTCATGTCCGGCAACTTATGGGCGATGCCCTTGTGGCAATCGATGCAGGTTTGGCCTTCGTCCAGGCCCTTCTTCATCCGTTTCGCGTCGTCGGCGTTCTTCTGGTGCTCGAAGTCCATCGCCGCGTTGGAGTGGCAGTTGCGGCACTCGCGGCTGTCGGTCTCCTTCATCGTCTTCCAGACGTCCTTGGCGAGCGAAGCGCGCTGCGCCTGAAACTTCTCCGGCGTGTCGATCGTGCCGATGAGCTTGTGCCACAGCTCGTTGGACGCCTGGACCTTGCGAATGATCTTGCGCGTCCAGTCCTTCGGCACATGACAGTCGGAGCAGACCGCGCGCACGCCGGCGGGATTCTTGAAGTGGATCGTCGTCTTGTATTCCTGGTAAACGTTGTCGCGCATCTCATGGCAGGAGATGCAGAAGCCGAGCTCGTTGGTGGCTTCCATTGCGGTGTTGAAGGCGCCCCAGAAGATGACGCCGGCCAACGCGCCAGCCAGCGCGACGCCCGCCATCGCCCAGGTGCTCTTGCGAAACGCCAGTCTCTTCCACACGCCGCAGCCTCCCGTCCGTCCTTGCCGCTTATGTCCCGGCGACGTGAATGGCGTTGGCGATGTCGGTGAACGGCGTGTATGAAGTTGTAAACGGATGTAAACGGCTGACGGCCGCCGCTTGACCGCCCTCGCCTCTCCGGCTTTCAAGGCCGCCATGAGCGCCAACCACCACATGCTCGTCGTCGAGGACGACCCGGTCGGCCGTCAGACGCTGGCGGCCTACCTGCGCAAGGAGGGCCATCGAGTCTCCGAGGCGGCGAACGGCGACGACATGCGCCGCCTGTTCGCGCGCGGCGACGTCGACGTCGTGCTGCTCGACATCAATCTCCCTGGCGAGGATGGGTTATCGTTGCTGCGCGAATTGCGCCGGCAGTCCGAGGTCGGCGTCATCATGGTCACGGCTCGCCACGATTCCGTCGATCGCATCGTTGCGCTCGAGCTTGGCGCCGACGACTATGTGACCAAGCCCTACAACATGCGCGAGCTGCTACCGCGGGCGAAGAACCTCGCCCGGCGCGTCGCCGCCGCCCGCCTGCGTTCGCCCGACGAGCCGAAAAAGACCTTCGGCGGCTGGACGCTCGACATCCCGCATTGGACGCTGACCTCTCCCGCCGGCGAAGAGCTGCGCCTGACGCGCGCCGAATTCGAGCTGCTGGCGACGCTGGTCGTCAACCGCGGCCGCGTCTGCACGCGCGACGGCCTGATCGATCACGTCAGCCGACGCGGCCATGACCCACTCGACCGCACGATCGACGTGCTGATCGGCCGGCTCAGGCGCAAGATCGAGGACGATCCCGCCAAGCCGCGCCGCATCATCACCGTCCACGGCGTCGGTTATATGTTCGCCGGCTGACGCTCGCGGATCCGGGCGAACGACCGCTCGAGCGAAGCGAGACCCTCGCGGCAGGCGGCGGCGAGTTCGGCCGCCGTCGAGGCCACGTCTAGCGACTCGCTCTGCGCGCGCGTTTCAAGCGTGTCGGCGAGCTGCGAAAGGCGGGCGAGACCGACGTGCATCGCCGAGCTTTTCAGCCGATGTGCGATCGCTGCGAGGGCGCGGCGGTCGCCCGCCAGCGCCAGACGCCCGATCTCCGCCGGCGCGCCGGCGACGCTGGCCTCGAACGCCGCGACGATGCGCGCCGTCTGCTCGAACCCGAGCTGATCGACATGTTCGGCGAGCGCCGACTCGTCGAGCGCCACGTTCGCAGCGACCGCTGGGCGCAGCGCCGGCGCCGTCGGCGGCTCGACTGGCCGCCGCGCCATTCGTCGCAGAGCGGCCGGCGAGGCGACGCGCCGCAACGCGGCCTGCAAACGTTCGAGCTTGAACGGCTTGCCGACGAATTCGTCGACCCCGGCCGCCACGCAAGCCTCGATGTCGCTCGCCAGCACATGAGCCGACTGGACGATGATCGGCGTGCGAGCCTTCTTGGCGTCGGTCGAGGCGCGCATGCGGCGCACCACTTCGAGGCCGTCGAAATCGGGCAGCCGAAGGTCCATCAGCACGGCGTCGAAAACGCCGGACTCGAACAACGCCAGCGCCTCCCCCCCGGTCGAGGCGATGACCGCTTTGTGGCCGGCGCGGGCGAGCAACCCCGAGGCGACCATGGCGTTGACCTCGTTATCCTCGACGACCAGCAGATCGAGCGCGACCGACGCGCGCTTGCGCCGCGCTGCGGCGCGATCGGGCGCGGTCGCCGCAGCGGCGGCGCTGGGCTCGAGCGGCGTCGTGAACCAGAAGCGACTGCCCTCGCCGAGGCGGCTGTCGACGCCGATCTCGCCGCCGAGCCGGTCGACGAGACGACGACAGATCGCCAGCCCGAGGCCGCTGCCGCCGAACTTGCGGCTGACCGTCACGTCGGATTGCGTAAACGGGTCGAAGATCGCCTCCAGCCGGTCGGGAGCGACGCCCATGCCGGTGTCGCTCACCTCGAAGCGCAGCATCCGCCGGCCGTTCGACCCCGCCGCCTCGCTAACCGCCAGCGTCACCGCGCCACGGTCGCTGAACTTGACGGCGTTGCCGACCAGGTTGAGCAGAATCTGCCGCAGTTTGCCGGGATCGCCGACGATCGTCCCGACCTGCGGCGTCTGGACCAGCAGCCGCAGCTCAGGCTTGCGGTCGACGAGCGGCAACATCAGGCCGAACACGTCTTCCAGCACTGTGGCGAGTTCGAACTCGGTGTGCTCGAGATCGAGGACCCCGGCCTGAATCTTGGAATAGTCGAGGATGTCGGAAACGACCGACGACAGCAGCTCGCCGGACCTCGCGATCGCTTCGACATACTTGCTTTGCTGGGGGTCGAGGCGGCCGCCAGTCAGAAGCTCGGCGAGTCCGAGGATGCCGTGGATCGGCGTACGAATTTCGTGGCTCATCGTCGCCAGGAACGCCGACTTGGCGCGATCGGCCCGTTCCGCCTCCTCGCGCGCGCGGCGATGCTCGCTGACGTCGTTGAGGATCACCACCGCGCCGAGATATTTCTCGCTGACGTCGAGCATGCGTTGGGTCTTGATGTCGAACCAGCGCGGGCCGGCGTTGGTGGTCAGCAGCCGCTCGCCGGCCGGCTCGCGTCCGTCGATGACGGCGCCGCCGAGGATCTCGTCGATCGGCAGCCGCGCGCCGCCGTAATAGCTCGCGCCTGGGGCCGCCGCGCCGGCGAATAAGGTCAAGGCGGCGTGGTTGGCGTTCTCGACCTCGCCGCTCTCGTCGATCAGAATCACCGGATCCCTAAGGCTTTCGAAGATCGTCAGATACTTGTTCTTCTCGTTGGTGATCCGCTGGTTTTGCAGCCGCAGTTGCTCGAACTGCTCGTCGGCGGGACGCCCCGACCATTCGTCGCAGAAGCCGACTTCCATGCGGTCGAAGAAGCTGTCGACGATGGCGTGACTTTCCTGTCGATCCTCCTCGCGTGAGTCGGGGCCGGTGACGAGCTCGACATACGTCTGGCGGTAGCTCTTCATCAGGCCGAGGAACAGGCCAAGCGTGACCCCGCGCGATCGATGACGCTTGGCGGCTTCGATGCCGAAGAGTGCGATCGGATCGCGAGCGTAGTCGGCCTCAGCCGCCACCGCTCCGAACCGCCGACCCTCGTCCAGCGCCGCGATCAATGGGGCGGACAGGCCGCGAATGGAGGCGAGCCACGCCTGCTCGAGCGTCGAGGTGAACGGCGTGTAGCCGCGCTCCTTGGCGTGTTGGATGATCCGCGCCGTGAGCCAATTCTCGCCGCCAGCGATCAGGCTGCGCAATCGACGGAGCTCGGGCATGCGTTTCCTCGGATCTTCGGCGACGTCGACCGTCATTCCTGCCGCCCGTCCCTCGACGTCGGTCCCGCCAAGGCGCGAGCGCTCGTAGACTAGCGGATCGCACTGGCCAGGCTTTGATCTCGCCCAGAATCGGGCGCAGGCCGCGGCGACCGCCTTTCGAGCGAGGAAACGCGCCGGCGCGATCTCTCCCGGGAGCGCCGTTCGATCCTCTCAGGTCCTCTTCGCCTGAATGATCGCTGTTCTACATCAGAGGGTTGAGACCGCACGCGGCGGCGCTCGCCCCAGAATCAGAGCAACGAAGGCAGGATGTCGCGGGCGGTCGATCGCCTAGCCAGTGAAGGCGGCTCTTCGGGGCCGACCCGGCTTTCCTCAGTGGCGCTCGGCCGCGACGCCGTCCTCAGTGGCGAAGCGCAACGCGAGCCTGCGCGCGGCGCGAATGGCGTCGGTCCGGTTCTGGCCGCTGTCGCCGCTATCGGGAATTCCGACCCGGACCTGCATGACCTCGTTCGCATCGTCGAAGCAGACGACGACGGTCGTGAATAACGGACCGCGCCCGCGCGACTGCGCAAAACGGCCTGAGACCTCCGTATGCGTTGGCATCGTCAGCCCTCGTCCAGGCGTCATCGGAACTGCGGCGCGCGTTGACCTTTGCAAGTCGATAGGCGCGACGCCGCTCGGCGATCGGCTTCTCTCGGCGCCGCCAACGTTCAACCGCTCGCAACCTCTATATCGACGCCATGTGGCGAGAATTTGAACCCTGCGGCCAATCTGAACGTTTTGGCGGTTCGCGCCGTCACAGCTTGGGTCCGACCACCCCGCCCTTGTGGCGTGACGAAGCGGACCGCACCCGGCGCTGGCGGCGCTGAGCCTTCATTCGTCGAAGTTCGCCCGATCGGAACGCGCCCGTTCTCAGCGCCAGCCGAGGTCGGGCGCGACATGTTTCAAGATCGACTCGATGACATGCGCATTGTAGTCGACGCCGAGTTGGTTCGGCACGGTCAGCAGCAACGTGTCGGCTTCCGCGATCGCTTCGTCGTTTTTCAATTCCTTGACGAGGACGTCCGGTTCGGCGGCGTAGCTGCGGCCGAAAATCGCACGGGTCGTCTCGTCGATATAGCCGATCGAATCCTCGGCTTGATTGCCGCGGCCGAAATAGGCGCGATCGCGTTCGTCGACGAGGGCGAAAACGCTGCGGCTCACCGAAACGCGCGGCTCACGCTTGTGCCCGGCAACCTTCCAGGCCTCACGGAACGCCCGAATCTGTTTGGCTTGCTGGACATGGAACGGCAGCCCGCCTTCGTCGTTCTTGAGCGTCGAACTCTGCAGGTTCATGCCCTTCCCGGCCGCCCAGACCGCGGTCGCGTCGGACCCGGCGCCCCACCAGACGCGGTCGCGCAGCCCGTCAGCGTGCGGCTCGACGCGCAGCAGGCCGGGCGGGTTGGGGAACATCGGTCGCGGATTGGGCTGAGCGAAGCCTTCGCCTTTGAGCACGTCGAGAAAGACCTCGGCATGGCGGCGCGCCATGTCGGCGTCGCTCTCGCCTTCGCTCGGCTGGTGACCGAAATAGCGCCATCCGTCGACGACCTGCTCGGGCGAGCCACGACTGATTCCCAATTGAAGACGGCCGCGCGCGATGAGATCGGCCGCGCCCGCGTCTTCCGCCATGTACAGCGGATTTTCGTAGCGCATGTCGATGACGGCGGTGCCGATCTCGATCCGGCTCGTCTTCGCGCCGACGGCGGCGAGCAAAGGGAACGGCGAGCCGAGTTGCCGGGCGAAGTGATGGACGCGGAAATAGGCGCCGTCCGCGCCCAATTCCTCCGCGGCGACGGCGAGGTCGATCGATTGCAGCAGCGCGTCGGACGCCGTTCGGGTCTCCGAGCGCGGCGAGGGCGTCCAATGCCCGAACGAGAGAAACCCAATCGCCTTCATCGCCGCCTGACGCTTCGTCGAGGCGCCCGCGCGCCGAAAAGCCGATCGCCAATGCAAGCGCGGCAATCTGGCCCACCAACCCGGCGCTCTCGTTCACTGACCGTTGGGACAGGCCAGCACTTTGCCAACCCCTGGCGCGCCCTCGGCCAGCGCCCGGACCATATTGTGCGTCGCCCCCAAGGCCGACGCAATAGGCGACGAATTCCCTCCGCGTCGATTTATCGCGCCGAATCAACTTGCTGGACACGGGTGTTGAGTCGGACCATGATTGCGGCCGGTCCCTGCCGGCGGCCGACGCGAGCGTCCCGCATTTTGGGCGTGCGTGGTTGTTTGTATCGCCGCGCGGGGGGCAAATCGGCAAAGCGCGAGATCGATGTTGTCGTCCCGCTCGGCCGCGGGGCGCTCTCGGGGCCCGTCCGTCTTCAGGCCGGAACTTTGGCCGGCCGCTGGTCGAGAGTGGAAAGGGAAGGCGGAATGGCGCGGCTCGGACTGGAAACGCATCTGGTCGACGGCGACGTCTATAAGCGAACGCTCGCCCGGTTCTGCGACGCCGGGGTCGTCATGCCGACGTTCGGCGAATTGAAGGACCCCTCGACCATCCCGCCGGCGATCGCCGAGCGCCTCGCCGCTGTCGACCCCGATGCGCCCCATCCGCTCAATCTCTTTCGCGTCCACTGGTTCAACGATGCGTCGCGCCGCGGTCGCGCGGCGACGCCCGCTGCGATCGAATTGCCTACGGAGCTGACGGGCTCGCCGGCGCACATCGTGCTCGCGCTTGGCGATCGCTTCCCGATGATCCGCGCCCACAAGGTGCTCGCCGCCTATGGTTGCTTGGCGCCGCGCGTCGTCACCGGCCAGTTCGACCCGACGCGCCACCGCGCGATCTGGCCTTCGACCGGCAACTACTGTCGCGGCGGCGTCGCCATCTCGCGCATTCTCGATAGTCGCGGCGTCGCGGTGCTGCCGGAGAACATGAGCCAGGAACGTTTCGATTGGCTCGATCGCTGGGTCGGCGACCCCTCCGACATCGTCCGCACGCCCGGCTCGGAGAGCAACGTCAAGGAGATCTACGACGCTTGCGCTGCGCTGGAGCGCGATCCGACCAATATCGTCTTCAATCAGTTCTGCGAGTACGGCAACTACCTTGTGCATCGTCTGTGCACCGGCGCCGCGTTGGAGCAGGTCTACCGCGCGGTCGCGGCAGGCCGACCGCGCGCCCGGCTCGCCGCCTTCGTCTCGGCCACCGGCTCGGCGGGCACGATCGCCGCGGGCGACCACCTCAAAGCGGCGCTCGGCGCGAAGATCGCGGCGGTCGAGGCGGTCGAGTGCCCAACCCTGCTCTACAACGGCTATGGCGAGCACAACATCCAGGGTATCGGCGACAAGCACGTGCCGCTGATCCACAACGTCATGAACACCGACGTCGTCATCGGGGTCAGCGATCGCGCGACCGACACGCTGTTGACGCTGTTCAACACCGACGAGGGCCGCCGCTACCTCGTCGAGCGGCGCGGCGTCGATCCCGCTTTGGTCGCGGCGCTCGACAACTTCGGCCTCTCCAGCATTTGCAATATCGTCGCCGCGGTCAAACTCGCCAAGTATTTCGACCTCGGGCCCGACGACGTCGTGATCACCGTCGCCACCGACGGCGCAGAGATGTACGGCAGCGAAGTGCGCAGGGCGATCGTGCGCCACTTCGGCAACCGCTTCGACGCGGTCAGCGCCGGCGAGACCTGGGGCCGGTCGCTCGCCGCGGCGGGCGTCGACCATGTGCTGGAGCTCAGCCACGTCGACCGCAGGCGCATTTTCAACCTCGGCTATTTCACCTGGGTCGAACAACAGGGCGTGTCGCTCGCGGATTTCCAGGCGCGTTCGCGTCAGGCGTTCTGGGACGGTCTGCTTGATCTCGCGCCGGCGTGGGACGCGCTGATCGCGAAATTCAACGCGGAGAGCGGCGTCGCCGCCAAGCTGTCGTGACTTTCGCAAACACGCCGCCGTTGTTCGTCTGCCACGGCTGCGGCGCCGCAGTCGATCCGGCGCGCGCCCTTCCGTTTGCCTGTCCCAACGCCGGCGCGCCTGGCGATGACGTCGACCATGTGCTGGTCGCCCCGATCGAGGCGCGGGACCGCCTCAAGGGCGACGAAGACAATTCGTTCCTGCGCTATCGACGCTGGCTGACGCCTTACCGGCTGGCGCGCGCGGTCGGCCTTTCCGACGCCGCCTGGGTCGACTTGGTCGGACAACTCGACCTGCGACTTCAATCGGTCGACGGGCGCGGTTTCCGCGTCACGCCGATGGCGCGCCAGCCGGCGCTCGCCGCGGCGCTCGGCCTCGTCGGCGACTTGTGGATCAAGGACGAGACCGGGAACGTCTCCGGGTCGCACAAGGGTCGCCACCTGGTGGGCGTGGCGCTCTACCTGAGCGTCCTGGAGCTCTCCGGCCTCGCCCTCGGCGAGAACTTGCGCAGACGTCGCCTGGCGATCGCCTCGTGCGGCAATGCGGCGCTCGCCGCGGCGGTGATCGCGCGCGCCGCCGAGTGGCCGCTCGACGTCTTCATCCCCGTCGACGCCGAGCCGAGCGTCGTCCGACGGCTCGGCGAACTTGGGGCCACAATCGTCGTGTGCGAGCGGCGAGAAGGCGACGTCGGCGACCCCTGCGTGCGCGCCGCGCGCGCTGCGGCGGCGGGCGGCGCCATTCCATTCAGCGTTCAGGGGCCCGACAACGGGCTTGCCGTGGAAGGCGCGCGCACGCTCGCCTTCGAGATGGCCGAAACGCTCGCCGCCGAGGGCGCCGAGGTCGAAGCGTTGTACGTCCAGGTCGGCGGCGGCGCTTTCGCCAGCGCGCTGGCGCAGGGGTTCGCCATGGCCGCCGCGGCCGGGTTCGCGCGCCGCGCCCCGCGGCTGATCGCCGTGCAGACCGCTGGTTGCGCCCCGCTGGCGCGCGCCTGGCGGCGCCTCGACGGCGGCGATCTCAAGCAAGCGGCCCAGCGCCGATCGCGCTTCATGTGGCCGTGGGAGAGTGCGCCGACGAGCCTCGCCCACGGCATCCTCGACGACGAGACCTACGATTGGTGGGAGGTCGTCAAGGCGATGCGCGAAAGCGGCGGCGAGGCGATCGTCGCCGACGAGATCGCGATCGCCCGGGCGCTGAGCCTGGCGCGCGCGCATACCGCCATCCCCGTCTCGGCGACTGGCGCGGCCGGACTCGCCGGCGCCTTGGTTTCGCGGCCCGTCGGCCGATCGGCCGCGGCGGTGTTTTCCGGAGTCGAGCGGAGCGAGAGCGCCTGAAGGCCGGTCCGCCAAAGAAGCGGCTTGATCGGCGTCAAGGCTTGCCGCCGCGTTTGCGCCGATCGATTAGCGCGCGGCGTTTGTCGTTCCCGTTCAAGGCCCTGCGGAAGCTCCCATGGTCCAGCTCGCTCCCGTTCCGTTTGAAGTCCTGGTCGGCCGAATGCTCAGCGAACTGGAGCGGAAGCGATCGGCGTTCGATCTGCCCGCGCAACGCTTCGTCAAAGCCCATCCGGGGCGCGATCTCTCCATCGCCGTTCACCACCGCCGCGCCGCGACGCCGTTCGGACCGGCCGCCGGTCCGCACACCCAGATGGCGCAGAACATCGCGTTGGCTTGGCTGGCGGGCGGCCGGACGATCGAGTGCAAGACCGTCCAGGTCAAAGACGACATCGACGTGCCGCGGCCGTGCATCGACATGGAGACGGTCGGCTACAACGTCGAATGGTCGCAGGAGTTGACGGTCGGACAATCGCTCGAGGAATACGTCAAGGGCGCGATGCTGATCGAGATGCTGAAGGCCTCGGGCGTCGGCGCGGGCTTGAGTGAGACGGTGTTCGACATGAGCGTCGGCTACGATCTCGGCGGCGTCCGCTCGGCCAAGGTGCGCGGCTTCCTCGACGGCATGATGGAGGCGAGCCAAGTCGTCGAGCGGCTGCGGGCGCAGATTCCCGACGCCTACCGGTCGTTCAGGGATCTGCCGTTCCCGACCCGCCTTTCCGACACGTTGACGCTGTCGACCTTCCACGGCTGCCCGCCCGGCGAGATCGAGGCGATCGTCGAGCACCTCATCGGCGAAATCGGCCTCGACGTGACGGTCAAGCTCAATCCGACGCTGCTCGGGCGCGACAAGGTCGACGCGATCCTGCACGACGCGATGGGCTATCACGAGATCAAAGTTCCCGACCGCGCCTTCGCCGAGGACGCGAGCTGGGAAGACGCGGCGGCGATGGTCGAGCGCCTCGGCGCCTACGCCGCGGCGCGCGGACGCAGCTTCGGCGTGAAGTTCTCAAACACGCTGGTGGTCGAAAACCACAAGACCTTCTTTCCCGCCGGCGAGCCGCTGATGTACTTGTCGGGACCGCCGCTGCACCCGCTCGCCATCGCCCTGGTCGCCCGCTTTCGCCGCGCGTTCGGCGATCGTTTTCCGATTTCGTTCGCCGGCGGCGTCGAAGCGACCAATTTCGCCGACACGGTGGCCTTGGGCCTGACGCCGGTGACCGCTTGCAGCGACCTGTTGAAGCCCAGCGGCTACCGGCGCGGCTGGACCTACATTTCCGACCTCGTCAAACGCATGGACGCGGTCGGGGCGAAGGACATCGACACGTTCACGCTCAAGGCGCATGGCCAGGCCGAGGCCGCGCTCGCCGAGCTTGGACTGCCCGATGAGCGGAACGCGGCCTGCCGCGCCGCGCTCGCGGCCGGCGGCGACCTGCGCGTCGCGGCGGGCGAGACGTTTGGCGCCTGGGTCTCCGCCGCGCGCGTTTTGAACGCGGCGACCTACGCCGAGCGCGTCATCGCCAACCCGTATTACAGCGCCGCGGAGAACGCGACGCCGCCCAACAAGGTCGGCAGTTCGCTCGTCCTGTTCGACTGCCTCACTTGCGACAAGTGCATTCCGCTCTGCCCCAACGACGCCAATTTCACCCTGGCGATCGCGCCGCGAGAAACGCCGGTCGAGCGGGTGACGCGCGGCGCGGACGGCTGGCGTGTCGAGATCGTCGGCTCGGTGCGCTTCGCCAAGCCGCGGCAGATCGCCACCTTCGCCGACGCCTGCAACGAATGCGGCAATTGCGGCGTGCTGTGTCCCGAGGACGGCGGACCCTATCTGACCAAGCCGCTGTTCTTCGGCAGCCTCGCCGCGTTCGAGGCGGCGCCCGACCACGACGGCTTCGTCGTCGAGACAAGCGACGCCGGCGTCGCGATGCGCGGCCGCTTCGGCGGCGAGGTGGTGACGGTCGAAAAAACGGATGCAGGCGCGCGCTACAGCGGCGCCGGTTTCGACCTCGCCTTCGATCCTAACGACGTCGCCACGACGGTCAGCGGCGTCGCCGACGGCCCGGTCGATTTTACCCGGTTGCGCATGATGTTGCCGATGCTCGAAGCCATCGTCGCCCCCGAGGCGATCAACTACGTCAGCGCCGGGCTGCGCGCCGCGACCGCGTGAGGCGGGGCGGCGTCAAGTCCTGTCAAGAGCGGCGTCAAGTTTCGTCAAGGAATGTCAAGTTTTGTCAAGGGTCGTCAAGGCTTTCCTTGACACGACATTGAGCTATTTCAAAGACTTAAGGCCGCCGCAAGTTGACAAACGGGCTTCCGTGAAAATCTCTTGCCGCGCGACGGCTGTCGGGTCGGGCGGAGGTCGCCTGGGCGACTTGAGATTCATAGTACGCCGGGTTCGGCAATTCGGGAAGAGATTGTCGCCGGGCGTTGTCGCGCCGGCGATAAAGGCGCGCGCCGGCCGTCGCGGCCCGGCGCGACGCACGGCGGACTTGGCAGGTCCGCGCCGATCGCCTTGACGGCGCCGCCTGCTCCGGACGAACAATCAATCCTCGCTCGGCTCGCGATGGTCGATCGATTCGGGGCGCTCATTGCCAAAACCAACATTTGCGGCCGTCGTCTCGGCCTTCGGCGCCGAAGCCAAAGCCAAGCTGGACAACCCAGCCATTGCCGGGGCGCCCGAAGACCAACTCCGGGCGCCGCTCGAAAGTCTGTTCCACGGACTCGCGGCGCTCGACAACCTTGCTGTGGGCGGCCTGTCGCTCGTCGGCGAAACGACGCTGTCGCAATTGCAGACGCGGCCGGATTACGCGGTCAGCGTCGCCAACGCACTGGTCGGCTTCATCGAGGTCAAGGCGCCGGGCAAAGGCTGCGACCCGCGCAAGTTCGCCGATCCGCACGATAAGGCGCAGTGGGGCAAACTCAAGTCCCTGCCCAACCTCCTCTATACCGACGGCAATGGGTTCAGCCTGTGGCGCGACGGCGAACTCGCCGCGAAAATCGTCTTGCTCGATGGCGACATCGAAACATCCGGCGCAAAGTTGAAGGCGCCGGAGGCGCTGCACGCGCTTGTTGCCGACTTTCTGAGCTGGACGCCGCAACCGCCGGCCAGCGTCAAGGCGCTCGCGCAGACTAGCGCCCGCCTCTGTCGCCTGTTGCGCGATGAGGTTCTGGAGGAGATGGCGGCAGGCCACGGCAGCCTGCAACATCTGAAGGAAGACTGGCGCAAGCTGCTGTTTCCCGAGGCGACGAACGAACAATTCGCCGACGGCTACGCCCAGGCCGTGACCTTCGGCCTGCTGATGGCGCGCGCTTTTGAGATACCGCTGAAAGACGGCGTCGAACTGGCGGCGATCAAGCTCAAGAAAACGAACACGCTGATCGGCACGGCGCTCAATGTCCTGACCGAGGACGAAGCCAACCAGCAATCGCTGAAGACATCGCTCGGCACCCTGACGCGCGTGCTGAACGAAGTGAACTGGTCGACGCTCAGCAAGGACAAGCCGGAAGCCTGGCTCTATTTCTATGAGCATTTTCTGGAGGTCTACGACAGCCGCCTGCGCAAGCTGACCGGCTCCTACTACACGCCGCCGGAAGTCGTCGGCGCGATGGTCAACCTTGTCGATCAGGCGTTGCGCGGGCCGCTGTTCGAGCGGGCGGCGGGGCTGGCTTCGTCGGATGTGACGCTCGCCGATCCCGCCGTCGGCACGGGCACCTTCCTGCTCGGCGCGCTGAGGCGCATCGCCGCCAATGTCGAGGCGGATCAGGGTCCGGGCGCCGTCGGTCCGGCGATCGCCGCGGCGGCGAAACGGCTGTTCGGCTTCGAACTGCAATTCGGTCCATTCGCGGTCGCACAATTGCGTCTGCTGGCCGAGATGCGGGCGCTGACCAAGGCGAAAAAGGCGCCGCCGCCCGAGCTCAACCTGTTCATCACCGACACGCTCGGCAATCCGTTCGTCGAAGAGGAGCAATTGCCGCAGATCGTCGAGGCGATCGCCAAATCGCGGCGCGAGGCGAACAAGGTCAAGCGCGAGCAGCCGATCACCGTCGTCATCGGCAATCCGCCCTACAAGGACAAGGCGGAAGGGCGGGGCGGCTGGATCGAAAAAGGATCAGACGGAAGGTCTGCGCCGCTCGACCTATGGCGGCCGCCGCATGAATGGGGCACTGGGAAGTTCTCGAATAAGCTGAAGAATCTGTACGTCTACTTCTGGCGCTGGGCGACGCTGAAAGTGTTCGGCTCTGGCCGCTTCATCGCAACCGGTCTGCCGGACTCGGACGAGGAAGGGATTGTCTGCTTTATCACCGTCGCCGGCTTTCTCAACGGGCCGGCCTTCGAGAAGATGCGCGCTGAGCTGCGCCGCTCATGCTCGGACATATGGGTGATCGACTGCACGCCAGAAGGTCACCAACCCGACGTGCCCACGCGCATCTTCGAAGGCGTGCAACAACCGGTCTGCATCGTGCTCGCCGCGCGAAAACTTGGCAAAGATGCGGCCAAGTCTGCGCGCGTCAGATTCCGGATGCTTCCCAAAGGCAAGCGGAAGGAAAAGTTTGACGCGCTTGCTGCGGTGGCGCTCGACGCGAAAGACTGGATCGATTGCCCTGCGGATTGGCGGGCGCCGTTCCTCCCAGAAGTGTCGGGAACATGGGCTGACTTCGTGCCGCTTCGGAATGTGTTTGCGAAATCAAGTTCGGGCGTAACCGCACATCGAACATGGCCGATTGCGCCGGACGCGACTTCCCTTGTCAAGCGGTGGGACGCGCTACGTTCCACTGCTGATCGCGAGACCAAGCGGAACCAATTTGTAGAAGAGTCGGATCGGACAATCGACAAAATTGTTCAGGTCGACCTGGGCAAGTACCGAACGCGCGCCGTCTCGGTTGCTGCTGATGAAGAGGCAGCAGTACCCCCAACACGATTCGGCTTTCGGTCGCTTGATCGACAATGGATCATCCCTGACCATCGATTAATCAGTAGAGCGAGACCTGCGATTTGGGCGTGCCACTCCGACCGACAGGTGTATCTCACAGCGTTGGAGGCGCATTCGCCAACTTCAGGTCCGGCGATATCGTTGACCGCGCTTATTCCCGACCTCCATCACTACAAAGGCTCCTTCGGCGGCCGCGTTTATCCACTGTGGGCGGACGCACAGGCGACGCAATCGAACGTGCGCACGGATGTGTTGCAGGCGCTGGCCAAGGCCCATGGCGCGGCGGTCGGCGCCGAGGACCTCGTAGCCTATCTCGCCGCCGTGATGGCGCATCCGGCCTTCACCGCTCGCTTTCGCGCCGATCTCGCTCGGCCGGGCCTGCGTGTCCCGCTGACGGCGGACAAGACGCTGTTCGACGAAGCCGTCGCGCTCGGGCGCGAAGTCGTCTGGCTGCATTGCTACGGCGAGCGCTTCGTCGACCCGACCGCTGGCCGGTCGAAAGGCCCGCCGCGCATGGCGAGGGGCGAGGCGCCGTTCATCCCCGCCGACGGCGCCATTCCCGGAGCGCCAGAGCCGCTGCCGGAGTCCATGATTTACGACCCGGCCAAGCGGCGGTTGGTCATCGGTAAGGGCTTCGTCGACAACGTCACGCCGGCGATGCGCGCATACGAGATTTCCGGCAAGACCGTGCTCGACCAATGGTTCAGCTACCGCCGACGCGACCGCACCAAACCGATGATCGGCGACAAGCGGCCGCCGTCGCCGCTGGAAAAGATCCAGCCCGACGGCTGGCTCGCCGAATACACCGAGGACCTGTTGAATCTGCTCAACGTGCTCGGCCGGCTCATCGCGCTGGAGCCGCGGCAAGCCGATCTGCTCGACCGGATCGTCGCGGGGCCGCTCGTCGCGATCGCCGACAGCGAACCGGAGTCGGGGACAACCGACGACGAACCGTCGCCATAGCCCGCGTCTTCTGGCAGACTTGTTCGTTGATTCCCGGCGAAACGAGGACGATCCGCCGCCATGGCGCGCCACGAGCAACTGGATCTGTTCGGCGAAAGCGAGCCGGAGCTTCCTGGCCTCGAGGGAGCGGCGGGCGCCTATCGCGCCGAT
>Ga0181520_10006937_pt1 | contig 16974 bp, 16 predicted proteins | sample PEATcosm2014_Bin_29_FD_132451 | JGI IMG/M metagenome (GOLD analysis project Ga0181520, IMG submission 132451) | Peatland microbial communities from MTU Mesocosm Facility, Houghton, MI, USA - PEATcosm2014_Bin02_30_metaG | ecosystem: Environmental > Terrestrial > Soil > Wetlands > Peat | place... | reverse complement strand
GTCTGATGCATCCCAGAAGGCTCAAATGGCCAAGACCGATGCAAGCTCGGCGTCAAGCGGTGTTCAGGCGCTCAAGACGGATATCGAGAAGGGAGATTTGCAGAGTGCGTTGCAGATGCTTACGCAGATCAATGATTCGATAGGCAAGGCCCAAGCCAATATTGCCCAGATTCCGGACATGGTTAAATTCAACGAGCTGTACGACAAGCTTAATGAAACATCCGATGCTATAACTGCGGTGGCTAAGGGCAAAGGATTGGTTGTTAGCACCCAGGATGTGAGCACAGTCACGGGGCCTGAAACCAAGGGACTCGGCGGCTTGAATGAGCGTCTGGACGAGGTGAAGTCACGATTGTTGTTCATACAGAAGCTGGCGGATGAGAAGGCGAACGAGCCTGTCATTCAGGAGGACTGGCGCGGCGTGGCGGAGTGATGGGTTTGACGGCTTATTTCCTTTTGCTAGTCGTGCGCCTTGTTGATAATATCTGGGAGCAATGATGTATAACACCAGAGCAGAGTCTGTGCGTATTTGCGCTTCTGTGTGCGTATTTGCGGCAAGCACGCTGCTGTTCGTCGCCCCATCCCATGCCGGCAAGATAGTTTTGACTGTCAGCGCCGGCAATCCCATAGGCACAGCGCAGAAGACGCCGGTCGAGGTGGATCTTCCACCTGGGATTGGAACAAACGACATCATAGATCTTGGTGGACTGCAACTCGGCTACAATGTCGCGAAGGACATCTACTACGTCTATAAGGATGATCTGGAACTTGGACCGAAGGAAATAAGGACATTCAACGTAGAATTGAACGATGTATGGGTCATTTCGAAAAAGGAAACGGACGAATTACGGAAGCGGTCATTGGATCTGGCCGGGAAACTAAAGGGGAAGAAGGATTATGAGACTGCCGAATTGCTCGGCAAGCAGATTGAGAAGAATCTGGGGGAAATAGACGCGTCGCAGGCCCAGAATTCGCTGGCGGCAGGCGCGAAGAAAATTCAGCACATTAAAGCGTACGAGAGTGATCTTCTGGTCATGAAGAGGGTCAAGATTGACATCAGACGTGTCGAAAACATGGTGCTGGCCCTTGGCGTGGATCCTGGCGGACTCGTTGATGACAGCAGGATAATCGCCCCGCTGAGAAGGAACCAGGAATCGGCGAGACCGGACGCCCGCATTGTCATTGACAGGATAATCGTACATAATAAGTCGCCCAACGAGGCGCAGAGGATACCGCTGCGGCGCGATCTGCCGCCTGAAGTCAAAGCCGCCGATATTCAGGATTCCGCCGGGTTGGATGTCGGAATTGATCCCAGGAACAATGTGACTTATGTCCAGAAGAGCGATCTGGTGCTCGGCACGAACGCAACCATTTCGTTCGACGTGAAGATCAAGGACAGGTGGAACGTCAATGGGCCGCGCATTCCAGCGCTCCAGGCAAGCGCGAGCAATCTTCTCGAACGCATAGCGCTAAAGGGAAAATTCACTTCCATAGTGGATAGACTTCACGCTATTGAAGGCGAACTTGACGATATATCTAAAGAGCACGGGCCTGCAGAGTTCAACGATAAATACATCGAATACTATCGGAGGCAGAGCGACCGTGTTGACGTCATAGAGCAGAAGATTGCCAGGATCGAGGCGGCGCTGCGACCGATTGAGGTAGGCAGTAAACTTGGCTTCAATCTCAAGCCGCCGAGCACAAAGTCAACGTGGCTGGTTATTTATATTGTCCTTGGTTTTCTCGCCCTGATGAGCTTATTATTCTTCCTCAGCTGGTTCGGCAGGTCAAAAGCCGAGAAGATGGAAGATTCGCCTCCGCCGGCGGATGAGAAATAGCTGAGGTTGTCGTCGCATGGCTCTGAAGATAGATATCCTCAAACTAAAGGAACACGGCACAGTAGCCGAAATCAAGCAGGATGTCATTCACGTCACAGGCTTGACGAATTGCATGAACGGCCAGCTCGTGAGCATTGGCGAGTCTTCCCGGGGTGTAATCGTAGGATTCGATCCAAACTATGTGCTGGTTCTGCTGGTCAAGGAAGGCGCACCAATAAAACCGGGCGACGAGGTTGTCTCGACGCTGGACGAATTCCGGGTGCCGGTGGGATCCGCATTTATCGGGCGGAGAGTCAACGCGCTGGCGGAACCGATAGATGGTTGCGGCCCCGTCAAGGAAAACGCGATGTATCCAATCTTCGGGAAGGCGCCATCGGTGCTCGAAAGAATTCCCCTGGCAGAAGTTCTCCAGACGGGCACCAAGATAGTTGACATGATGAAGCCGATAGGCAGGGGGCAAAGGATGCTCATCATCGGCGACCGCATGACCGGGAAGACAACGATAGGTGTGGATGCCATTCTTAATCAGAAGGGCAAGGGCGTGCAGTGCATATACTGCTGCATAGGGAAATCTGAATCCGCATTGAACAAGGTCATTGAGACGTTCGACAGGGGGGGCGTCTGGGATTACGGAATGATTGTCGCCGCCACGGCAGCCGATCCGATGGGGCAGCAGTATCTTTCGCCGTACGTTGCGGCCAGCCTCGGGGAGTATTTCATGTACGAGAAGCACGGACATGTTCTGGTGGTGTTTGACGATTTCACAAAACATGCATGGGCTTACCGCCAAATATCCTTGCTGTTGGAACGCGCTCCGGGAAGGGACGCTTATCCCGGTGACATATTCTACATTCACTCCCAGCTTGTCGAACGTGCGGGGAAGCTCAAGATGGAAAGGGGCGGAGGCTCCATGACGTTTCTGCCGATCGTGGAGACGCAGCAGGGCGATATTGCGGGCTATATTCCGTCGAACACGGTCTCGATGACGGATGGCCAGATATACACGAGTTCTGTTCTGTTCGGGGAAGGCTTCAAGCCGGCCATCGACATGGGACTTTCGGTGTCTCGTATCGGCAACAAGGTGCAATGGAACGCAATGCGAAAGCTGACCGGAATGCTCCAGCTCGAGTTCGTCAGATACAAAGAGCTTGTCAAGTTGACGCGCATCAAGGCGGGCGTTTCCGCGGATGTCGAGAAACGCATGAAGAGAGGGAAGATACTTGAGGAACTTTTGAAGCAGGATGCAAACAGTCCGGTTCCCATGGAAGACCAGGTAGTTGCGTTGTTTGCGCTTCAGGCGGGTTATTTCAATGATATCGAACCTGAAGAAGTGAAATCGAGGATGCAGCAGCTCTTTGCACAGGTGAAGGAGAAACGTCCTGATTTGATAGAGGATTTGATCAAGAACAACAAGATGACCGATGAGATCAAGGAGGGGTTGAATGAGCAGATTGCCCAATTCTCCTATTCCGCTGTTTAAGATCAAGGTCCAGGAAAAGGGCCGGATCAGGGACATCAAGGAGATGATTGTCCGGGTAGATGGATTGCCCTCCTGCTTGAACGGCCAGATAGTTGACCTCGGCGACGAGGTCAAAGGCATTATCATGGGATTCGACGAGCATGACGTGCTGGTGCTGGTTCTTGGAGAAACCAGCAAGCTAAGGATGGGCAAGGAAGTTCTGGGCGTGAGCGAGCCATTTAAGATCCCGGTGGGCGAAAAGTTTATTGGTCGAGCAGTGACTGCTCTTGGCTATCCCTGCGATCGGGGAGACGCTGTAGAGGCCGACGATTTTTATCCCGTCTTCAGGGATTCTCCGCCTATCACTCACCGCGCCACCATGGATCAGTCCCTGGCGACCGGAACCAAGATAGTGGATATTTTCGTGCCCCTCGCAAAGGGACAGAGAGAGCTCATTCTCGGCGATCGCATGACCGGCAAGACGGCAATAGCGATTGATGCGATCATCAATCAGAAGGGCCGCAATGTCGTATGCATCTACTGCGCGGTCGGGAAGTCCGTTTCGGCTCTTGAGAAGGCAACTTCCACGCTGAATGACGCCGGCTCGCTCGATTACACCATTATAATGGTGGCAACAGATGCGACTCCCGCCGGTGAACAGTATCTTGTTCCATTCGCGGCGGCTTCGATGGCCGATTACTTCGCGGGGAAAGGCCGTGATGTGCTGCTGGTGTTCGACGATCTCACAAAGCATGCATGGGCATATCGCCAGCTCTCTCTTTTGCTGGACAGGCCGCCGGGCCGGGAAGCGTACCCCGGCGATATATTCTATGTTCAGACACAGCTGATAGAACGCGCTGGCAAATTCAATGCAGAGCATGGAAACGGCTCCATAACGTTCATTGGAATTGCGGAAACCCAGCAGGGCGACCTGACTGGATACATACCATCGAATCTGGCCTCCATGTGCGACGGGCAGATATTCATGAGCGGCAGCATCTTTGCGGAAGGCTTCAGGCCGGCGATAGACATTTCCCTGTCGCTCTCCATCATAGGTGGTCGCGCGCAGCCGCCTATTGTAAGGGAGCTCAGCAGGCCGCTTCGCGCGGATTATGCGCGGTACCGTGAAATCGTGAAACTGAGTAAACTACAGTCCGGCCTTTCCGGCGAGGCGGAGAAGACCGTCAGAAAGGGCGAGTCGATTATGTCCGTCCTCAGGCAGGGGCAGTTCGCACCTGTCGGGCTTGCGGAACAGATCCTTCTCTTGTACGCGCTCCATAAAGGGGCGTTGCTCAACAAAACGGAGGATGAAAAAAACAGTTTCAGGAAGGAAATCTATCGGTTTGCCTGTGAGTATAATCAGGCGCTTCTTGACGATATTGTGGAAAGACCGGAGCTTACTTCGAGGGTGGATGCCGGATTGGCCGAAATATTGGACGCTTATTTTCATCGGGAAAAATGAACGTCGAACTAAAGGGAGAAGCAGTATCAAGGTAAGAATCCTTAACCCAAAGCACATTATTTTCGATGGCGAGGCGAAGAGTGTTTTTTTGCCGGGCGACATGGCTGAATTTGAATTACTGGATTTTCATGCGCCGATCGTCAGCCTGCTGAGGCCGGGCAACGTTATAGTTGACTGGAAGACAAAGATTCGCATCAAAAAGGGAATGGTGACGTTTGACAAGAACGAGTGTATGGTTCTTGTCGAAGAATGAGACGCCGGGCGCTTTGAACGACGATGGAGACTTTCTCAATAGTTTTGGTAATGTTCGTGGTGATCATAGGGCCTTCGGCTGTGATCGGCGCGATCGGATATGCCAGCATAAGGGCGCTCGGCAGAAATCCATCGGCGGCGCCGGTCATTCTGAAGGCGATGATATATGCTTTGATATGTGCGGAATCAATAGCTGTAATAGCCCTGCTTATACTGTTCCAGTTGTTCGGCAGGGGCTCGACGTGAAAGACTGGGATGAATCGAAAGATGTGAACCGTAACTTGCTGAACGGATAACCACGAGCGGGTGGGGGAAGAATGCACGACATACTGACAATCTGGATGCCCATTTTGGTGACGCATCTATGCGTTCTGGTCGTTATAATATTTGTGATCAAGCGGCTTCTTTTAAGCGACACTCTGCAGGCCGTGAGCAGAATCCGGCAGGTGGAGGCTGAAGTCAGAAAGCGCGAAGAGGCGATCAGAAGAGAAATCGAAGAGCATGAGAAGGAGTTCACGCGAAAGAAGGCCGAGGCCGAGGAAGAACTGCAGCGGCAGCGGGAATCGTCCGAGAAAGAAGTCGGAAAACTGAGGGAGCAGATGATTTCGGATGCGAGGAAGGAAGGCGACGCAATCATCGAGCAGGCAAAGAAGAACGAAGACAAATTCAGGAAGCAGATCGCCCAGGATATGGAAGAGAAGGCCGTGGACTATGGATCGCAGATATTCAAGCTGGTCATGAGCGAGAAGGTGAACGAAGTCCTGAACGAACAATTCATTACTGAACTGCTCGATGCCGTGGAACAGATTGACTCCAGCAGTATTACTGTGGATCCCAGCAACGCTGAATTCAAGTCAAGCCATCCGATCAATGCTGTGCAAAAAGAACGTTTGGAAAAACTGCTGGAGGAAAAATTCGGCGCAAGGATAAAGGTCAACGAGAAGATCGAGGAAGATCTTATGGCCGGGTTGGTCTTCAAGATGGGCAGTCTGGAAATAGACGGCAGCCTGCTCAATCGTTTCCAGGAGGCGGCAAGCGAAATCAGGAAGAATGTCATTGGATGATTTTGCTTAAAAGCCCGTGATTTGCGCCGCGTGAGGTCACGCGCCTACAGAAAGAGGCAGTTTTGTAGGCCCGGTGACCACACCGGGCGAGTTTTTAGTGGAATTGGATGATGTGACGTGAGGCGGAAGCTGGGGATTTTGGAAGACGTGACATGCAACTGACGGAAATACGAAAAGAGTTGAGGTTCAACGTCGAACTCGTCCAGTTGATCGAGACGCTGAAGAATATAGCGGCTCAAGAGTATCACATGATGGAGAAGGAGAAGGAGCGTTTCGATATGTTTATGGACGCATTCTCCGGCTTCTTCAGAGTCGTCAACCTCGTGAACGTCGAAGATCCGCTGGTGAAAGTCGTCTCCGATGTCCTTGGAATCGTGGTTGTCACGTCTGACTCCGGTTTCATGGGGGGGTTGAATCAAGGCGTTATTCGTGCTGCCGCCCAGGCACAGGGGGATTTGCCCGACAGCAAGGTTGCCTTGATCGTGATTGGAGACAAAGGTGCGGGTTCTTATACCGATCAGGGACGGGAATTTAAATTTTTCAAAGGTATCAATCCGCCTGTCACCGAAGACAAGATTTATCAGCAGGCGGTCGAAATCAGGGAATACATTGTGAATGAAGTGCTTGCGCTGCGAATGGGCAAAGTGGTGCTGGCATATCCAAAGCCAATTTCATTTTCGGCGCAGCAAATAGAAGTGATAAATATCCTTCCGTGCGGAGAATTATTCGACAAGAATGCCGAGAGCGAGATTGCGCGAAGGGCGGAAGGCAAGGGGCTGATCGGCGATGCCGGCAATGTGATTGTCGAATCCTCGTTTCCCGACATGGTGCAGTATCTGGCCGGCACATGGGTGGAGTCGAAGCTGTTCGAGGTGTTTGAAGACAGCAAGCTCGCAGAGTTCTCCGCCAGGGCAATGCATCTGGAGGGAAGTTACCAGAAACTTGAAAGCGAACTGAAGAAGATCAAACACCTGGCGTTCAAAGCGGCACACGAACAGATTGACAAGGGCATGCGTGAAAGCTTCGCTGCCAAGGGTGGAAGAGCCAGAAGGCAGAAGAAGGACGCGGCGTAGGACTGGAGGATCTAGATCATGAGTGCTGAAATAGCGGTGGCAGCTGGGAAAAAAGGCAAAGTCGTTTCTGTCCAAGGACCTGTCGTCGATGTCAAATTCGATCGCATAGAAGATATCCCGGATCTGCACGAAACCGTCATGACCAAGACGTTTGACAAGAGGGAGATCGCACTGCTTGTCGCCGAACATCTTGAGGGCAACATCGCACGGTGCGTGGCGCTGGCCTCAACGCTCAACCTGCAGAGAAACGCCGTTGCGGCCTCTTCAGGACATACTCTCGCAATCCCTGTCGGCGATGCGCTCTTTGGAAGGATTGTCAATGTGATGGGAAAGCCGATTGATGGCAAGGGGCCGATTGACACGGGTGGCAAGGAAGCTCCGATATACCGGGATGTATCCAAGGTCGTCATGAATGTCTCTGAACTGGCTTCGGGCAAGACCGAGGTGGTCGAGACAGGGATCAAAGTCGTGGACATCCTGTTCCCCGTGGTGCGAGGCAGCAAGACAGGCGTAATCGGGGGGGCAGGTTGTGGCAAAACCGTGCTCATCATGGAGTTGATCCACAACATCGTGGAAGAGCATGAAGGGGCTTGTGTGTTCACCGGCATTGGCGAACGTATTCGCGAGGGCAACGAGCTGTATCACGAATTCGAGCAAGCCGGCATTCTCAATAAGATCATGATGGCATTCGGCCAGATGGATGAACCGCCTGGAGCCAGATTCAACATTGCGATGACGGGAATAACGCTGGCGGAATATTTGCAGTCCACCGGCAAGGAAGTCCTGCTGTTCATGGACAATGTTTTCCGCTTTGTCCAGGCAGGCGCCGAGATTTCAACCCTGCTTGGCAGGACGCCATCGGAAACTGGTTATCAGCCGACGCTGAGTTCGGAAGTTGGCGACATCCATGAGCGAATCAAAGGGTCTGTCTCGGCATTTGAGGCGGTGTACGTTCCGGCTGACGATCTGACTGACCCGGCTGTTGTGGCGATCTTCAGCTACCTTGATGCGGTCATGGTTCTTTCCCGTGAGCGATGCCAATTGGGATTGTTTCCGGGGGTCGATCCTTTGACGTCGTCCTGTTCCAATTTGAATCCGGCGATCGTCGGGCAGCGACATTTCGATTTGTCACAGGAAGTCATTCGCGTATTTACAAAGGCTGATGAATTGAGGCGCATCGTGGCGGTCATAGGGTTGGATGAACTCGCGAAGGCGGACAGGTCTCTGTACGAAAGAGCGCGCCGACTGCAGAACTTCCTGACGCAGCCGATGTTCGTTGCCGAATCTTACACTGGTAAGAAAGGCGAATACGTCAAACTCACGGAGTCTCTTGACGGAATAGAGATGATCATGGACGGCAAAATGGATAACAGGCCGGAAGAAGAATTCTACATGATCGGTAAAATCGAGAGCTAGGCGGCATCTCTCACACCGCTTCTCCCCGCTTCGCGGTGAGTAAGCGGTCCTACAAAAGAGAAACGGGATGTAGGACCGTTCACCCCGATCGCGCTGGTGGCGCGAGAGGGAGAACGGTGCTGGTGGCACTCGCGGGGTAATTTGTTTCGTTCAGACGTGTGCTGGTGAAATGATTTGGCAGTGCCTGTTTCCAAGGAAGACCATGCGTAAACTCGACGACATATTTCTGGAGAAAGGACTGCTTTCCCGTGAGAATCTCGAGAAAGCGATTGAATTTGCCAGGCAGAGCGGACTTCCGCTTGCAACAGTGCTTGTGGACAGAAGGTTCGTCAGCGAAATCGAACTTCTGAAAGTTCTTGCCGAAGCATACAATCTGGATTTTATCAGACTGGCAGAGCTGAACATTGATGCTTCCGCCGTGAAGGCCGTTCCCGTGAAGCTGGCCACGCATTATGCAATTATGCCGGTGAAACTTGTTTCAGGCATCCTCACCATTGCCGTCTCGAACCCTCTCGATATGTCCGCCGCGGAGGACATCGAAACCAACCTTGGTTGCAAGGTCGAGAAAGTGCTCGCTTGCAGGGAGGATATCCTTGGCGCGCTTGGAAAATACTACGGTGTCGGCGCAGATACCGTGGAAAGAATCCTTGCCGAATCCTCGGATAGCGATGAGCCTGTTGCCCTGGAAGAATCGCACGATCTGGAACGAATGGCCGAGGACGCCTCCGTGGTCAGGCTGGTCAATCAGCTTCTGCAAGAGGCGATTAGCGATCGCGCCACGGACATTCACTTTGAAGTAGTCAGGGACGGTGTTTTTGTCAGGCGCAGGATTGATGGTATTCTCTATGATACGAACGTTCCAAAGAACATCAGATTGCTCTATCCGGCTATCATATCCCGTGTCAAACTCATGTCTGGACTTAATATCGTCGAGAGGCGATTACCCCAGGATGGTCGTGCGCGAGCAAAGATAGGCCGGTTCGACTACGATTTGCGCATCTCAGTAGTGCCTGCCATTCATGGAGAGGATGTCGTGATTCGCATTCTGCCGTCGTCGATGCTGTTCGATCTGAGCCAGCTCGGGTTTTCCGGACGGCATCTCGATATTCTAAAGGAACATATCGCGCGACCGCACGGAATAATTTTTGTGACCGGACCCACGGGAAGCGGGAAAAGCACAACGCTATATGCGTGCCTGAGCCGTCTGAACACCAGGGAACGGAAAATCATCACTATTGAAGATCCGGTTGAATACGAACTGAAAGGCATAACCCAAACCCAGATAAGGCCGGAGATCGGCCTTACTTTTTCCAGGGCGCTTCGCAGCATGCTCAGACACGATCCTGACGTTATGATGGTCGGGGAAGTGCGGGACAAGGAAACTGCGGAGATCGCGATCCAAACTGCAATGACAGGACACCTGGTCTTGAGCACTTTGCACACCAACGATGCCGCCGGTGGCGCAGTCCGACTCATAGACATGGGAATAGATCCGTATCTCATTGCGTCAACCGTGCAGATGTTCATGGCGCAGAGGCTTGTGAGAATGATCTGCCAGGATTGCAAAGTGCGCTACGAGGTGGACGACAAGGTCATGTATCGTGGAAAAGGTTGCAAGAAGTGCAGCCAGAGGGGGTATTTCGGGCGGCTGGCGATTTGCGAATTTCTGCCGCTGACACCCGAAATACAGAAGCTGATTCTGGAGAAAGCCTCGGCAAAAGCCATCAGGGAGAAAGCCGATTCGCTTGGAATGACGACTCTTGGCGCCGACGGGTGGGACAAGGTGATGAGCGGCGTGACCAGCGCTGAGGAAGTATTGCGGGTCACCAGTTTGTAATCCTTTTTATGCCTACTTACGTATATAAAGCCAAAGATGGACCCGGCAGGACGCTTGAGGGAGAGTTATCAGCCGAATCGAGGCTGGCCGCGCTGGCAGGTATTGACGCGATGGGATACAGTCCGGTTTCAGTCCATGAGAAATCGGAGAGTCGTGGCGGTCGCATTGCACGGGCGCGCGGAATAAAGCAAAGGGATGTAACGGTCTTTACACGTCAATTGGCGAGTCTACTCAAGGCTGGTGTGCCGATTCTGAAGGCGCTTGCCACGGCAGGGGAACAAACTGAAAACAAGGCTTTCGCCAGAATCATCGAGGATGTCGAGAACATCACGCGCGACGGCAAGATGGTTTCGGACGCTTTTTCCAAATATCCCCAGCTCTTTCCGGAACTTTACATCAACATGGTGCGGTCCGGCGAGTCGGCGGGCGTGTTGGACACTATCTTGTTTCGCCTGGCCGATGCGCGTGAGAAGGAAGAGGAATCGGCGAGAAAAGTGCAGGCGGCGCTTGCCTATCCTGCGCTCATCATAGTTGTCGGCATTGTGACCGTATTCGTTCTTCTCACTTTTTTTCTGCCGCGCGTTCTCGATCTCTTCCGGAGTTACAAGCATGGAAAACTGCCGCTGCCGACACGAATACTGATGCATCTGAGCGATTTGTTTTCGCGCGACTGGTACTGGATGCTGCTGATCGCGATCCTGTTGTGGGCCATTTACAAGCGAATGACGTCCATTGACAAGGGAAGGATTCTGGTTGATGGAATCAAGCTGCGTGTGCCGCTCATGGGGCGATTCATAAGGCAGGCGGAAATAGCAAGATTTGCGCGAACGCTGTCGCTGCTGCTTAATTCTGGCATTTCCATTGACCGGGCTCTGTCTTTCAGCTCCGGCACGCTGCACAATACCGTGTTAAGGGCTGAAGTTGACGAAGTCAGGCGCGAGACGATTCAACAAGGCATGCCGTTTTCGGTTGGCTTGAAAAGAAAAGCGCATTTTCCGCCTCTTGTGGCAAATATGATTGCGGTTGGGGAGCAGTCTGGTTCGATCGACTCTTCGCTCGACGAGATAGCTTCTTTCTACGAGAAGGAAGTCGAACAGCATGGACGAATGATGACCTCCCTTCTTGAACCGATCCTGATCCTTGTTGTTGGCGCGGTGGTGGGGTTCATCGTGTCCGCCATGCTTCTGCCGATATTCGATTTGAGTACATCTTTCTGAGGAATATGAACAGTCCTTTTTGTCGCGCTTGTCTGTTTGCGTTCCTGTTGTCAGCCGCGTGTTCCGTAAGCGCGGCGCCGGAGTGGCAGAAGATCGGCAGTACTCATTTCTTTGTGTACTACAGGGACTCTGCTGACTTCGCGGAGAAGGTAAGCAGGGAGGCCGAGGAGGATTACAGCGCAATCACAGCCGACCTTGCGTACGAGAAGCGCGACAACTTCTGGCTGTGGAATGACAGGGTTTCGATATACATATACCGCGACAGGAACGATTTTCTAAGCCAGACACTCTCCCCTGAGTGGTCCGCCGGGTTTGCCTCGTATAAGAGGAAAGAAATAGCGACATTCGCCGGCAGCGAAGAGTTTCTAAAATCCCTTCTCCGGCATGAAATGACCCACTTATTGTTCAGGGAGTTTATTGGTTTTGAGAAGGACCCGCCGCTATGGCTCAATGAAGGATTGGCGCAGTGGGAGGAACGGGGAAAGCGGGAAGGTTCGCTGAGGCTGGTGAGAAGACTACGCGACCAAAACAGACTCATATCGCTGACGGCTCTGGTTCGCATGGAAATAAGAAATGTGGCAGACGGCGGGGAAGCGGATGAATTTTATGCGGAATCTGTAAGTGTCGTGGAATACCTTATTCATAGTCAGGGAGCAGATAAGTTCAGGTTGTTCTGCGGCCAGATTCGCGATGGGAAAACACTGGACGACGCTTTGAGATTTACTTACCCGGACTCAATTCGTAATATTACCGAATTGGAAAGTGGTTGGAAACAGTACTTTGCCGGCGAAGGGCAATAGTTGCAGATTACCCGAGTGGATAAACGGACGGAGGCAACCAAATGAGAAGCGATTCGTTCCGCGGCGGCTTCACGCTTATTGAGTTAATGATAGTCGTGATAATAATCGTGGCGCTGGCCGGCATGGTCTTGCCGCGGCTTATTCCCGCCGGCGATGCATCGAAACGGGGTATTGCGAAAGGAGATATAGCCAGCATAACCACGGCGCTTAAACTGTACCGGCTCTACAACAACCGCTATCCGACAACGGAAGAGGGGCTGGATGTTTTGCTCAAGCCATCCTCCTCAAAAGACTGGAAGGAATCCTATCTGGAAAAGCAGGCGATCGATCCCTGGGGCAAAAAATACCAATACAAATGTCCTGGCACCCATGGAACGATGGATTTCGATCTATGGTCCACTGGCTCGGATCCTCAGAAAAGTGATGAATATATCACAAACTGGTCCCAGGAATAGACGCTACGGCGCACGCTTTGCTCCAAACGCCTTCACACTTATTGAAGTGCTGATCTCTCTTGTCATTCTCTCCACCGGAATAGTCCTTGTGCTTCGGGCCTTTGGCTTGTCGCTCTCAGCGCTGCGCGAATCAAGGGACGCCATGCTCGCCAATATGTTTATACGCGAGACAATCTCCGACACCAGGCTCAGTGCACTTGCGAATGGTACAATCGATTCTTCATCCGATATGGTGGCAATCAACGGACCGGACAACCTTGAAGGAGAATTGCGGATAAAGCAGCTCCAAGTGTCGCCTGATGGAAGCAACACATTGAACAGAGTCCTGGTTACCGTGTGGAGAGACAGAAACGGTCCGCAGTTTTCGGCGTCAACGCTGATTGTCGCGTCAAAAAAGGTCAAGGCTGAATGAAGAAACGCATTCTTTCGCGTAAGCTCTCAAGCCGCCCGCGCTATAACAGAGTGCGGCGCGCCGCAATGGGATTCACCCTTATTGAATTGCTCGTCGTGGTATTGATTATGGCTGTCGTCCTTGGGGTGATAGGAGCGTGTCTTGCCGCTGGTATAAGGGTTTGGGATGAAGCCGGAAAATTCGGCGTGGCGGAATCGGATGCGGTTGTAGGATTACAGATAATTGAGAAAGATCTGAAGAATTCGGTTCCATTTCATGCGATCGTCTTCGAAGGGAAGCGCAGCGATGTCTCGTTTGCATCGCTGGTTGTTCCCGTCAGACAGGGACTGCGGAACGAGGGAGGCAGCGTTGCACAGCCTCGCATAGGAACAGTGAGGTACTTTTTTGACGCTGGCGGCATGGCCCTGTTTCGATCACAGGACATATATGGCGCGGACTTTGCCCAGGCAAGAACGCCAGAGCGGATCATGTCAAACCTGCGGGATGTTTCTCTGGCGTATTATGGGCTGGTAGGTGGCAAGGGTAATGGCGCCTGGTCGGACCAATGGGTGGATCCCACCAATCGTCCTGTTGCAGTTAGAATCAGTCTTTCGTTCCGGGACAGGGAAGCTTTGCTTACAAAGACTGTTGTTCTGCCCATGTCCGACAGCGTTGTGCCGTGACTATCATTTGGAGTTATGTATGACAATTAGAAGGGGAAGCGTGCTTGTCCTCGTGCTCTGGACGTTGTTCTTCTTGAGCGCGCTTGCCATTGCTGTCGCCGCGCGAGTAGATGCCGGGTTGAAGCTGGCATCGTGGTGTAAAACAAGAACAGAAGCCTATTGTCTTGCCGAGGCTGGCGTCGAGAAAGCCATAATGGAGGCCATGGTGAACACTAATATGTTGGACACCACGGCAAAATCGCTGGCCGATAGCGAGGCGGCTTTCAGGGATGTCAGGCTGGGCGGCGGAACTTTCTCTGTGTATCATCTTACCCATGAACTGGGGGAGGGGGCGGCAACCAATTACGGAGTCATTGACGAGGAGAGCCGCATAAATGCGAGCAAAGCAAGCAGCAATCTGCTTGCATCGTTTGCAATGACTGTGGGCGGAGTGGATTCTGTCACGGCCAATGAGCTTGCAGGTGGGATCGTTGACTTGCGGAATAGGGACGATGACGTGTTGACAGGCGGAGTCGGTAACAATTACTATAAGGGGCCAAGTGAGCCAAGTAGCAGCCATAAAGGGGCACTTCAGTCAGTTTATGAGTTGTTGCTTGTCAAGGGGATGAGTCCGGAGTTGTTTCAGCGGCTTGAGCCGCATGTTACCGTTTACGGAAGTGGAAAGGTGAATATCAACACAGCGGATTCGGCGGTACTGGCTTCCGTCGCTTCAACATGCGGTGGAGACAGCGCGACATGCGCGTCGCTGGCCCAAAAGATCGTTGTGTTTCGGCAAGAGCAGGGAAAGGGAGCCGGCATTTCATCGGCTGGCGGTGGAGATATTGTCGCGCAGATCGTGCGTTTGGCCGACCTGTCGGCAAATGAGGCAAGGCTGTTCTCCGGAATGCTGCCGTTCCTCACGCTTCAGTCCACTTGCTTCAGAGGCATTGCAGAGGGAAGGTCAAGCTTGAGCGATGCCATGCATGGCGAAGCCAGGATGCTTGGCGACGTCATCCGTATAGAATTTGTGTTTGATCGGGCGCACGGTACAAAAGTGTTCTGGTATGAAAACTAGCGGTAGAAAAGGACTTTCAAAACCTGCGGTGATTGTCGAGATCGGCAATGACTGGTTGAAAATTGCCCAGACGGAGCCGTACCACGGCGGTCTGGCGATCTCCCGCATTCACCTCGAGAGATTTGACACGTTTGGAACGGCTCATCTGTCTCAATTAATCACTAATGCATTCAAGAAACACGGATTTGACAGGGTGCCGGTGATTGCATGTCTGCCGCGACAATTGGTCAATGTCCGCATGATAGAGCTTCCGTCAACAGACCCTGAAGAGATAGCGAGCATGGCCGATATACAGGTCGCTAAACAAACTCCCTACTCAAGGGATGAGATCGTCTTCGATTACAAGATCGTGAAGGGCGGACGTGACGGCTACACCAGGGTGATGATGGCCATCGTCCAGGACAGCATTGTGAGGGATCGTTTTCATATTCTCGAAACAGCCGGTATCGATGTGGGTCGAATGTCGGTGAGCAGCGAAGGGCTTTTGAATTGGTATGCTTATGGCGTAATGGCCGATGGCGAAGATCCCGGTCAGATTATCCTGCTTGATGTTGATTCGTTCTATTCCGACTTCATGGTCGTTTCGAGTGGGGCGCTCATGTTCACGCGAAGTATTTTGATGGGCACAAATCAACTGCAGGCACCTGGAAAAGACGTGCAGGACAAGTTCGCGCTGGAAGTAAAACGCTCGCTTGAGGCGTGTCAGGGCGAATCGCCCTCTCTGGCCATCCGGAAGCTCCTACTGACCGGCGCTGGTCCCCACATTAAAGATCTGGGCGGCTCTTTGCAAAGTGCGCTTTCGCTCCCTGTTGAAATGAAGGACAGCATTGGGATAGTGGAGAAGACCCCGCGTGGAATTACTCTGACAGAATCCATATACAGAAGCGTGTCGCTGACGGCGATTATTGGGGCAGGGCTTGCCACTGCCGAATTGGAATTCAATTTGACGCCGGATTCCGTGAAGCTGCGAAAAGGGTTGGAGGAAAATGCAAGGGGACTGACGGTTCTCGGAATGCTGGTAATGGCGATACTCGTTTCGTTTTCGATCTACGGGACATCCTTATTCTATTTGAAAAAATACAGATTGGCTGAACTTACATCGGACTTTGCGAAGACAGTCACGCAGGCGCAGGATATTGCGAAGAAACAGGATATAGTAAATGAGATCAACAGGCGCACGGGGCCGGAATTCTCGATGGTGAAACTTGTCTCTGAAATTCACGCGTGTCTACCCGCCAACGTGTTGCTTGAATCGCTGGACATCAATGTGGAAGCACAGAAGGATCATGTGCATTTGTCTGGCACCGCTGGCGCCAGCGGCGATGTCAGCACTTTTCTGAAGAATCTGGAGCAATCGCCGATTCTGAAGGATGCAAAGGAAGACGGCGCGAGGGCGAGAGACAAGGAAAGCGGCAAATACAATTTCAAAATCCTCTGTTCGCTGGAGGCGGGTAAATGATCATTGATAAGTTTCTGGATAAGCTCAGCACTCGCGAGAAGGCCGGTTTATTGATTGCGCTGCTGAGCTTGCTTGCTCTTGTCGTCGATTGGAGAGTTATTGCGCCTATCTACAGACAATCGAAACAGTTGGACGCCCAGATCATGGACGTGAGGAAGGAGCTTCTCCTTAACCGGGCCATTATTGGCAGGGGAATTCCACCGGATTACGCAACCATAAGTGCTTCTGTGGAACAAACGGCGTCGCAGGATGAAGTTGCCAGAGAGATGAAGGACGAGATATCGGATCTGGCCAAAAAAAACGGGGTTGATCTGCCGTCAGTGGAGGACCGTGAGGCTACGGGCGTAATCAGCTTCGGGAAGGAACTGGCTGTTGAAATCGTCAAGATAGAAACAGACATTGGAACCCTGACCAGGTTTATGGATGCACTCCAGAAATCGCGGGGGATGTTGAGGGTGTCCAGGTTGAGCCTTACTCCCGGGAAAGAGCGGAATCGTGTAAAGGGGTCCATGTT
>Ga0181520_10006936_pt1 | contig 16977 bp, 11 predicted proteins | sample PEATcosm2014_Bin_29_FD_132451 | JGI IMG/M metagenome (GOLD analysis project Ga0181520, IMG submission 132451) | Peatland microbial communities from MTU Mesocosm Facility, Houghton, MI, USA - PEATcosm2014_Bin02_30_metaG | ecosystem: Environmental > Terrestrial > Soil > Wetlands > Peat | place... | reverse complement strand
CTGAGTATGCGAGGGACAAAAGCCTATGGAAACCGGGGACAGACTGTCCCCGTGGTCCTGTCCCCGTGGTCCCGTGGTTCCTGAACGCTCAGTGATGAGGTTGCAAATCTCTACGGTTGGTCGATTTGGGTGTAGGTCAGTGAAAACGTGCCGGTCTCCCAGTAGGAATACGCAAGGTTCCATCCCAGGCCATTATCAAAGGGACAATATGGAGCCAGCGTCGCGACGTCACTGCACCAGGATTGCGGCAGGAATGTGGGGCCTGATCCTCCGCCGGACTCGTAGTAGGAATAGTATCCAGTGTTCAAGTTCGCAGTCCAGGTTTCAAACACCCGCGAGGCTAAACCGGCCCCGATATTACTGCCGACATTCCATGCGTAGCCAGTGAGAGTGCCGTCTGCTGACACCGCGGAATAACCAATGCTCTCGCTACCGATGACGCCGGGGAACTCAAGCAAACCTGCACAACTTTCTACACCCTGAAAGCTCGGATCGATATCCAATGCTGTGTTGGCTGGAGTCCACTGGCCGTTGGTTACGACGAGAGTAGGTAGGAATGCATAATTGGCGACACCGGGGCCATAGGGGAAGCAGGGAGGCTGCCCGCCGGCAAACAGCGGGAGGAATATGTTGTTTCCGTTCGCGATGAGGACGTCCGCGAGTGTCCATTCCTGAACGGATTTTGAGGTGATTGTTACCAAGTATGTGTGAGTCAATGGTGGTGCGGGCTGAGTGACTGTGAGGGTGGTCGGTCCGAAGACCGCCGGTCCGGAGAGGGGATCGTATTCTGCGGTGATCGTGGTGGTTCCAGGCGCAATTGCCGTAGCTTGCCCGTTCGTCGTCTGCGAATTGTCGATAGTGGCCATGCCCGGCGAAGATGAACTCCACGCGACCGACTGAGTGATGTTCTGCGTGCTGCCGTCGCTGAAGGCACAGGTGGCGGAGAAGGGCAGGACACTGCCAGCCGGAATGGAAGCGTCGGCGGGGAAAACGGCGACGGTCAAACATTGCGGCACCGTCACTGTGAGATTCGCGGTACCAATGATCGTGCCTGAGGCAGCGGTGATGGTGACCGCTCCTGCCGACTCTCCTGTAGCCGCGCCAGTGTCATCCACGATGGCGATGGCGGGCGCGGATGAACTCCAGACCACCTGCTGAGTCATATTCTGATAGCTGCCGTCGCTGAAATTGCCCCATGCCTGGAACGGCTGAGGGGTTCCGGCCGCAGCGAAAGCATTCGGCGGAGTTACAGTGAGTCCGACCAGTTGCGCCGATGTGACCGTCAGGGTCGCGCTGGAGCTTTGGGTCCCGAGAGCAGCTGTTATGGTGGTTGTGCCCTGCCCTGCGCTCATCGCCAGCCCGCTTGAGGAACCAATTGTGGCTACCGCCGTATTCGTCGAGGCCCACTGCGCCGATTGCGTGACATCTTGCGTTGTGCCGTCGGAAAGGGTGGCAACCGCGTCGAATTGTTGCAGGTATCCCTGAGGTATTGAAGGCGCTGAAGGAGAGACGGTGATCGATTGGATGGAGGCGCCGGTAACAGTAAGCTGGCTCTCAACCTGGGTGAGCTGTCCGGGCGCAGTGATCAATCCCGCTACAATGTAGGTGCTACCAACAGCCGTGGCCGTGGCCAATCCGGTGAGGCTCACCTTGGCGACCGGAGTTTCGGTCCCGCTTACTAATACGTCGGCTGTTGAAGCCCACGCCACTTTCTTCGTCAGATCGCGCGTACTCCCGTCGCTGTAAATTCCGGTCGCACTGAATTGCAGGCTGGTTCCCAACGCCATGGAGGGACCTATCGGACTGATGGCGAATTTGGTCAGGGACGGCGGTTGGCTCATTACGTTTACAGTTGCAGTCCCGACGATTTGTCCTGACATGGCGGTTATGGTGGCTGTGCCGGCCGAGACTGCCGTTACAACGCCCGCGAGGCTGACGGTGGCGATGGCCGTGTTGGATGAGGCCCACGCAGCTGCGCTGGTTAAAGCCTGCGTGCTGCCATCCTGATAGGTTCCTGTGGCCGAAAGTTGTGCCGTGCCTGCGGGGGCGAGGGAAATATGTGCCGGATCGATTGCGATGTTGGTGAGCGGCGCAGTGGCCGCAGCCGGCTGAAGGACGGGAACGGATCCTGTTGCGCTCGACTGATTCGTCATCCCGCCGCCCGAGATCTCGACAGAAACACTCACACCATCTCCGGAAGCGGCAGTGACATTCCCCGCCACGACGATTGGAGGATAGCTTTGTCCCGGCGGCAGCGCGGTGGTGGTAGTGCACGTCTCTGTGGTTAGGACACAGGTCCAGTTCGCACCGGCAATAGCCGTAACGGCAAAACCAGTGGGAGGATCAGTTACCGCCACCGTGCCAGTGGTTTCCGCCGCGTCAAACGCGTTGGAAACGGTGATCGTGTAGATTGCGTCCTGCTGGCCAGGGATGTAACTTCCACCGCTTCCCAGGTTGAAGGACAGGGAAGGCGTTGATGTGCTATTGGTGAGGCTAAAGCTGCCTGTGGCAATTACGCCCGACACCGAAGCCGTGACGCTGTAGGAGCCCGCCGTATTGTTGGCTGTGAACGCAGACGCGGTGGCCACACCGCTGCTGTTGGTCGCGGCTGTGGTGGTTGCTGTGCCGTTGGCGAAGGTTCCGCTGGCCCCGCTCGACGGCGCCGAAAAGGCCACCGTCACGTTGGCGACCGCATTCCCCGATGCGTCATTCACCAGCGCCTGAAGCGCCGTGGCAAAAGCGGAGGAAATTATCGCTGTTTGCCCGCTTCCAGCTGAGGCAGCGACCGATGAAATGGTTGCAGCGGAAGCGATGGTAAGCGCGAGCGTCGCGGTAACGCTCTGCGCCTGATTCGCAGCCGAGTCGGCGGCCTTGAAGGTCAGGCTCATTCCGCTGGCCGTTGTCGTCGGGGTACCGGAGAGCAAGCCGCCGGCAGAAAGCGAAATGCCAGTGGGCAGCGTTCCGCCGGTGAGCGACCAAGTGATGGCGCCAGTGCCGCCGGTTGACGTCAGCTGGTAGCTGTAGGCACTGTTCACCGTGCCGGATGGGAGCGAAGCACTGGTGATCGCCAGCGGCACCGGGTTCACGATCAGAGTCAGGCTTCCAGATACAGAAGTAAAAGGCGTGGGCGTGGCGCTGTCGGTCGCTTTGATGGTGATGACGTCGCCTGCCATGGGCGTCGGCGCGGTTGGAGTCCCGGTGATAGCGCCGCCGGAGATTGCGAGCCCGACGGGCAACGTGCCCGAGTTCAGCGTGTAGGTGATTGCACCGGTTCCACCGGTGGAGGCAAGGGTCTGCGTGTAGGCTGTTCCGACGGTGCCTGTTGCAAGGGTTCCGGATGTAATCCAGACAAGCGACACTGGGGAAACCGCAATTGTGTAAGTGCCGGAGGTTACAGAAACTGGCGTCGTTGCCGAGTCTGTTGCCTTGACGGAAAAGGTTGATGTCCCCGTAGAGCCCGTGGGTGTGCCGGAGAGGACTCCGGTGGACGAATTCAGAGTAAGTCCAGTTGGCAGCGAGCCTGAGGCGATGGCGAAGGCAATTGGAGCTGTTCCGCCGCTGGCGGCAATGGTCGCACCGGAATAGGCTGTGCTGATTTGCGCGGCCGTTAGCGGACCGGCCGCAGTGGTGATGGTAAGCGCCGGGTTCACAACGATCGCGGCGGTGGAAGCCGATTTGGTAATGTCCTTAACACTGGTCGCAGTCACGGTGACCGTGGAGGCGGTTTTGCCGGTCGCCGTCAGCGTTGTGGCCGGCGCATTGCCTGCCGCACTGGTTGGATTGACGGTGCCAGCGCTCGAAACGGTAAAAGTTGCACCGGAAGCGCTGGAATCGCTCGCCACCGCCGCGGTCAGTCCAAGCGTTTGGCCGGAGTCGAGAGTTATGCCTGTCGTGACGGTGGAGAATGTCACGACGATCGGATTCAGCGTAATCGTTGCCGCTGCGGATTTTGTTCCATCCGTATTGCTGGTAGCTGTGAGTGTCACGGTAGCGGCCGCGCCAACCACCGAAGGTGCGGTATAGGTAACGCCCGTCGAACTGGAAGCGCTGAGCGTTCCCACGCCGGTGCCGATGCTCCAGGTCACACCCGCATTGGAGGAGTCGTTCGAAACTGTCGCCGAGAAGGCCTGTGTGCCGCCTCCGCTGAGCGATAGGGTGGCGGGACTCACGCTGACACTGATGGCAGGCGGCGGCTTTGAATTCGATCCGCTGTTGTTTCCTCCACAGCCTGACAGGAAAATGAGCGCAGCAAACCCAGAGAAGCTGATCCTGAGACTAGATCGAGCGAAAGTCTTCAAGCGCATCATGCCTCCCGTACTGTGAAACGGGGCTGGGCAAACGCTACAGGCCCATTGAGTCAATGTCAATGTCGAAGCCGCTATTTTCACCTGCCGGACTAAAGATGGACGGGAACCTGGGGACAGACGGAACGTTCCCCTGCCGACAGAATGCCGACACGGTTCAATGGGCGGGCGCCCACCCAACCAGAATGAGGTGCCCTGTCCTGGCTTTGCCAGGGCGTGAAGCGGAGGAGGAGGACCGGCCCGAACCTCGGGCCGCACTCCCAACCGTTCGCGCTTTCGCGCCGCCCCGTTAAACCGCTACCAAGTGTCTCCCTGACTCTCCACGGGAGTTAGACACCTTATCTCCCCATTCTCATCCTTCAATATTTGCCCGTCCCGATCAACCAACACTGGCGGAGTACCCTCGCACGGCGGCTCGTCGGCCTGCTGACTCTCCGCCTCGCTGTCCCCCTCCCCCGGCGGATCAACCCACTGCGGCTCCATAGCCCACGCGAGCGCCTGACTGCGCAACGGACCCGGGTCCGGCTCCTTCGCCTCATGCTGCTCAGCAAGGCTCACCAGCAGCCGTAAGGTCGGCAAGTCGCCTTTCCCTGCCTTTTTCACGAACAGTTTCGCCAGGTCCTCGGAGCTACTCTTCAGCTCCCGGTCGACTGCCTCCTTGAGGCAATGGGCACCGCCCTCCGCAGTACTTTCGCTCAGCTCCTGCCGCTTGGCCCCTTTCTTTGTTCCCGTCGCACGCCCTGCTCCCGTTCCCTGCCTGGTTCCCGTTCCCCGCTTCGCCTTGCGTCCCGCGGGCGCCTTTGCTGCCCGCGCACTTCCCGCTTTCTGAGTTACCCCAGCAAATTTCGCCATCTTTCCCCCATTCCGGCAAGCCCCGCCGCAACCTCCGGCACCCGTCGCCCGTCGCCTTTTGACTGTTGCCTATTGCCTGATCCGTTGTCCCTGCCTTTCGACACTACCGATTTCGGCGAATTAATACGCAAAAAAACTCAATCGTCGCCGACGTCGGATCGCCTTCGCTCACATACGTCCCTGCGAACGCCTCGCAAACATCGACATACATCTCCACAAATCGGCCTCCAGAAACCCTCGCCCCAAAAACGTCCTCCCATGCCCCTGCATCCCCGCGCCCATTCGTCCGCATTTATCCCGACGCGCCCCGGTGAGCTTGCTCACTCGCCGCACCGCCATTCATCTGCGGCATCACGTTTTGGTATACTCATTGAGTTCACCCCAAGTGCGGAGGTGGTGAAATTGGCAGACACACCAGCTTGAGGTGCTGACGCCGCGAGGCATAGGGGTTCAAGTCCCCTCCTCCGCACCAAAGATTCTTCCGCCCATTGGGGGCGTGTGTGGAAAGCAGCTCAAAGCATGCAGATTCTCCTCTACTTCGTCATCGTCCTGCACGTAATCGTGTGCCTGTTTCTCATTGGCGTGGTTCTGCTGCAGCAGGGCCGCTCGGCCGACCTTGCCGGCGCCTTCGGCGGGCAGGGCTCCCAGACCGCCTTCGGCCCTCGCGCGGCGGCCAACGTGCTCACGCGCCTCACCACCTGGTCGGCTGTCATCTTCATGTTGACCTCGATCAGCCTGACAGTTCTCTTCGTGCGGTCGAACGGCTCCCACTCCGTGCTGCAAAACACGTCACCGATTTCGGCTCCCGCCAAGTCGGGTAAATAGCTCTCAAAACTCAACTTAAGCTAAGATTCACAGCGAAGCGGCCGGCCACTCGGGCCGCCGCTTTTTGCTGCGGCCGACTATCCGCAGCCTGCAAAGCCCAAGGAACTCGCCCAGACTTCCAAAATTTCTTGTTGACAAATATATCTCTCAGATATATCTTATAGCTATATGGAGCACAAACGAACCGCCTACGTCATCCTCGGCATTCTCGCCATCCACGACCACCAGTCTGGCTACGAGATCCGCGCGACAATCGAACAGACCGTCGGCTTCTTCTGGGGCGAGAGCTATGGCCAGCTCTATCCGACGCTCAAGCGGCTGGTGGCCGAAGGCCTCGTCGTCGCCGAGGGCTCGGACACGGGAAGCAGGGTGCGCCGCTCCTACTCCATCACCCCGGCCGGCCGCGAATGCCTGACGCAGTGGCTCGCCGTGCCCTATCGCGACGACCCGCCGCGCGATGAGTTCCTGCTCAAGCTGTTTTTCGGCGAGCAGGCCGCGCCCGGCATCTCGGTCGGTCATATTCGGGAGTTCCAGCAAAAGAGCCGCCGTTTTCTCCATGATCTGCTCCAGCTTGAGCGTCTGGCCCACACCTACAACGCTCAACAGCCTGGATTCCCCTACTGGATGCTGACTCTGCAGTACGGCCTCGGCCAGTTGCGGGCCGCGCTTGCGTGGAGCGATACCGCTTTGGCCACCCTCGCCGCCGAAGCAGCCCCCTCGCCCCATCCACCTTCACCTGAAGATCAACACCCGCCTTCGCCTGAAAACCAACCCCTCGCCGGCAAGTCCTGACCTCGAAGCAGCAAGGCTTTCAACCCGCGTTGTCCGATTCATTCAAGCACCAAAGGAGACTCACATCATGGCTGTCACCCTTCGTCGCGACCGCCCGGCGCAGATCGTTGCCTGGGCAGTCCTCAGCACATTTTTTCTTGGCTTCTTTCTTCCAATCATCGGGGCGTTCACCGGCCCCATCCTGGGCGCCTGGTTCATCGGCACCCAAAGGCCCCGCCGCGGATTTCTGTGGATGATGGCCATCAACCTCGTTACAAGCCTTCTCTTCGGCTGGCGGAGGATTCCGCTGGCCGGACCCGTTCCAGCCATCGAATACCTGGGCTGGCTGCTGCTCGCCACTGCGCTCGGCACTCTGCCTTTCAGCTTTCATCGCCTGGTCAGCCCGCGTATGCCGGGATTTCTGGCCACCCTTCCCTTGCCGCTGGCGGGCGCGGCGGTGCCCTGGCTCGCGCTCCAACTGCACATCCACGCGGCCTCCGCTGCCAGCGTGCAAACCTTGCTCATTCTCTGGTTCGCGGCCGTGGTGGTGTGGTTGTGGAATAACGAATCGCGCGCCACGGTCCATGTCTTTGCCTCGGGCGTTGCGGTCGTTACCGGCTTCAATCTTCTGCGTCATTTCAACGCCGCGGCGATCCCACAGAACATTCCCGTCAGCCCGCAGTTGCCCCTCAACTTAGCCGGCCCCACATGCCTCGCCCTGTTCCTTGTTCTTGCGGTCTGGGCTCTCTTTCGCTCCATCCGGCAGGCGAGTTGGGCCGAGCGCCCCGAGGCCGTCGCACGGCTGCGCAGCCCGTTCACGGGCGACCCGCTCCAGGTCGTCAGCCAAAATGGCCAGGAAGCGCTGGTCAGCGCGTCCGGAGAGCGGTTCCCCGTCCGCAATGGCATTCCGGCCCTCCTCAAGGCGGAAGACCTGACCGGCGACAACGGAAAATACAACCACCTATACGACCTCATCGGCGGGTTCTACAACGATACCCAACGCGCCTACAGCCCGCTCAAGGGCTTCGATCTCAGGGATTACTTCCTCAGCTACATGCGTCTGCTTGAAGTTAAGCCCGGCGACTCGGTGCTCGAAACGTCGGTAGGCACCGGGCTCAACTTCCGCTATCTGCCCAGCGGTGTGCACCTCTCCGGGCTCGATCTCTCGCCCGAAATGTTGGCTCAGTGCCAGGCGAACCTGCGCCGCTGGAAAATGGACGCCGATCTCTACCTGTGCAATGCCGAGAGCCTGCCCTTCGCCGATTCCAGCTTCGACGTTGTCTTTCACGTGGGCGGCATCAACTTCTTCAACGACCGCGCCAAAGCCATCCGGGAGATGATCCGCGTAGCCAAGCCGGGCAGCCTGCTATGCATCGCCGATGAAACGGAAAAGCACGTGAAGGAAGTCTACGAAAAAGGCCTGGGAGGCTATTACAAGAACCGGAAGGAAGCGGTCGCCGCGCCCATCGATCTGATCCCGCCGGAGATGGAAGATATTCGGCTCGAACCGCTGAAGTTCGACATGTTCTATGCGCTGACGTTTCGGAAGCCGGCCATTCGCAGTGCGAGTGAGCGCGGCGCCAACGAGGATGTCGCAGTCGACCGGTCGCTGGTCAGCGCTTGAGCAGTCGGAGGGCTCCACGAGCTCCGGAGGCAGCCTAAAATGGAGCCATGATCCTCGAAACCTTTCCCGTCGGTCCGCTTCAGTGCAACTGCACGATTCTCGGCGACGAGCAGACGGGCGAAGCCATTGTGATCGATCCCGGCGAGGAAGTAGGCCGCATTCAAAAGCGCCTCGTTGCGCACGGGCTCAAGCTCAAGCAAATTCTCGTCACCCACGGCCACATCGACCACGTGGGCGGCGCGCTGAAGCTGAAGCGGCTAACCGGCGCACCCATCTACCTGAACGAAGGCGACCTGGAGCAGCTCGCACTCATGCAGGAGCAGGCCAATTGGCTGGGGGTAGAGACGCCGGAGACTGCGCCGCCCGACGAGAGCCTTGCCGACGGCATGACTGTGGGACTTGCCGCTTATCCGGCGCAGGTCCTGCACACGCCCGGCCACACGCAAGGCTCCATCGGCCTCCACTTTGCGCCGCTCAAGCTGCTGGTTGCCGGGGACACGCTCTTTGCCGGCAGCATCGGGCGAACCGACCTGCCAGGCGGTAACTACGATCAGATCATCGACTCGATTCACTCCCGCTTGCTGGCGTTGCCTGACGAGACAAAGGTGGTCCCGGGACATGGCCCTGCTTCAACCATCGGCGCGGAACGGCGAAGCAATCCGTTTCTGCGCGGGTAGATTTCCGCAGTTGTGAAAATCGACTTTCATAAGACATTTAATCTCTATATATCAATACTTTAACGCTACTATTCTCAACGAACACTTAACCTGTAGCTCCAGTAAGATTACCTCCTTGATTCGTTCCCAAAGAACCCAATAGGGCGGTTACCCCGGTACTGAACTCCCGTTCCGGTCCAAGCAGGCTCACCACCAACCATCCAGCGGGCGGCAGCCCGAAAAAGTACCCCGGATGGACCCAGACGCCCGCATCGAGCAGGACGAGCACAGTCTCTTCGTCGGGGCGTAGAGCGGGGATACGCAGGACCGCGTACCAGCCTCCCTCGACCTCTAGCCGGTTAATCACGGGCGCCGATGCGAGCTGACGGTCAAGCGCGGCAAGGTTGGCTGCAGTGCGTGCGCGGATCTGCTTTTGGATGAATTCCCGACCCTGAAGCCAACCTGGCAGCGCCCACTGAACCGGCGCGTTCATCGACAGGAATGTGTCCGCAATAACTTCGAGTCTGTCGAGTGACGCCGCCCGTCCGGGACCTGTCGCCACAATCCAGGCAGCCTTCATCTGCGGCAGTCCTGCGATCTTGCTCAGACCACTTACGACGAAAACCGGCACGCCGTCGAGCGCGGAAGCAAAACCGGGGCCTGCTGCAAAGCTTGAACTTTTCCGGCCTAAGCTATAGTCGAGAAAGACCTCGTCCACAATCAGCGAAAGCTCGAACTCGCGGCAAAGACGCGCCAGCTCCTCAGCCTCCCACGGCTTGGTGAAGTGGCCGGTGGGGTTGTTGGGGTGGACCAAAACGATGGCGCGGGTCTGTGGCGTGATGGCGCGGCGGAAGCCCTCGGGGTCGATCTGCCAGCCATGGTCGTAGACCAGCGGCGCAGGACGAATGCGGACGTCGTCGAGCATGGCAAGGTAGTCGAAAAGCGGGTACCCGGGCTGGGGCACGAGGATCTCGGAACCCGGATCGCAGACCAGCCGGAACAGGTAGCTATAAGCCTCGCTGGTGCTGGTGGTCAGGATGATCTGCGCCGGGTCGAGCCCGACGCCGTGGTCCTTGTAGTAGGTGCACACTGCCTCGCGAGCAGCAAGCAGCCCGCGTGGTTGAGGGTCGTAGTCGAGGGACTGCGGCTGGGCCAGCGCCTGGAGCAGATCGGCAGGATACGCAAATCCACAGCGGGTAGGATTCGAGGCAGTGAGGTCAGCGATGGCCAGGCCGGCCTCCAAGCGGCGGCGATGCGCGCGAGCCAGGTCGCTCTCCTCGGTGTTCCAGTCTGCTCGCCGCGAGAAACGCATAACTCTTGCCTTGTCCACCGTTTCCGGCGAATGTCTCAAGCGCCGGATGGGGCTCATGCACAATAGAGAGAGCCGCCTTTTCCACCATACACCGGCGGCTTACTCTCAACAGTTAAAGGAGACGCCTTGGGCCCTCGAGCCGTTGTCTTCGACTACGGAATGGTGCTGACAGCCGCGCGCGAGCCGGAGGCGCATGCAATGCTCCTCACGCTGACTGGATTGTCTGCTGAGCGCTTTGAGTCCCTGTACTGGGCCGACCGGCACGCCTATGACGAGGGCAAGCTGACCGGACTTGCGTTCTGGCAGAAGTTGCTGCGCGACGCCGGCATTCCAGAAAAGGCCGGCCTCGTAGAAGAACTGAACCTCTGGGATGCGCGGATGTGGACCACCCAGAACCCGGCGATGCTCGCCTGGCAGCTCGCTCTGAAACAGCGCGGCATCAAGACAGCCATCCTCTCAAACATGGGCGACAACGTTCTGGCCAACATGGAGCGCACCTTCGACTGGCTGCCGCGGTTCGACGTGCTGGTTTGGAGCTATCAGCTCGGAATCGCCAAGCCCGACCCGGCCATCTACCTGCACACGCTGCGCGAGCTGGATGTTGTGCCGGGCGAAGCGCTCTTTCTCGACGACAAGGCGGTGAACATTGAGGCCGCGCAAGCTCTCGGCATGCGCGCGATCCTCTTTTCCGATGTTGCCCGCCTGCGTGCAGATCTGATCCGTGCGGGCCTCGATCGCGAGTTGCCGCTGCCGGCCTGAGGCGGCGTTCCGGCCAAAAGCACCCTTGGTCTTCTGCGCACCCGCCCAAATACCGCCGCGACAACAAGTCGGGCGTCGCAATCCGCCGCCTGGTTTTTCCTTCAGGTTTCACTTGACGACGCTTGCGTCGCATGTGCGACACTACCCCGGGTTCTGGAGCCGCTCCAGGCAATTGTCCCAATCTGCTCTCAAACAATTGAAGAAGAGAAATTGAAAGGGGTTTGACCGCACTATGAAATCACTGCACGTGCTTGCTCTCAGCTCTCTGCTCTGCACCGGGCTTGTTCTGGCTCAGACCACGCCCACCACGACCACCCCGGCATCGGGAACAACGACCACCGCGACGACTCCCAAGCCGAAGAAGCCAAAGTCCACAACCTCGACGACCTCGACCGCGAAGTCCTCGAAAGCAGCAGGGTCGAAGAGCGCCACCACCACTTCGAAGACCACGACATCCGGGACGGCTGCCAAGACAACTACAACGACTACCAAGACAGCCACAACGGCGACACCTACAACGACCACCAAGACGAGCTCAACGACGACAACATCTTCGACCTCCAAGCCCGTTTCGACGCCCGCTACCGCAACGCCCGCCAAGACGGCCTCGACGTCTGCTGCAGCACCGGCCGCCGGCAGCTCAACAGCGACGAAAGCCGCCGCCCCCAAGGCTTCGGCTGCTCCTCCGCCGGATTCGGCAGCCATTGCTGCCGCCAAGGCCTCAGGTCAGGTATGGGTGAACAAGAACACCAAGGTTTACCACAAGTCCGGCGACAAGGAATATGGCACAACGAAGAATGGCGCGTTTATGACCGAGGCCGCAGCGACGGCAGCGGGCTACAAGCTGGCTAAGAACTAGAGCAGCAGTTGAATTGATGGAATCGGAATGGCCGCCAGCCCGCACAACGGGTCGGCGGCCATCGCTTTTTTTGCAATCAAGAAGTGACCCTCGCTGGTCGGATAAGCGAAGTGCCGCGCCCTTCATGCGGCGGGAAGCCTTTGCCCAACGCCTCATGAGGGATGGCGCAGTTCACGACGCCTTCCCCAGCCCCACCAGCGTCACGGCAGCGATGATCACCACCATCCCCGCCCACAGCAATCGCACCGGCCTGCTGCCCACGCCCGCCCACTCGCCCAGCGCGAGGCCCACGATGCCGCCGAAGAGCACGTAACCGCTCATGTGCAGCATCCAGTTCACATAATCGAGCGACGCCGGAATGTTGGCCTGTCCCCACGCGTAGAAGAAGAACTGCAGGTACCACATGATGCCGCCGGCCGCGGCCATTGTCGCATTCTTCGCAATCGTACCCTTGGGCTGGGCGAGGTCGGCGCGCAACGAAATCCTCTTGAGCGCAGCCAGGCGGATGAAGCAGTAGCTCAAATTCACGATCGCGCCGCCGCCCATGATGAACACATAGCTCGGCAGCGCCGCATAAAGGTGATTCACGCCCAGACCTTCAGCCGCCGCGGCCATCGGCTTCGCTGCGTCGATCGCGAACGACATGCCGCTTGAAAAAATGCCGCAGAGGATCGCCAGCAGGATGCCAAGCTTGAGATTGAACTCACGCACCTCGCCCCTCAACTGCGCTTCCTTCTGGTGGCCTGCATAGGAAACGATGGCAACGCCCACCAGCGCGACCAACACTCCAGCCAATGTGATCAGGCCGCTCCAGGTTGCAAACAAATCTGCCGCGCGGCCGTCGAGGATCGGCGGCATCAGCGTGCCGATAACCAGCGTGACGCCGATGGCGATGCCGATGCCGAGCGAGATGCCAAGATGGCGCATGGTGAGGCCGTAGCTCACATTGCCCACCCCCCACATCGCCCCGAACAGCGCGACCTTGAGCAATACCCCTGTCCCAATGGATGCGTAGAAGCCCGGGAAGACGGGGAGCAGAAACAGGCTGACGCCGATCGGCAAAAGGATCCAGGAGAAGAGTCCGGCAACCGCCCACGTGGTCTCCCACGACCACTTCTTCACCTTCTCAATGGGCGCATAGAACGAGGCTGCCGACGCGGCCCCCACCATGTGCCATCCGATTCCCGCGATCATCGAAGTCATCCAGTCTCCTTGGTCGTCCGCCGGCACACGGTGACCTCCGCCGGCTTTTGCCGCGCGCTCTTGGCGCGACTAAGCCTAGAAAACCACCGAGAAAGTGTACTGGCCGGGCTCCAGCACGTAGCCCGATTGCCCGTCGCGTGTCTCCGCCTTTGCCAGCTTGCTCTGCGCGATCGGCGCTCCGTCGATCTTGTACCTTGCAGCCTCGTCGCCGGTGAGCGGCAGCCAGCCCGTGGTGTTCGCCGGAAGCGTCAGGTGCCACTCTGCCATTTTGCCGCTCGCCTTCCAGTCGGAGTGAATCGCCCCGTAGCGGGAGTCGTAGTCGAATCGAATCCACCCCAGCCGCTCGTCGAATACCGGATGCAGCACGACGGTATGAAAGCCCGCGTCCAGCGGCGTTGTGTCCACGCCCGCTGCGTAGCGATAGATCCAATCGGCAACCGCGCCGTATGCGTAGTGGTTGTAGGAATTCATGCTGGGGTCGCTCTTCATCTGGTCGCCGTTCCAGCGCTCCCACATGGTTGTGGCGCCGTGGCCAACCAGATAGCCCCACGAAGGATATTCGGTATTGAGCAGCAACTTGTAAGCGAGGCTCGCATACCCAGCCTTGGTCAGCTCTTCAAGCAGGTAGGGCGTGCCTAGAAATCCGGTCGCCAGCAGTCCGCGGTTCCCCTCGATCTTGGCAGCTAACTTGGCCGCGGCCTTGGCGCGCAACTCCGCGGGCAGCAGGTTCATGTGCAGCGCCAGTACGTAGCCGGTCTGCGTGTCCCCGCCGTGGCTTTTCGCGTCGGGATTGTTGATCTGCCCAAACGGCGAGGGCGAGTTATCGGCCCCGGCCACAAAGCCGTCGTCGCGCACATACTTATTGACGAACGCCTCGCGAATCTTCTCGAAAACCGCCGCGTATTTCGCCTCATCCTCTTTGCGGCCCGTTGCGTGAGCCATCTGCTGCATCAGCGTCACGTCGTAGGCCCAATATGCCGTGGCGATAAGTCCGTAATCCGTTTTGCCTTCCGGCGAGAGCCAGTCTCCATACGCAGTTCCAGCCTCATGGATCCACAGTCCATCGGGATTCGCAGCGTTGATGGCGGCGAGATACTTCTGCATCGCAGCCCAGTTGTCTTCAATGATCTGCGTGTCGCCGGTCTGCAGCCACGATGTCCACGGAATCACCACGCCGGCATCGCTCCAGCCTGCGCCCGTGCCCATGTTGGGGCGCGCAGTGCCAGGAGAATAGATGCCGTAGTAGGGCGTCCCCACCTGTGTCCCGCGCATGTCCGCGGAGAACTTGCGCGAGAAGGCGGTCAGGTCCATGTTGTAGCTGGCCGCGCGCCAGAAGACCTGCGCATCGGCCATCCAGCCCAGCCGCTCGTCGCGCTGCGGGCAGTCACTGGGGATGCCGACAAAGTTCGACCGCTGCCCCCAGAGAATATTGCTCCAAAGCTTGTTGATCATCGGGCTGCCGGTTTCAAGCTTCGCTGTGAACGAAGTATCCGTGTGGATGACGAGCGCGCTGACTGCATCCTTTGCAGGCGCGACAGGCAGGCCCGTGATCTCCATGTACCGGAAGCCGTGGAAAGTGAATTGCGGCGTGAATTCCTCTTGGCCTATTCCCGAGAGGATGAAGTGGTCCGTGGCCTTTGCGGTGCGCAGATTGTCGGTATAGAGAGTTCCGTCGGGGTTTACGATCTCAGCAAAACGCAGCTGCACATCGGTGCCGCGCGGGCCGGAGACGCGGATGTGCTCGACGCCGGAGAAGTTCTGCCCGAAGTCGTACACGTACACGCCGGGCTTCGGCTCGCTCATTGCTTTGGGCTCGAGGGTGCGCTCGACGCGGATGGAGGGGAAGGCCTGAGCTTCAACGGTGATGAGCTTGGGCTCGATTGTGATTACATCCTTGAGTTGCTTGAACATCGGAGCGCTTTCGTCCAACCAGGTTGACCGGTCGTCTTTCGTTTCGCCGTCGTATATCTCAGAATGCTCAATGCTCGTCGTGCCCGCCAGCCATGTTTTATCGGTTGCGACCCACTCCACGCTTCCATCCGCATGTTCGATGCGCAACTGCGCGCGGAGCGCAGGGGGCGTGTCGCCATAGTTGTTCGGCTGCTGGAACCACTCCAGCGGCGTGGAATACCAGCCGGGCGCAAGCAAGGCCGTCATAACGTTATTGCCGCTTTTCACCTGCGCGGTCACGTCGTAGGTCTGATACTTCACTTGTTGGCGATAGTCGGTCCAGCCGGGCGCAAGCACGCCGTCGCCAGCCTGCTTGCCGTTGATACGGAGCACATACGCGCCGAGCGCCGTAGCATAGAGACGCGCGGAGACCACCGGGCCGCTCACATCAAAGTTGTGGCGAAAAGCCTTCACCGAGTCCGGAATCCACGGATGTCCCAGATCCGCCATTACCGCAATCGCCGCCTTCCAGGCTGAGTCGTCGAAGCCCGGCTGCTGCCAGCCCTGCGGCGCGTGCAGCGCAGACTTCCAATCCGGACCGGTTGAGAATGTTTTGGTCGTGCCGTCAGTGAACTCCACAAAAAGGGTCGCAGTCATGGGGGGCGCCGACTTCACAGCTTTGCTGTTCGGGTCGCCCTTATAGTGAACGGCCTCTATCGCCAGCGTGTTGGCCCCAGCCGTCAGGGCCGTCGCGGCATCCGCGCGGATAAATTTCTTCCACGGCATCTGTTTCCATGCCGGGAACGCCTGCGCGGTCAGTACCTGATGCCCGTTAATCCACGCCGAGACTGTGTCCTCGCCCGTGGCGAAGAGCACCGCATGGGCGACGGGCTTGTCCAGCGTCACCGACTGTCGGAAGGCAAGATGCTTTTCTTCGAGGTTGTTTGCGTCAGAGGCTCGGGCCTCGGAGCTCGTTATCCATACCGCGGGCGCGTGCCGGACGGCATCTTCTTCCGCCGTTTCGTAGCCGATCCACGCGGCACGCCAGGCCTCCTGGTGCAGCAGGCCCGTCTCCCAGGTGCTCTCTGCAGTGACCGGTGTCGCCGCTGCTGGAGCATTCTCGTGTTCGGTCCATACCTTCACGCGCCAAGTGTACCGATGCGAGGGCTTCAGAGCGGGCCCAGCGTAGCGAACATTCAGGGACCGGTCCGAGGCAACGCGCCCACTCGACCAATCAGGCTTGTTGGCAGCGGCCAGCGCGGCAGAAGAGAAGACCTCGACCTCGTAAGCCGCTTGCGTGGCCCCACGTGCAGCATCGCTTAGCTGCCATGAAAATCGAGGCGCAGGGTCATCGATGCCGAGAGGCGCGTTCAGGTCATCGACCCTCAGCTCAACGAGTCGGGCCGGGGAGAGCCGGGCCGACGCGGTCTTCGCCTGCTCAGCAGCGGTGAAAGTGCCTGCGGCAAGGGCCAGGGTCACCAGCGTGCATTGCATCGAACTTCGGCTAATCATGATCGCCTCGCAAACCAAACCTTTCCCCAAACCCGTCAATTGTCCGGCCCGTACCCCCGCTTTGGGAAGCTGGCGAATGGGCAGGCGGCAGCGAAACAACTTCTTCAATTGAAATTATTTTCCAGGCGGAATCAACCTACGCAAGCCGCGTAACGGTTGTCAAAGGAAGAGTTTTGAAGCGCGGAGGTGAGATGCAGCTAGCCGCGTGCGATATTGAGACGCCTGTAGAGCTCGTCGAAGAGCAGGCCTCGTCCGGGCGTATAGGGCTGAAACCATTCGCCGTCAATCACCAGCTGAGGAATGGCCCGCTTGCCCACGTGCCGCAGCACTTCGTCCGCCGCGGCGGGATCGCGGTCCACATTGATCTCGGTGTATTCGATGCCGTGAGAGTCGAGAAACTGCTTGGCCTG
>Ga0181520_10006935_pt1 | contig 16979 bp, 17 predicted proteins | sample PEATcosm2014_Bin_29_FD_132451 | JGI IMG/M metagenome (GOLD analysis project Ga0181520, IMG submission 132451) | Peatland microbial communities from MTU Mesocosm Facility, Houghton, MI, USA - PEATcosm2014_Bin02_30_metaG | ecosystem: Environmental > Terrestrial > Soil > Wetlands > Peat | place... | reverse complement strand
GGAACCAGGGGGCGGGCCAGCTCAACCAGGCGCTGCAGGGGATCTCGACGCTGCTCTCCAACGCCGCCACCACCTACGCGCAGACCGAGCAGGCCATCGCCCAGTCGATGCAGCAGGGCTAGCAGCGCCCTGACGCCAGCCTGAACGAGCCGAGCGGAGAGCCGCGTCCGTGACCACCTTCCAGGTCGACCACTTCACCCTCCAGGCGCTCGCGGGACAGCTGTCCACGATCCAGACGCAGATGTCCGACATCGGGGACAGCGCGGCGCACGTCTCGCCGCTGGACCTTGGCTCGCCCCAGGTGTACTCCGCCCTCCAGGACTTCTACAACAACTGGTCGCAGGGGCTGTCCACGATCAGCAGCAACATCACGACGGTGACGAAGATGCTCAACGCCGCGGCCACCGCCTACGCGACGGCGGAGGCGAAGGCCACCAGGGCGGCGGGGGGCGACTGATGAGCACGACGATGGACGTCCTCGGTGAGGAGGTCGACCTCCCCGACCCCTCCGCGATCGCCGGGCTCGCCGACCACTACGGCGGCATGAGCAGCACCATGCACGATGTCCACGACCAGCTCGCCGGTCTGGGCCACGACATGGAGTGGATCGGGAAGTCGGCCAACCTCTTCCTCGAGGGCCTCGGCAGCCTGCCCGGCGACCTGGTCAAGGCGTACCGGTCGTACGGCGACATGGCGACCGCCCTGCACACCTACGCCAGCGGTGTGGAGGACTGGGTCGGTCGCTTCACCGCCCTGGCCAACCAGGCGAACAACGTCAACTACGAGCTGCAGCAGACGCAGAGAGCCGTGGAGCAGGGCAAGGCTGCGGGGACCAACACCGCGGCCCTGCAGGCGAAGGCCACCGCCCTCGCCGACGAGGTGCAGTCGTACCGGGGCTCGCTGCAGCGGCTCTGGACCAACGATCTCCAGACCCTGGTCGACGCCTGCCTCGCGGGCATCCAGGGGGCTGAGAACGCCGGGATCTCCAACACCTTCTGGGGTGACGTCGAATCTGTGGCGGGCGACGTCGGCGGGTTCATCTACAACGTCGTCATCGAGCCGATCAAGGACCTGCCGGGAGCCGCCCTCAACGTCCTGGAACATCCCCTCGACCTGCAGGACTGGTCCAAGCTGCTGCAGGACGTGAGCGCAGTGGTCGGGGTCGCCTCGCTGTTGATCCCGGGGCTGGGCGAGGTGCTCCTGCCGGCGGCGCTGGCGGTGGACGCCGCGCACCTCGGCGTCGACACGGCGCTGGTGGCCGAGGGTGCCAAGGGGTATTCCCCGCTGAACCTCGCCTTCGACGGGGTGGCCGTGGTGGGGGACGGAGCCGGGGCGCTGAGCGCCGGCGCCAACGCCGGTGACGACGCCGTCAAGGCGCTGCAGGACGCCAGCGACGAGGCGTTCGCCGGCGCTGCGCAGGCCGAATCCAGGGGTCTCGACTTCGCCGACCTCGACCAGGCGGGCATCGACAACGAGCTCAAGGCGACCGCCCTGCAGGGGAGCCAGAGCGCGTGGTCCCTGGCCAGGCAGGGCCTGGTCGACACCGTCACATTCAAGCCGATGCGTTCTGGCAGTGCCTGGCTGGAGGCCGCCAAGGATGTCAACCCGGTCCACGATCTGTCCGCACTGGGCGACACGTACCGTGACCTGGGGGCGAAGAGCTTCTCCTCCAGCGCCTCGGTGCTCATGCATCGGGTCACCACGGTCGCCGGGCTCGGCGCCACGGCGGCCGGGACGCAGGCGCCGCCGGAGGGCGTCCAGGCCCCCGCGGGTTGACCGTCCGAGACAGCACCCACCACGCAGCCACCGCCACAGGGAGACAGAGACGCGATGCCAGGGTTCGTCGGCGGACACCACTACGCCAAGATGGGATCATTCCGCGGCATCTTCGTGGTCGGCGGCGACACGGCGGGAGACGCGCTGGATCGCGCCATGGGGGCGAACTACACCAAGATGCCTCCCGCGCTGATCTTCGAGGGTCAGCAGGGCATGCTCTGGAACGGACGTGACCCCGACGAGGGCTCCGCGAAGGACCGTGACGTCCTCCTGCGTCTGGCCAAGGCCGGCTTCAGCGCCCGCGAGGTCACCAACGACCAGCTCCGCGCCAACCGCGATCGGGGTGGGGCGCCCGCCGCGCCCGAGGAGCCGGCGCCGTGACCGTGCCCGAGTCGCCCCCCGCCGAGGTCGAGTTCGCCACGCCGGGCAACTGGGTCGCCATGCGCCTCCCCCACACCGATGCCGAGGTGGACGCACTTATCGCCGAGACGCTCTCCGGCCACCCCGAGCTGGAGGCACGGCGGGACCTCGTCGTGACCGTGCTCCGGACCCTCGGGCAGGCGACGAGGGTGGCCGGCTGCGTCTACGCCGGGGGCGCCTTCCTGCCCATCACGGACGGCCCCATGCCGGTGACCCTGCTCGTCAACGCGCTGCCGCTCGAGACACTGGGGGATCCCCCCGACCTCCGCGCCGCCGCCACCGCCTCGTACGCGGCGAGCCGCCGCGACTACGTCGCCACCGACGTCGATCTGCCCTGCGGTCCGGCCATCTGCGCAGAGTGGTTCGAGAGTGCGCGGCTGACCACCGCCGGCACCTCCGTCGTCTCCTTCTTCACCCAGTACTTCGTGCTCCCCGGCGGTGCGGGCAGCCTGATCGTCCTCACCTTCTCCTCCCCCGCCGTGGCCCTCGCGAAGCGACTCAAGAAGCTCTTCCTGGACATCGCCACCTCGCTGAAGGTGAACTGAAGGCGACTGCCCACGAGACGGGGAGGCGCGGGAGCCCGGGCCCCGACGCGTCGCCCAGCGCTCCGGCCGCGGCGGCGCCGGATCGGGGCGGAGGAGCCGCACGGACCGGGTGGTGTGGGGGAGGCGAGGCCTCCCCTACACCACTGTGGGTCCGCTGGAATCGACCTAGGCGATGAGCTCCAGGTCCTTGTCTTCCTGCGCGTACAGGTGCGATGCGTACTCGTCCACCTTGCTCGCGGGGAGCCGGAGGGCGATGGCCGTGTAGTAGATGACCAGGCTGAAGATGGCGACGACGAGGAGGTCCCAGCCGAAGCCGAGGCGCCCCCCGCCACCGACGATGAAGTTTCCGTTGTTGATCAGGTTGCCGATGGCACCTCCCTGGCCGAACCCGCCGAAGTAGGAGATGATCCCCAGGCCGATGAGGTACGGGAAGATCCAAATCCCCGCAAGCCAGTCGATCTTGGGCTGCGCGGGGTTCATGTGGAAGGCGGCCGAGACCAGCATCAGGACGTACCCGATGATGACCGCCACCATCAGCGTGCTGTAGATCTGCCAACCCGTCCAGTAGATGATGAGGCTGGCGCAGACGAAGGCCAGCGGGCAGAAGAAGGCGGCGATGGGAAGCAGGTACGGCCGCTTCAGCTCAGGCTTGGAGTAGCGCAGCGCGCCCAGGGAAAGAGGTGCCCCCGCGTACATCAGCACCGAGGCGCCGGTGACGAGGCCGATCAGCTTGCTCCAGGCCGGGAACGGCAGCAGGAACAGGGCGCCGACGACGGCGGCCAGGATGATGCCGAAGACCGGCACCTTGTTCTTCTTGCTGGTCGCCTCGAAGATGGTCGGAACGAACCCGTTCTTGCTCATGCCGTACGAGAGACGTGAGGTCGTCGTGTTGTAGATGAGCCCGGTGCCCCCTGGCGAGACGACGGCGTCGATCCGCAGGATCACCGCCAGCCAGCCGAGACCGGCCACCGTCGCCACCGTGGCGTACGGGGAGGTCGACAGCGCGGGGTTCGTGCCCAGGGCCGTCCAGGTGGCGTAGTGGGCGACGGTCGCCGGGTTGAGGGCGCCGACGAAGGCGAACTGCACCAGGACGTAGATGAGAGCGCCGATGAGGGTGGCGCCGATCACGGCACGGGGGATGTCGCGCTTGGGATTGCGGCTCTCACCTCCGAGCTGCACGGCCTGCTCGAAGCCGAGCAGGGCGAACACGATGCCGCCCATGGGCAGGGCTTCCATCAGGGTCTTGAGGGGGTTCGCGCCCTTGAGGAAGAAGCCTCCCTCGGCCGTGAAGTTGCTGAGGTGGAAGTGAGTCGTCAGCAGCACCACGATGGCCAGGATCGGCACGAAGACCTTCAGGGTGGTGACCCAGGTGTTGCTGCGCGACAGCCACCTCACCCCCAGCAGGTTGATGGCGGCGAAGAGAACCAGCAGGGCCAGCGCCACCACGATCCCGAGACCCTGCAGGGTGCCGGCACCCGTGGCGGGGTCGACCTTGAACCAGCCGGACGCCCACGAGACCGTCGAGAAGTACTGGACGGTGGCGAGCACCTCGACCGGGGCGACGGTCGCGGCCTGCAGATAGGAGAACCACCCGAAGGAGGCGCCGGCCAGGCTGCCGAAGGCGTAGTGGGGGAAGCGGCCGGTGCCGCCGCTGACGGCGAAGAGGCCGCCGAGCTCGGCGTGGATGAGGGCGAGAAGGATGACGATCGCCGAGGCGATGATCCAGGAGAAGACGACGGCGGGGCCGGCGAGGGTCGTGGCGACCAGGGCCCCGAACAGCCAGCCGGAGCCGATGATCGACCCCTCCGAGGCCCACATCAGCCCCAGGAAACCGACGTCACGTTTCAACTCGTTGTGGACGCCCGGGGGCCCCACACCCTGCGCGACTGCTGCCATGGCCTGTCCTCCACAACCCCTGCCGGCGGCGGGCACAGCGCTGTGCGGGTTCGCCGTCACCGGCTGACGCGTTGGGCGGAACAAGTACGCGAAATGTGCCAGGGTTGTCAAGGGCTTTCGGGCACAAGAACCACCTTTGAGGTCGCCTCCCCCGCCGCACCAATTCCGCGGGCCATCGACACCTGCTCTCCGAGTCCCAGACGGCGGCTCCGGAGCCACCGGGCGGCGCCGGGCAAGACGAGCCGCTCAGATCGCCATGGAGAGCTCAGAGGACCTTGGAGAGGAAGGCCTTGGTGCGCTCCTGCTGGGGGTTGCCGATGACCTCGCGGGGAGCCCCCGCCTCGACGACCATGCCGCCGTCCATGAAGATCAGCGAGTCCCCCACCTCGCGGGCGAAACCCATCTCGTGGGTGACCACCACCATGGTCATCCCCTCCTCGGCGAGGCCGCGCATGACGTTGAGCACGTCACCGACCAGCTCAGGGTCCAGCGCCGACGTCGGCTCGTCGAACAGCATCAGCTTGGGCTGCATGGCCAGCGCGCGGGCGATGGCCACCCGCTGCTGCTGGCCGCCGGAGAGCTGCCTGGGATGGGCGTCCACCTTGTCCGCCAGCCCGACCCGGTCGAGGAGCGCCCGGGCCCGGTCCGACGCCACCGCCATCGACTCCCTCTTCACCCGGACGGGTGCCTCGACGACGTTCTCCAGGGCCGTCATGTGGGGGAAGAGGTTGAAGCTCTGGAACACCATGCCGATCTCGGAGCGCTTCCGGCAGACCTCGCGGTCGGGCAGCTCGTAGAGGCGGTCGCCGCGCTGCCGGTACCCGACCAGCTCGCCGTCGACCCAGAGCCTGCCGGCGTTGATCTTCTCCAGGTGGTTGATGCAGCGAAGGAACGTGCTCTTGCCCGAGCCGGAGGGCCCGATGATGCACATCACCTCTTTGGGGGCGACCTCGAGGTCGATGCCCCGCAGCACCTCGTGGCGTCCGAAGCTCTTGTACACGGCCTCGGCGCGGATCATGGGAGTGGCCATCAGCCCCACCTCGAGATGGCGGGCGGCACGGGTTCGGCGTCCTCCACGAACAGCGCCGGCGAGTGGAACTGGAAGAAGAAGTGCCGGAAACGCTGCAGCGGGGTCGGGGGCAGGGCGCGGACGGAGCCGCGGGCGTAGTGCCGCTCGATGTAGTACTGGAAGAAGGTGAGCACCGAGGTCATCACCAGGTACCAGAAGCTGGCGACGATCAGCAGCTCGATCACCCGGTAGTTGGCCAGGGCGATCTCATTCTGGATGAAGTAGAGCTCCGGGACGGTGCAGATGTAGGCGAGGGCGCTGGTCTTGAGCATGGAGATCGTCTCGTTGCCGGTGGGCGGGACGATGACGCGCATGGCCTGGGGCATGACGATCCGGCGCATCACCAGGGAGCGGCGCATGCCCAGCGCCTGGGCCGCCTCGGTCTGACCGTGGTCGACCGAGATGAGGCCGGCGCGGATGATCTCCGCCATGTAGGCCGCCTCGTTCAGGCCCAGGCCCAGGATGGCCGCCAGGAAGGGGCTGATGATGCGAATCGTCTCCCCCTGCCACTGGATGTCGGTGAAGGGGATGCCGAGGTTCAAGAAGGGAAGGATGATGCCGATGTTGAACCAGAACCAGAGCTGCACCAGCACCGGTGTGCCCCGGAAGAACCAGATGTAGAACCAGCTCACCGACGACATCACCGGGTTGGCGGAGAGCCGCATCACCGCCATCAGCGTCCCCAGGCTGACGCCGATGATCATGGCGATGGCGGTGAGCTCAAGGGTCACCACGGCTCCGCCCAGGATGCGGTCGTTGAACAGGTAGTGCCCGACCACGTTCCAGTGCAGGCCCTTCGCCGTGACGAACGTGTCGACGACGAGGGCGGCGATCCCCAGCACGACGATGGCGCTGACCCAGCGCAGGGGATGACGGACGGGAACCGCGCGGATGGCCTCCGGTCTCTGCCGAGGTCCGGGTGGGAGGGGCGGATCGCCCGCGGTGACGTCCGTCACCGATTCCGGGCTCGCGGGCCGGCCACGGTTGCAGGCCTCAGCACGGGCGGTCCGGGATCAGCCGCCCGGTCCGGAGACCGAGGCCTCAGTACGCCGGCACACAGGTCGCGCCCACCGGGTTGTTGTTGTTGACGCTCACCTGGGAGGCGGTGATGGCGCCGTCCTGGACGCCGTAGGTCTTGAGGATCTGGATGTAGAAGCCGTTCTGGATCAGGTAGCTGATGGCATCGCCCACCGCCTTGTCCAGCCCCAGCGACTTCACGACGGCGACCCCGTACGGGTCGACGCTGCAGGGCTGGCCGCTGGTCTTCAGCTTGCCCGACTCGAGCTTCACCTGGTAGTCGGCGATCGGCTGGTCCGCCCAGCCGAAGTCGGCCCGGCCGCTGAGCAGCGCCGTGTTCGCCTCGGTCTGGGTGTCGAAGCTCTCGACGTTGATGTCCTGGAGGCCCGCGGCGGTGCAGTGGTCGGTGTCGCCAGCGATCGCGTCACCGCCCGGCTGCTTGCCCATGTAGCCCCAGGCATCCGACTCCTCAACGGTACCCGCCTCGACGGCGACCGACTTGCCGCACATCTGGGAGGCCGCCGTGATGGTCGGCCCGCCCACCTTGACCAGCCACGACTCGCCGGCCTGGTAGTAGGTGACGAAGTCGATCCCCGTCGCCTCACGCGTCGCGGTCGGCGTGTAGCTGGAGAAGCTCATCACGTACTTGGACGGGGTCTCCAGCAGGGCGGGGATGATGTCGTCGAAGGTCACGTTGTTGATGGTGCAGGCGACGCCGAGGACCTTGCAGACCTCGGTGGCGAGGACGAGATCCCAGCCGGTCAGGTCACCCGTGTTCGGGTCGACGTACTCGTTCGGTGCATACGATGCGTCGGTGGCGATCTGGAGGGGCGCCTCGGCGAGGATCGACGCCGGCACCTCGGCCTGGATGCTCTTCTGCGTCGTCGGCTGGGGGCCGCTGACGCTCAGGGGGCCCGAGGAGCCCGAGGACGACGCCGAGCTCCCGCAGGCGCTCAGCAGGATGGCCGGGAGCATGACGAGCCCGGCGACGGTCCGGGCGAAGGTGGCGGGGCGGTGGGAAACTGGCATTTGAGGGGGGATTGTGCGCGCGCAGCATGGCCTATGTCCAATGGCCGCTTTCACGTCGGACGCACGGAGGGCCGCTGACGTCCGGGCACTCGCGGCGGGCGGGCGTCAGTCGATGTCGCGGAAGTGCCGGCCGCTCTTGGCGGCGGTGCGCACCCCGTTGATCAGCTCCTCGGTGGGGGCGTCCTTGAGCAGGTAGCCCACGGCGCCGGACCTCAGGGCCTCCTTGACCCGCTCCTTCCCGGAGAAGGACGTCAGCATCAGCACTCTGGTGTCAGGGCAGGAGCGCATGAGGAACCGCGTCGCGTCCATGCCGTCCATGTTGGGCATGGAGAGGTCCATGAGGACAACGTCGGGGGAGTGCTTGAGGCTCAGGGTCACGGCCTCCACGCCGTCGGAGGCGAGCCCGATGACCTCAATGTCGTCGGTGCGCTGGAAGATGTCGGCGAGCCCCCGGCGGACCACAGGATGGTCATCGACGATGAGAAGGCGGATCCTGCTGCCGTTGGACATGCCCCGAACCCCTTTGCTTCCTTCCTGCCCTGCCCCCGGTGCGGGATTGTAGGGCGAGGACCCGGCCAGTGGCCCGACGTGACGGCTCAGCGATGGGACCGTGGTCGCGCCGTGCGGCGTGGCAGCGGACCGTTGCGGCTCGTGGCGATGGGGGCCCGGATCTCCACCAGGGTCCCCCGCCCGGGGGCCGACTCGATGCGGAGGCTGCCGCCGCCGTCGGCGACGGTCCGCTGCAGGAGCCCGAGCCCGACGTGGCCCTCTTCAAGTCGGTGCGCCTGTTCGGCGGGATCGAAGCCCCTGCCGTCATCGACGATGCGGAGGACAACATCGCCGCCATGGCCGCGGACCTCTACGGTGAGGTGGTCCGCGCCCGAGTACTTCATGGAGTTGCGCACCGCCTCCTGGGCGACGCGGTAGAGGAGCCCGTTGGTGCTCTCGCCGAGGATCAGCCCCTCCTCGATGTCGAGCTTGGTGGTGATGCCGGTGCCGAGGTTGATGAGCAGATCCTCCAGCGCCGGCCTCAGTCCCAGTTCCCTCAGCTTGGGGGGGGCGATCTCGATGATCAGGCTGCGCAGATCGCGGGTCGCTCGGCGCGCCGTCTCGGCGCCCTCGGAGACGAGCTCCAGCAGGCGGGCGCGATCCTCAGGGCCGAGGGAATCCGCCTCGATGTTGGCGTAGGCGCCGAGGCTGAAGGTCAGTCCCGCCAGGTCCTGGACGATGCCGTCGTGGATGGCGGCCGCCACCCGCTCGCGCTCCTCGTTCGAGGCGTCGATGGCCCGCTGGAGGAGACGAACCCTCGCCTCCTGATACGCCTTCGTTTCGAGCTCGAAGGTGTGAACCCGCCGGGCGAGGAAGACGAGGAACCCCTGCAGGAGGATCAGGGGGATGAGCATGAGCATGAATCCGAACGCCCCCGCCGTCCGATGGAGGAGGACGAAGCCGTCGGCGGACAACCCATACCCCACGAAGTACGGGGCCGTCCCGATCGTTCGGGCGACGTTCCGCCAGAAGCCCATCTGGCCCCGGGTCGCCAGGCGGATGACACCGGCCAGCGGCAGGTGGTTGACGAGGAACTGTGCAGCGCCGGCCGCCAGACCGGCCAGCAGTTGCAGCCACCAGTCGTTTCCAGAGTGGAGCACGGCGTGGAAGACGAACCACGCCGCCAGGTCGGCCAGGAAGTAGTCGGCTGTGTTGTAGAGGGATCGGAACCACCCGGGGTGGAAACGGCGGCTGTTCCCGATCGAGCCGCCGATCGACGCGGCCAGGGCACCGGCCGGGCCGACCGCCAGGGTCAACCCCAGGTGGGCCATGCTCTCGACGGAGAACTCGATCTGGGCACCCGTGAGCGAGTGGACGCCGTATGCCGAAAGGAGGCACGCTGCCAAGGCCCCGAGCACCACCGTGAGCGGGTCGGCCGGCACCCGAACGGTGACAAGAGCGGCAGCCGCAGCGATCGCCCAGATCGACGCCACGTAGATGACCAGCCCAGAGTTGAAGTCCACTCGTCCCAGGGGCTCCTCCGCGGGGAGGACATCGAGGCGCCGTTTCAACGACTCCCAGGCCGAGCTCATCGGCTTCCCGGACGGGGTAGCCGCATGGGCTTGAGAGTTCATGCGCGGATGGTAGGGTCGGAAACCACCTGCGACGGAAGAGGTCGCAGGTTGGTGACGCGGTGGTTGCGCTAGAGTCCCCCCGGAAACGATCCGGTCAAGAGTTGTGAAGGACACTCTCGGACGCTTCCTGGGACGGGAGGGGGAGATCTGGGGAAGGAGGTGGAAAACCGTGGGTTCTTGGGGCATTCGTCTCGACTGGTGCCGTTGGGCGTAAGGCGCAAGGGCGCCGTCTAGCCAGGTAACTTCATCGACCCGGACGGGCCCGGTGGGCAGTAGGATCTGCTGCCACCATGGTGGCCCCCGGGATCGATGCGTCGGTAGCCGCCCCGCCAGCGCGGGGGGCGGGGCGGCTGCTCAGTGCGGCGTATGTGTCCTTCTACGGAGACTGGTTCAGCACAACCGCTTTGGTGGTGCTGCTTCTGCGGCTGACCGGATCGCCCGCGGCACCCGCGGGCTACATCCTGGCCCGGGTCGCGCCACGGGTCGTGGCCGCCGGGTACTCCGGCGGGCTGGGCGAGCGCTGGGGCCCGACCCGGGTGATCGCCACGGCGTGGGTGGCCCAGGGCCTGATCACGGCATCGATCGTGCCTCTCTACGCTGCGCACTCCCTCGTCGGCATCTACCTGGCCGTGGTGGCATCGCAGTTCCTCAACGCGATCGCCCGCCCTTCGATCGGCACCGCGATCCCCCGGCTGGTCAAGCCGGACCGGATCGCCCGCTTCAACACCCTCCTCTCCGGCGCGGACAACTCCTCCATCCTCATCGCACCAGCGATGGGCTCCGTCCTGCTCCTGGTCAGCGGCCGATCCAGCGGGCCCTCGCTGCTTCTCGTCCTCGACGCCATCAGCTTCGCGGTGGCGGCCGTCCTTGTCGCCGGTCTTGTGCCCACGGCACCCGCAGCTTCCGAGCCGACCGACGGAGCCAAGCGCCGCGGCAGCGGATTCCGCATCCTGTTCCGTGACGAACTGCTGCGGCTCGTGGTGTTGACCTTTGCTGCGGGCACCATCACCTCGTCCGCGACTCAGAGCGTCCTCGTCGTGGCCGCCCAGCAACGGTTCGGCGGAGCCTCGGTTGTCGGGTGGCTGTACTCGGCCGTCGGCGCCGGCGCCCTGGTTGCCACACTCGTCCTCGTCAAGAGACCGGTACGGCTCACCCGTTTCAGGCTCTCACTGATGGCGTTCGCCATGGTCACGCCGCTCGCGGTGTTCAGCCTCGTCCATCAGCTGTGGATGGCGCTGGTGCTCCTGGTGATGACCGAAGCCGCCGGGGTCTCCGTTGAGATCTGGGGGAACAGCGACGTCCAGGAGCGGGTGCCCGCCGCCGACCTGCCGCGAGTGAACGCCGCCCTGTTCTCCGTCTGGTATGGGGGCATGCTGGTCGGGGCCCTCGGGGCCCTCGTCCTGGGCCCACTCGTCGGGTGGGACCGGGGCCTGGCTCTGATGTGCGGCCTGGCGGCCCTTCTGGTTTGCGCGGGGCTGGCTCCCCGACAACAGCGCCGGTCGCCGCTTCCCAGCCCGCTCGCCGACATCCCCGACTAGGGTCCACTGATGCGCGTCGAAGCCAGACCCAGCCTGGCGTATCCGCGTGCATCATGATGCTAAGATGTGTTTATGGCGAAGATGCGGACGACCCTGACGATCGACGAGGAGGTCCTTCGGGCGGTGAAGATCCGCGCCGCCCGGGATGGCAAGGGCGAGAGCGAAGTGATCGAGGACGCGGTGCGGCGTGACCTCGGCCTGGACCTCCTGGACCGTCTATGGGCCCGGGCCGAGATGACCGAAACGGAGGCCCTCCGGCTGGCCCTCGAGGCGCAGCACGCGGTCCGCCCCATCGGGGGCTGAGCCGTGCGGGCAGTCCTGGATGTCAACGTCCTGGTTGCCGCGATCCTCTCCCGGGACGGAGCTCCTGCCGACGTGGTCCGAGCTTGGCGACTCGGACGGTTCGAACTGGTGGTTTCGCCCGCCCTCCTCGGCGAGATGGAGCGGGTGCTCACGTACCCCAAGATCCGGCGGCGCATCCCCGAACGGGACGCCGCCGCGTTCGTTGCACTGCTCCGGCGTGAGCCACTTCTGAACGACCCGGCAGCACCGCCCCCAGTCCGGCCCGCGGACCCCGGCGACGATTACGTCGTCGCGCTGGCGATGTCCGCCCGGGCCGTGATCGTCTCCGGTGACGCTCACCTCCTACGCCTCGGCGACCGGCTGCCGGTGTTCTCCCCGGCGGCTTTCCTCGCCGAGCTGCGCCAGGGTCGCCTCTGAGACGGCTCAGCCCGTCACGACGGGAGACCACCTCCCGATGACGACGGTCGCCTCCAGATCCTCATCGGTCGCCTTCCGCGGTCGCAGCCCACTGCCGGCGAGGATCTCGGCGGCGGCAGGAGCCTGAGCCTCGGTCGTCTCCACCAGCAGGTGGCCACCCGATGCCATCCAGACGGGTGCCCCGGCGGCCACGCGACGCAGCACGTCGAGCCCATCCCCTCCCCCATCGAGAGCCACCCTCGCCTCGTACAGGCGGGCCTCGCGGGGCAGCAGCTCGATCGCGTCCGTCGGCACGTAGGGGACGTTCGCCAGCAGGATGTCCACGCGTCCCCGCAGGCTGGCAGGAAGCGGTGCGAAGAGATCGCCCTGGTAGACGTGTCCCCCGGCGCCGGCGAGGTTCAGCCGCGCGCAGCGCACGGCGGCCGGGTCGATGTCGGTGGCGTGCAGCTCCACGCCCTCGACGGCGGTCGCCAGCGCAAGGCCCAGCCCGCCGGTGCCGCAGCAGACGTCCAGCACGATCGCTCCGGGCGGGGCGAGGTCGATCGCCTCGGCGACAAGGAACTCGGTGCGATGCCGGGGCACGAAGACGCCGGGCGCGACGGCGATCCGCAGACCCCGGAACTCGGTCCAGCCGATGACGTATTCGAGGGGCTCGCCCGCCACGCGCCGATCCACCATGGCCGAGAGCTCAGCCGGCGACCGCCCCGCAGAGGTCAGCAGCCGTGCCTCGTCCTCGGCGAAGACGCAGCCCGCGGCGCGGAGGCGGGAGACGATGTCCGGCCGCCGCGGATGTGGCGCAGCCCCGCTGACGCCGCCCCGGCCCGGCCCGCCACGACCGCTCACGGAACGACCTTCCACGGCCGCGGTGAGATCATCGACCGGTGCCGCGGTCGCCCAGTCTCCACGAGACGCCTCGGAGCCCGCGGCAGCCGACGCACCCGATGCAGTCGACACAGTCAACGCAGGCGACGCACGCGATGCACCGGGTGCAGCGCAGGCAGGCGAGGGTTGCGACGCAACTGCGGATGATGCTGCCCAAGACGGTGAGGACGCTGCCCCCCACCGCGGCGCTGGCCACGGTCAGGGCGCTCCCCGCCACAGCGGTCGAGGCCACCGTCCCGGCGCTCCCCGCCACGGCTGCGCTGGCCACCGTCGCCGCGCTGCCGGCCACCGCGGTGCTCCCCAGGGTGACCGCGCTCGCCGCCACCCCGGCGCTCGCCACAGTGAGGGCGCTGCCCGCCACCGCTGCCGAGTACCGCGTCTCGGCGCTGCCTGCGACCGCGGCGCTGTGCCGGGTCCTGGCACTGCCCGCCACCGCCACGCTCGCAACGGTCCGGGTGCTCCCCGCCACCAGCACGTCGTGGACCGCGCCGGAGTCGTCAGTCATCGGGATGCTCCTCCGCTCTCCCGCGACACGCGGGGGCTGCAGCCTCTGTGCATTCTCCACCCGAGGCGAGCGTCCGGGGCCTGGCCCGGTCAGCCCCTGGTCAGGCTGCCTCCCGAGGGGCCCACGGAGCGGTCTGCTGCGGGAAGCCGGCCGGAGCGTCGGTGAACCCCGCAGGGCCGTCAAGGTGGCCGTCGTGCCGGCCCCGACGACCCACCGTCTCCGCCCCGGACTATCCCCAGCCGTGGCGACCAAGGTCGCTTCTGGCTGACGCCCCCGCCTTGGGCTCGGCGTGCCGGGCAGCTCTGGTGTGGTAGCGGCCAGGGGGCGTGGCCCGCGCCTGGCCCACCAGGGGCGTGATGGCCCTGGGACGTCATGTCGACCCTGTCGCCAGCTCACGTCGGCGAAGGCTGTGGAGCCCAGCCTCCCGCCGCCACTCACCCGGGGTCCCGCAATGACTGGTGAAATTGGACCCTAGCGCTTCGCACCGGCGGCTGCGAAGGTCAACTCATGACAACGACAGACCGTGTTGTCGCCATACCAGCGGCCCTCAACCACATAGGGATCCCATCATGAGAGCAGTGCTGCCCCTGCTCGGGCTTGGATTCGCCCTCGCAGCCTGCGGCTCGTCCAGCACCACCCCCGCACCGGCATCTCGCAGCGCCTCGCCTCCTTCGGGGATCCTTGGCGGCGGCTACTGGCACACCAGCGGCAACGAGATCCTGGACGCCAATAACAACCCGGTGCGGATCGCCGGGGTGAACTGGTACGGGTTCGAGACCACTGACGAGATCGTTCACGGTCTTTCGGTCCAGGACTACCACACCATCGTGAACGAGATCGCCAACCTCGGCTACAACACCATCCGCTTGCCGTTCTCCAACCAGATGGTGGAGACGCCGGCCGTCCCCTCGGACATCAGCTTCGAGAACAACTCGGGGCCGATCAACGCCGATCTCACGGGGCTGAATGCGCTCCAGGACATGCAGAAGATCGTGGACTACGCCACGGGGATCGGACTCAAGGTGATCCTGGACCAGCATCGTGAGGAGGCCGGTGACAGTGCCGAGGCCAACGGTCTCTGGTACACGGCGACCTACACCGCCCAGAAATGGGTGAACGACTGGGTCACGCTCGCCAACCTGTTCAAGGGGAACGACGGCGTCATCGGCGCCGACCTCCACAACGAACCGGGCACCCCATCCGCCGCCGCCTACAGCCAGGGCGCCAAGTGGGGTGGCGGGGGACCCAACGACTGGGTCGCCGCCGCCGAGCGGGCGGGCGACGCCATCCTCGGCGTCGAGCCGAACTGGCTGATCTTCGTCGAGGGGATCGGGGAGAACCCGGTGACCTCCTCGAGCCAACTCCCCCCGGGCGAGGGCGGAACGATGAATCAGACCATGTGGGGCGGCGACCTGGAGCTTGCCGGCCACACGCCTGTGGTGCTCACCCTCCCCCATCGGCTCGTCTACTCCGCCCACGACTACGGTCCGAGTCTCCTCGATCAGGTGCCCTGGTTCGACGACGCGACCACGTCCTCAGAACTGGACAGCCTCTGGAACCTGGAGTGGGGCTATCTCGACAGCCAGAACATCGCCCCGGTGTGGGTCGGCGAGTTCGGCACCAACAACACGGGCGGGGGCATCCAGAGCTCCTCCGCCGGCTCTCAGCGCCAGTGGTTCCAGAGCCTGATCTCGTACATCAGCCACCACCCGCACATGGGCTGGACCTACTGGGCGGCCAACGGGGAGGACGGCTACGCGCTGCTCGACACCAATTACGGCCCCACCCCGGTCAGCTCGGCGAAGCAGGCCCTGCTCAAGTCGATCCAGCAGCGGTTCCCCGTCAGCGGTGAGACAGGCTGACGATCCCGCTGTGCTGTGACCGCGCCGGAGCGGCGGTCGCGACCTGCTCCCCCACAGTCAGCCACGATCTGCCTGTTACCGAAGGGGTTTCTCGATCTCCGCTAGCACCCGTGGCAGAACTGGTGACTTCCGGAGCGGCGCGGACATCGCCCTGACATATAGGCGGAATGCCAACGCATTGTGCCTCTACTGAGGCTATTGCGAGGCCGCCCTGCCGCCTCGAACTCGGACGTCAGGAGGGAGGACACTGGTCTGCCCGAGCCTTGGGGAACCTCGTCAACCGCGCATACGACCCTACTCGGGTGGGGGTGGGCGCGTGGCGGACCGCTCGGCTAACGAACTAGTGTTCGCCAACGTTCGGCTCCACCTAGCGATCTCCGAACCGCATCCCAGCGCGCTTGTGTTAGGCCGGATGTCGGTGAGGGCGTCGCGCCACTTGGCGCCAGGGTGCCGCTCAGTCACAACTGACCCTGCCGCTGGGTCCGGACGTGTGCGATCATCCGGGCCGTCCTCGCGACCGCCCCCCTGCGCAGGCTACGCTACCGACGGGTGGAAGGCTAGGACGACGACAACCAGGTCAGCGAGCACTGATGAACAAACCTCTAGGGCTGTCTCGATGACACCGATGCGGACGCCTCTTCACCGACGGCTGAGTGCCGCCGCCGCCCTTCGGGCGCGACGACTCCTGGCGACGGTGCGTACTCGAGCCGTCGAACGCGCGGTGATCACCGGCACGGACGACCTGAGGGAGCAGATGGCCGAGCTCTCCCAGAGCCTTCGCGAAATCCGGGTCCAAGCCATCGGCTCGCGACTGAGCAACGTGGAAGACCAGATCCTACGGGTCCGGCAGCAACTCCGCTACCTCAGTCTTCGCAACATGACCAGTCCGATCCTCTCCGATCCCCGCGATCTCACCCCGTTCGAGATGAGCTTCCTCTCCCAGAACGGCGAGGATGGCGTTCTCGTGGAGATCCTTCGCCGAATCGACGTTAGCACCGGGAGCTTTGTCGAGATCGGAGCATCGCACGCGGAGGCCAACTGCCTCTTCCTTGCCGATGTCTTGGGATGGCCAGGCTGGTTCGTGGACGCGGACGCTGTCGAGGTTTCGCTGCTGAAGCGCAAGTACGCGGGCAACCGGAGTGTGAGGATTGTCGAAGCGTTTGTTGATCGAGACAACATCAACGACGTGCTGGGGCAGGCAGGGGCCACCGGCGAGATCGATGTCTTCTCTCTCGATATCGACGGCAACGACTACTGGGTGTGGCAGGCGTTGGAGGTGATAAGCCCAAGAGTCGTCGTCGTCGAGTACAACTCCGCGTTCGACCAAAACGTCCCCACCACGCAGATCTACGAACCAGCGGCGACCTGGGATGGCACAGACGCATTCGGGTCATCGCGGGAGGCACTCCGCGAACTGGGGAATCGCAAGCACTACCGACTAGTCCACGCGGACGTCGCCGGCGTGAATCTCATGTGAGCTAACTTCAGGACTTGTGGAAATAGCCGCTGAGGACCCGGCGAAGCTGGGGACGAGAACGGCGTAGCCTTCCAGGTTGCTATCAACAACGAGCGACCCGTTACCAGCGGGTCGACCTGG
>Ga0181520_10006933_pt1 | contig 16983 bp, 10 predicted proteins | sample PEATcosm2014_Bin_29_FD_132451 | JGI IMG/M metagenome (GOLD analysis project Ga0181520, IMG submission 132451) | Peatland microbial communities from MTU Mesocosm Facility, Houghton, MI, USA - PEATcosm2014_Bin02_30_metaG | ecosystem: Environmental > Terrestrial > Soil > Wetlands > Peat | place... | reverse complement strand
GTCTTGGAGCAGGCTTCGATCTTTGCCGGATCGAGACCAGCCTTGGTGACCGCGCTATTCAGCGTGAGGGTTGCGCCATCGGCAGTCGCCAATCCATCCTGGCCCTCAAAGACGGCCGAGGCATAGGTGAAGAATGCGTCGCTGCCGCCCTGCTTGGCCACGCATACGCCATAAGCAGCCGCGCCTACTGCCGCCGGATGCTGCGGCAACGGATAATTCTCAAAGATGATGCGGGCTTTGGGGAAATCCACCGCCAGCTTGTCCATATTAGCCTGCGCCTCTTTGCAATGCGGGCACTGGAAGTCGGCAAACTCAACGATCTCCAGGTCCTTCACTGCCGACCCGCGATAGGGGCCATCGGCGCGCTGCTGTGCCATGGTGCGGTAATCCGCGTAGGGATGTTCGCCAAAGGGAACAATATCGTCGCCGGCGATGATGTGTTTGCCGTCGGGGAGCACAAAAAAGCCTAGCTGCCCCGGCTTTTGCTTACCCGCTTTGTCTGCGACAAACACGATCACTCTACTGATTCCTTCTACAGGCGTCTTGAGGATGGCCTGAACCTGCCAGACTCGGCTATCGTCGTAACCCCAGGAGGTCTGCAGGAAGGCGTTGACGGCCTCCTTGGTGGGTGAGGCGGCGGTAAAGTTCGCCGGATCTACTTTTGGGAAAACGGGCGCCGCAGGAGCCGGCGCAGGCGCGGAAGGTTGCGCCGCGGGCGCAGGAGGCACATCCTGCTGTGCGACGGCCTGAAAGACGGGAACGGACAAGGCAACCAGCGCCATGGCCACGGCTATGCGAGTCGAGCGACGAATCAAGCGATTTCTCCTTGAGTTACGGAAGATCTGAACTGCGGAAAGCTCCCACGTACTAGCTTATACCTGAACTTTGACGGCAATGGGGAACCTGCGGCCCATGCCAAACGATTTGGCTGTCACCTTTAGAACCGGCGCAGCCTGCTGGCGTTTGTATTCGCTGCGCTCCACCAGACGCACCACCTGTTGGACGAGTTCAAGCGGAAATCCGTTTGCGCGGGCAATCTGCTCTGGGGTCTCATACCGCTCGACATAGGCTTCCAGAATAGGATCGAGCACTTCATAGGGGGGAAGCGAGTCGGTGTCCTTCTGGTCGGGCCGCAACTCGGCCGAAGGCGGTTTCTCGATAATTTCCAAGGGAATTACTTCGCGGGAGCGGTTGAGCCAGCGGCAGACCGCATAGACGCGCGTCTTCACCAGGTCGCCAATTACCGCCAGCGCGCCAACCATGTCGCCATAGAGAGTACAGTAACCCACGGCCATCTCCGACTTGTTGCCCGTGGTTAATACCAGTGCTGAATATTTGTTGGAAAGGGCCATCAGCAGGCAGCCGCGAATTCGGGATTGAATATTCTCTTCGGTCGTATCAGCCTTCGTCCCGGCAAAGAGCGGCTCCAGAGTGTGTGTGAACTCTCCAAAGAGGCCGCTGATACCGATCACTTCAAAGCGAATGCCGAGATTGGCGGCCAGGCGGCGGCTGTCGTCGATCGATCCCGCTGACGAGTAGGGGCTGGGCATGCCGACTGCGACGACATTCTCCGTACCCAGGGCTTCGGCAGCAATGCAGGCAACTAGCGCGGAGTCGATGCCGCCACTAAGGCCCACCAGCACCTTCTTGAAGCCGCATTTGCGCACGTAATCGCGCGTTCCCACGACCAGTGCGCGATAGGCGGCCTCGGTGTCGTCGTCTTCAGGGGTTGCGACCGCCGGTGCATCATGTGGATCGACCACGATCAGGTCTTCCTCGAACGATGCTGCCTGGGCAATCAGTTCTCCGCGCGAATTGATGGCCAGAGACGAGCCGTCAAAGATCAAGCTGTCATTGCCGCCCACCTGATTAGTCATCAGCACGGGCACGCCATCCCGCTTTGCAATGGCAGACAGCATCTCACGGCGAACAGCTCGCTTTCCGTGCCAGAAAGGCGATGAAGAGAGATTGATGTGCACGGCGGGCCGCTGGCGCATCAGCTCTTCCATGGGGTCGACCGAGTAGAGGCGGCGCGGCCAGAAGTTCTTGTCGTTCCAGGCATCCTCGCAGATGGTGATCGCCAGCCGGACTCCGTCCAGTTCGACGACCTGCTGAGACCGCGATGGAGCGAAATAACGCTGCTCGTCAAAGATGTCGTAAAAGGGCAGCAGGCGCTTGTGCTGTTCGAGCAGGATTTGCCCGCCATCCATCAGCACGGCGGCGTTGACGGCCGGCTTGCCGCTCTCTGTTGCGACGGGCAGAGCTACGCCCGCAAGCACGGCGGTTGGCAGCTCGCGAGTGGCGGCGGCCAGCTCATCGACGGCCGTACGGCAGCGGGCCAGGAAGCTAGGCTTCTCAAGAAAGTCGGCGGGGGGATACCCGCAAATGACCAGCTCGGAAAAGACGGTGAGCCGAGCGCCTCTCTCGGCTGCGCGCCGGCTCGCCGCGACGATCTTTTCAATGTTACCGGTGAAATCTCCGACAGTTGGATTGATCTGGGCTAGCGCAATCTTCACATTATCAGTTTAATCCCCTGGCGTTATTCCAAAGGCAACGCGTAGGCATCCAGGGCAAGAAATTGCTGGATATGCGGGTCGGGGCAATCCAGGAAGCCCTTCAACGCGCCAAAATACTGAGCCCGCCCTTGATGCAGGAAGAGCACCAAGTCCGCGAGCCGTTCGGCGAAGCGCATATCGTGTGTCACTACGATGGCAGTGAACCCTAGCTGCCGCTTGAGGCGCTGGATCAAATCCCCAAGACGGCGGGCGATGATGGGGTCAACCATCGTGGTTGGCTCGTCGTATAAGACGACCTCGGGCTGTGAGGCAAGGGCGCGGGCGATGGCAATCGCGCGCTTGCGGCCCGTCGAAAGGCTGGCCGGCAGTGCATCAGCAACATCCTCGGCCCCCACCATACCGATCAGCCGAGCCACAAGGTCTTGAATCTGGTCTTCATCCAGCCCGCCGCGTTCGCGCAGCGGAAAGGCCACGTTCTCGCGCACACTTAAGGAATCAAAGAGCGCCCCATTTTGGAAGACCATGGTGACGCGCTTGCGAATCGCCCGCATGCCCTCTTCGCCGAGCCCGGTGATCTCCTGGCCCTCAACGTGGATCGACCCCGAGTCCGGTTTGAGAAAGCCCATCAACATACGCAGAGCCACCGACTTGCCGACGCCGCTGCGGCCCAGGATACAAAGCGTCTGCCCGCGATTCATTTGGAAGCTCAGATCCTCCAGCACTGCCCGGCCGTCAAAGGAGATGCTCACATGGCTGAAAGAGATGATTGGCTCGTTCGGCGAGGAGTCTGCCACCGCCTTCCGTTCCCCATCGTCGGGGCCTCCCGGAATCAGCATCTCGGAGAACTCTTCGTTGGAAGTTGAATCGAACATTGCCTTGGCTTTAGCTTACGCGACCGGGGGCGCGGCAGTATATTCTCAACAATTGAGGCTAAACTTGAGTCTGGCATTTCAATCGCTCCCGATAGATGGAGTCGCCGCAAAAGTCCGCAAGTTAATCGGCATTCTTGTCGGCTTTTATGTCCTATTGTTGATCGGCGTCTTTGTCTATCAGCGGAGCCTTCTTTATTTTCCCAGTCGTAGTTATGTCACCTTGCAGGACGCGAATGCAAACCGATCCTTCACGGAACTTCCCGATAGAACGGCTGACGGCCTTGATTTGAAGGCCTGGTACGCACCGGCAACTACCAAGCCATTTACTTTCGTCTTCTTTCACGGCAATGGCGATTGCCTCGCTAGCGCGTCAGAGGTCGCCGATCCTTACATCGCAGCGGGGTATGGATTTCTCGTAGCGGAATATCGCGGCTACAGCGGATTGCCGGGCAAGCCAACGGAAGCCGGCCTGTATGCCGATGCGAGAGCAACTCTCTATGCCCTCATGGCACGCGGTGTCAAAAGCGAAAACATTATTCTCTTTGGACATTCTCTCGGAACAGGTGTCGCAGTGCAGATGGCCGAAGAGTTCCATGTCGGAGGACTGATTCTGCTTGCACCATATACTTCGATTCCAAAAATGGCGCAGGTCGAATATCCATATCTTCCCGCCAAATATCTAGTTCTCGACCGCTTTGAGAGTGATAAAAAGATGAGAAGCATTCATGTGCCGGTCTTGATCGTCAACGGCACCAATGACGAGGTCATTCCTCCCTCCCAAGGCAAGCAGCTTTTTGACTCAGCCAATGAGCCGAGAGAGTTTCATTCGATTCCCGGTCGCGGTCACAACGACGCTTTTGCTGATCTAGCTCCAATTGCTTTAGCCTGGACAGATCGGCTCAGCGCAAAGAACTGAAAAGTTGAAATTCTACGACAAAGATCTTTCGGCACGCCATAGCTCTTCTGGATCGTTGACATTCATGAACCAGCGGACCGCAGGCAAGCCGTCCGCATGATCCACATGGCCGGACTGAACCAGGAATTCGACCGGCAGCACATTCACAAGCTCTCCCATGCTGGCTGCGGCAGCCTTGAACGCGGAATAACAGCCTCCACGGCCTGATTCAAGCTCGCTTTTGAGCAGCGGCAGAGTCTCCCGGCGCAGCACAACTGGGAAGCTCTCGACGAAGCCGTTGATCGAGCAAAGAGTCACAGCCGCAGACGTCGTTTGCGCATGATGAAGCAGGAAAACAAGAAGAGAGGCGGGCAAGAGAGGCAGATCGACGGGAATAAAGATTGCCCAACTCGCAGGAGTAGAAGCCAGCGCGGCGCAGATGCCTTCCAGCGGTCCCATTCCCGGTTGGGAGTCCTCAACCACCGGAGCAAACTCCGCCAGCTCCGAACGCGCCCCGGCGATGCAAGCTATGAACCCGGCCTCGCGCAACAAAGAGACTGCATGAGCGACGAGAGGCCGACCGGCAAACCTGACTAAGGCTTTGTCGGTCCCCATGCGGCTGGAGTTTCCCCCGGCCAAAACAAAACCAACTGCATTCGGCAAAGCCTCTATTCGTCCCGTCGAACCGACGACGCCGGCCGCGCTCACCCGCCGGCCTCCTCCATGAAGCGCACAATGGATTCGATCCCCAGCTCGAAGTTCTTTAGGTGGAACTTTTCATTGGGGGCATGAATGTTGTCGTCGGGCAGGCCGAAGCCCATCATCACACTGGGCATACCCAGATGCCTGTCGAAATCGCCAACAATCGGAATCGAGCCACCGGAGCGGATAAAGACCGTCTCCTTACCCCAAACCTCTTTAAGCGCCCGCGTCGCCGCCTGAATATACGGGTTATCAACGCGCACGAGACACGGGTCGCCGGAGTGAATCAGACGCACCTCGACATCAACCCCAGACGGAGCGATCTTTTCGACATAAGCTTTGTAAAGCGCAAAACTCTTCGCCGGGGTCATGATCGGAACCAGACGCATCGAGACCTTGGCCAGCGCCTTGGCCGGAATCACTGTCTTTGCGCCAGCGCCGGTAAAGCCGCCGGGAATGCCGTGCACGTCAAGAGTGGGCCGCGCCCAGGTGCGCTCCAGCACCGAGTAGCCGGGCTCGCCGACCAACGAGCGCGAGCCGACCTCGGCGATGCGGTACTGCTCCTCGTCAAAGGGCAGGCTGCGCCACGCGGCCAGTTCCTTTGCGCTCGGAGGAATAACGTCGTCGTAAAATCCCGGGATGAGTATGTGGCCGTCTTCGTCTTTGAGACGGGCCAGCATCTGCGCCAGAGCCATGAAGGGATTGGGTGCCGCGCCGCCATACATGCCCGAGTGTAGATCGCTCTTGGCGCCGCGCACCTCAAGCTCGGTATAGATCATGCCGCGCAGACCAACACAGAGAGTGGGCAGGCCGGGAGCAAACAGCTCCGTATCGCAAACAAGTGCGAAGTCGGCCTTCAGTTCCGCCGGCTTCGAGGCGACAAAGGCCGCAATTCCCTCACCTCCTACCTCCTCCTCGCCTTCAAATATGACGCGCACATTCAGTGGCAACTTGCCCGTGGCCGCCAGCAGAGACTCCAGCGCCTTGATCTGCGCCCACACCTGCCCCTTGTCGTCCACAGCGCCGCGAGCATAGATGTTTCCATTGCGCTCCGCAGGCTCGAAGGGCGGCGAGAGCCACTCATCAAGCGGATCCGTCGGCTGCACATCGTAGTGGCCATAGAAGAGTGCCGTTGGCTTGCCGGCAGCGTGCAGCCACTCGGCATAGACCAGGGGATGGCCCTCGGTCTCAATCAGCCGCGCACCCTCCATGCCGATGCGGGTCAGTTCGGCGGCCAGCGTCTCGGCGGCGCGCCGGCAGTCGCCTTTGTGCTCGGGCAGCGTGGAGATCGAAGGAATGCGCAGCAAGTCCTTCAGTTCATTCAAAAAGCGGGGATGGTTCTCTCGAGCGTAAGTTACGGCAGTCGATGACATAGATGAACTTCCTCTGAAAAAACTCAATAGGGGAGAGTATAGGCGGTCAAGTCAAAAAACGGAATGCGCGAAATCAGTCATCAGCATCCGCGTCCACCTTCCGGCCCGGCAAATTACTCTTGATAGAGATGCCACCAATTCTCAATGCTCAGTCGGTGACCAAGCAGTTCGGCGCAAGGCCGCTCTTCCAAAACATTTCGCTCACCGTCGACGAGGGCGACCGCATCGGCCTCATTGGCCCCAACGGCGCAGGCAAGTCCACACTGCTGGCGATCCTCGCCGGCCAGCTCGAACCGGACTCTGGCGAACTGGCGGTGCGCAAGCGCGCCCGCGCCGCCTACGTGCCCCAGGACTCGCGCTTTGCCCCCGGCTTGTCCATTCGCGAAGTTTTGGAACGGGCTCTCTCAGCGGCGCACGTGAATGAGAGCGAACGTGAGGGCCGGCTCCGTGAACTCTCGGGCCGCGCCGGCTTCACCGATCTCAGCGTCCAGGCAGCCTCGCTCTCCGGCGGCTGGCGCAAGCGTCTCGCCATCACGGAAGCGCTGGTCAGCGAGCCCGAAGTGATGCTGCTTGATGAGCCCACCAACCACCTCGATCTGGCCGGCATCGAGTGGCTCGAAGAACTGCTCACCTCGGCTAATTTCGCCGCCGTCACCGTCAGCCACGACCGTTACTTTCTCGAATCCACATCGAGCGAAATCATCGAGCTGAACCGCGTCTATGCCGACGGCCTGTTGCGCGTCAAAGGTAACTTCAGCCGCTTTCTCGAAGAGAAGCAGGCCTATCTCGAATCGCAGAGCCGTCAGCAGGAGAGCCTGCGCAATGTCGTGAAGACCGAGATCGAATGGCTCAGGCGCGGGCCGAAGGCGCGGACAACTAAATCGAAGGCTCGCATCGATACGGCAAACGCCATGATCGGCCAGTTGGCAGAGATGAACGCGCGCACCAGTGTCTCGACAGCCGGCATCGACTTCGATGCCACGCAGCGCAAGACCAAGCGGCTGGTTGAATTCAACGATGTTGCTTGCGATGTGCCGTCGTCTGACTCGAACGCAGAAGCGCGCCGCCTTTTCACCGGCCTCAACTTCATCCTCACCGCTGGCATGAAGGTTGGCCTGGTTGGCCCCAACGGCAGCGGCAAGACAACGCTCCTGCGTTTGTTGCGCGGCGAAATCGACCCGGCAGCCGGCTCTATTCGCAGAGCCGATGCGCTGCGGCTCGTCTACTTCAGCCAGATGCGCGAATTGGACGAGAGCCTCACCCTGCGCCGTGCACTCGCACCCGAGGGCGATGGAGTGATGCACCAGGGACGCCCGGTGCACGTAGCAAGTTGGGCCGCACGATTCCTCTTCACCAGCGAACAACTCAACCAGCCGGTGCGCAACTTGAGCGGCGGCGAACGCGCACGCGTGCTGATTGCGAAACTCATGCTCGAACCTGCCGACGTGCTGCTGCTCGACGAGCCGACCAACGATCTCGACATTCCGACGCTGGAGATCCTCGAAGAGAACCTGCTCGATTTTCCCGGTGCGCTCGTCCTCGTCACGCACGACCGCTATCTGCTGAACCGCGTCTCGTCGACAGTCGTGGGACTGGACGGCCGCGGTCACACAGGACACTTCGCAGACTATGCGCAATGGGAAGACTGGATCGACGAACAAAGAGCGTCCGAGCAGAACGAAACACAGCGCGAGGCAATCTCAACCAACACCGCCAACTCCGCTAACACCGCCAAAAAGAAGCTCTCTTACATTGAAGCCCGCGAGTTTGCAGTAATCGAAGAGAAGGTAGCCGCCTCCGACGTTCGTCTTGCCGAGGCCCGCAGCCGCGTCGAGAATCCGGAGATAGCCACCAACGCCGCCGCCCTCCAGGAAGCACTCATCGAACTCGACGCCGCGCAGCACGAGAGCGACGCCCTCTATGCCCGCTGGGCAGAACTAACTGATAAGGCTGGATAGGGACGGACAATTCTCTTTTCGAATCATTGTGCAACAGCAGCTAACAAATAAAAGGGGAGCATCTCTTAACAAGAGGCTCCCCTTTGAGGATCAGCTTTCGATTCTCCTAAACTCTCCTTGTTACTCGACGATGAGAGTGACAGTGGTTGTTTGCGACAGTGCGCCGGATGTTCCCGTCACGGTCACAGTGTAGTATTGCGGACCATTATAACCAGGTAAGCTGCTCGGCAATCTGCTGCAGCCACTCAGACCGGCTGCAGCAACCAGTCCCACGCCAACAAACAGGATATACAGCAGGCAATTCAGCTTCTTCGAAGCCCGCCGCAGGCGGCCTGCAAAGGGCAGCAGAAGTAACGCCAGTGAGAGGGGCGCTAGTCTGCGGCCCAAGCTGTTCGCAGGAGTAACTGCCGAAAAGATCGACGTCGGCACATTGATCGTCAATTGGACCGTCGTAGTGCCCGCGCCAGACGCGATTGTGCTTGGGGTTAGGGTTGCCGTCACACCAGCCGGCAGGCCGCTGAATGCCAGCGTAACAGCAGCCGGAATGCTGGTTGCCGGACTCGTCGGACCCACTGTAAATGAGTATGTGCCTGAAGTGCCAGGACTCAGTCTCAGAGTGCCATTCTGCGTGCTGAAGCTAAAGTCCGCCCCCGGCTCCGAGAAGGTGGCCGGCGTGCTGACTCCAGCCACGCTGGCCGTTACGGTGAAAGCGCCGAGTGTGTTTGGCACAGCATAGATCAGTGCCTGACCATTGCTACCGGTAACAACCGTGTTACTGGAGAGGAAGCTAACGCCTGTCCCCGCGAAGGTTACGGTTGCATTTGGCACCAAGTTGCCGTTCGCGTCCTGCACGATTGCAACCAGCGGATTGGCGAAGCTAACACCGGGTACCGTTAACTGACCGGAACCGCCGATATCCGCAATGCTGGCCGGGGGGCCATAGCCGGTGGGAGCGGGGCCGGCAAGTGTTGCAGCGCTGGCCTGATTGCTAGCCGAGGAGATAAACAACCCATTGCTGGCTTCCACCAGATAGTAATAGGTCGTCGCGGGCGAGGCCGATGTGTCCGCAAATGACGTACCGGCGGTGGTGCCGACAACATTGCTGGCCGAGGGCGTAAACCCTGCGGTGGTGCTGCGGAACACCTCATACACCGCATTGGGGGTTGAACTTGCGCTCCAACTCAGATCGATCTCCGCGTCAGAGGCAGTGGTGGCGCCCAGGCTGCTTGGAGAAACGACATACGCAGCAGGCATGCTGGCGCCCGTGCCAACCTGAACGCCGTTGACCGTGGGGTTGTTCGCAGTGCCGTTCGTGAATGTAATGGCGATCTTTCCGGTGGCATCCGCCGCCGTGTAAAACGATTGAACGGTAACAGTGTTCACGCAGCCTGTGGTCTTGTAAATGTCGAAATTGGTTAACACTTGTACGCCGTTGATTGCAACATTGAATGCACGATAGCCGACATAGCCGTTGCAGGGGTATGTATTTTGAACGTAGTTCTCGTTAAAGTCGAGAGCCACAATGTAGGTTGCTTCGGGCGTAAGGCCTGTAATGGTGTACGTAAATGGATTGGCGCTGTGGGTATACGAGTTGAATGCGTTGTTCGAAACCGAGTTGAACGGGACCAACGCAACTCCGTTATACGTGGAATTGTTGACGATCGCGGCGGTTTTAGTCGACATAGTAGGAGCTTGCCCTACCGCATACGAAAGGTAAGTGGCCGTATCGTAGACCCAATTTTGTCCCGCTGTTGTTGGTATTGTGTTGGCCGCGTTACCGCATCCGGCAAGATTCGCGCAACCGGAATCAATGCTCACGACATAAGAAGTGATCTGCTCGCCGTTGTTGACTAATGTTGTCGCAGTGGCCTGATTGGTCGCCTCCGTTGTGCCTTCGACGACCACGAGATAGTAATAGGTTGTATTGGCAACCACCCCCGTGTCCGCAAACGACGTGTTCACCAGTCTGCTCGCCACCACATTGCCGTAGGAGGGCGTAAAGCCGGAAGTCGTCGAACGGTACACATTGTAGTAAGCACCAGGGGTCGAGCTCGCCGTCCAGGTCAGATTGACCTGGGTTGGAGAAATCGCGAATGCTTGAAGATTCGTAGCTGCAGCCGGGCAGTTCGATGCGCAACCTCCGCCATAGAACGGCACGTAGCTGGTGGTGGAGCCGCTCTTCGCCACGGTGCCTACGTTATCGATGGTCGCAGTAATTTGTCCGCTGCCGGACAGAAAGACGGACACTGCGTCGTATACGTCTACTCCGGGTACGGTCGGCACAGTGATCGCGTTGTCTTCAATAATGCTGATTCCTTGATTGAAGTAGGAGTAAACACCCAGGCCGTACGCCGTGTGCGAGGTAACCGAAGGGGAGACTACGTAGGACGGGTAGCCGTTCGCGCTCCCATCCATCCACGCGCCCTGGCTTGGAACGTCGTAGGGCAGCTCGCTCTGATAGAAGATGGTCTCGCCCCCGTTACCATTCCATAGAACCTGGGCTTGTTCGTAGTGTTCAACAGCCAGGCCAAGAGCTGTAACATTGTTGCCATTCACAATTACACCGTTTGTGCCGGCGTTGCCCGTCCAAATCGGCGAAGCGCCTGCGCCGTGATCCGCGCGCCATGCCCAGATGTCGTCGAGGATGACGTTGTTGCTGTCGATTTCCATGCTGGTGACGGCGGTTCCAATTTCGGCTCCGCCAATGCGGAAGAAGACATCGTTGATGGTGATCGGGTTGCTGGCGTGGCTGACGCTCGATCCGCCCGGAACGCCGATCTGCAGAAGCACTGGCGAGGAAACCGGGCCTGCATCAATAATCAATCCGGCAATCTGCACGCCGTCCACATCGGCAACCGTAATCGCGGCTGATCCGGTCTGCGGAATGAGGGTTGCATAGCCGAGTCCCAGCACGATGGTGTTGGGGTTGGTGATGTTGATCGAGCCGCTGTAGTTGTAGATGCCCGGAGTAAGAATCAAGTTCTTGCCTGCGGCCAGTGCTGCATTGATTTGCGCAAGCGTGCTGGGAGCATCCGTGCTTGTAGGCGGCTGCGCGATGAAAAAGCTGCTGATCGGAAGCGTGTATCCCGGCTCACTGCCGGTGGATGTGCTGGTGCCGGAAGCGCTCGCCCAGGTTGTGCCGGTCGAATTGGTCGTCGGCGTCGGGACAAACACATCGAAGTTGCCGCTGCCATCCACATACAGGAAAGGCTTTTCGCGGCTGATCGGAGTGGTAGGAAGCACCGTATTCTTATTGGTCGGGTAGTTAGCCGCTGGCGCGCCCTGCACACCTGAGTAGACCATATTCCAGACGCCATTGGAGGCACTTCCCAAAGTGCTGTTGCGGGTATACCACTGCTGCTGCGAGCAAGGATTTAAGTTGCCCGTAACAACCACGTTGGCAGTAAATCCGCCGCTGGCGCTGCCGCAGAAGCTGTTTGTCAGTTCCAGGGAACCATTGATCTGGACGCGGCGCAAGGGCGCGCCCTGCGAAACACCCCATTGCAACGTGCTCGCACCCGCGTTTTGCGCTGAATTCTGGAGTGGATCAATCGTCACATTCTCCATCGAGCGCCAGAAATATGTGCCCAATGAGGCCCCAGGGCCGTTGCCTGAGGTTTGGATCGTCCAGGCACCAAATTCAGGGCTGAGGAAGCCCGTAATCGTGACCGCGCCAGGGGTTGCGCCTAGGCCGGCGATTGACTCGTAGTAGTCAACAGGCGCCTCAATAGGGGTCGTCAGACCGTACGAACCCGGCATAAACAGAACCGCATTGCGGCTCGTTGAGAACTGCGACTGCGTCGGATTCGCAGTGTACAGCGCACCCCCGTTGAATGGGACATCGTTGGCAATCGCCGTAAGCGCCGTCACAATCTGAGAATCCGACATCGACGGAGAAATGATTGTGACGTTGGGGCCAAAGTCGGGTGTTTGGGCCGATGCTAGGCGTCCCCCGAAGACCACAGTAGCGAGCATCATACCCAGAAACAGTAAAGTACTGATTCCAGATCGCATACTGACTTTTAATTGCGAACGGAGATTCTCCATCGATTTCATCCTCTTATTACCCTTTGTGTGGGCGGCGGCGGGGGAGGGTCCGGGCTCACCTTTGGATATTTGAACGATTAAAGCACACTAAGCCTTGCTTGCTCCAGCGCAAACTTCTAATTTTCCAATCTTCGCGCGGAGCAGGTGTCTTGTGCGGTCGGAAACGGATGTCCCAAGCGGTATCTCAAGCAGATCGTCTATCTCTTTATTAAACGCTTATTAGACCATCAAGCGTCTATTAACCGTTATGAGTCCGGGGTATAGCTCACAGGATGTGCCTTGTTTTAGCCATCCCGATCAAGAGCTTTGTTCTGCCCTGGCCCTTTTCATGCTTATTCTCTTGCAGACTTGGACCGTTGGAACGCTAGATCCTTGGTGCGGAAGCCTTTGCAATACCCAGGACCGGGCTTTGACACTGGCCAAACGCTCATCCGGGCTCCCAGCGTGGTAGAAAGGTAAGTTGTAGTGAAAACGGAGAATTCCATGCAGAGCGCGGTGAGAGTTCTGATCGTCGAAGACGAGCCCCACGCACTGATGGGGCTGGCCGAGCTGATCTCCGGCTGGGGCTATCGCACCGAGACCGCGCGCGACGGCATCGAGGGCTGGGAGAAAGCGCAGTCCTGGGAGCCGGCCATCGTCGTCACCGACCTGAAGATGCCTCGGCTGGACGGCATCGGCCTGTTGCAAAAGCTAACCGGGGATGGATTGGGAGCCAACCTGGCCGTCATTGTGCTCACCGCCATGGGCTCGATCCAACTGGCCGTCGACGCCATGAAGATGGGCGCATACGACTTCTTGCAGAAGCCGGTGGATGCCACTCGCCTGCGCACTATCCTGGCCAACGCCACCCGCCAGCGCGAGACCGCCATTGAGCTTGAAATCGCACGCCGCCGCTTGCGCGAGACCGGCGTGCTCGGCACGATGGTCGGCAACTCCAAGCCGATGCGAGAGATCTTCGGCCTGATCGAGCAGATTGCGCCCTCCAATGTATCGGTGCTCATCACTGGCGAGAGCGGCACCGGTAAAGAGTTGGTGGCGCGCACGCTGCACGAGCTGAGCCCGCGCAAGCCGCGGCCCTTTGTCGCGGTCAACTGCGCCGCCATTCCCGAAACGCTGATCGAGAGCGAGATCTTCGGCCATGAGAAGGGCGCATTCACCGGTGCGGCCGAGAGGCGGGCTGGCTGCTTTGAGTTGGCAGCCGGAGGAACGCTGCTGCTGGACGAGATCGGCGAAATGCCCTCCGGTACGCAGGCCAAGCTGTTGCGGGTTCTGGAAGAGCGCAAGCTTCGCCGCCTGGGCGCACGCACCGAGCAGGAGGTGGACGTCCGGGTGCTCGCGGCCACAAATCGCGATCCTAACGAAGCCGTCGCCGAGGGCCAGCTTCGTCCCGACCTTTACTATCGCCTCAACGTCTTCAACATTCATCTGCCGCCCCTGCGCGATCACATGGAAGACCTGCCGCCCATGGCCGAGGCGATGCTCCTTCAAATGAATCAGAAGCATGGCAGGCGTGTCCCTGGCTTGGCGACCTCGATGCTTGACCGGCTGATGGCCTACGACTGGCCGGGCAATGCCCGCGAGCTAAGGAACATGATCGAGCGCGCGGTGGTTCTCTGCGCCGATGGAGCACCGCTTGATGCGGGCCACTTGCCTCCGTCCTTCGGTAAAGCGCCCAGCCCTGCCGCGCAGGTTCTGGACGCAAGCGTGGTTCAGGTACGCGTAGGCACAACTGTGGAAGAGGTGGAGCGTCTGCTGATTATGCGCACCCTCGAATCCACCGGGCAGAACAAGACCCGCGCCGCCGAGATTCTGGGCGTGAGCCTGAAAACCATGCACAATAAACTGAAGGAGTACAGCCAAGCACGCATTGATATCGAGCCCTGACCCATGCGACGCCTGAGAGATTCAACTGGAGTTCACTTTGATACCAGTGATGGGTCGAACTTCAACACCAACTACAACGGATGCTGATCGAGCACTCGGCTAGGGGAGTGGTAATTTGAGAATTGCAGGTAAGTAAATGGAAAACTCAACTCTGGTCGGACGAGTCTATAAATTGAACTGGCGAGGGTGGGTCTTTCCTCTCGTCTGTCTCACAGTTGGCTCTGCTGATGCGGTCATAGGCTCGACCGGAGTGCACTCCGAAAACCCATATAGACAGCTTCGGACAGTAATTTCGTCTGTCGTTCTGCTAGTGAGCGGAGCTTTTCTGACAGCAATCGCGTTGTCAACAAAGGTCATCCTCTCGAACGAGACTATAGAAAAGCGCAACATTTTCAATAACAACACGCTGCTCTTCAGTGAAATTCGCGGCCTGCGCGAGACCATACACAGAAATTTGATAGGTCTCACCACTAGTTGGAAGCTGGAGCCAAAGGATAAGAACGCACACCCAATCGAAGTCAGTACAGCTTTCACCCTTGACGACGTTTTCTGCGAGTGGTTCGATCAGCTCCCTGATCTCGACGTAGAGGACGTGACCTGAGCCATGCGACTGAAGACCAAACTCGTGCTGGCCATCACCCTGCTGGTCTTGCTCATCGGCGGGCTGCTCTCGCTGGTCTATGTGAGCGAGTTGCTTCATGCTGCTGTTCAGGATTCTTACGACACGAATAAGATGGTGGCCAACCAGGTGCGGTTCGCACTCCAGAATGCCCTTGAGGCCGGGCTCAAGGACCGCCAGGTCGACCCGAACAATCCAGCCCAGTTGCGCAACCTTGAGGCGGAAGCTGTACGCAACAACGCGCCGCTGCAGGCCGTGGTCGACTCGGTAAACCGCTATTCGCTCACCGTCTACGACATCAACATCGGCGACAAGCAGTCGGCCACGCTGCTCAGCACCAATCCCGAGAACGAAGACAAGCCTCTGCCGCTCCGCCCTAATTATGAACAGCTTCTCCATGCCAGCCCCATTCAGTTCATGAAGCAGGTCTTCGGCCCTCCTAGGGTCTTCGACGTGGTGGTGCCGCTGGCCCGCAATGGCGAACCTTTTGCCAGCGTTCACGTAGGAGTGCGCACCACGCTACTGCGCGCCGTCTATGCGCCTTGGCTCTCCGCGGCCTTCACATTGATGGAGTTTGTGCTGGGCACGGCTCTGGTCGCGGCCTTCCTGTTGAGCAACCTGGCCCTCCGGCCCCTCGAACAGATCAGCCTCCAGCTCGACTATTGGACCAAATCCGCCCTTGCGGCCAGCGAAGCGCCCAGCCAGAAGAAACAGCCTCCCCGGCAGGACACGGCGGTGCTGGTCTCCAACAAGATCGAACTCATCGGCCAGCGGATGCGCAATGTGGAGGAGGTCTTCTCCGCGTTGAAGGAAAATCTGGACCAGGTTCTCCTCAAGTTGCAAGATGGCATCCTGCTCTTCACCGGCGACGGGCGCGCAGTCCTGGTCTCCGAGGCGGCGCGCCGCTTTCTCAACGTGGAGAGAGGCAGCCTGCTGGGTCTGGACGCAGCGGAGATCTTCGACCCCTCGACGGTGCTGGGAAAGACCCTGCTCGACGCCTTTGACACCGGCCGTACTCTGGTGAAGGTGGAGATTCTTACTGAGACCTGGCGCCGCATAGAAGCCTCGCTTGATTTCATCCGCGACAACAGCACCAGCCAGGGATTAGGCGCGCTAGTCACGCTGCACGATGTGGAGTCGGTCGAGGAGGTCGAATCGGAACTGGAGCTCTCGCGGCGCATGGCGTCCATCGGCCGCCTTACCTCCGGCGTTGGTCATGAGGTCAAGAACCCCATCAACGCAATCGTTGTGCATCTCGAGCTGCTCAAAACCAAACTCGGCGATGCCAGCGCCCCGGCAATGCGCCACCTGGAGGTGATCGATGCTGAGATTCATCGACTCGACAGGGTGGTTCAGACCTTGGTGGACTTCTCGCGGCCCGTCGAGCTGCAGCTGCGCGAACAGGATCTTCGCACAGTGGTCGCCGATGTGCTCGCGCTTGCCGCCGAGGAACTCTTCCGAAACAATGTGACCCTGGTGAGCCGGCTGCCGGAGACGCCAATGGTTGCCAATGTCGATGCCGACCTGTTCAAGCAGGCAGTGCTGAATGTTATTCAAAACGGCGCACAGGCCATGCAGCAGGGCGGGACCCTTGAGGTGATTCTCGAAGAAGACCGGAAGGTCGCACGTCTGCGCATCGGCGATGAGGGTCCCGGCATCCCCGAAGAGATTCGGGAGAAGATCTTCGACCTCTATTTCACCACCAAAAGCGAAGGCAGCGGAATCGGCTTGGCAATGACCTATCGGATTCTCCAGTTGCATCATGGCAATGTGGAAGTACAATCGAAGGCAGGGCGCGGCACGGAGTTCCTGTTGCGAATTCCACTCGCCGCCACTGAATGGGGACGCCGGCATCTTCCGCCGGCGGAAGTTATCAACGAGAAAGGGCTTGCGGGATGAAAGCGCCTGCCAGAAGAGTTGTGGGATTGCTGCCGCTGTTGTTACTAGCGGGGTGCTTCCACTTTCATAAGTCTACTCAGGGCCAGGTTCAGCCTGTCGCTCCCCCCATCGAGAACACACCTCCGCCCAAGCCAGTGCCGTCGCCAACCGATTTGCCCCCTCCAGTCGTGACGCCCCCCGCAGAGATCCCTTCTCTTCCGCCCTCCCCTCAGCCTGAG
>Ga0181520_10006932_pt1 | contig 16984 bp, 10 predicted proteins | sample PEATcosm2014_Bin_29_FD_132451 | JGI IMG/M metagenome (GOLD analysis project Ga0181520, IMG submission 132451) | Peatland microbial communities from MTU Mesocosm Facility, Houghton, MI, USA - PEATcosm2014_Bin02_30_metaG | ecosystem: Environmental > Terrestrial > Soil > Wetlands > Peat | place... | reverse complement strand
GCGCGGGCCGAGGGGGCGGCGACCGAAGGCTCCCTTCCCCTCGATATCGGCCGAGCCGAGGAGCTCGCCGGCAAGAGCGCGGACGAGGTCCTGGCCAGGGACGCGGCCGCGGAGGCCGCGCTGCGGGCCGTGGACGAGGCCCGCGCCAGCTTCTTCCCGAAATTGAGCGCCAGCGTATCCGGGGCATATCTTCCGGAGCCGCCGACCGGAGTGAAGGTCCCGGCGGGCTCTCTGGGGATTATTCCTGTTTATAATCCGACGACGCAACGTTATTCATCGATACAATTGCCGCCCACGGATCTCGACGTCGGGGGCTACACCGAAAATAGCTTTTTCAAGGGCAGCCTCGCCTTCTCCCAGCCTCTGGTAGCCTGGGGCAAGATCAAGGCCGCGGTCGACCTGGCGGCCCTGGAGGCCAAGGCCGCCGACATCGGGAGGAGGAGCGCGAGCCTCGACGCCAGGCGATCCGCCAATCGCGCCTATTACTCAGCCCTCCTCTCGAGGGAAAGCCTCGCCGTCCTAACCGAACTGCGCGCCCTCGCCGAGTCGATCCTCGAGGATCGCCGATCGGCCAAGGATGAAGGCTTCGCGACCCAGGAGCAGGTCCTCTCGTCCGCGGCAGACCTCGCGTCGATGGACGCGAGGCTGGTCCAAGCCCGCGAGGGCGAGGCCAGCGCCCTCGAGTCGCTCGGCCTCCTGACAGGCCTCGATCCCTCGTCCCTGGTCCTCGTCTCTCCCTTCAGGGCAAATCTGCCTTCGCTTGCCGAGGGTCCCCTGAAGGACGAGGCCCTCGCCTCCTCGACCGATATCGCCCTCGCGAGGACCAGGCTCAGCCAGGCGAAGCGGAAACTCGATCTGGAGCGCGGTTCCTCCCTCTTCCTTCCCGATTTAGCCCTATTCGCGAACCTCGACGTCTCGGGTCAGGACCTACCCTACTCGAGCCCGTCCTGGTGGTCGAATACCTGGAGCTGGGACTTGAGCGTAGGGGTAGCGACGACGGTGGACCTCTTCGACGGAGGGGCGGCCGCGGCCCGGAAGCGCGAGGCCTCGGCGAGCCTCGAGGCGGCGAGGATCGGCGAGGGCGCCGCCGAGAAAGCGGCCCGCCTCGAGGCCCGCCGCGCGATAGAGACGGCCCGAGAGGCCGAAGCCTCTCTCCGGGAAAAGGAGGCGAAGGCGAGCTGGGCCGCTGAGGCCCTACGCAACGCGCGCGCCAAGGCCGCCGACCAGAGCGTCTCGCGGGCTGAGCTCGACGCCCAGGCGATCGTCGAGGCCACGGCCAGGCTCGAGCTCCTCGATGCGCGCTACGCGCTGGAGGAATCGATAGCCGACCTCGAGCGGATCGAGGGGAAGGACATCCGGTGAGCCTGACCGAGCTGGCCGTCAAGCGGCCGACCGCGCTGGTCGCGATCTTCGCCCTCCTCATCGGCCTCGGCCTGATGGGCTACTTCAATCTCGGGGCCGACCTCTTCCCTTCCACGGATACGCCCTTCGTCGGCGTCCATTCCCTCTATCCGGGGGCAGGTTCAAAGGAGATCGAGAAAGACCTCGTAAAGCCGATGGAGGACGCGGTTTCCGGCCTCCCCGGCATCAAGACGATCCGCTCGACCTCGGGCGACGGCTACGGCATGACGGTCATGCAGTTCACCATGGACACCGACCCCGAAACGGCCGTGACGGACGTCCAGAAGGCCATCGACGCCATCGTCGACCAGCTTCCCGCCGATTCCACCCGGCCCATCGTGCGCAAGTACGATCTCGGGGCGCGTCCCATCCTGGTGCTCAGCCTCGGCGCGGCCGGCAAGACCGCCTCCGGAAATTGCACCTCCGGCTATGCCGCCGCCGGCTCGGCCGGCGCAATCCCCTACGAGGAGCTCCGCGCCCGAGCCGAATCCATCCAGAAGGCCATAGAGAACGTGAACGGCGTAGGCCAGGTCAGCCTCCTCGGCGCTCCCCTGCGCGAAGTCAGGATCGACCTCGACAGGACCGCGCTGGACTCCTACGGCATCTCCCTGCAGACCCTCATCGGCGTCCTCAAGGCGAGCAACCTCGACATGCCCGCCGGCGTCCTTCGCCAGGACGGCGTAATGCGGACCCTGCGCCTCGTGGGCGAATTCTCCTCCTTGGGCGAGATAGGCGATTTCCTCGTTCCCCTGCCCAGGGGCGGCTCGGTTCCGCTCCGCGAGCTCGCCGCCGTCGAGATGGGCTATCCGGACGACTCGGGATCCGTTCGGATGGACGGCGACGGAGCCATCGGCCTGGTGGTCGTGAAGGCGAGCGACGCCAACGTGGTCTCGGTCACCGACAGGATCAAGAAGGTCCTGGCCGCCCAGGCCGCGGACCTCCCGCCCGGCATGACCCTGTCCATAGCCTCCGACCAGACCACCTTCATCAAATCTTCCCTCTCGGAGACGATGCGCGACCTCCTGGCCGGAATCGCGGTCACGGCCCTCGTCCTCTTCCTCTTTCTCCGGGAATGGCGCTCCTCCCTCATCGTCCTCGTGGCCATCCCAGCCTCGCTGATCTCTACCTTCTTCATGATGTACATCCTCAAGTTCACGCTGAACATCGTGTCGACGATGGCTCTCGCGCTCTGCATCGGCATACTCGTCGACGATTCCATCGTCGTCCTCGAGAACATAGACCGCCACCTGAGACTGGGCCAGGACCCCCAGCGCGCCGCGATCGAGGGACGGCGCGAGATCGCCATGGCCGCGATCGCGATAACCCTCTGCGACGTCGTGGTCTTCGCCCCGGTAGCCTTCCTCTCCGATCTCGTCGGCCAGTTCTTCAGGCAGTTCGGCCTCACCGTAGTCTTCGCGACCCTCTTTTCCCTCTTCGTCTCCTTCACGCTGACGCCGGCCCTGGCCTCGAGGCTCCTCGGCAAGGGCAGGAAGGGCGCCGAGGCTGTCGAGGAGGCCGGAGAGAGCCGCGGCGCGTCCTTCTTCGACCGGCGAGTGAAGGTCGTCTATCGGGCGGCGCTCGGCTGGGCCCTGGATCACCGCTGGGCGGTGATAGTCCTGGTCGCCGTCCTCTTCGCCGGGAGCCTCTCCCTCCTGCCCCTCGGCGTCGTCGCGACGGAATTCATGCCGCCCTTCGACCAGGGCAAGATCCTGGTGGATATCGCCCTGGACGGAGGCGCCGACCTGCCCAGGACGGACGCGGCGGTCGCCGCCGTCGAGGCCCACCTCCTCGCCATGCCCGAGACGCGGGACGTCTTCAGCCAGATCGGGACGAGCGCCGGGGACAACTACGCCTCGCTCACGGTCAGGCTGAAGGACAAGCGCGACCGAAGGAAGGGCCAGTCCCAGGTGGCTCGCGAGCTTCGGGCCTGGGGCGCGGGCCTCCCCGGGGTCGAATTCTCGGCGACCGAGCAGTCGATAATCGAGCAGACCTCGGCCGAGGGGAACAAGACTCTGATAATCAACGTCGCCGGGCCGGACCGTACCGTACTGGCCGAGCTCGCTAACGAGGTAGAGTCGATCGTCAAGGCCACGCCGGGAGCGGTGGACGTCGACGATTCGATGCGCTCCAGGAGGACCGAGTTCTCGGTGAGGCTCGATCGCGTCGCCCTGAGCCGCTACGGGATCCTCGTGAGCGACGCGGCCCTGGCGCTGCGCACCGCCCTCGCGGGAACCAAGGTGGGAATACTGAGGAGCACGGGCGACGATTCCGACATCATCCTCCGATTCCAGCCGGACCAGGTCAGGTCGCCCTCCGACGTCGGATCCATACGCATCGCGAATCCCGCCGGCATGCAGCTATCCATAGCCCAGGTCGCGACCATAGGGAGGGAGGACGCGCCGAGCCAGCTCACGAGGGAGGATCGGACCAACGTCGCGACGATCCAGGCGAATCTCCAGGGCAGGGCCCTGGGAGCGGTGACGGCGGACATCCGCCGCGCCCTCAGGGGAAGGCCCGCCCCCAAGGGTTACTCCTTCGACTTCAAGGGCGATACATCCTTGATGTCGGATTCCTTCGGCTCTCTCTCGTGGGCCTTGACCGCCTCCCTGATCCTGGTCTACCTGGTGCTCCTCGTCCTTTACGATTCCTTCCTGACACCCGTGATCCGCATGCTCTCCCTGCCGGCGGGGATAATCGGTGGGCTGGCCGCCCTGGCGTTGACGGGGAAGGCCATCAATATAATCACCTTCATCGGGATCATCATGCTCGACGGCCTCGCCTCCAAGAACGGTACCCTTCTCATAGACTATACGAACACGTTGATGAAGCGCGGGCTCGGATTGCGCGAGGCCCTCGTCGAAGCGGGCTCGACGAGGCTCAGGCCCATCGTCATGACCTCGATGACGATGATGGTCGGCATGCTGCCGCTCGCCCTCTCGGCCGGATCCAGCTCCGAGATCAAGTCCGGCATGGCTATTCTGCTCATAGGAGGCCTCGTGACCTCGACGATAATCTCCCCGATACTCCTCCCCGTCGCCTATACCCTCATAGACGAGGCGCGCGGGGGGTCGCGCGGAAAGCCGCCCAGGGCGGGCAGGCCTTCGGCCGAGGGCGAAGCTTGCCCGCGGGAGCTCCGCGCTCGCGCGCCGGAGACCCTGTCATGAAGCCCCCGGTTCCGGCGATCTTCGCGGCGGCGGTCCTGGCCTTCGCCTTCCCGTCCTGCGTCAGGCGAGCCGAGACGGCGGCGCTGCCGCCGCGTCTCGTATCGGCGGCTCCCGTCGCGCGAAAGGATTTCGCCCTCTCGGCTGAATACGCGGCGAGCCTCGCGCCCGAGCGGGAAGTCGACATCACGCCGAAGGTCGGCGGGAGGGTATCGGCCGTCCTCGTCGAGGTAGGCGCGGCCGTCGCCGAGGGCCAGCCTCTATGCGAGCTCGAGGCTTCGGACTACGAAGCGGAGTACAGGCAGGCGAGCGCCGCCCTCGAAAGCGCCGATGCCTCCCTGACGAGGACGAGCGACTCGGGCCTCGAGCAGCAGAAGATCCAGGCCAAGTCCGCCGCCGACCAGGCCCGAATCGCCTACGACGACGCGAAAGACGCTTACGACCGCACCAAGCGCCTCTATGACGGCGGCTCGATACCGCGCCAGCAATTCGACGACGCGGAGGCACGCTTCGAGGCCTCGGGCGTCCAGCGCGATGCCGCCGACAGCGCCCTCGCCCTCATCGAGGACAAGGCGGGTTCGCAGGAGGACGAGATAGCGGCCGGACAGGTCGGCCAAGCGAAGGCCCAGGTCGACCTGGCGAGGAGCCGACTCGACGCGACGGTGATCCGTTCCCCCATAGCGGGACGGATCTCGTACCGGAACGTCGAGGCGGGAGAGTTCGTCGGTACGTCGACCCTCGTCTTCGTCGTCATAGACGAGCGAAGGGTGGTCGCGGAGGCGGGGCTTTCCGAGCGCGTCGTGGGAGGAATCAAGAAGGGCATGGCCATGGAGATCGTCGTGCCCGCGATCGAGACGGGCGCCCCCGGCTCGGGACGGCTCTCCGGCAGGGTGGACTCGGTGAGTCCGGCGGCCGACCCTCGGACCATGCTCTACTCGGTGAGGCTCCTCGTCCCCAACGCCGATGGCCGGCTTCGCGGCGGCATGCTCGCGCGCCTCCAGGTCCCCATGGAGACGAGGCGCGGCGCCCTCCTCGTGCCGGAGCGCGCGACCTTCTCCGAGAACGGCCTCGATTACGTGCTGGTCGCGGTTCCTTGGTCCGCGGAAGGCGCCGGCCTCGCGGGTAAGTCCCCCGAGGGCAGGGCCGCGAAGCGCCGCGTGACCCTCGGCGAGAGCGACGGCTCGGAGGTCGAGGTCCTCGACGGCGTGGCCCAGGGCGAGCTCGTCATTACCGCGGGACAGGAGTTCCTGGGCGACGGAGATCGAATAGCCATCGCGAGATGAGGGCGATCCTCAAGGGGCGCCATCGCCCCGGCGCGCCGACTTCCTGTCCTGGTACGAGAGGATGGCCTTCCTGATGCGGACGGACTTGGGCGTCACCTCGACCATCTCGTCGTCCCGGATGAATTGGATGGCCCGCTCCAGGGTCATGGCCTGGATCGGCGTCAGCGTGAGGGCTTCGTCCTTGAGCACCGACCGCATATTCGAAAGCTTCTTGGGCTTGGCGGGATTGACGTTGAGGTCGCTGTCGAGGTTGTGCTCGCCGACGACCATGCCCTCGTAGACCGGGTCGCCCGGGACGACGAAGAGCCTGCCGCGGGGCTCGAGGTGATAGAGGCCGTAGGTCACCGCCTCGCCGCTGCGGTCGGAGACGAGGGATCCGGTAAAGCGGTCGATGAAATCCCCCCGGTGCTCCTCGTAGCCGGATAGGTAGGAATTGAGTATTCCCGTCCCCTTGGTATCCGTGAGGAAAATGTCTCGATAGCCGATGAGGGAACGGGTCGGAACCGAGAATTCCATCCTGACCCGTCCGCCTCCATGCGCCAGGTAGGCGAGCATGCGGCCCTTCCTGGACGAGAGCCGCTCCGTGACGATGCCCGCGAAGTCCTCTCCGCAGTCGACGGACAGGTTCTCGATCGGCTCGAGCCTCTTCCCGCCCTCTACCCGGAAGATCACCTCGGGCCTGCCCACGCAGAGCTCGAAGCCCTCGCGGCGGAGCGTCTCGATGAGGATTACGAGCTGGAACTCCCCGCGGCCCTTGACGCGGTAACAGCCGGCAATGCCCGATTCCTCGACCTGTATGGAGACGTTCTTGAGGGTCTCCCTGCGGAGCCTCTCCAGCAGCCGGCTCGTCGTGACCTGAGTGCCTTCGCGGCCCGACATCGGGGAGGTATTGACGGCGAAGCGCATGGATATCGTCGGCTCGTCGACGACGATGCGCTTGAGCGGCTTCGGGCTATCCCGCGTGCAGATCGTGTCCCCTATATGGACGTCGTCTATTCCCGCGAGGACGACGATGTCCCCCGGCTCCGCGCCCGAGGTCTCTACGAGCCTCGGGCCGGCATAAGCCTGGAGCTTGGACACGCTCAGCGGCCGCATCGCCCCGTCCTCTCCGATGCAGACGAGGTCGTCCTTCGATCGGACGGAGCCGTTGACCACTTTCCCGATAGCCTGGCGGCCGAAGTAATCGGAATAGGAGAGATCCGAGACCAGCATCTGGAAAGGCTCGGCCTCGGTATATGAAGGCGCCGGGATCCGCGAGATTATCGTGTCGAACAGCAGATCGAGGTTCGAGGCCGGCTGGGCGAGGCCGGCCTGGGCGATGCCCGACCTGCCGATCGCGTAGACCAGAGGGAATTCAAGCTGCTCCTCGGTCGCCCCGAGGTCGATGAAAAGGTCGATGATCTCGCTCAGGACCGCGTCGGGCCGAGCGTCGGGCCGGTCGATCTTGTTGATCGCGACGATGATGGACAGGCCGCCTTCGAGGGCCTTGTTGAGGACGAATCGCGTCTGGGGCAGGGGGCCTTCCGACGCGTCCACGAGGAGGATCGCGCCGTCGACCATGGAGAGGGCGCGTTCCACCTCTCCGCCGAAGTCGGCGTGGCCCGGCGTATCGAGGATATTGATCTTCGTACCCTTCCAGACGACGGAGCAGTTCTTCGCGGCGATGGTGATGCCCCGCTCCCGTTCCAGGTCCATGCTGTCCATGAGCCTCTCGCGGGTTTCCTGCCCTTCCCTGAACACGCCGCTCTGGCGAAACATCTCGTCGACGAGAGTGGTCTTGCCGTGATCGACATGGGCGATGATGGCGATATTCCTGATGCCTTCGTTGGCTGCCTTGCTCGGGCTCATATAGGCCTGTCCTGGATTGGCGCTGGATGGGATAGGCGATGATAGGCGAATCGCGGGAAACATGCTAGCGGGCCGAGCTACGCTCGACCAAAGGGTCAGGTCAGCGCCGTCAGGATCGCGAGGCCGAGAAAGACTAAGGCTAGGGCGAGCTTCACCTTGCCCAGCTGCTTTTGGAAGAGGGCCGTGATGCGCTTCGAGCCCACGCCGAGATAGCTGGCCGCGAAGACGACGAGGAGGGGGGCGATGAAGCAAAGATTATAGGCGAGGAGCAGGCCGAGGGCATCGGTCCTCTTCCGCGCCCGCGCGAGGTAGGCGAGAGTCGGCAGGTAGACTTGCGCCGTGCAGGCGAACTCGAATATGGAAACCAGGAAGCCCATCGCGAGCGAGCTGCCGGCCAGGGCGAGGGTCTTGGCCCTCGTTCGGATCGAGGCATGTATCCTGAGCTTGAGCGAGTCGGGAAGCTGGAGGAGCATCTTCGAGGGCTTTCCGGCTCGAACCCGCGTATAGTCATAGACGCTCAAGGCCGAGAAGACGAGGAGAGCGGCGAATATGATCCATCGCAGGAGGACGGAAATCGGCGAAACCGCGCTCGCGGCCCGCAGTGCCGCGAAGAGCCCGAGCCCCACGCCGAGATAGGTGAAGAAGACGCCGAGCGTGAAGAGGGCTCCTATCGCGAGCACTTCGCGCCTTCCCCGTCCCGCGAGGGCGAGCGACGCGAGAAGGAAAATGAGGGTCGTAAACGCGCAGGGGTTTATTCCGTCGATGAGACCCGCCGCCATGACCGGCAGGACCGCGAGCCGAGCCGAGCCGAGCGGGAGCCCGGACGCGGTCGCGCCCGGCGCCGCCGGGGTGGCGCTCGAGGGCAACGAGGGCGCGACCTCGGCCCGTGGCACGGAGAGGGCGAGGGACCCGCCGGCTGCGCGGGTGACCAGGAGCCCCGGCAGGCGCGCGCGGATCTCCTCGTCGCCTTGCAGGAGGATTCCTTCTACCCGCAGGGCGGGTATCAGACGTATCGAGGCGCCGATGGACGATGCGAAGGACGAGAGCTCCTCGTAGGCAGAAGGCTCCAGCAGATCGCGGCGAGTCAGGTCGATCCGAAGCCCGTAGCGCGCCCCGAGCCGGGGAATCTCGACACCGAGGAATTCCTCGCAGGAGCGACAGCCCGGCGTGTAGTAATACAGCATCGCGATGGAGGCCGCGGAAGCCGTCCCGCCCTTCGGGAGGACTCCGATGGTACCGCTCGCGGCGCCCTCCTTCGGCTTGTCCACGCGCACGACGCCGGTGAGTAAATAGTAGAGCGCTTTCTCTCCCGGCATATCCGACCTGACGATGAAGCCGCGCTCGGTAATCCCCGAATCGTCCTTCGAATCGAAACTCAGGACGAAGTTGGCCGAGGCTCCCGGGCCGATCCTCGCCCTGGCAGGAGAGACTGTAAGGCAGGTACAGGTAGGGACGAAGGTCAGTTCGACGCTATCGCTCCCGCGGTTGATCGCGACGACCTCCGTTCGCGCGATATCGCCCTGCTCGATCATGCCGTATTTCCATTGCGGAGGCGTGAATTCTATGTGAAGAAGCGCCTGAGCGGAAAGACCGCCGCCGAACGCTACGAGAAGCGAAATGAGGATCATGGATCGAGTTTTCACGATCACAGTCTATAGGCCTTCGCGAGTGTATGTATAGAGATAGCAGTATCTGTACTGTTCTCCGCTTGACAAGGCATAGGAGAGGTGGTAACCCATTACAATGTTTCGCAAGTTCATTACCGGCCGGATAATGATTCCGGTCCTGCTATGCGCTCAGATCGTTCCCCTCCTCATCTTCCCTCCGAGCACTTTTTCGATCGCGACCCAGGAGTGGTGGCTTCCCGCCTTCCTCGCGCTGCTCACTATCGTATCGCTCGTACAGGTGCTCGTTCGCAGGGAACTCGCGGCCTGGCCCTGGTACCTTCTCTCCTTCTCGCAAGGCCTCAACATAATCAGTCGTCTCATGATGCTCTTCCCCCACGCGACGCATACGGTAAAAGGCGGAGGGGAAGTCGCAAACGGTTCCTATATCGTCATCGCCTTCGTCGCGATGCTCTTTTCCGTCTTCGAGATATGGTATGGCGAGCTTCCCGAGGTACGGCAAAAGCTCGCCGCCAGGACCCTCGAAAAACCTTCCGCGCTAGAAGCGTGATCGAGGAAGCTCCCGATCCTTCGCCGATGTCGGTTTCCCCCTGGCTTTGTACGGATTTGTGAGAAATTCGTGTTTCGAGCGAATCAACGGTACTTGACAGCTAAAATTGCTAGAGCCTATTTTTGAAACCAGTTTTAAGGAGGAAGGTATGAAGCGTGTTCTGACAATCGCTCTCGTCCTGATCCTGGCCGGGCTGACAGCCTCTGCCGAGGATCTCAAGGTCGCCGTACTGGCTCCCCTTTCGGGCGCGGTCCCCTCGTTCGGCGTCTCGACTCGGGATGGCGCGCTGCTCGCCGTCAATGAATGGAACGCCAAGGGCGGCGTCCTGGGAATGAAGATCGACCCCATCGTGGAGGACAGCCAGTGCGATGCCGCGGCCGCCACGAACGCGGCGAACAAGGTCATCAATCAGGATGGCGTAAAGTACATCATCGGAGAGGTCTGCTCCAGCGCGTCGATCCCGGTCTCCGAGATCGCGAATCCCGCCAAGATCATCGAGATCAGCCCGACCTCGACCAATCCCAACGTCACCGTGGATAAGAACGGCAAGGTCAAGGATTACATCTTCCGCGCCTGCTATATCGATCCCTTCCAGGGCGGCATCCTCGCCCAGTTCTCCCGCACGAGGCTCAAGGCCGACAAGGCATTCATAATGTACGACCAGGGCAACGACTACACCATCGGCCTCGCGACCGCCTTCGAATCGCGGTTCAAGGCCATGGGCGGCAAGATCGTCGGCAAGGAGACCTATACCAAGACGGATACCGACTTCTCCGCGATCCTCGCGAAGATCAAGGAAGCCAACCCGCAGGTAGTCCTGCTTCCCGACTACTACAACATCGTCAACCTCGTGACCAAGCAGGCCAAGGAGAAGGGGATCACCGTTCCCTTCGTGGGCGGCGACGGATGGGATTCCTCCGATCTCGACCTCACGGCTTCCGACGGCTGCTACTACACCAACCACTACTCGAAGGACGATCCCCGTCCCGAGGTGCAGAACCTCCTCAAGGCCTATGCCGCCGCCTACAAAGACGATTCCGGCAACGGCAAGGTGCCTGACGCCCTCGCGGTACTCGCCTACGACGCCACCAACCTCCTCTTCGCCGCCATCAAGGATGCGGGCACCGTAGATACCACCGCCGTCAAGACCGCCCTCGAGAAGATCACCTTCCACGGCGTTTCCGGCAAGATCACCTTCGATAAGCTTCACAACCCCGTCAAGGCCCTGACCATCCTCGCCATCAAGAACGGCAAGGTCAACTTCGACTCCGTCGTCGAGCCTTAATCGATTCCACCTGACATACGGAGAGAGGGCAAGCCAGGAGGACAAGCCTCGAGGCTTGTCCTCTCTCTTTGATTCGACCATCCAAGAGGTAGCTTTAATGCCAGCTAGCACAGTAACGACAAAAGCCGAGGCCGTCTCCCGAACGCGCGGCTCCAAGGGACGCCGCGGCCCGCCCCTCGCCTGGGTAGGCTGGGCCTTCCTCATACTCCTGGCGGTCATGACCGTGGCTTATGTAGCCGGCAAGGCATGGTCCAACCCTGTCCTCTTCCTGCAGAACCTCCTGGACGGACTCAAGCTCGGTTTCGTCTATGCCCTCATAGCCCTCGGCTATACGATGGTCTACGGGATAGTCAAGCTCATCAACTTCGCCCATGGCGACATCTTTATGGTAGGCGCCTTCACGAGCTTCTACGCCGTAAGCCGTTTCAGTCTCCACGAATGGCCCCTTGCCGTTTTCCCCGGCATCGATCCGGGGCTGTCCATCGTCATCGGCTCATTGACCGTCGTCCTCCTCTCCATGGCGGTCTGCGTCATCCTCGGGGTCACCATCGAGCGAGTGGCCTATAAGCCGCTGCGCGACGCTCCGCGCATAGCGGCCCTCATTACGGCGATCGGCGTCTCCTTCTTCCTCGAGTTCTTCGGCGCCCTCCCCTTCGTCTTCTCGGGGCGCTTCATCCCCTATAAGGCCCCCTTTCCCACGGTCGCCTGGTATATCAAGGACGGCATACATCCCATCGTCTCGGGCGTCGCTTCTCCCGACAACACGATCTCCTTTTCCAATATCTTCCTTTTCATCGCCGCAGCCTCCATCCTCGTCCAGATCCTATTGCAGTTCATAGTCAAGCGCACCAAAATCGGCATCGCGATGCGCGCCTCCTCCTACGACAAACCGACGGCGAGGCTCATGGGCATCAATGTCGATCGGATCATCTCCTTCACCTTCGCGATCGGCTCCGCCTTCGCGGGCTTGGGCGGAGTGCTCTACGCGATCGCCTATTCCTCCATCTGGACCCAGCTCGGCATCCTGCCCGGCCTCAAGGCCTTCGTCGCCGCCGTCCTGGGGGGGATCGGCAGCATTCCGGGCGCCTTCGTCGGGGCCCTCATCATGGGACAGGCCGAGGCGATGACGATGAGCTACATCTCGACGCCCATGCGGGACGCCGTGGCCTTCACCATCCTCATCATCGTCCTCCTCGTGAAGCCGACCGGATTGTTCGGCGAGCCAGCGCAGGAAAAGGCCTAGGGGGAGGACATGGAACTCGGATACCTGATCGGCACCATCGTCAAGATGGTAGCGCTCGTCGCCTGGATCTACGGTCTCTTCTGGGGCCTCGGCCGCAAGAGGATCTGGCAGAAGGCCGCGACCTTGGTCCTCGCCTTCGCGGTGATCCAGGCGGTCATCTGGACCAAGATCGGCAACTTCGCCCTCTTTTCGGCCTTCGACCAAGGCTTGCTCTTCCAGGCCATCACCATGACGATGGTCGTCCTGGGTCTCAACCTGATCTACGGTTTCAACGGCCAGTTCAGCCTCGCCCAATGGGGCTTCTACGGAATCGGCGCCTACTGCGCGGCGGACATAACATACCGTTGGACGAATGGCGACCCGAGCGGCCTCATCGTCGTCGGTCTCGGCGTCATCCTCGGGGCCGCAGCCCTCGGCGGCGTCGCCAAGCTCCTCAAGAAGAAACGGGGCATACCGGTCCTTTCGGCCTTCACCTTCTATCTCTTCGCCCTGGTCGCGGTCGGCGTACTCTCCGTATGGCTCGGCAGCCTGATCTCGCCGCTCTTCGTTCCCTTGTTCGGGACGCCCGACGCGCCCGGAGCCCTGGCCTCCCCCATCGCGCTGCAGGCCGCCTTTTTCCTCTCGGTACTCTTCGCGGGCGCCTTTGCCGCGGAAGTGAGCTTCCTCTTCGGCCTGCCCGTGCTCAGCCTCGGCTCCGATTATTTCGGGATCGCGACCTTGGGCTTCGCCATCGTCGTGAAGACCCTCCTCGTCAACTCGGACACGATACTTCCTTTCAAGGAGATGAAGGGCGGGCGAGGGATGCTCGGCATCCCCAAGCTCACGAACTGGGCCTGGGCTTTCATCTTCCTCGTCCTGGTCCTCGTCATCATCCGCAACTTCGTGAGGTCCAGCACCGGACGGGCGACTCTCGCGGTGAGGGAGGACGAGATAGCCGCGCGCGCGATGGGCATAGACGTGGCGGGCAACAAGCTCCTTTCCTTCGTCGTCGGCAGCTTCGTCGCGGGCATCGGCGGGGCGATCTACGCCCACTATATGGGCTTCCTCGCCCCCGCGAGCTTCGATTTCATCGCTGGCTTCAACCCCCTCATCATCGTGGTATTCGGGGGCTTGGGCAGCATGACGGGGTCGATCGTCGCCTCCTTCGGATGGATATTCTTCCTCGAGGGCTTCCTGCGCATCCTGCTCGGCCAGTTCGGGACGGACGCTCCGTCTTGGCGCTTCGTGCTCTACCCGATAACCCTCCTCCTCCTCATGCTCGTCAGGCCTCAAGGCCTCTTGGGCACGATCGAATGGGGCTTCTTCAAGGCCGACGTCCTGCGGAAGCGCCTTACCGGGGCCCTAGGCGGCCTCTCGAGAGGGACGAAGGCCGAGAAGGCGGGGGAGTGAAATGGCTGATATGAAGACGAGCGACGCCGTTCTCGTAATGACCGAGGCCACGAAGGCCTTCGGCGGCCTTCTCGCGGTCAAGGACTTCAACCTGAGTCTTCCGCGGGGCAGCCTCCAGGGACTCATCGGTCCCAATGGCGCCGGAAAGACGACGGCCTTCAATCTTATTACGGGCATCATCCCCCTCAGCTCCGGTTCGGTGGAGTTCAAGGGCGAGCGCATCGACGGCCTCGAGCCCTTCGAGGTCACCCGCTTGGGCATCGCGCGCACCTTCCAGAACATCCGCCTTTTCTCCAACCTCACGGTTCTCGACAACGTCCGCATCGCCTATCACGCGCACGCGGGCTACTCCCTCGCCGACAGCATCCTCCGCACGAAGCGCTATGCGCGAAACGAGAAGGAGCTCACCGACAAGGCCATCGATTTCCTCTCGATATTCAAGCTCGAGGACATCGCCGACGAGGTCGCGAAGAACCTTCCCTACGGCCAGCAGCGGCGGGTCGAGATCGCTCGCGCCCTGGCCTGCGATCCGACCCTCCTTCTCCTCGACGAGCCCGCGGCGGGCATGAACCCGCGCGAGATCCTCGAGCTCATGGAGCTCATCCACTTCATCAAGGATCGCTTCGACCTCACGATCCTCCTCATCGAGCACCAGATGCGCGTGGTCATGGGCATCTGCGAGTACCTCACCGTGATGGACTTCGGCGAGGTCATCGCCCGCGGTACGCCCAGGGAAATCCAGGACAATGAGACGGTCATAGAGGCCTACCTCGGAAAAGGAGCCGGCAAAAGTGCTGCGAGTTGAGAACCTTCACGTATTCTACGGCGCGATCCACGCCCTTCAGGGCATTTCGTTCAACGTGGAGAAGGGCGAGATAGTCACCCTCATCGGCGCCAACGGAGCCGGCAAATCGACCACCCTGCGCTCGCTCTCGGGGATCCTGAGGCCGCGCGACGGCTCGATCACCTTCAACGGCCAGGAGATCACCACCATCCCCGCCGATAAGATAGTGAAGATGGGCATGAGCCACGTACCCGAGGGCCGCCGGATCTTCGCTCCCCTCACGGTCAAGGAAAATATCATGATGGGCGCCTACACCCGAAGCGACCCGGCCGAGATCCAGGCCACCCTCGGGCGCGCGTACAAGAGCTTCCCCCGCCTGAAGGAGCGAGAGAGCCAATACGGCGGCACCCTTTCGGGCGGTGAGCAGCAGATGCTCGCGATGGCCCGCGCCCTCATGTCCAAGCCCAGCCTCCTTCTCCTCGACGAGCCGTCGATGGGCCTCTCGCCCATCCTCGTGGAGGAGATCTTCAAGATTATAGTCGAGATCAATCAGCAGGGCACGAGCATCCTCCTCGTCGAGCAGAACGCCCAGATGGCCCTATCGATAGCCAACCGCGCCTACGTCCTCGAGACCGGGACCATAGTCCTCTCGGGACAGGCCAAGGACATCGCCAGCGACCCCGAAGTCAAGAAGGCATACCTGGGCATTTAAGCCCAGGCGGTTCGTCGATCAGCCGAGGTTGTCCCGCACCGCCCTGTCGGCCTCCTCGGGCGTCTCCCCTCTCCTGGCGGCGTAGTCCGCTATCTGGTCCTCGCCGATCCGCCCGATGGCGAAGTATTTCGCCTCGGGACGGCTGAAGAGGAAGCCGGATACCGAGGCGGCGGGCAGCATCATGAAGCTCTCCGTGAGGCTCATGCCTATCCTCTCCTTCGCCTCGAGCAGCTCGAGGATCGCGGCCTTATCCCTATGGTCGGGGCATGAGGGATAGCCTGGCGCGGGCCTGATGCCGCGATAGTTTCCTTTATGGAGCTCTTCGGGCGCGATCGATTCATCCGCGGCGTAACCCCAGATTTTTCGCCTGACTTCTTCATGGAGCTTCTCTCCGAGGGCCTCGGCCAGCCGGTCGCACAGAATCTTGGACATGATCGCGCCGAAGTCGTCGCCCGCTGCTTCGAGCCTGCGCGTCACCGAGTCCAGGCCCAAGCCGGCCGTGACGGCGAAGAACCCTACCCAGTCTTTGACAGGGTCCCAGTCTTCGATCGCTTTCCCATCGCGCGGCCCGCCCTCCGGCGCGAGGTAGTCGGCCAGGCAGAGATGGGGACTGCCATCCTCCTTGACGCGCTGCTGGCGGAGGAAGGGAAAGCGGAGAAGCTCGGCCTTCCGCGACTCGTCGGCGAAGACGATCATGTCGTCGCCCCTGGAGGCCGCGGGCAGCATCCGACATAGCCCGGCAGCAGAGACGAGGCCCTCGGCGTCCATGCGCTCCAGCATGGCCAGCGCCTCCTTCTGCAGCCTTCGAGCCTCCGGCCCCAGCTCGGGGTCGTCCAGGATCGCGGGATAGGCTTTTTTCATCGACCACTCGTAGAAAAAGAAGGACCAATCGAAGTAGGGAACGAGCTCGCGGATCCGGGGCCTCAGCTCGACGATGCCCTTGACGCGGGGCTCGGTCGGGACATAGGCGGCGAAATCGTAGCGCGGGGCGCGGCGCCTCGCCTCGGCGAGGGACAAATGCCGGGCCGCCTCCTTCTTCTCGCGCAAGGAACGCCTCAGGCCCTCGTGCGAGATCGCCGTCTCCGCCGCGTAGGCCTCCTTGCGCCCGGGGTCCAGGAGCTTGGACAGGACCCCCGGCGCGAGGGATGCGTCGCGGACATTGACGACCGGGCCGGAATAGGCCGGGGCGATCTTGAGCGCCGTGTGTGCGGGACTCGTCGCGGCCCCTCCCACGAGAAGCGGGATGGTCATGCCCCTCGCCTCCATCTCGCGCGCCACCTTCGTCATCTCCTCCAGCGAGGGCGTGATGAGGCCCGAGAGGCCGACGGCCGAGGCGCCTAACCGCTCGGCCGTGTCGAGGATGTCCTCGAGGGGCGTCATCACGCCGAGGTCGACCATCTCGTAGCCGTTGCACTGGAGGACGACCGAGACGATGTTCTTGCCGATGTCGTGGACGTCGCCCTTGACGGTGGCGATGACCATCTTGCCCTGCGTGGAGATCTGCCCGGTCCCGTCCTTTAGGTGAGGCAACAGGACCGCTACAGCTGCTTTCATCACACGGGCGCTCTTTACGACCTGCGGCAAGAACATCTTGCCCGAGCCGAAGAGGTCGCCTACCTTGTTCATGCCTTCCATTAATGGGCCCGAGATCACCTCGAGGGCCCCGACGGAGGCGTTCGCGGCCGCGAAGGCGAGCCGCGCCT
>Ga0181520_10006930_pt1 | contig 16985 bp, 23 predicted proteins | sample PEATcosm2014_Bin_29_FD_132451 | JGI IMG/M metagenome (GOLD analysis project Ga0181520, IMG submission 132451) | Peatland microbial communities from MTU Mesocosm Facility, Houghton, MI, USA - PEATcosm2014_Bin02_30_metaG | ecosystem: Environmental > Terrestrial > Soil > Wetlands > Peat | place... | reverse complement strand
TTCACTTCCGAGCCGGGTTGCGGTAATCGGAAACTATCTTCCGCGCCAGTGCGGAATTGCTACATTTACGACGGACCTATGCGACGCTATAGGCGCTGAGTACGAAGCGGCGCAGTTGATGGTCGTCGCAGTGAATGATCCCGGATCGCAATACAGCTACCCGCCGCGCGTGCGCTTCGAATTGACTGAGGGTGATCCTTCTTCGTACGACGATGCTGCCGACTTCCTTAACTTCAGCAACGTTGACCTAGTCTGCCTGCAGCATGAGTATGGCATCTTCGGAGGTCCGGCCGGCAGTCACATCCTCCGGCTACTGAGGCGGTTGAAGATGCCCGTGGTGACGACGCTGCATACAGTTCTTCGCGAACCTGACGCCACGCAGAGGGTCGTAATGGACGAAATCGCCGTGCTTTCCGACCGGCTGATCGTGATGAGCGAACATTCGGCGCAGCTTCTGCAAAAAGTGTTTGGCGTGCCTGCAGAAAAGATCGATGTCATTCCGCATGGCGTGCCGGATCTGCCGTTCGGAGATCCGAATTACTATAAAGATTCTTCGGGGACCGAAGGCAGAGCGGTATTGCTTACCTTCGGATTGCTATCTCCGAATAAGGGAACTGAGCGGGTGATTGAGGCGCTTCCCCGTATTGTGGCCGAACATCCAGAGGCCGTGTATATGGTCGTGGGCGCCACTCATCCCCATATTCGGCGGCGCGAGGGCGACCAATACAGGTTGCAACTCCAGGCACTGGCGCGAAAGCTCGGGGTTGAGCGCAATGTGATCTTCCACAATCGTTTCGTCAGCCCGGAAGAAATGGCGCAGTTTGTCGGTTCCGCTGACATTTACATCACTCCCTATCGATACGAGGCGCAGGCCGTATCAGGCACCCTGGCGTACGCGCTGGGAGCGGGTAAGGCGATTATTTCGACCCCATACTGGCATGCCGCTGAACTGCTGGACGAAGGGCGGGGTGTGCTGGTGCCGTTTGAAGACTCCGATGCGATTGCAACCGCGGCGATAGAACTGCTGAACAACGAAGTGGCCCGCCATGCCATGCGCAAGCGCGCCTACCTCTATGCACGGGATACGGTCTGGGACAAGGCTGCCGAATCCTACATGAGCACGTTTGTGCGCGCTCGCTCCGATCGAATGCAGGTTCCTCGTATTGCATTCTCAGACTTGAATGCCGAAAGAACGTTAGACAGGCTGCCATCCTTCAAACTGGACCACCTGTACCGTATGACCGATCACACCGGGCTTTTGCAACACGCTGTATTCTCAGTTCCAAACTATAGCGAAGGTTACGCCACAGATGACAATGCCCGCGCGTTGATTGTGGCGATGCTGATGGAAGAGCTCGGAATGACCGCGCTTTCTGAGTCAGCTAACCTTGCTTCGCGCTACCTTGCTTTTCTGTGGCACGCGTTCAATCCGGCAACTGGCCGGTTTAGAAACTTCCTGAGCTACGAACGCCAGTGGCTCGAGGCTGCGGGATCGGAAGACAGTCACGGTCGCGCCTTGTGGGGCCTCGGAACAGTCCTGGGGCGCTCCAAGTCGGCAGATCTGCGAGGCACGGCCGGGCGGCTTTTTGAATCAGCACTACCTGCGATCTTAGATTTCAAGAGTCCGCGAGCTATGGCATTTTCAGCATTAGGTCTGCACGAGTACCTTAGCGGATTTCCTGGAGACAGAGCCGCTATGCAGACAATGGATGAACTCTCGCATCGTTTGCTCGATATCTATGCTTCCAATCACACGACTGGATGGCATTGGTTTGAAGATGTGCTCGCCTACTCAAACGCACGCCTGCCTCAGGCTCTGATCGCGTGTGCTGTACGCACCTCCGACAAGTTGATGCTTGCGGCTGGTCTTGAGTCTTTGGACTGGGTTGTGACGATGCAGCGTTGCGAGACCAAAGGACACTTCGTTCCGATTGGTTCGCAGGGTTTTCACCGCAAGGGTGGCGACAAGGCTCGCTTCGACCAGCAACCGGTAGAGGCAGGGGCCACGGTTTCAGCATGTTTGCAGGCGTTTCGCGCAACCGCCGATAACCGATGGCTGAAGGATGCATGGTCCGCGTTCAACTGGTATCTCGGGGACAACGATCTGCAAATCGTGCTTTACGACTCCAGTACAGGCGGGTGCCGTGACGGGTTGCATCCCGACAGGGCCAACGAAAACCAGGGAGCGGAGTCAACGCTCTCCTTCCTGATGGCGCTGCTTGAGATGCGCCTGCTGGAAGACGCAGAATTGCCATTTGCCAAGCACGAAGCTATTGCCCCTCCGCGCGCATTCCTCAGCACTCCATTGGAGAATTCATGAGCGTAGTAGTCCACGCCGAGCCACTGCTGTACCGCCATGCTGCAAATCCGATTCTGACCGGTAAAGACTGGCCGTACGCGATCAATAGTGTTTTCAACGCCGGCGCAACCCTGCTCGAAGATGGTTCAACGCTTTTGCTTTGCCGTGTGGAGGACCGTCGCGGACTTTCTCACTTGTCCGCGGCGCGCTCGGTAAACGGAGTCGACGGATGGCGGATTGACCCGAAACCGACGCTGATGGCAGACCCGGAAAATTATCCGGAAGAGTTATGGGGCATTGAGGATCCGAGAATTACATGGGTGCCGGAACTGAAGCAGTATGCCGTGGTTTACACCTCGTATTCGCGGGGCGGCCCTGGCGTCTCGCTTGCTCTTACGAAGGACTTCCATAGCTTCGAGAGATTCGGTGTGATCATGTCGCCCGACGACAAGGACGCAGCACTTCTGCCGCACAAGATGGACGGACGCTGGGCGCTTATCCATCGGCCTATGACGACACTGGGCGCACACATCTGGATCTCCTACTCACCTGATTTGCGTCATTGGGGCAGTCACAAGGTAATGCTTGAAGCGCGCCGCGGGGCATGGTGGGATGCGAATAAAATTGGTCTCTCTTCGCCGCCGATTCAGACAGACCGCGGCTGGTTGATGCTCTATCACGGGGTGCGGCAGACGCCTTCGGGTTGTCTCTATCGATTAGGCCTGGCACTGTTTGATCTTGAGCAGCCAGACAGGTGTCTGTGCCGTGGGGATCAGTGGATCTTTGGCCCGGAGGCTGAGTACGAGCGCCGTGGTGACGTTAACGACGTAGTTTTTCCATGTGGAAACACCATGGATGCTGATGGCGACACAATCAATGTCTATTATGGAGCGGCTGATTGTGCAATCGCCTTGGCTCGCACAAGTATTCACACTCTCCTGGAGTGGCTGGACGCGAATGGGAAGTGCGAACGGCGGACGAGAGCGCGAGATTTATGAACGCGCTCCGTAAGATCGCCCAATTCGCGTTCGAGTGCCATCATGCCGACTTGAGCCGCGTCTTCACAATTCAGAAACGCACGTACCGGGTCTGCTTTAAGTGTGGGAAGGAAGTTGATTACTCCTGGGAACTAATGCGTTCACACGAATCAATCGTTGCTGCTAACCATCTCGCTTTACTCGAACGCGAGATGCGCGCACGCGTGTGAATCACTTGTCTACGGGCACCGTGTTAGAAATAGCTGATGCAGGGTCAGCCTAGCTCCCGCCTGGGGTGGACGTCGCGGCAAACTACCTCGCAATGATCGCTGTGGGCATAGCAAATTCGTGGTCAAAGCAGCCGACCCACGCGTGCTTTTGCGTGATTGAATCGAGCCACATGCTGCCGCAATAATCACTAAAGGCCGAAGCGTGAGCTGGATTGACCATACACTCCTTTCCGGGGTTGATACGATTCAGTTGTTCAGGAGGTTCTAAACATGTTTAAGAAAGTGTTGTTCGCAGTATTTGGCTTGGTAATTGCTGTTGCCTTGGCGTCGCCCTCTAAAGCCGAGGCACAGCTAGGCATCGGCGTCCAAATCGGAGCGCCGGCAGTTGTGTTCACAAGCGGCTACCATGAGGGCTACTACTACGAGAATGGCTATCGCTATCAGCGAGATGCTCGCGGATACCGACACTATGACCACGCTTTCGGTGAACATAGGGACTGGAAGCATGACCGCGCCCATCAGGACGGAAACCACCATGACGAGCATCACCCAGATGGCGACCATCGCGACTGGAAAAGATAAAGAGTTCTCGACGTCAACATTAATTGGCTTACCTTGTTCGGAACGGGTCAATAAACTTAGAAAACGAAGGATATTAGGTATGGGCCCGTTCCGTTACAGAATTCTCATTGTGGACGACGACAACATTATCGCTGAGATGGCCAAAGCGATTTTAGAATCGCAGGGCTACGAAGTGCATTGTGCAATTGACGGATTCGGCGCCTCACCGCGCTGAAACAGTCGCCGCCCGATGTAATCATTTCCGACTTGCAAATGCCCAATATGAGTGGGTTCGAATTCCTTTCCATAGTCCGGAAGCGTTTTCCGAATATTCCTACCATCGCAATCAGCGGGGCATTCTCTGGCCGGGTTGTGCCCGAAAGCGTTCTTGCCGATGCCTTCTTCGAAAAGGGTCAGTATTCTCTGGAGGAACCTTCCAGAAGATCATTGCTCTCCTGGAAGAATTTGCCGCCCGCCCACGGCGCGAGCATCGAGCCGAGTCAGACGCCTGGATTCCTATCAGCAACGCAAACTACATCGCTGTGACGTGTTCTTCCTGCCTAAGAACATTTCCGGCTCCTGCCCCACTCCCGGTCGGCGCCCACAAAATCGAGTGCGATGCCTGTGAGTCAGATGTCTCATTCCATATCACCGATGAGTTTAGTAGCCGCGCAGTGATTCAATAACAGTGTCTTCTGACATCCGAGCCTAATTGACCATCTTTCGGGAAATACCGGAACTACAAGAACTCAGCAGAAATTACAAGAAATAAAATGCGAGCTAGCTTGTGAGTCCGGCGCCACCGTAAACCTGCCAGTGCAGAATGCAAGGCAGTGAGCTCGATTGATCAGTATTTATCGAATGCCGGTAACACACTATCAACAGTGCAGATGCAAAAGGAGGAATTCAATGCCACACAGCATACTTGAAAAGGCCGGTGAGCACATCGCTGATTCGGTCCGCGAAGCATCTCTTGTAACAACCGCAGTAGTAGACGTGATTGAAGACGGCGTGGGAATGGCCAAGCGCGCAGTCAAGCAGAGCGGCGATGCCGCCGAGGACTTTGTCAACCAGTCGAGGCGGTGCATTCGGCGCGATCCGCTGACCTCGGTAGCAGCAACGTTGGCCACAGGAGTTGCGGTGGGACTTTTAACCGGTTTGGCGATCAGGCGCAGGTAAGTATGAACGGAGACCTCCAAGCTGCTCGCAAACTTCTTTCAGAACTTCGGGCGGCCTATGAGAGCCTCCCAGGACCTCTCCAACGGAGAGTCAACTGTCTGCTGCGCGAGAGCTCCTCTGCTAAGAACTACGAATCAAGCACCGCTCAACCGTACACTTCATGTGCCGCGCCAGCGTAAGCATTCTTTGTGCCGCGTCGGCCGGTGAATTGAACTCGTAACATCCAGCAAGCGAGATCTAATTGGTGCTAGCGAGGCCAGGAGATAGTGAACCCTTTCGAACCAAACACAAGCTCTGTAGCAAGGGCATCCATAAAAGCGGAGCTTGACAGGATTGTCGAGGACTTCGGGAAATTGCTACAAAGCTGTAACGAGGCCGTCGAATTACTCATGACAGAAAAAGGACGTGAAAACAGACATAGCAATAACCTGAAACTCGAACAGAATTGCTCGATGTTCAGAGGTGTTTCAGTTCTTGCTGATAGCAGTATCTGCCCCAAAACATCAAAAATGCCGAGGGTGCATGAAACTTTCCTGTAAGTATCCCTGCTATGTGGCTCGCGAGTATGACGACCTATGAGCGACGGTTTAGGCTGCGCCCTCATACCTGCATCGCCAGGGCTTCCGGAACAATTGAGGCCACCCAGAAAAGCAAGCAATAACGAACGACACCGTGCAGGACGCACAGGCTGGTTGCGTGCAGCCCTAGGCGCGAACGATGGCATTCTTTCTACGTCGAGCCTGATGCTCGGCGTGGCGGCGGCACACGCGACTCACAGCAGTGTGTTGGTCACAGGAGTCGCCGGCCTAGTGGCTGGGGCTATGTCGATGGCGGCTGGTGAGTATGTGTCTGTCCACTCGCAGGCAGATACTGAGAAAGCAGACCTCAAGCTTGAGCGCACAGAACTCGCAAACGACTATGAAGGCGAGCACAAAGAGCTGATGGCGATATACGTCGCTCGCGGCCTCGACCTTTCTCTGGCGGATCAAGTGGCATGTCAGTTGATGGCGCATGACGCATTTGGCGCGCACGCCCGAGACGAGCTCGGCATCTCCGAAACTCTTAATGCGCGACCGATTCAGGCCGCGTTGGCATCGGCGGGAAGCTTCGCAGTAGGGGCGCTCATGCCTCTTCTGGTCACCACCGTGGCCCCGTCATCTGCAGTCATCCCTTTGATAGCCAGTACTTCGCTGGTATTCCTCGCGCTGTTGGGAGGGTTGGCGGCACGCGCGGGCAGGCCAGGGGTGATGGTCGGAGCCTTACGGGTTACGTTCTGGGGAGCCCTGGCGATGGGATTGACCGCAGGCGTCGGGTCGCTGTTTGGAAAGGGTTGAAGGATTGTGCATCTGTGTGCAAAACAGCACAGACACGGTTCCGCCATTAGACGATCTTTATGGAGGCAGTGGACAACTGTCATTAAAGTAACGAGGAGAACAAATGAACAGGCTTAGATATCTTGCACTAGCGGGTGTCGCCGCAATTTGCTTTATGGCGGCCGCTCCCAAAGTAGAGGCTCAAGTCAGCATTAACATCGGAGTCGCCCCTGAATGTCCGTATGGGTACTATGACGCTTCCCCCTATGGCTGCGCTCCCTCCGGCTACTACGGTCCAGAGTGGTTTACCGGTGGCGTGTTTATAGGTGCCGGTCCGTGGTATAGGGGCGGCGATAACTTCCGAGGCCAAGTGAATAACAGCTATCATCCAGACCACGGCTATCAAGGTGCAACGCCACAACGTGGCGAGAAAGTCGAGCCGGCAGTGCATGCCCAGAATATGGCCAATTTCAAGGGAAATGAAATGCGTGACGGACGCGGCCATACAGGCGAGAGCAAACGCTAAAAGCAGGCAAGCGAATGAGCATCTGGCTGAGCCAGGTGCTTTGACGTTTGAGGGTGTAGCTTATGCGCGACGATTGGCAAGAGCACCGGACTATGGAATGCACGCCCACTCTTTGACACCATGAAGCTTTATTCATGCGATTGGGAGTGACTTGAGCAGTATTGACCATTCACAAACCAGAATACCGCCTATAACCAAGGCTGGATGTGAGTTCAATACGGAAGAGGAGACAGATATGTTCGGAACTATATTGATCGTGATTTTGATACTGGCGCTCGTCGGTGCATTTCCAGCGTGGCCGCACAGTAGGAACTGGGGCTATTATCCGACCGGTGGATTGGGACTAATCGTTGTGATTGTTCTGGTTCTGCTTTTGCTCGGCCGGATCTGAGTCATGCGTACTTCGCCAATATCATATTGCGCTATTACCGCGCGTTGGCGGCTGTTCTCTGCACGTGTGACCGCCCTTTTCCTCGTTTTACTTATGTGTAGTACCTGGGCACCCGCGTACTCGGTTCTAACCCACGAGGAAATCGTTGACCTGTTGTGGACCGGTGAGATTCGCCCGCTTCTGCTCAACAGGTATCCGGGACTGACGGAAGACCAAATCAAGCAGGCTCATGCCTATGCATACGGTGGAGCTGTGATTCAGGATCTTGGCTACTATCCCTTCGGCAGCAAAGAATTCAGCAATCTGGTGCACTATGTCCGCAGCGGGGACTTTGTTCGTGAGCTGCTGCTCGAAAGCCAGGATGTCAACGAGTACGCATTCGCGCTGGGCGCGCTATCTCACTATGCGGCTGACATCGCGGGTCACCCGGCGATCAACCGGTCTGTCGCGATCGCGAATCCGAAGTTGCAGGCGAAATTCGGACGATCCGTTCGTTATGCCCAGGACAGGAATGCACACTTAAAAACAGAGTTCGGATTCGACACACTGCAAGTGGCGAAAAATCGCTACGCTTCGCAGCAGTACCATGATTTTATCGGCTTCCAAGTGTCCAAGCCGTTGCTGGAGCGAGTCTTCCCCGTGGTCTACGGGATGGAGTTAAAATACGTGCTTACCCACGAGGATCTGGCGGTGGGTTCCTATCGCTTTGCGGTCAGCCAACTCATTCCGCGCATGACTCAGGTCGCGCTGCAAACCCACAAGAAAGATTTGATACGCGAGAAACCTGACTTTGCTAAGAAGGAGTTTCTCTACCGTCTTTCGCGATCCGGGTATGAAAAGGAGTGGGGCAAGGACTACAAAAAGCCCGGGGTGGGCACGCGAATATTATCCACCCTCATGCGATTCGTGCCGAAGATTGGCCCTTTCAAAGGTCTGGCCTTCGAGAATCCTACGCCACAAACAGAAGATTTGTACATTAAGAGCATCAACACTACGGTCGACCAGTATCGGGCTTTTCTGGAAGAGGTGAAGAATGATTCGCTTGTGCTGCCGAATCGAGATCTTGATACCGGCAATGAAACCAAAGCGGCGGAGTATTCGCTGACAGACGACACATATGCGCATTTGTTGGCTCAATTATCAGAGCGGAAATTTGATCGCACATCGCCGGAACTACGCGAAAACATCCTGCATTTCTATTCCAACGTTTCAACGCCGATCGAGACGAAGAAGAATGCAGCTCAGTGGCAGGGTGTGCTCAAGGAGTTGGACCTACTGAAGTCGACGACGCCGGCGCAGCCCATGTTGAACGGCACAGCACAGTGATCGCGCATGTCACACAACGTTTTGTTACCCCCTAGCCGAACTCGCGCAAGATTACTTCAGCCTTCACGGCAACGACAGCGAAGCGGAACTGCTCACTCGCACTGAGGCCTCGTATGAAGAGTATCTCGCGCTGACAAGAAACAGGGCTTTCCGCCGGAGTCGCGTCTGACCTCGACGTTTCCTAGACCGAGACGCAACTGTACCAGGTTCAGTCACAGTTGATGGACCTAGGCGTACAACGCGCGGCATTTGAGCACGCCATTGCCATTCTGATCGGTAAAGCACCCGCGGAACTCACGATTCCGCCCGCGACCTTGAACACTCCTCCGCCACCAGTGGAACGGAGACCCGACGTCGCCAACGCGGAGAGGCAAGTGGCGGCGGCCAACGAGCGTGATGTATCTACTTGGCTACAGCCTGAACAATCTGACTCTGATGGCTTTGACCATCTCAACGGGCTTCGTAGTCGATGATGCGATCGTCCTGATCGAAAACATCAGCCGCTATATCGAAGCCGGCGACTCTCCCCTTGAGGCCGCGCTCAAAGGCTCCGCGCAAATTGGTTTCCATGCGGATCTTCCATGAAGGAAGATAGGTAAGAAATTGTTCGGCAAACTCCGGCTTCTGATGTAGCAAGGCGACCATGGCACGCTTTTCGCCTCTTCTGGTCGGCGCGGGCACCGGCCATGCGGAGCGGCTGCCCCGCCAGCCAGCCCTCACCAAAGAAACTGGCTTGCGGCAAAATGGCAATCACCGCCTCCTTGACGTCTTCGATACCACCGTGAGCTTCACCTTGCCACTCTGGATGTAAAAGACCGCATCCGCAGCATCCCCTTGAGAGAAGACACACTCTTCGGCCAAGTATTATCGTCCCGCGTTCATGGACGTGTAATGACAAGCGCGATACTGGGAACCTGAAAATTCTCCAGGTTGGGTGAGCAAAACGATACAGACTTGGTATCAGGATCATGCGAATCTAGTGCTGAAAGAGACTGGACGCTTCTGAATGGTGTTCAGTGGAGAGACTCTGTTGAAGAAATCGTTGATTGCACTACTGCTCGGTGTGGCGTTGTTGAGCGCGGCGTTGCCGGCATTTGCCCAGAACCACAGAAGGCACCACCGGCACCATCATCACCACCACCATGTCGTTGTTGTCGTGCGCTAACAACTCACGGGATGAATCGCACATTCCGCAGCAACTAACAGACTTTCCAGTGCAATAGGAGGATTCATGGACAAGACCACCCCGAGCACAGCGCCGGAAACCGATGTATTGCACTTCGAAAACCAGAGCAGGCTTTCCGCTGCAGAGATCGCCAAGGCGGTGGCGCATCACAATCATCACCATCCGGAAAAGCCACAGCAGGTCGCTTCCACCCAGACGAAGACAGGGAACAAAGGCCGCTAGTATAGCTGCAAAGCAACCCGTTTACGTTTGGATACCGGACGGGACTTAGTTGGCGACGGGAAGGTCATTGCGAGTACCCACTGCCGCGCTCCCGTCCGCTTTCTCTGCTTTCCAAAAGCAGCCGAATCGAATTGGCAAGTTAATGTGGCAGAGCAGTTTCCGCTGCCCAAGCCTGAAATCCATAATGCCTCGGGTCTTACTCTTGGCTTCCGATTTCAGTCAGAGCTCTTCCTTCTCACCAGATCGGTTCACACGCTCAGGAATCCCCGTAATCAACCGTTGATAGTTTTTAAGGCGTTCTCCGGCAACAACCATACCTTGGGAGGTGATCTCGTATTCGCGGATATCCTGACTGTGGTTGCCGCCGCGCATTTTGATAATCACCAGGATCTTGCAAAGCTGGCCGTCGATGGATACGTACCGTAGGCGAATAATGTCATCAGTGAGAAAAGAAATCGAGTAGGTGCTGAAGGGGAATTCGGTAAAAGATTCATCCACCTCCACCGTACTTAGAATTGTCACTCCGATTCCCGTCAACGCGAAGATCATCCGGTAGAGAGATTCGCGAAAGTCTTCGCGGAATCCAGGTGACAGTGCCATTTCAAATCCAGCCAGCGAATCGATCACCAGGCGCTTGGCCCCAATCCTCTTGGCAGCATCGAGAATCTCGTTCATGGTTTCGTCTACCGAGAGATCCAGTGGACGAAGGTAGAGGATTAGAAGCGTTCCTTCCTTCTGTGGAGCTTCTAAATCCAGACCGAAACTGCCAGCCCGATCCGCATACGCTTGCGGTCGCTCTTCAAACACTGCCACAATCCCCGGCTCCCCTTGCCGTATCCCTTCGGCTATGAACTGGGTCGCCAAGACCGATTTCCCCGTCCCCGAGGCACCTGTTACCAACACGCTGTCGCCTTCAGGAATGCCCCCGCCCATCATGCTGTCCAACTCCGGAATACCGATGGAAAGGCGCCTCTGGCTGGGTGGTTTGCTTTTGTGTCCGCTCAGCCCAAAGGTACGCGAGAAGGCTTGCAGGCCGCCGTCGGTAATGCGAAAGGTATGCAGACCTGGCACGGAAGCCTGGCCGCGCAGCTTTACGATCTGCAACTTACGTACAACAGAATTTCGCTCCGCAATTTGGCTCAGCCAGAAGAGGCCATCGGCCACGGTAAATATAGGATTGTCGCGCAACTCATCTACGGCATATTCACCGATCAGGAAAGTCGTGGCTTGCCAGCTCGCCAGAAACAGTGCAAGTTGCTGAATAAATGATTGCAAGTCCATCTCGCTGAGGCTGCCTTGCGGGTTCCGTACCATCGTGCGAAAGGAATCCACTACCACGACGGCAGGGTTAGATTTCTCTACTTCTTTGATAATTTCCGCCAGGACTGCGCCCAAGTCCTTTTCCAGCACAATCTGACTCAGGTTGATGAAACGAATCGAGTTGGGCAACTTGGCTGGGTCAAAGAACGTGTACTGCTGCTGGTACCGCAGCATTTTAATCGCGGATTCACCGAGAACGGTGAAATAAAGCGCCGGATGCTGAGAAGTAGCATTGGCGAAAACGAACTGGTGCGCCAACGTAGTCTTTCCGCTCCCTGGGGCTCCAGCAATAATGTTGAAGGAGAATTCAGGGAGGCCGCCGCCAACGATTTCGTCAAGACCGAGCACACCGGTCGGCAGCTTGTGAATCGTCACTTTATCTCGCGCGCTCATACTTTTCTCCCATCCTCAGAATCGCAATCATCGAAGACTGCATTCGGCCACACATCCTGCAGCAACCGCAACGTTAACGCTTCGCCAATGAATGCGTGAAGCAGTCCGAGCAATTCAGAAACCAGGACGACTTCGCCATCGCCACCCTGGTGCTTGTAGCTTTCCAACTCAGCATCGCCGTGTTGATGTAGGGAACCATCTGCTGCCACCTGCATGGTGCTAAGGTTTGGAGCTTTTATTTTGGCTAACGTCAGGGCACGAGAAGCGAGTGAGTGGAAACCTGCAACTCCCGCGAGTGCACATAGATGACGGCGCAACTTTTCGTAGACGCGAAGCACCATAGACTCCGTTGATGCGGAAGTCTTCTCCGTAGCGGCTTCGTAAGTAAGAAGCCGCTGCGCCAAATTTCGCGTTTCTAGTGGAACCATCGCTCCGTTTCCAGGTAAATGCGAAGCCACACTTGGAGTGCGACACGGGCTCTAATGGTACGCTTATCGCCCAAACAGAGGAAACGAATACAAGGGTGGCAAGCGATTCCGCTGTTCGGGTCAAAGATCGCGAAATATCAGCTACGAAACTGTATTCGGTGGAATAGGAGTGCCGTTACATCACAGGGCATTGGGGTGCAGGAATCAATTCATATACCGTTCTCGTTTTTGCTTTAGTGTGTTCTTCTCAGGCTCGTCATTCTCAGCTTTAATGACGGCGAGAACCTCCAACACAGTAGCTGTATTGCGGACATTTCCTGAGACGCTCATAAGGGCCTCTCCGACGGAAGGATGCTGGCCTGCCAACAACTCAAGACGGTCGCTGACGCTGTTGAGATAGCCAACTTCTTTCAGAATATCCTCGAATTGCCTGATGGTGCCTGATTCTGTGGTGATGGTGAGATTAGGAAATACGTCCTGTACAAGCTGGAGCGTCACGGCTGTGCCAAGCAAGGAAAGAATTAGTCCCATTGAGTGGGAAATGAGGAGGACGTCTGCTTCGGAGGCATAATGCCGGTCACTTTGCAATGCAGGCTTCCCCAAACTCTGCAAGCTCCCATCTTCAGCCACCTGCAAATCTCCAAAACTGCTAGTTTGCGATCTTGCGAGCGTTAGGGCGCGAGCAATGAGCGAGCGATAACAGGCAACTCCGGCCAGCGCACAAAGCGGCCCACGCAGCTTCTCACAAACTCGAACGGCCAGAGATTGCGTTGGTTCCGAGGTACTGCCAGCGGCTTCGTAAGCCAGGAGGCTTCGGGCTATATCGTTGGTTTCCTGAGACACCGTCATAATGGATTTCCATCTACAAGCTTGCAAGCTTTGCTAGCTTCTTGGGTTGCTGTGCACAGGAATGCTAGACCAGTTGGAACTGCGCGGTACAATCGGCATCTTCCCGCCTTGAGGTAAGCACCCCTTGGCGCCCACGCCCTCTTCTACTTCGTGAAGATGTCGTGATCCTGATCGCAACGACGCTCGGTATTTCCAGCCTGTTCCGCAGCTTCGTTGGCAACTCGGTCCAACATCTCTTGATTCTCCAGCTTCTCGATCTCAGCCGGAGTCTTCAAGTGAACTGGTCGCGGTGTGTTGTTCTGATTCGACATTGTCATTGTCTCCTTGGGAAGTGCGCAACCCTAGAATCCCACAATAGACGCCCGCGCACTGAACCGTTTTGACCATCTTCCAAACAACAATGCAGATAGTTCTGTAGGAAGCGGGAGCCCTCCCGCAGACAGGCGAACGTCCTCCATGGCGGGTGAGTTCTGCGTCATTGCGGGGAAGGGCGGTATCGGTATGGGTTACGTCGTCAGACGGTGTGGTAGAACCCCTATCACCACTTAATCTCAGCATAGTTGCTCACTGGGATGGCCACCCTTTAAGAAGAAAAGAAGATTCCGCGCAGGAACCTGAACAGCTCCGCGATTTGAACGGCCAAGATAAGCAATATTAAATGCAGAGCCCCGACAACGTTTGCGGCTGTGAACTGGCCGGCTCCCAACAGTCTCGCCTGTGCGGTAGGCACATCTTTGCTGTCGCCTTCCGCCAGATTCTCTTGCTGCTCTATCTTCTCGGTTAAAGTTGTCATAGATGCTCCCGCGCACGTGATTACTCATGCGCCCCTTACTTGCCGCTTAACATACCGGAAATATTTCTTGGCGTCTGTCTCATATTGCTCACCCGGTGTGCTCTACTTGAATGCCGACCTGATACCCTGCAAGGTTTTATTCCCCAGATAGACGCCCAAGTTGAGCAACATTGGACAGACCACCGGCATTTGGAAATGAGAAGGTTCGGAGTCAATAGCTGAGGCGGCTAACCCGCATTTCTCACCAGAGCTGAGGTTGGGTGGCTAATCTCAGGGTTTTCGGCGTTTCCCTGTGGTTTGTGAGTCGTGCCCTGAGAGTGGTTGGGCACGGGGTGGGTCTGGGACTATTTTTGAACATAGATCATCCCGTGGGATCGATCTGCGGCTGAGATTTTATGTTTTGAAGGAAGATACTCTCAGCAGCGCAACGCCACCCAGGCGTGGGCGAACAGTGGTTTCCATGGGTAGGCTCCGCTGTAGCGCAGCCGGATCCGGCAGGCGCTGATTTGCACATGAGCAGCCATCTTCATAAGCCGCAGTCGAAGCGTGTCGACTTGCGCTTCGGCCCACTCGGTTCCACGCAGCGCTAAGCGCCGCAACGCTTCCAGCAAGGTGTAGGCCATGGCTGACAAGTACAGGCGCAATTGATTGGTGCGCATGGTTTCGGTGCTCAGCCGGCCGGTGCGAACAGGCAGAGCTGTTCTTTAATGCGATTCTCCATCTCGCCACGTGCGCAGTAGAGCTTCTCGTACAGCGCTTGCGGCTCGCCTTCCGCCAGCGAAGTGACGACGAAACGCGGGTTCTCCTTGCCTGGGATGTACTCGGCCTTGCCAATGACACGGCGCCAGCGGCTCCAGCTCTTGTGGGTGCGGTAGCGGAACTGGGTGAAGACGCGAGCCGCCTTGCCGGTTGCCTCATACTGCTGCCGCGCCTCGCGCATCTACCGCTCCAGCAACTTGCGCAACCGCTCGTTGCGCGCCAACCCGAGAATGTAGTGGGCTCTATTCTCCTCGCACCAGTTCATCAGCTCTTCGCGGCAGAAGCCGGAGTCGGCGCGCACCACGATCTCGACCCGCGGCCGGCGCTGGCGGATCTGCGCGATGATGCGCTCCACTTCTGCGACCGCACCCGCCGCTTCGTCCTGATCTGCCGGACGAAGACGTGCGCACAACAGATGATCTCCGGCAAAGATGTACAGGGGCAGATAGCAGTGACTGTTGTAGTAGCCGTGAAAGAAACGCCGCTCCTGGATGTCCGTGCAGTGGAATGTCGGTCGAGTCCAGATCGAGCACGATCCGCCGTGGCCGCGTGGGGTGCGATTCCAGAAACAGATCGACCAGCAGACGATCAACCTTCTCCGAGGAGTAGCTGATCTTGTGATAGCACGTAGAAGTTTGATCGGCTCGCGACAATTCCAGACGGTTCAGGGTGCTCTTGCCCGCCAGCGGCGAGTCCAACTCGCGCTTGCCTGCCAACAGTCCCAGCAGCGGATCGTGACGCAGTTGCTCGTGATCGTTGAGATCCTCGTACCCCAGCGCCAAAGCGTAAACGCGTTGCGATATCATCTCGGCTACCGAGTGCCCGATGCGCAACAGGTCGCGCCGGTCGAGAAAGCACACGGCAAAGCGGCGCAACAACCCGATGCGCCGGTCCACCTGGCGCAATAGCGGAGAGCCGCCATCGGTGGTGAGCCGGTCGGCGGAAAATTCTGCCAGGACCCGGCGCGAAAAATGTGCTGCAAACTCGAAGCTTTCTTGAGTACACTCTGTCATAAGAAAGGCCGTTCGTTGCGTGGTAATAACTTCGTCTCGATAACGTAGTTAAGCCCGAAACAACGGCCTTTTGCCACTCAAAACAACTTCTTAGAACCTACTCTGGTGAGAAATCCAGGCTAAAGCCCTCTGGACGGCTTTTGTGGTGCTTCTGATTTTGTGGCTTATGGGATTTAGTAATGAAGTCGGTTGGCTTATGATCTGTTGGCTTCTTGCCGTCGGGTTTCGTGGTGCTGGTCATCAACCAACTGAACGGGCTCCGAACGGTGATTTAACTGAAGTGGCACGTGTCTCGTCCTGATTGGGAAATCCGGTCGAAGGTGAATTCCAGTCTGAAGCCGAAGCCACTCCGTTGTGAATCCGGACAGTATTCCGGTCTGGAAGTGAACGCCGATTCCGGTGGAAGGCGAACAGTTTGTGCTGTTCACTGGAATGGCCGAGACCGCGCGAACTATTTGGAGTAGCTCAGCCGTCTTGGCGTAGACGGCGCCGTGCTCAACTGTGATAAGTTGCCGACGTGACGCGATCAAACAAAACGGCAGACTTCATTCGCTCACAATGTTCCGCGAAGCTGGCACGCGGTCCTTTCCAACGAAGATCCTCCACCGAGTCAAAAACGGGCACATCCAGTCGCAGGGTCGCAAGTGTGCGATACAGCAGGGCGTCGTTCCAACCGTTCAGCAGTGATTCAGACAGTGAGCGGGCTTTTCGGATTGATGGATGCCAAGCTCGCCAGTCCCTCGGAATATCTTCGAGGTGAGGGTACTGCGATAAAGTTACAGCGGCAGACTTTGTGCCCCAACCCGGCAATCCCGGGAAGCCATCGGCACTATCGCCAACCACCGCCAGGTAGTCCGGAATCGAACGGGGCTTCACTCCGAACCTCGCCATCACGCCGCTTTCATCGCGCACGACATTGCGCATGCGGTCCAACTGAACCACTCGTGTGCCGACGACACACTGACCGAGATCTTTATCCGGCGTACAAATGAAGACCTTCCCCACCCTGTCATCCTGTGCCGCTTTGCCGGCCGCAGAAGCCAGCGCATCATCCGCCTCATAGTAGATCATCGGCCAGACAACCACTCCCATTTCCTCCAGCGCTTCCTCCAGAATTGGGAACTGAGAGAGCAGCTCCGGAGGTACACCTTCGCTGGTCTTGTATCCGGGATAGAGATCATTGCGAAACGACTCCACGACATGATCGGTTGCCACTCCGA
>Ga0181520_10006929_pt1 | contig 16987 bp, 12 predicted proteins | sample PEATcosm2014_Bin_29_FD_132451 | JGI IMG/M metagenome (GOLD analysis project Ga0181520, IMG submission 132451) | Peatland microbial communities from MTU Mesocosm Facility, Houghton, MI, USA - PEATcosm2014_Bin02_30_metaG | ecosystem: Environmental > Terrestrial > Soil > Wetlands > Peat | place... | reverse complement strand
TACGCCCGCGGCATAATCTTGAGGGACGCCGTTGCCGTCATCATATAGCGAGCCGAGCATATGCTGTGCATGCGCATGGCCCTGATCCGCTGCCTTGCGAAACCAAATTGCAGCCTGAGCATAATCCGTAGGGGAATCTTTCCCGCTGTAATATGAGTGACCAAGATTGTATTGCGCCTCTGCGTCGCCGAGATTGGCGTCTATACGATCCAAATCCTTGAATTTACGAAGCCATGCTTCCGCCAGAGCGCGATCCTTTGGAACGCCGCTGCCCAACGCGTAAAGGCAGTAGAGCTTGCCCATCGCCTTCTTAAAGCCCTGGTCAGCAGCCTTGCGGAACCATTCTGCCGCCTTGCCGTAGTCCTTTGCGACGCCGTTGCCGGTGTAATACTTCATTCCAATGTTGAATTGCGCATCTGCGTCACCATAATCAGCGAAGCCTATGACCGCTTCTGGCAACCTCGGCTCGGATATGCGCGCCATGAGGCTGGCAGCATCCTTCCGCCCTCGTGCAGCGAGACTGGATACGGCCTCCGAAAGGACAATCGAAGAACCGCCTCGATTCGGCAGAATGAGAAGGTCGTGATTATCGGCCATGCTTCCTTAACTCCACCGCTATGGTCTCATGCTTCTTCTTTACATCAACTATCCTCTCGTGGACATCTGCCGCGAGTTCGGCGAGAAGGTCTCGGCCCTCTTGTTGAGCCGCCTCAGTGTCCTGCCTCAATTGCGCGATCTCACTCGCTCGCAGCTTGCTCAATTCCTGCTCGATGGCCGCGATGTTCTTTTTTGCCTGATGAATCTGGCGGATGATGCGAACCAGCTCAGCCCCAACGCCTTCGCCCTGAACCGATTCAGGCGAGTTCCCAAACTCATCGAGAATGCGCTGGAGAGCCTCGGCGTCGCCTTGGCTGTACGCTACGTTTGCCTGAGCCATCAAGCGGGTGCGGAGAAGCCGGTCGGCTTCATCCTTGGCGAAATCGGGATGAAGGCGCTTGGCGGTTTCGCGAAAGAGGCTCCTCAGGTCCGCCGACGGCTGGAAGTCCCGCGCCTTGGACGCTTCCCCATGAGTGGCCTCGTGGGTTTCTTCCGCCCGCTTGCGCGTTTCCTGAGCTCGCTGGCTTGCCGTCGCCGAAGGCTTGAGCGAGGCTTCAATCTCTGCGATTTTGGCTTCCCAGGCGTCCAGTTCGGCGTAGAGGACTCCAACCTGCCGCAGATAGCGGCCCTCAAAGCTCTTCAACTGGGCGCGCAGGTCGGCCAGTTCCAGCTCGCGCTCGGCCAAGGCGCCACGAACGACAGCCAACTCCTCCCGTTTGCGGAGAAGCTCCTCTTCCTCTGGAGTCAGTTTCTTGACGATCTCGCGAGACATTTTTCCGTTTCCCCGGTGTTGAAATTATCCTAACCGGCTTTAACCGGTTTGGCCTTTTCTGTGTCAGTTTTGTGGTCAGTTGGATTTGTATTTCGGTGCCTTTCTGTGCCCCTACGTGCATGTTTTCCACAAAAAGCAATCTTCATACCAAAAAGAACAGGGACCCATGATAGGCCCCTGCTGTTGATTCTACTGATCTTATGGCGGAGAGGGGGAGATTCGAACTCCCGAAGGCCTTGCGACCTTGTCTGATTTCGAGTCAGGTGCATTCAACCGGGCTCTGCCACCTCTCCGTTTTGTTTTCAACTCATTACCATACGCTCTTGAAGGTTCAAAATCGCGCAGGCGATTCTGAGGACACGCTGCCTCCCGAGTGAGATGTGCGTACCGCTACAGCCTCGGCGTCGTCATGTTTCCCTGGAAATCGCCGACAGCTTGCTAAGCCCACACCATCCCTCACCAGTCTAATGGCGAAGGTGTGCCGATTGCAATGCCAAGTAGAGAGCTCGGGTGCTGTCCACTCAACAGCCATCCGACATCGACTCCAACGACGGTGGTGATTGCCGAGGGCGAAGACACAGGATGATCGGCGGATGCGCCGAAGAGTCTGGGTCGCCCGGCGATCGCCTGGATGGTCTCCGGCGCCGTAGCTGCGGAATGGCGATCGAGCGGGAGTTGACAAAGGCCGCGCTCAATAATAGTCGATTTGCGTGAGACACTACACTAGTTTGTCGGCGAGTTATCCGGTGGAACGGTGGGGAGCGCGATCTGAACTTCGTTTACCTCGCCAAGGACGTTGAGGGGAATCTCCTTGCCGGTGTAGTGAAGAACGGGCTTGGGCGCTGCTCCACCGGCCTCTGGCCCTTCAGCCTTGGGATCCTTGTCCTGCGCATCGGAGACGGTCAGGATGTACTTGCCCTCCGGTACATATTCGAACGCGAAGCTCCCATCCTCTTCGAGCGAGGTTTCCCGGGCTTTTTCGCGGTCGTCGGCATAGAGCAGCGCTACCGTGCCCTGCGCAACGGCATGGCCATCGTTCACGGCAGTGACCGCGCCGCTGACAGTGTGCAAGCCGTTGAGCGGAATCTCGATGTCCGCACCCTTGGCCGCTTCGCCGGCCTGCACTTTTACGGTCGCGGCATCTCGCTTGCGGAAAGTGTCGCCCAGGCAGACGCGGAGCGTGGAAAGCTGGTTTTCACCAGGCATCAGGGCACACACCGTGTATTCCCCGGCAGGGAGATTGGTCAGGCTGAAATGCCCGTGCCCGTTGCTCACTTCGGCAAGGGACCAGCCGCCAAACATGTTCAAGCCTACTTCGCTGAACCCCTTGTCTGTCTTGCGCAAGAGTTGAAAGTGCATGCCGATGGCCGGGCTTCCGTCGTCAAAGGTCACCGTTCCGCCGATCTCGGCGGCGCGCTCCATGGTCAGGGACAGATCAACGGTCTTGTGCACCGCAACAGTGACCTCGACGAGGTAGTCTTTCCACTCGCGAACGGCTTCCAGCGCCTGTTCCCGGTCGGATGCCATACTGCGGATGCGGGGCAGATCGAGGCCACGCCAGGGATCGAGATAGCCCTCCTGCGTCGCGATGGCGTAATAGCGCCCCGGCTCGACGGCCTCCATGCGGAATCGTCCATCCAGGCCTGTCGTGGTGGTCTCCGACGAGGGCAGAGGGTTGCCTTGATCCAGCTTCGTGTCTTTCCTCGGAGCCTGCGAGAGCGTGACCGTGGCGAAGCGCGCGGGTTTGCCGGTATCGGCACAGAAGACGATGCCGGTGACTACGCCCTTGGTGGGGTCAGGCTTCTTCGCCGGGTGTTGGTCGCAACCGGCCAGCAACAAGCAGGCGATGGGCAGAACCGACAGCCAACGCAGCCGTTTCAAGGCGAGCCTCCACAGAATTCAGGGTTCAGGGAATTGTAACGCCGCAGCAGGAGGCCAACAGAGAGAGCCCCAAGGCTGGTTCCTACGCCGTCTGGAACTCCTGCAGTTCTTCGGCACGGGGAGCGCGCTCATGCCCCTTCAACTTGGGATCGCTGACGCCGATGGTCTTGAAGTTCTCCCTGGCCTGGTTGAGGCTTGGCGCATTGGCGCCTCCCTCGTAATCCGGATCGGCGAACTGCACCGAATCGTCCTCCCACCAGCAGACCTCGCACAGGGCAAAGGTGCCAGGCGGCGGTTCGGGCAGCGTGTAGCATCCGCAGCAGGCGCAAGCGAAACGCTGGATTGCTGCGGCATCGGTAGTTTGTTGAGGCGGAAACGCCTCCTCATTGGGCTCGTACTTGTCGTGCTCGTGTTGGCCCGGCTCGTGTTGGTCGAAGCGCAGCATGGTCTGCAGAATGGGCGAGAAGCTCCTGCGATGGAAAGGCGTAGGGCCCAGGCGGTTGAGCGCTGCCAGGTGCTCCGGTACGCCATAGCCCTTGTGGTTGGCCAGCCCGTACCCGGGAAACTGCGCGTCGAACTCCACCAGCAAGCGGTCGCGGTGCACCTTGGCCAGCACGCTGGCGGCGGCGATGGAGAGGCTGGTGGCGTCGCCCTGCACCACAGCCTGCTGCGGGCAATCCCAATGGATCGTATCCAGCCCGTCGATCAGCAGGTAATCCGGGCTCAGCGCCAGTTGCTCCACGGCGCGGCGCATGGCCAGCAGCGAGGCCTGGCGAATGTTGATGCGGTCGATGGTTTCGGCGTCGACCACAGCGATAGCCCAGGCCACGGCGTTGCTGCGAATCAGCGGCTCCAGTTCGTTGCGCTTCTTCTCGGAAAGCTTCTTGGAGTCGGTCAGCCCGTCGAGGTGCGCGCGCGGAGCCAGGATGACCGCAGCGGCCACAACCGGCCCGAACAGCGGCCCGCGGCCCACCTCGTCCAGGCCCGCAATGCGCAGCGCGCCGAGCTTGCGCGCAGCCTTTTCGAGCTTCCAGCCGCATACCTGCTTGAGCATGATCCCAGTATATGGAAAAGCAGGGAACTGGGAACAGGGACACTGAGACGGGCAAGCCCTGCAGCAATGGCGGCTGGTTTAATTTGCGGCTGGCAAAGCAAAGCCCCCAACCGGAAGGGCTGGGGGCTCGGCGGAAAAACGGTTCGACCAGGCTTAGCCGCGAACCTTGCCGGTGACGCGATCCACTTCCTTCAGACGGGCGGCCTTGCCGCGCAGTGAGCGAATGTAGAACAGCTTGGCACGGCGCACCTTGTAGCTGCGAATCCGCTCGATCTTGTCGATCACCTTCGAGTTGAAGGGGAAGATGCGCTCCACACCCTGCCCGAAGCTCATCTTGCGAACGGTAAAGGTGCCCTGCGGCCCCTTGTTAATGGCGATAACCAGACCTTCAAACGCCTGCAAGCGTTCCTTATCGCCTTCCTTGATCTTGACTTGGACGCGAATCTGGTCGCCTGGCACGAACTCGGGGAGATCGGTACGCTTGAGCTTGTCAGCCAAGCGTTGCATTACGGGATGAATGGACATAGTGTTTTCCTGCTGTTGAACTCAGAACCTCAAGTTTAGCAGAGACGGGCTTTCTGTGCCTAATCGCGCCGGCAAAGACGGAAGTTTGGAATCGAAATCGAGGGCTGCTATAGTGCGGCCATGCTTTTCATGGTGATCGAAACCTTCAAAAACGCCGACCCCAAGCCGATCCGGGAACGGTTTGTTCGCGGTGGCCGCATGATGCCGGAAGGCGTGATTTACCACGCCAGTTGGGTCGATGCGGCAACGGCACGGTGCTTCCAGATCATGGAAGCCGCGGATCGACAAGCTTTGCAGCTGTGGATCGATTGCTGGGACGATTTGATCGATTTCACCGTCACGCCAGTATTGACCTCGCAAGAGTATTGGGCGCGATTCAGCTAGTTGTCTGTCTCAAGCAGATCGTTGTTTATCGGTCTTGAAGGGTACGGGCTTCAGCCCGTACATAAGACCCGCAGAATCGGCGGGGCTTTAGCCCCCGAGGGAATTCGCTTTCAAATCCGCCCCGTCCTTTGGTCAATTGAAACTGACCCGATGAGTGAGACACACCACTAGCGCAAAGGGCTCTGTCCTGTAACTCGGGTGCACGTTGACCGATTCTCTGTCTTCAGCCCAGTCCGGCTGCGCTATAGTCTCGGATATGAACGAAAAACGCGAACTGCTTCGCCATACCTTGGCCGCCCTGGCCTATCGAGCCGCCCGCGCCCTGGAAGGTGCACCGGCGGAATTTGGCCCCTTCGACGGAGCCGGCCGCCCACCGGTGAAGATTCTTGCTCACATGGGCGACTTGTTCGACTGGGCCTTGAGCACGGCAAAGGGCCAGGAGCGCTGGTGCCCCTCGCAGCCTCTGCCCTGGGCCGATGAAGTGCAGCGGTTCTTCGCCTCATTGGGGGCATTCGACGGCTTTCTCGCATCGGAGGAGCCGCTGCTGGCGCCGCCCGAGAGGCTGATGCAAGGCCCGGTGGCCGATGCCCTGACGCACGTGGGCCAGTTGGCCATGCTGCGCCGCTTGGCCGGCAGCCCCACTTGTGGCGAGAATTTCTACGTCGCCGCCGTCGAAATTGGGCAAGTCAGCGCGAACCAGCCCGCCCCGGTGCAGCCGTTCAAGTAAGCCTTCCGCGAATCGCAGACCTGCTTGGCTGCCGGCTCGATTCCCTTCGAATCGGATGGGATGCGCCGGTCGCCCAACCGCGAGTGTTCCCAAGTCTCGTCTTGGAGACTTGGGAACACCCCAACCGACCCGGTTCCTTTACTTTTCGGCCAACTGGCGCAAGACATATTGCAGGATGCCGCCGTGCTCGAAGTACTCGACTTCCTGCGGGGTGTCGATGCGCTCCATTGCACGGAGCAGCTTTTTCTCGCCCTTCGGGCTCGTAGCAACCACCGCAAGCGTGCGCCCTGAGGCAAGACGGCCCGCCAGCAACGTGGTGAGGCCGGGGAAGTCGAACACCTCTTCACCGGTCAAGCCCAGCGACTCGGCATTTTGGCCGTCTTCGAATTGCAGCGGCAAGATGCCCATGCCGACGAGGTTGGAGCGGTGAATGCGTTCGAAGCTCTCGGCAATCACCGCCTTCACGCCCAGCAGCTTGGGCCCCTTGGCGGCCCAGTCCCGCGAGGAGCCGGAGCCGTATTCTTTTCCGGCCAGAATGACCAGAGGCACGCCGCGCTCGGCATATTTTTGGCTGGCGTCGAAGATGCTCATCGGCTCGCCCTCGGGCAAAAGACGGGTAACGCCGCCTTCGGTGCCGGGAGCCAGTTTGTTGCGCAGGCGCACGTTGGCAAACGTGCCGCGGACCATCACTTCGTGGTTGCCGCGCCGTGAGCCGTAGCTGTTGAAGTCGGCCGCCTTGACTCCGTGCTCGGCGAGATACTTGCCCGCCGGTCCGTTGGCTTTGATGTTGCCGGCCGGCGAGATGTGATCTGTCGTCACCGAATCGCCCAGGACCGCCAACACGCGCGCGCCGAGAATGTCGGTGACGGGCGCCGGTGTCGGCGTGATTCCGTCGAAATAAGGCGCCTTGCGGATATAGGTCGAATCCGGTTCCCACTGGTAGGTGTCGCCCGTCGGGAACTTGAGGCTCTGCCAGTTGGCATCGCCGAGGCTGACGGTCGAGTACTCATGACGGAAGCTTTCGCTGCTCACGCCCTTTTCGATGGCCGCAGCCACCTCGGCCTGGGTGGGCCAGATGTCCTTGAGATATACCGGCTGTCCGGCCTCATCCGCACCGAGCGGATCGGTATCGAAGTTGTGGCCGATCTTACCGGCCAGGGCGAAAGCCACCACGAGCGGCGGGGACATCAGATAGTTTGCCCGCACATCCACGTTGACGCGGCCCTCGAAGTTGCGATTGCCGCTCAATACGCTGACGGCCACCAGCCCATGCTCGTCGATGCTCTTGGACACATCGGACGGCAGCGGCCCGGAGTTGCCGATGCAGGTGGTGCAGCCGTAGCCCACCACGTTGAAGCGCAGCTTTTCCAGATACGGCAGCAGGCCGGCCTTGGTGTAGTAGTCCGTGACCACGCGCGAACCCGGGGCCAGGGAGGTCTTGACCCAGGGTGGAACGGTGAGGCCCTTTTCAACCGCTTTCTTGGCCAGAATGCCGGCGGCGATCATGACCGAGGGGTTGGAGGTGTTGGTGCAACTGGTGATGGCCGCGATAACCACCGAGCCGTGATCCAGATAGGTGTCGGGGTCGACGCCGAAGCGTTCCTTTACGGTAGTGGAGACGTGCAGGGGAGGGTGTTCGGCCACTGCGGTGTCGGTGACGGCGACGCGCTGCCATGTAGTGGCGGTGCGCGTACCGAGTGGCTTGGCTGTGGGCGAGAGCAGCGCCGGCAACTGCTGCCGGAAGCTGGCTGCAGCATCCTTCAACAGGACGCGATCCTGGGGCCGCTTGGGCCCGGCCACGCTGGGTTCGACGGTGGCCAGATCCAGCGCCAGAGTCTGCGTGTACTCGGCTTCTGGCGTGGCTGAGGTATGGAAGAGACCCTGCTCCCTGTAGTAGGTCTCGACCAGGGCGATTTGCTCTTCGCTGCGCCCGGTGAGGCGCAGGTAGCGCAGCGTCTCCGCGTCTACCGGAAAGATGCCGCAGGTGGCGCCGTACTCCGGAGCCATGTTGCTGATGGTGGCGCGGTCGGCCAGCGGTAGCTCCGCGATTCCAGGCCCGTAGAATTCAACAAACTTGCCGACAACTCCGAGCTTGCGCAGCGCCTGGGTCACGGTCAGCACCAGGTCTGTTGCCGTCGCGCCCTCGCGCAGCTTGCCGGTCAGCTTGAAGCCCACCACCTGCGGCACCAGCATGGAAACAGCCTGGCCCAGCATGGCCGCTTCGGCCTCGATGCCGCCCACGCCCCAGCCCAGCACGCCAAGGCCGTTGATCATGGTGGTGTGGGAGTCGGTGCCGACCACAGTATCGGGATAAGCAACTGTTTCGCCATCGATGTCCGTTGTGAATACAACGCGGGCGAGGTATTCCAGATTTACCTGATGGCAGATGCCCATGCCCGGCGGGACGGCCGAGAAGTTCCGGAAGGCCGTCTGGCCCCACTTCAGGAAGGCATAGCGCTCACGGTTCCTTTGAAATTCCAACAACGTGTTCGCAGCAAGAGAGCCGGCGGCTCCGAATTCGTCTACCTGCACGGAGTGGTCGATGACCAATTCGGCCGGCACCAGCGGATTGACCCGCTCCGGATCGCCGCCCAGGGTCTTGATGGCGTCGCGCATGGCTCCGAGATCGACGATAGCGGGCACGCCGGTAAAGTCCTGCATCAGCACGCGGGCGGGCATGTAGGCGATTTCCCGGCTGGGCTCGGCTTTGGCCTCCCACTTGGCCAGGAACTCGATGTCTCCGGCAGTGACGTTGATGCCATCCTCGCGGCGCAGCAGGTTTTCAAGCAGGATCTTGAGGCTGAAGGGCAGGCGTCCCAAGTTGAAACCGCGCGCTTCGAGGGCCGGGAGCCGATAGATGGTGTAAGAGCGATTGCCGGAGCTGAGCGTTGCCCGGCTGTCAAAGCTATTCATGGGGAGAGAACCTTTCTTTCCGCGCACGGGCGGATGGACCTCGAAAACTCAATCTCAGGCCTTGGGTGCCCCACGTCTCGCCTTTGAGATCTCGGAAGCGACAAGGCTGCGTTCCCCGCTCCCCGTTTCCGAGGCTTCGGGAACGCGAGAATCGACGGGAATAGATTACTCAGCAGGAAGGTCGCCGTCCACGGTCGGGGCGGCCGTGGCGAAAGCGCTTGAGCACCGGCGTCGAGGAAATTCGGGCTGCGGAGCGATTAAACATAGACGACACCGAAATTCTATCGCGTGGCCGCCACGAATGGGAACGACCCATTCAGCGAAAACGCCGGACGCCCCTCCTTCAAGCCCCTCATATCGAGGCGTAATCCGAATCCATCTCCGGTCGACCGAGCCCTGGCATCTCAAGGGCTTGAACAGGCTGCGGAAAAACTCTTCGGGAAGGCTCGGTGCGTCAGGGCACGACCGGGGCACCGGGGGACCCTCAGGGTCGGGGTCGCGTGCCGATAAGACCCATAGAATGAGTGGGGATTTAGCCCCCGAGGGATGCTTTTCAGAACTTCTGGGTCAAAACAAGGGTTTTTCCGCAGCCTGTTGAAGCAACGAACGAATTCCCGGCGAATACGCGATGAAATTCACAGAATGGGATTTTGGCCGAGCAACAGAACGCCCAGCGTGAAGCAGGTGCGGGTCTCCACGTGGCCGATGCCATCTAAATGCCGAGTCGGCTTGGCAGGTATTCAGGCTACATGTGGACTTTGGCGAAGACGGAAGCCGCCAAAGCGTCGGCCAGTTTCGCTGGTGCGGCTCCGAATTCGACTGGTGCATCGCTATGGTTTGGACGGGCTGCTCGATTTAGGGGCTGCGCAAGCGGAGTTGGCCGCACCGCCGGTGCCCCCACCGCAGGTGGCAGGGGGATCGGTGACGTAGTCGTCGCCGGTGCGGGCCAGCAGCAGGGCGCGGCGGTCGCTGAACATTTTGAGGCGATTGGTGACTTCGACGAACTCCTGCTTTTGCTCGGCAGTGAGAGGCGTGGTTGGGGTATTCAGCTTGGTGAGTTCGTCGATTTTGGCCTGCAGGCGGGGAATTTCGCGGTCGATGAGGATGGGCCGGATGACCGTGGTCTTGGCCTTGCCCCGGGCCAACTCGTTGCGGTTGTTCTCTCCCCAGACGGGCAAGATGCCGACGTGACCAAGTTCCACACGAATGCCGGCGGGCCCGTAGTCTTTGCGCACTGCGGAGAACAATCCGATCATCGAGTCCCGCGGGTCGCCATCTTTGTCGGGCATCAGGCCGTCGATGTAGTTGCGGGACTGGTTCGACAGAAAATTGCCCAGCGAGTAGAAGATGACCGCGTTGCGCCCGTCTTTGGTTTGGTAGGTCTCCACCGGCTGCAGCACATGGGGATGGTGGCCGACGATCACCGAAGCCCCGGCTTCCAGCATCTTGTGTGCGGTCTCCACGTCCTCAGGACGCGGCGCGGGCGCGTATTCCACGCCCCAGTGGATGGAGACCACCAGGAAATCGCACTGTGCACGGGCCGCCTTGATGGCCGCCAGAACGCCATCTTCGTCCATCCCAGGGGCGCCCGCCGATTCGCCCGGATAGGGGAAGAAGTTCACGTGGGGCTGGTCGTCCTTGTCGGGGTTACGGCCGCCGTTCAGCCAGCGGGTCATCCCCAGCCAGCCAACCTTGATGCCGTTGGCCTCGGTGAACACCGGTTGAAAGGTCTGTTGTGCGGTATCGCCAGATCCGGCGAACAGCAGGCCGACTTCCCGCAGGTGCTCGCGGGTCTCGGCAAAGCCGGCCCAGCCTTGGTCCATCACATGGTTGTTGGCAAAGGAAACGATTTTGATGCCGTTGGCTTTGAGGGCCTGGGGCAAGGCCAGCGGCGCGTCGAACAAAAACGGCTTGGAGCCGTGGGAGTGGGCCGGGGCCACCGGGGTTTCCATATTCACGAACCCGAAGTCGGCTTTCTCAAAAACGTCGGCCACCCCGCTGAATAGTGCGCCCCAGCCCTGCGCGCCTTCTCCGCCGACGGCCGCGGCGGCTCGCACCGGCTCGTGGGGAATCACGTCGCCTGCGATGGCGAAGCTAACCTGGGCCTGTTCGTGGGGATAAGGGACAACCACTGCGGCAAGGTGCCGCCCGGAAACCGCGATGACCAGGACCAGTGCCGCAGCGAGCAACAGGACGGAGGCTCCAGTGAGGCGGCGATGCCTTCGCAGCAAGGGCATGAACCGGGTGCGTACTTCCGATTGAAAACGATCTGCCCAAACTGCAAAATCCGTTGCGTGCACGTGAGATACCCCTTCCGGAATCGACAAAATCGAACGCAATCAGGATACAGGGCTTTAGGAGAGCCGAGGGGGCCTGAAGGCAGACTTGAGGAATTCCGCTAGACCCTCCAGAAGGCTATCAACTGCCGTCTCTGGGGTTCACTTGGCCCATACTGGTTTTCGCTTCTCGATAAAGGCGGCAATTCCCTCGCGGAAATCGGTGGTGTTGCGCGCCGAGGCGTTGGCTTGCATCGCAAGAGGGATGGCCGCATCGAGCCAAGCTTTGTTTTGAGCAGACAGGAGGCGCTTGGTGGCCATCAACGACACGGGACTATTGGCCGCCAGGGTCATGGCCAGGAGTTGGACACGCTCGTCCAATTGCTCAAGCGCCACTACTTCGTTCACCAAACCCATGCGGTGAGCCTCAAGGGCATCGAACACCCGGCCGGTCAGAAGGAGATCGCGGGCCCGCTTGTCGCCTATTTGAAGGGCCAGGAACGCCGACACCACCGCCGGGACGAAGCCGATGCGGGCCTCGGTAAATCCGAACCGTGCAGCCGGAATCGCCAGGGTGAAATCGCACAGCATGGCCAGTCCCGTTCCCCCGGCGATGGCCGCCCCGTGCACCGCTGCGATGGTCGGTTTGGGGAATTCGTAGAGGGTTCGGAACAGACGTGCAATCCGCTCCGCATCGGTTCGAATCTCTGCAGCGTTCTTGTTGTTCTGTTCCTGCAAGGCGGCCAGATCCAGGCCGGCACAAAACGCCTCGCCCGCGCCGCGCAAGATCACCACGCGACAACTGCCGGCCGCCGCGGCTTCCAGCGCGGCAAGCAATTCCACCTGCATGGCAGGAGTGATGGCGTTGCGGCGCTCGGGACGATTCAACATAATCGTCCGAAGCTCTCCATCGTCTGTAACCAGGATCGTAAGGTAACTCAAACCGGGCCTCCAGATTCATAGATGCCTTGCTCAGGTTCGGAACAAGTCTTGTGGGATGGAATTCTCTCCAGGGCTGGTGCGGTGAGTCTGAAGTTCTTGTCATGAATTAAAAAGAGCAACCGCGGATTCTTCGGCTCACCAGCCCCGAACGCGAGCCCAAGGAGCAAAGGCCGCTCTTTGGGGCCCCCTGAACTGAAAGGCATTCCCGTTCGTTCAGAATGACAGAGCCTTCCATGATGCAAACTTTGGACTCAGGACGCTAGAGCCTGTTATGAACTTTCGCGCGGGCGGCGTTGCGAACGAAAATCGGGCCAGAACCGGGGCCCCCACGGACAGGTCTTCGTCCGTGGGGTGGAGACGAGGCGGAATCCGAAGGCTGTGGCGGGACCACAGTCGAGGATGGCAACGAAGTATGGCCCGATTTGCGCCGCAACCCGGGGTCCCCGGCGCGCGAACTTTGCGCGTTGGGGTGGAAGCCGGGGTCCCCGGCGCGCGAACTTTGCGCGTTGGGGTGGATGCCGGAGGGCTGGGGTCAATTTCCCTCGTTTCCTCGTCACTTGTCGCTCGAAGATGCTCCATATTCGTCGCTCCGCGCTCCTCGACTCGAGAAAAATTGGCTCCCAGCGCCGCTCGTGGGAAAGTTCATAACAGGCTCTAGGCGGGCTGCGTCGGGTGAGATTCTCGACCTGCTGCTTGCTCCCGATCGGGCGTGTTTCGCCGCTGAAAGACAAGAGCTGCCGCCCCCCGAAGTCGGGCGATCTCGCCTTCGTGAGTGGGAAGAATCGGAGGCAGCAGACCGCCGAGCAAGTGCTCTGACGCCTCCCTTTCGATGGCGGGTCCGAAGCGGTGCCATGCCGAGGTGATGTCGCCGGCCACCAGAATCAGGCTGGGGGCAAGGGCGGCGATAATCAGGCGCAGACCGCGCCCAATGCTGACAGCCTGCTTTGCCAGCGCCTCAACGGCGCTTTGGTTGCCTTCTTCGGCCATATTGAGCAGGTGATGAAAGGTGATGGCCGGACCTTGCGGCTGAAGTTCCTTGTAATAGCGAAGGGCGGCACGGCATGAAGCGAATGTTTCCCAGCAACCCTTGCGGCCGCAACTGCACTCGGGGCCCGAGGGATCGAGGGAAATATGGCCGAACTCTCCAGCCATCCCCAAATGGCCGGATACGAGCTGACCGTTGGCGAAGACCCCCGCGCCGACGCCTTCCGACACTGTCACCAGAACAATGTCGCGAATGCCCTCGATGCCCCGGAACATGAGTTCCGCCAGCAAGCTGGAGGTCGCGGCATTCTCCATTTTGACCGGCAGGCCCATGGATTTCTCAATGACTTTTTTCAAGTCGAAGTCGGGCCAGCGCAGGTTGGGTGCAAAGATCAATCGCTGGGTGCGGGGATCGACCCGGCCCGGCACGCTGATGCCGATGCCCTCGATGGATTTGCCGCCAAGCGCCTGCTTCATGCGAATCATGCAGTCGCTGAGCAATTTGGCGGAAGTCGCGGGGTTGGAGGAAAGAGGCACTTGCGACCGTGAAAGCAGGCGGCCTTTCAGATCGACCGTGGCGATGGTGGCCTGATGGGGATGGATATCGATCGCAATGGCCACCAGGTCTTCGTTGAGTCCCAGAAGGGTTGGGCGGCGGCCACGCGGAGAAGTGGCAACTGCGCCCTCGCAGACCCACTTCTCGCTGATGAGCTGCTCGACGATCTGGGAAACCGTGCTGCGCTGCAAACCGGAACTGCGGGCCAGATCGGCGCGAGATATTGGCTGGTTGGCTCGAATCAGCTCCAGAACAATGTCGCGATTGATGCGGCGAGCCGTTTCACTGGAAGCGAGCTGAACATCCGACAGATCTATGTGTCTGATGCCTCTGGCATGCTGCCGCAAATTCACTGACTTCTCCCTGTGCGCGATCGCCTGCAGCGATCTGAGTTGCACAAATAACTGCTTCAATTACCCGGAAACTTGGAGAATACCACGAGTGGAGGAGATCGGTGAATGGTGTTGACTTTGTCTCTGCTGCCCTAGCTTGGCGAATTATGTGCCCCTCGGGCAGGCTGCGGCAGTTGAGACCTTCGGCGCTCGCTGGCTTCATCGCACGAACAATGCGGGCGTCGCAGAGTCCTCGATCAGCTCTTGCATCCGGGATTCCTCGAAAACCACTGCGGTAAACAGGAAGATATCTGTGTTTTCATCCTTCCAGGCATCGGGCGGTAGACCTGCCTTGACGCAGGTGGCATTCAGAAAAGTCTGCCGATCCCACCTCTGTTCAACCGGTACCTGGGGCAGCAACAGCCCCTCATGCGTGCCGTTCTTGATGAGCAAGCCGTGCCGGCCGACCTCGATTTCAGCGACGTCCATGGTGCGGCGAAGGGGCGAAAGGACGGAGATTTCGTATTGCAGTTGGGGCAACTCCGCGGGCGAGACGGGCTGGAAACGAGGGTCGCGCAGCGCGGCGAGAGTGGCCGTATCGCGGACGGTGATGTAGAGCGGCTTGACGGCGGAGGTAAAGCCGATGCATCCACGCAGAGCGCTGGCAATGCGCAGAGTGACGAACGCGCCATATTCGCGATTCAAGGCGAGACTGGTGCTGGGCGCCGGCGTGAACGCCTCGTTTTTCAGGACTGCGTACTCTGCCGAGGCGCGAGCCAGGGCCAGTAACTCTTGCTTTTCAGCGTCGCTCAGCGAGAAGGGCTTCTTTGTATCGCGCTCGCCTCGGGCTTTGACTAACAGGCTGGCACTGTAACCCACCACACTGGCGTGGTCGCCCACAGTGTCGCCGGAGTTGGCATAGTCCAGCAGCACGGTCTGGCTGGCGCCCATGCGTTCGGCAGCCATCATGGTGGCCACAATGGGTGCTCCACCGCAAGCTTCCCAGACCCGCTGGGGGAAATTCCTGGCCATGGCAAAAGTATCCCAGGATTCGAGTGCGTCCAAGGTCTTGCGATCGAGCGTGACAGCATCCTCATAGGGATGAAAGTGCGACAGATCGGAACTGGCGACGAGGAGTGTGCCTTCAGCCTGAATCAGCCGGGCGAGCGCTTCGCCCAAAGCGCGACAGGACTCGTAGCTTTGGCTTCCCATGACGATCGGAACCAGTTGAAACTCGCCCAGCACCCGCTGCAGAAAGGGCAATTGCACTTCGATGGCGTGCTCGGCGCCAGCCGGAGTGGCATCGTGCCCCTGACCGGAGAGGCGCATGGTTGGACTCATGTCCGACAGTCGTTTCGCAAACTCCTTGTCGACCCGGATGGTGCCCAGCGGGGTTGCATAGGCATCCCCATTGTAGACCGAGGTGAAGTCAAAGCCTTCGCGATGCGATGGGGCGACGACCACCACGCGCGTAAAATCGTGGCCTCTCAGTGCGGCATAACTGTACGCCGCGACGGGACCGGAATAGATATAGCCGGCGTGCGGCGCGATTACGGCGAGAATCGGATCGGGCAGGGACGGCAGAACGGCTTGCGCCAGCAGGTCGTCGACCATACCCGCCAGCACCTGGGGGTCGGCGGGATAGAAACTGCCGGCCACGCCGGCAGGTCGGATCTTCAGTGCGACGGAGGGAGCGGTGAGTTGGTCATTCGATACCGGCATTCTTGAAACTCCTCTTGGCCGAGAGAAAGCACTCGATCGGGTCTTACGGAAGATGCAGCAAGTTAGCCCCGCTGGGCAAGGGGTAGCAAGTTAGCGAGTTAAAGGTTTGGCGGTCCGGTTCGCTTCGTTGCTCCTCTTTTTCTCATCGGCAGCAACCTCGTTTTCCTCTCCGATTTGCCAGACGCCGGGAATCGGATACCGGCAAAATGCACAACAGTTGTTGCGAATGAAAATGTGGCCCGCAGTAAAACCGACCCGCTCCACCAGCAGGGCGCGGCATTGGGGGCAGTAGGTATTCTGGGCCGGGTGTCCGGGGACATTGCCGACGTAGACGAAGTGCAAGCCTTCGGCGTCGGCGACGGACTTGGCGCGTTCCAGGGTCTCTATCGGCGTAACCGCCTGATTCTTCATCCGATACTGCGGATGGAACTGGGTGAAATGGAGCGGCACATCGACACCCAGGTTGGTTTTGATCCATTGCGCCAAGGAGCGCAGTTCAGAATCGCTGTCGTTGAGTGAGGGAATGACTAGGTATACCACCTCCAGCCATTTCCCCATTTTGCGCAGCGTGACCAGCGATTCCAGAACGGGCTTGAGCTGGCCTTGCACAACTTTCCTGTAAAAGGACTCGGAGAACGCCTTCAGATCGATCTTCACCGCATCGAGCGTTCCATACACGGCCGTGAGGGCTTCCTGCTGCATGTAGCCGTTGGAAACGGCGACTGACCGGAGTCCGGCCTGGTGCGCGGCGTCGGTGGTATCCATCAGGAACTCGCTGAACACGACTGGCTCGTTGTAGGTGAATGCAACAGTGGGGCAATTGTGCCGGATGGCCAGCTCGGCGACCCGCTCGGGTGGCACGAATTCGGCAGGAATCTCTTCAGGACGGCCTTGGGATATATTCCAGTTCTGGCAGAAGGTGCAGCGGACATTGCAGCCGGCCGTGCCTATCGAGAAGGCGTTGGTGCCAGGCAGGAAATGAAAGATTGGCTTCTTTTCGATGGGATCGACATTGGCCGCGCAGATGCGCGAATGCAGCAGGGAATAAAGCGCGCCGTTACGATTCTCGCGCGCTCCGCAACGGCCGCGTTCACCTTCGCGCACCATGCAGGCGCGGGGGCATAGGACGCACTTGACTTTTCGATTGGGCAGCGTCTGGTAGAAGCGGGCTTCGATGACAAAGCGGGCATCCTGGTCGGGGCCCGGGTTGGATTCAACGCGAAGATCGAGGCTCCCGGAATGCGAAGTGGCTGTCCTGGTCACGGAATCCTCATCCAACCTACAACGACAAGGTTAGACATCGCGGCTGCAAACTTCAGTGT
>Ga0181520_10006928_pt1 | contig 16990 bp, 2 predicted proteins | sample PEATcosm2014_Bin_29_FD_132451 | JGI IMG/M metagenome (GOLD analysis project Ga0181520, IMG submission 132451) | Peatland microbial communities from MTU Mesocosm Facility, Houghton, MI, USA - PEATcosm2014_Bin02_30_metaG | ecosystem: Environmental > Terrestrial > Soil > Wetlands > Peat | place... | reverse complement strand
CCCACCCCCCATGCCGTTTTGTGAAACTGTGAAACTGTGAAACTGTGGAGCCTTTAGAATCAGAGGCTTGCGTCCACAGTTTCACAGTTTCACAGATTCACAGTTTCACAGTTTTGGTTTTTGATCGTTTTTGCATTTGCACGCTGCGGTATTTCGCTTGCCGCGAATGACGCTGAAAGCGTAAGGCTGAGAGCTGAAAACAGCGCTAGGAATTGGCAGGATTCGCAGCCTTCGCGCTCCGCGACCACAACACGTAAACCGGAACTCCCAGCAGAACCAGGATCAATCCGGGCCATGTGTACTGCGGCTTGTAGCGCAAGAGCGCCGCGCAGATGCCGGATGCCATCACGATGTAGAGCACCGGAAGGAAGGGATAGCCGATGGCTTTGTAAGGCCGCGGCGCGTCAGGCTGCTTGAAACGAAGCACGAAAAGCCCAACGATGGTGAGTATGTAGAACACCAGCGCCGCGAAAATGATGTAGTCGAGCAACTGGCCATACGAGCCTGACACGCAGAGGACCACAGTCCAGATCGCCTGCACGATCAGCCCCGCGGCCGGTGTGCGGTAGCGCGGATGCAGCTTGCCCACCGATTGGAAGAACAGGCCGTCCTGCGCCATGGCGTAGTAGACGCGCGCGCCCGCAAGCGTCATCCCGTTGGCACAGCCGAAGGTCGACACCATGATCGCCGCGGCCATCAGATAGCCGCCAAAGTGCGGAAAGATCTGCTGCAGAACGGCGGCGCCGATCCGATCCTCGGCCGCGAATTGAATGCCCCGCGCAAAAACGGTGGCGCCGTGCGGGTCGCCATGCAGTGGCAGCACCATCATGTATTCCGTGCTCGCCAGGAAATACGTGATCACAACAAAGCCCACTCCCAGTCCCAGCGAGAGCGGAACGTTGCGCCTCGGGTGCTTGATCTCGCCCGCGGTGAAGGTGACGTTGTTCCATGCATCGCACGAAAAAAGCGATCCCACCTGCACCACCGCCAGAACCACGATCGACCCGACCAATGCGATGGGCCCCTGCACGCCCACCTGCACGGGATGCAGCGAGTGCCAACCGGCATTGCGCCAGAACTCGCTCCAATCAGCGCCAATGTTTGCCGCGATGGCTCCCCCGTTGCGGCCGATGGTGAATCCCAAAAGAATCAGCCCCGCCAGCGCCAGAGCCTTGGCCACAGTGAAGACATTCTGCAATCCCGCGCCAAATCGCACGCCGCGAATATTGACCGCCGCAACGAAGAACACCACAACAATCCCGGCGAGATTGGCGGTGTTCACGCCGATGTCCATGTTGCCCAGCACCATCGGGCCCAGCGGGATCGCCGGAACGTGCGCGATATGCCACAGCCAGTGCGTGCTTGAGACCGTCGGGAAAAAGACGCCGAGGAATTTCCCAAAGGCCACGCAAACGGCTGCGATCGTTCCAGTCTGGATAACAAGAAAGAGGGTCCAGCCGTAGAGAAAACCCCAGAGCGGCCCAAGCGACTCGCGCAGGTAGACATACTGGCCGCCGGCCTTCGGCATCATGGCGGCGAGCTCGCCATAGCTGAGCGCGCAGATCAGCGTCATGGTTCCGGTCACGATCCAGGCAGCGAGAAAAAGCGCTGGAGAATCGGTGAGCCGCGCGATATCGCAGTCAACGATGAAGATCCCGCTGCCGATCATGGAACCGACAACCAACGTGGTGGCGCTGAAGAGCCCGAGGCTTTGCATCATCTGCAGGCCGGCGCCGGAGTTCGGCGCATCCGATTCGAACTGTTCTGTGCGAGTCATCATCGCGGTGATTCCGCTGGTCCTTCCTTCGTACCCCAATGCTCCTTCGTGTCCCGATGCGCGCCGGTCATGGCATTCAGGCGCCCGATTCCCTTCCATCTTCATAAAACATTGTCACAGGCTAACCCCACAAGCGATTTCGTAATCCGCTCGACATGTTCGCCGCGCTATCCGCCGACAGAGAGGTCCTCACCTTTCCGTAGTGAGCGCGACAGAGTCCGAGCAGAAGTTCGAGCCGAACGTGAGTGGTACACGCATCGCGGGACCATCGACGCTCTGGCAGTTAACTGGGAGCACCTTGGACGCCACCGATCGCGTCGGCCAGCCGCCGCAGGTCGAAATCAAAGAAGTCCCCATCGACGGCGGTAGGTCGCTTGTGAACCGCAATTCATCCCCCCCAAGCAATGTCACCCCGGCGGTAACATAGTCCGGTTACCCCGGACCTCGCGCCTTCCGACTGCAAGAACTTTCATCTTCTCAAAAGGCGATTCACGCGCTACACTACGCTCTCAACTCTCATTTGGTGTTTTGCTTGAGAGACGCCGTCCTGGTCGACAGGTAATTTGGCCGAGCAAACCGCGGCCACGATGGCAAATGCTTCCCTGGCAAACAAAGAGAAAATAAAAAAAATCGACTAAAGTCAGTCGGGTCCGGACCACCAGGTTTAGACGACTGTGATGTACTTCGCGGAAGTTTTCGCTTAGGGCCAAGGTACGGGTTATTCCCCAGCAGCTCCGATATTCCCCAGGAGATCACAAAACATGACGACCCAGTCGGCTGGCTCGACTTCCAGTGGGTGTTTGGCAGCGATTCAACGGCACCTGATCACAGCTCTGTGTGGAGCGGCCTTTGGGGCTTTCTTCCCGCACCCTAGCTCGGCGCAAGTCACATACAGCGACTTCAACACTCCCCAGGCAAACTCCGGCCAGACATCGACCAGCTGCGGCACGATCGCCGGCGGACCCGCCGAAAACGGCGTCTTATTCTGCTTCAATAGCGTCCTAGGTAGCGACGGCCTCAGCTATTTCCAGGATTTCTACCCACCGTTCATCGATCCCAACGCAAGCACCGACGGCGACGCGGGCAGCACTGACTACGCGCTGCAGGTGACTGCGAATGCGGAAAGCCAAACCTCGAGCATGTGGTTTTCGATTCCTCAGGATGTCAAGGATGGCTTCACCGCCTGGTATACCGTCAAGATCTCCCACGTGGCCGATGATCCATCGAACTACTTCACTGCCGATGGACTCGCGTTCGTGATCCAAAATGCAGCCGGCACCCCTCTGAATACGATGGACCCCATCACAGGGTGCACAGAAACCGGTTCAGGGTTTACGGTCCTTGGCGGAGGAGGCGGCTGTATCGGCTATGGAGGCATCGACAATAGCGTCGCTCTCGAGATGGATACGTTCTGGGATGAACCGTATGACCCGGAACAAACCAGCCAGGGCTGGATGTACGACGACAACCACATGGCTCTGCAGAGCTGCGGACCCGGCAAGCAAAATTCGATCTCCCACCTCACCACGCCCAATTGCCTCATCACGCTAGGCGGCACAAGTACGCTGGTTACCAATCTGAGTACTTCTGTTGTGCCTCCCGCATCTGCCAGCGCTGTCACCCTTGCTGACGGGAATCCGCATCAGGTCGTCATCGACTACAACGGCCCGAACGATTCCCCAGCGAACACCATCTCCGTGTACCTCGACGCGGCATACGATCCGGGGACACACACGCCGGTGGCAGGATCGACGCCTCTTTTCACAGGGCCGTTCGACATCACAAATTCCATCAACCTGAACAATGGGACTGCCTACGTTGGCTTTACCGCTGCCAACGGCGGGGACTGGGAACAACATGAGGTGATGGGCTTTAGTTTCACCCCGCACACACCTACAACGCCGGTTAACACGACCAGCGAGGTCGAGACCGCGACGGTCATCTTCAGCACGGGCGGCACCCTGGGAGCTATCTCGGTGGTGACCCAGGGGGCAACGGGCAAAGACTACAACTTTGCGGCGGGCGGCACTTGCGCGGTGGGCACGGCTTATAGCGCAGGCCAGAGCTGCACAGTGAACTACACCTTCACGCCCATTGCGCCGGGAGGCCGCAATGGCGCGGTGTTGCTCACCGACGGTTCCGGCAACGTGCTAGGCACAAGCCTTCTCAGCGGCATCGGCGCCGGCCCGAAGGGGCTCTTCGACACGACTCCTCAAACTGTCAGTATTTCCGACCTCAGCGTGCCTCGCGGCCTCAGCACTGACGGCTACGGCAATCTGTATGTCTTTGAGACCACCAGTGGCTCCATCGATGAATTCCCGGCGGGGACCAGCACCAAAGTCCAGCTTGCCACCGTGCCGGTTGGGGACAACTCCGGAGCTACCGCGGTGGATGGCGCGGGCAATCTTTACGTTATTCAAAAGATAAATGGCTCCAATGACCTCCTCTGGAAACTAGCTGTAGGCCAGGGGCCGGCGGTGCTGGTGACCACTATCCCTGCGGCAGACGACAATTTGGAGATCGACGGCGCCGGGAACCTCTATTTCTCCGGCTACGAAACGGGTACGATTTACGAGATCCCGGCTGGAACGACCCAGGTAACGACGCTCATTACGGGCGTAGCAGGCCAACGCTTTATTGGGATTGCGATCGACGGGGCCGGCGACCTGTATGCGGCAGACTTTAGCCACGAAGTTCTTTACGAAGTTCCCGCCGGTACAACGAGTCTGGAAACCATAGCCTCAGGCGGATACCTTTCAGAACCGGACGCCGTCGCCGTCGACCCAGCGGGCGACATCTATGTAGCCAACCACGGTGGCGGCTCGGTGATTCGTTACGCGGCGGGAACGTATGCCGCGACGCTTCTGCCCGAAGCCGGCGAGAGCGGACTCGCGCTGGATAGCGCCGGGAACCTGTATACGATTGCGACCGATTCCTCGATCACGGGTTATACACGTACCCAGGCCTCACCGTTGACTTTCGCGAACACGGCCGTGGGAACGACCAGCAGTTCGCTGCAGGGTGACCTCTTTGAAAACGACGGCAATGCAGAGCTGATCATCACCGCCTATTCGGCTACAGCGTCGTTCGCGTCGGGCGGCACGCAGGACACCTGCGACGACGCCGGCACCCTGGCTTCGGGCTCAAGTTGCGTCGTCGGAGCCACTTTCACTCCAATTACCGCGACCACGGTCGGCGGAACTGGCACCATCACCGATAACAACCTGAACGTCCCGGGCACGGCGCAGACCATCAGTCTCAGCGGCACGGGCATCAGTTCGACGTACACGGTCGGTGGCTCGGTGACCGGTTTGGTCGGCAGCGGACTGGTATTGCAGGATAATCTCGGCGACAACCTGTCTATCAGCGGCAATGGTCCGTTCACCTTCGCGACGCCGGTCACTACGGGTAACCCGTACAGTATCACCGTTTTTTCATCGCCCATCGCGCAAAACTGCGCAGTGACCGAGGGCAGCGGAACGGTCGCGAGTGCGAATATCACCAACGTTCTGGTGACATGCACAACCATCCCCAGCTATGGGCTGAGCGTGACGGAGATTGGGTCTGGCAGCGGCACGGTAACGTCGAGCGTGGGAGCGATTAGCTGCACGCAGACCAACGGAAGCGTCACGGGGCAGTGTTCCGATAGCTACCTGAGCGGGACGTCAGTGACGCTGACGGCTGCGGCGACCGGGACGTCGACGTTTCTGGGCTGGGGCGGCGCATGCGCGGCCTCGGGAACCAGCCCGACGTGCAACGTGTCCGTGGTCTCGGTGCTGAATGCGACCGCGAGCTTTGTGCAGCAGAGTTTCGGCAACGTCAACGTCTGCCCGTCGGGGGCAAGCACTCCTGCGCCGTGCAGCGGTACGCTGACGCTGACTTACAACCTGGCAGCGACTACGACGATCGGCGCGACGCAGGTGGTGACGCAGGGGATCAACGGTCTGGATTTCTCGCTGGGCAGCGGCGGCACGTGTACCGGAACCATTTCTGAGGGCGCTTCGTGCACGGTGAACGTCAACTTCGTCCCACTAGCGCCTGGACTGCGCACGGGGGCGGTGCGCCTCTTCGACAATGGCGGCAACCTGGTGGCGACCACGCCGATCTTCGGCATTGGTCAGGGACCAGAGGTGACGTTCGGGCCGGGCACACAGACCGCGTTGGTCGGCATCGACGGAGTGCACGCAGCGAGAGAGGTGGCCCTGGACGGAGCGGGCGATCTCTTCATCGCGGAAAATCTCAACAACCAGGTTGTGGAGCTTCCGGCTGGTGGAGGTGCTCAGACGACGGTGGGCACCGGACTGAGTGGGCCTTACGGCGTGGCGGTGGATGGCGCGGGCGATGTCTTCATCGCGGATACGGGCCACAACCAAGTGGTGAAGGTTCCGGCCGGTGGGGGTCCGCAGGCGACGGTGGCCAGCGGACTGAATTTCCCCCTGGGAGTCACGGTGGATGGCGCGGGGGATCTCTTCATCGCGGACACCAACAACAACCAAGTGCTGGAGCTTCCGGCCGGTGGGGGGCCCCAGAAGACGGTGGCCAGCGGACTGAATAACCCCAACACTGTGGTGGTGGATAGCGGAGGCGATCTCTTCATCGTTGATAGCGACAGCCAGCTGGTGGAGATTCCGGCCGGTTGCGCCAGCCCGGGTTGCCAAGCACAGGTGGGCACCGGATTGAGTAACCCGCGAGGCGCGGCGGTGGACGCAGCAGGCGATGTCTTCATCGCGGATACGTTCAACAGCCGAGTGGTGGAGGTTCCGGCCGGTTGCACAAGTGCGGCCTGCCAGACTACGGTGGGCGCCGGATTCGGTTATCCATGGGGAGTGGCGGTGGATGGCGCGGGCGATGTCTTCATAACGGATACCAACGACGGCGAAATTGCGGAGGTCAACCGCTCACAGCCGCCGTCGTTGGGCTTTGCGCTTACGAATGGGAGCAGCACAAGCACGGACAGCCCGCAGTTGGTTTCGATTCAAAACGTCGGCAACCAATTGCTCACCGGCTCGCTTGCCTTGTCTCTGGGCGGGAATTTCGGCGCGGACCCAAGCTCGACTTGCGGCGGCGGATTTTCGTTGGGGCCGGGCGCGAGCTGTTTTGAGAGCTTCAGCTTTACGCCGGAGACGACCGGCTATCTGACGGGCACGGCGGCTTTCAGCGACAACACGATGAATCTTTCTCCTCTTGTTTCGCTCCAGACCGTCAATCTGAGCGGCAACGGCGGTTTGAACGGCCATGCAGTCGGCGTGGCTGTGCCCAACGTGGTTGGGCTTACGCAAGCGGCGGCGACGACGGCGCTCACCAGTGCAGGTTTGACGGTGGGAACCGTGAGCACTGCGTCGAACAACGTTGTTCCGCAAGGCAGTGTCGCGGCCTCGAACCCCGCCGCCGGAGCGCAAGTCAGTGCCGGATCGGCGGTCCGGCTGCTGGTTTCGACCGGACAGGCAGCACCGCCGACGCCAAACCCGCTCTCTTTCGAGAACAACTACTTCGTCACGGGTGATTTTGCCTCCGCGGGAGTGCAACTGCGAGGGACCGGCCACGGCGGCATCGCCACTGGAACGATCACCATCCCGGACAGCACTACGAGTCCAGGGGCCAGCCAGGGTGTTCCCGACGGCGCCGACATCATTGACGCATATCTCTATTGGGAGACGCTCGAAAATACACCATCGCCCTCGGGCGGCAGTGGAACCTTCGATAACTATCCCATCACCGGACAGCAGATCGGCAGCGACCTGCCCTACACCGACGGTGCGTTCAGCGGGACGCTGCGCGTGTATCGCGCCGACGTAAATACGTATTTCCCGGTGGGGGCGAATGGGGTGCGTTTTGCATCGGGCGCGTCCACTGTCTCTTTGCCTGATGGCGGAACCGCGCTCCCGCTCACGGAAGGCGCGAGCCTGGTGGTCATCTATCGCGTGTTGTCGCCGAACTTCCCGCTCAAGTCGGTCGTGATTTATGACGGTGCGGCCGTACCAGCCGTCTCGACGACGCAGAACATGCAGGGTTTCTATGACTCGGCCGGAGCGGGGGAGAATACGGCCCTGTACGACTTGCCCGGCGGAGGCTGGAACAACAGCTCGGGTTCCGCCGCGCTGGCTGCGCATGCGAGTCAATTCAGCGCGCCGCTGAATGCGAACAACGCCTATGCCGCGGTGATTTTGAGCACGCAAGTGAGCAATAGCGATAACGATGGAATTCTGGACGCGTGGAAGGCCGGTCCGGCAGCGGGCGACTTCTTTGCCGGACAGCCAGGTTACTACGACGTGAAGAGCGGATCGTGGGTGCCTTTGCCGGGCGCGGTCCACGGCGAAAAGGACCTGTTCGTTCAACTCGATTACATGTGCGGCGCCGTGCTGCAAGATGGCTCGTGCGATCCCAGCGAGGAGAACCTGTTCCCCTCGCCTGATGCCAAGGGCAACGATCCGCTGGCGATGGTCACGAATGCATTCGCTGCGATTCATGTCCATCTGCATCTCGAAGTTGGAAACGCGGTGCCTGAGGACACCTGCGTGGATAACACTTCCACCACACCGCCGCAACTATGCCAGTTCCCGAGCGTGCCGGGAGCGACCCAGCCGGGAGTCATCGGCTGGAAGAACAGCCTGGAATTCTCCAAGCTATGGCCGCGCAATCTTGCTTCCTGCGCGGCGGGCGGCGATTGCAGTCCGCGTTTCCCATATGGACAGAAGGACAGCTATCACTACGTTCTCTTTGGTCACTCTCTGGCGATCCCGGCGTGGAACAGCCGCTACGGAAGCTTGACGTCGATCAACGTTGTCAGCGGAGTAACAACCATCGTCACCACTGACCGAGGCAACGGGATCAACTATTGCCCAAGCAGAATCACGATTTCCGGCGTGCTGGGAAATCCGAACCTGAACGGGGTGTACAACACGACAGGCTGCGCCAACTCGTCGACAATGACCGTGGCAACACCTGGCGTACCCAACTGGAGCTACCCCAACACAACATTGCCTGAACCGGTGATTGGCATTACTTCCGGCAAGGTGACAAGCATTTCCGGTTACTCCGATCTGGGCGGCTCCGATTCAGCCGTCACCCTCGGTCTTTGGGAGACAGCCCAGAACCAGGACATGAGCAAGCGCGCCAACGTCATCGCAGGCACGTTATTCCATGAGATCGGCCACACGCTCGGCTTGAGCCACGGCGGGCTCTATTATGACGGTCCGTCAGGTAGCTATACACCGACCTTCGATGTAAATTGCAAGCCGAATTATCAGAGCGTGATGAATTACCTGTTCCAGCTCGATGGCGTGGGACCCAATGCAACGGTTGCTTTCAGCAACCAACAGCTTGACGGCGAACCGCAGGGCGGATCACCCTCCGTTTTGAACGATGGTTCGTTCGCTCCGGTGATGAGCCTTACCGACGGCTCCGGCAATCCAGCGACTTTCTCGACATCGGCCTGGTACACCCCAACCGCACCGAGCCCGACAGCCACGGCAGCGACGGCGCATTGCGACGGGACGCCGCTCACGGGCGATACGGGCTATCGCGTGAATGGATCCATTGCGCCCATCGCTCCGGCGTGGCAGAGCGGGCAGAACATTGCGTTCGATGGCGTACCGTATACGACGTTGCGCGGATACAACGACGTGGCCAACATCGACCTGCGCCAGGTAGGCGCCACCGGCGGCGAGTTCGCATCGCTGGCCAGCGTGCTTTCATTTGGTTCCTCTTCGGCTCCATTGAATGTTGCCGCGGGTGGAAGCGTGACTTTAGGAGCCGGTGGCACTGTAGCCCTAGGCAGCGGCGGCACTGTGACCCTGGGCAGCGGCGGAACCGCAACCGTGGGAAGTGGCAGCACCATCACGCCAGGCAGTGGCGGAAGTGTAACGCTGAACAACGGAGCCACCGTGACGCTACCTCCTGCCGGCGGCACAGTGACGCTGGGCAGCGGCGGCACGGTCGCGCTGGGCAGCGGCGGCACGGTTACTCTGGGCAGCGGCGGCACGATTACGCTCGGCAGCGGCGGGACTATTGCGCTAGGCAGCGGCGGCACCATTGCGCTCGGCAGCGGCGGCACCATCACCAGCAGCGTCGGCACAGTAACGATTCCCTCGACAGGCGGCAGCTACACTCTTCCCGATAGTGGCGGCACCATCGCGCTGGGCAGCGGCGGAACGATTGCGCTGGGGAGCGGCGGCACAGTGACGCTGGGCAGCGGCGGAACTATCGCCCTCGGCAGCGGCGGCACTGTCGCGCTGGGCAGCGGCGGGACTATTGCGCTGGGAAGCGGTGGGACCATCGCGCTGGGGAGCGGCGGCACCATTGCGCTGGGCAGCGGCGGGACCGTCACGCTCGGGAGCGGGGGCACCATCGCGCTGGGCAGCGGTGGAACGGTCGCGCTGGGAAGCGGCGGTACTGTGACCCTGGGCAGCGGTGGAACTGTGACGCTGGGCAGCGGCGGCGACCTGTCTCTTGGCAGCGGCGGAACCGTCACACTCGGCAGTGGCGGGACAGTGGCGCTCGGCAGTGGCGGCACGGTGGCGCTGGGCAGCGGCGGCAACGTCACTTTGAGCAGCGGCGGTACGATTGCTCTCGGAAGCGGCGGTACGGTGGCGCTGGGCAGCGGCGGCACGGTCACGCTGGGCAGCGGCGGCACCATCGCGCTGGGCAGCGGCGGAAATGTAACGGTTCCCCCGGGAGGCAGCTACACAATTAACAGCAGCGGCGGGACGATTACGTTGGGCAGCGGCGGCACGGTCACGCTGGGCAGCGGCGGTACTGTCGCTTTGGGCAGCGGCGGCACCATCACAATGGGAAGCGGCGGCACGGTGGCGCTGGGCAGCGGCGGGACGGTCACGCTGGGCAGCGGCGGCGTAGTCGCGCTGGGTAGCGGAGGTACTGTCGCTCTGGGCAGTGGCGGCACCATTGCGCTCGGCAGCGGCGGAACAGTCACGCTGGGCAGCGGCGGCGCCAGCACCAACGAGTTGGATTACAACACCGCCAACTCTGTCGTTCGCCCTCCGTCTTCACCCACAGAGACGCAGCAATCGGCGTCGCCGGGTGCGCCTGTTGTAATCAATTGGACTGCGCCAACCTTCGGTGTCGTCGCCACCTACACCATCTCTCGCAGCTCTGAACTCTACGCGCCGTTTGTGATTGGCAGCGTCAGCGGGCAGAATGGAAATCCGCCGGCGACCACATTCACCGACACGAATCCGGATCTGACGTCGCACACCGTCGTCTACACGATAGCGACCACTCTGCTTCCGGTACCGATCGATCCGTCGCCAGGGCAGAGCGCACCCTCGCCGCCGGCGGTGATTACGAATAACCAGACGATCGTTCTCGGCCCTCCCATGTTGCCGAGCTCCGTCTCGATTTCAACTTCGACCCTCACTGTCTCCGCGACTGCCGAGTCGAACGGCGCCGCGAATGGCCAGCAGGTGAGCTTCAGTGCGGTCAGCACAACGGGAGCCTGCTCCATCGTCGCCGGCAGCCAGTCAGTCGAGCCGGTATCGAACGGCACAGGGGGCGTCTCCTCGGCCACTATTGCTCTCAACAGCACGGGGAGCTGCACCATCACTGCATCGCAGCCGGGCACGGATTTGTCGCAACCAGGCAATCCTCCGTACTACAACGCCGCGAATTCTGTGTCGGGAACATTCACCATCCTGCCTCAAGGCTCAACCGCGCAATCGCAAACCATCAACTTCCCGCAATTGCCGACTGTGCAATATGGCAGCACGTTCTCATTGAGCGCGTCGTCCTCCTCGGGGCTGCCGGTCAGCTTCACGGCATCCGGGCCGTGCACGACAAGCGGCAGCACGACCGGGGTCGGCCCGTGCACGATCACGGCGTCGGTGCCGGCAGGCACGGTTGGAAGCAACACTTTTAGCGCCGCTTCGGCGTCCCAGTCGTTCTCCATTTACCCGGCGGTACTTACCGTGACGGCAAATAACGCCTTGGGGACGTATGGAGAGACTTCCCTGTCGGCGTTGACCTTCACGACGAGCCCACTTGTGAATGGAGACGGGCCTTCGGCCGTGACAGGCGCGCCGTCGCTGTCTACGACCGCTACAACGGCGAGCAATGCCGGCAACTACCCGATCACGGTATCGACCGGCACGCTGGCCGCGGCTAACTACTCTTTCCTTTACGTGAGCGGCACGTTGACCATTCAGCAGGCGAGCCAGACGGCGCTAACGCTGATCACGACTTCGCCATTGGCCTACAACCAGAGCGAGCCTCTGAGCGTTACGGGAGGCAGCACCAACGGCGCAGTGACTTACAACGTGACCGGCGGCCCATGCACCATCACGGGCGCCCAGCATAACCAACTGACGGCCAATAGCGGCACTACCAGCTGCACGGTGACGGCGACCATGGCAGGGAACGGCAATTACAACGCTGTTACCAGCGCGCCCGCCAACATTGTGACTCTGCAGCCGGCAAGTCAGACGGCGCTAACACTGAACACGACTTCGCCGTTGACTTATAACCAGAGCGAACCTTTGAGCGTCACGGGCGGCAGCACGAACGGCGCGGTAACTTACACCGTGACCGGCGGGCCCTGCGCCATTACGGGCGCACTTCTTAACCAGTTGACGGCCAATAGCGGCGCAACCAGCTGCACGGTGACGGCGACCAGGGCCGGGAACGGCAACTACAACTCCGTTACCAGCACACCTGCCAACATTGTGAGCCTGAGCCCGGCGAGCCAGGCGATCACGTTCACCACCAGCGCTCCGGGAAGCGCCGCCTACAACAGCAGCTTTACGGTGGCGGCCACGGGCGGCGCCAGCGGAAACGCGGTGACCTTCACAAGTTCAGGCGCGTGCAGCAATATCGGCGCAACTTACAAGATGACCAACAGCACCGGAGCGTGTTCCGTGATCGCCAACCAGGCGGCGAGCACGAACTACTCCGCTGCGCCGACGGTCACGCAGACCGTAAACGCAAACGGACCATTGGTCACCGTTTCCCCGTCCAATATCGCCTTCGGCACGGTGACACTGGGAAGCATCACAACGAAGAACATCACGGTGACCAACATCGGAACGGCGCCGGTAACCATCAATCAACCCCTCATTTCGATCGTGCAAGGTGGGAACTCCAACGAGTTCGTGGCGGTCAGTCTTTGCCCGTCGTCACTAGCTGCGGGGAATAACTGCACGATTACGATTGCCTTTGTGGCGGGCCCGTTCTACACGCCGCAAACCGCGACGCTGGAGATCATGGACAATGCGCCAGGCAGTCCGCAGCCGGTGACGCTGACTGCGACGGTTCTGACTCCGCAGACGATCACGTTCACTACCAACCCTCCGGGGAGCGCCGCATACAACAGCAGCTTTACGGTGGCGGCCACGGGCGGCGGCAGCGGGAACTCGGTCACCTTCACGAGTTCCGGGGCGTGTACCAATATAGGCGCAAACTATAAGATGACCAGCGGCTCCGGAACCTGCTTGGTGATCGCCAACCAGGCGGGCAACTCTACTTATGCGGCCGCGTCGCAGGTTACCAGAACTGTAAGCGCGACTCAGGCCGCGCAGACGATCACGTTCACAACCAACCCGCCGGCGAGCGCGGCTTATAACAGCAGCTTTACGGTGGCGGCCACGGGCGGCGGCAGCGGGAACGCGGTGACGTTCACGAGTTCCGGGGCGTGCAGCCACTCAGGCGCAACCTATACGATGACCGGCAGCTCGGGAACCTGCTCGGTGATCGCCAACCAGGCGGGCAACTCGAACTACACCGCGGCACCGCAGGTAACGCAGACTGTGACCGCAAAACAGGCTACGCAGACGATCACGTTCACAGCCAATGCCCCGGCGAGCGCCGCTTACAACAGCAGCTTTACGGTGGCGGCTACGGGCGGAGGCAGCGGGAACGCGGTGACCTTCACGAGCTCCGGGGCGTGCAGCCATTCGGGCGCAACTTATACGATGACCAGCGGCACGGGAACGTGCACGGTGATTGCTAACCAGGCTGGCAACACCAACTACACGGCGGCGACGCAGGTTACGCAGACTGTAACCGCGACGCAGGCCGCGCAGACGATTTCGTTCACTACGATTCCTCCAGCAACGGCCGCCTACAAGAGCACCTTCAAGGTGGCGGCCACGGGCGGCGGCAGCGGGAACGCGGTTACCTTCACGAGTTCCGGGGCGTGCAGCAATTCAGGCGCAACCTACACGATGACCAGCGGCACGGGAACGTGCACGGTGATCGCCAACCAGGCAGGCAACTCTAACTACGCGGCGGCGGCGCAGGTTACGAAGAATGTAACCGCGACTCTGGTTGCGCAGGCGATCACGTTCACTGCGAACCCACCGGCGACTGCCTCCAATAACAGCAGCTTCACGGTGGCGGCCACGGGTGGCGCGAGCGGGAACGCCGTCGCCTTCACGAGTTCCGGGGTGTGTACCAATTCAGGCGCAACCTATAAGATGACCAGCGGCACGGGAACATGCTCGGTGATCGCCAACCAGGCAGGCAACTCTAACTACGCGGCAGCAGTACAGGTTACGAAGACCGTAACCGCGAAACCATGACGCCGTTTCGCTCGCAATCTCCAGCGATGCGATCGCCGGGGCGGGACACTGCTACAACAGCGTCGGTTTCGAACAACATTGGCGCTTTCGGTGTTTGACCCGCGATTCTACCGTCCTTTATTGGCCGATACGGCGGCGGATTTCGGCAACCAGCGGATCTTCCGTCGACTTTCCGCGAATGTTGAGATAGGTCTTATAGAAATCCGCGAACCCGTCGCTCTTCATTCCTTCACGCACGCGTCCCTGGTAGTAATAAACAGGCGGGAAATAGGCATAAGTCGGGACGTTATCCATAAATAGTTCGATGGCTTCGCCTTGCCGCTTGGCACATTCCTGGAACTGTGTGTCAGCCTGGGTGAAGGCTCCTGCTTCCAGATAAGCTCGCCCGAGTTCAAAGCGGCCGATCCAGGTGTCGAGCAGGGTGTTGCCGGCTGCGATCTGCTTGACTGCCTCGTTCGCGTCTTTTCGCTTGAGTGCGATCAACCCGTCGACGATCTTGCCGTAGGCCTGGGGCTCGCTGGTCAGATCGGAAGAGAGGCTCGTCGCGAGCTTCTGCGCCCTGGCCGGGTCTCCGGCATCGACATAGCCGATCGCTGCCAGGAACTTGATCGAAGTCGATTGGCTGTTCTTCAACGCCTTGTCAAAATCGGAGAGCGCCGCCGCATTGTGCCCCTGCAAGATCTCGATGTTACCCAGCGCCGCGTACTTCCTCGCGGCGTTGTCGGCCGATTTGTTCGCGACGTCGGCGGTGGCTCCTTGCGTGAGAAGGCTCGCTGCTTCTGCATACTTTCCCTGATAGGCAGCAAGATCGGCCAGTCCAGCGTTCGCAGTGGATACGCCCGGCGCGCCAAACCTCTCAAGCTGATGGTAGGAATCGGCCGCCTTGTCCATCTCTCCTTCCCCGAGTTGCGCTTCGGCGAGCACCAGGAAACCCTGCGCAGCCGACGGGCTGATCACCAGCGCTGCGCGCGCGTCTGTTTCGCTCGCGACAAAATCACCGGCAAAGGCACTGATAAACGCCAGATTCAGCCGCGGCCCGACTCCCTTGGGAACAATCTCAACCGCGCTTTTGGCCGCTGCCAGCGCCTCCGGCGCCTCGCGTAACTGCACATAGCATGAGGCGAGATTGTTTTGTCCGACGCGATCGGCGGGGTATCGCTTGACGAGCTCGGTGTATTGCTGCACGCAGTTTTGCCAGTCACCGGTGGTGAGATAGTAGAGCCCGTGGTTGCGATATTGTTCCCGCTCGGTCATGCGGTCCACGTTCTGCATCGCCAAATTCATGTACTTGATGGCGTCACTGGGCCTTCCCAGGTTCTGGGCCATGGCGGCCATGCCGGTGTACGCCCGAGGAAACTTCGGATCCAGTTCGGCGGCCTTCTGGAAGGAATCGAACGCCGCCTGGAAGTTGCCGGCGAATTGTCCATCGACACCGAGAGCGTCCTGGTGAACGGCCTCAAGGGAGGCGGCAGTAAAACCTCCGCTGACCTGATCGAACTGTTTCGCGGCGGGCGTGGAGTCACCAAGAGCTTTGCGAAGGGGCGCCGCCAGCTTGGGAAGGTCGGGAAGGATCTCCTGCTTATTGGCGACGGTGATCTCCGCTTTTGCGATCTCCTTGCCGCTGACGGCATCCAGAGCGATCGCCGAAATATCGTACTCGTCGCCACGCAAGCTGATGTCGCCCGTAATGACCACGCCTACGTCCTGGCTCCTTGCGACCAGCAGCGCTGACTGCTCGTCGAGCTTGTCGGTCGGATTCGGGAGTTTCCGGGCCTGCTTGCGCGCATCTCCGCGGCTGTAAGCATTGACGAAGCTGGCGCCTTCAAGGGCGAGACCGAGCATCGGCTCCAGCGTGTCATCGAGTTCCGGGTCGCCGGTATGGTTCTCAAAGTCAGCCACCAACACCGACACCGGGGCGTGCAGCCCTGATTTCGCGGCGAGTTGCCTCTTGATCATGTACCACGAGAACCCCGCCGCGATCGCCACAATCAAAGCGCCCGTGACCGCGAGACGTCGCCATGGAAGTTCCCGAATACGGTTCAAGCGCAGCCGCGTCGAAGAGGCAGAAACTCGCGATTTGCCGCCCCGGCCTTGCCACGCGCGAAGATCCGCATCCAGCTCTTCCGCGCTCTGGTAGCGCTTTGCGGGATCGGTCTCAAGACATTTGCTGACGATGTTGCTCAGCGTGCCCGGGACATTCCTGGCGACATCCGCCAACGGCACGGCGCGTTGTTGCGACCGCATCAGCAAGCTCGCTATCGCGCTCTCCGCATGGAACGGCGTGACCCCGGCCAGCAATTCATACAGGATCAGGCCAAACGTGAAGACATCCGAGCTGGCCTTCACATCCTTGCCCTGCGCCTGTTCTGGAGACATATACTCGATCGTCCCCAGCATGGCGCCGGTGCGCGTCATTCCATCGCCGGAGAACGTCCGGGCCAATCCAAAGTCCATCACCACCACGCGGCCGTTTTTGTCGCGCATGATGTTGCCCGGCTTCAAATCGCGATGGATGATTCCTTCCCGGTGAGCGGCAGCCAGCCCGCTGGCCGCCTGTTCCATAATGCCGATCGCTTCCGCGACTTCCAGCTTGCCCTGTCGCTTCAGAATTTGGTGGAGGTTTTCGCCCTCCAGATACTCCATCGTGATGAACTTTGTCTTTCCTGCTTCTCCGATGTCGAAAATG
>Ga0181520_10006927_pt1 | contig 16990 bp, 15 predicted proteins | sample PEATcosm2014_Bin_29_FD_132451 | JGI IMG/M metagenome (GOLD analysis project Ga0181520, IMG submission 132451) | Peatland microbial communities from MTU Mesocosm Facility, Houghton, MI, USA - PEATcosm2014_Bin02_30_metaG | ecosystem: Environmental > Terrestrial > Soil > Wetlands > Peat | place... | reverse complement strand
TCGAACTCGCCCTCGAAATACGGCGTCGCCAGATCGAAATAGCCGCCCGCCAGCATTACCTTCATCTTCGGATTCATCTTCATCCGGAACGCCAGGTCCGGCATCACGTTGGGCCCGCTCCAGTCCCCGCCAAATCCCCTTCCAAATCCCGGCGCGTTATGGTGCATGTCCCAGTTGAAGTCGCCACCCTGTCGCCCGTTGGCAAAGTACACGCTCTGCATTCCGTACTTCAGATCCTTGCGCAGATAGTCATTGATAGCCGTGAACCAGCCGGAAGTGATCGCGTCGCTCTGCGGATCGTAGTCCGTGCTCTCGCTCATCGGATTCACATCCGGTCCCTGGTACCGCGTGTCCAGCCGCCCGATCGTCGTGCCCTCGGGCAGCTTCAGTTCCTTTGAAAACTCCCCGCCGTTCACGCGCAGGTTCGCCCGCAGCAGATAATCCACCGGCAGCCCGGTATACCCATGCAGTTTCTCCGCCACCGCCTGCCTATCCCCATCCGACAGCTCGCTGCCCTTCAGCAGAGCCGTCATGTAATCGCCCAGCGCGTACTTCTCCACTTCATCCAGAAACGGCCGCAGCGCCGCCGCCTGCGTCGGAAGCTTGTGGAAATACCACGCCGTCGCCGCAAACGTCGGCAGCGCCAGCGCGTACGCCTGATCCACCCCAGGATTCCGGTTCGGCTCATCGATCGAGTTGTCGAAGGCAAGAATCTGCGAAAGCAAAATAATTCCGTTCAGATCCACGCCCTGCAGATCCGCCGCCAGCACCGCCGACCGCGGCGTCCCGTAGCTCTCCCCAAATAAATATTTCGGCGAATTCCAGCGTTCATACTTCGTCAGAAATTTGCGGATGAAATGATTGAACGCCTGCCCATCCGGGTCGATCCCATAAAACGCCTTGCCTCTGTCCTTCCCAAACGTCCGGCTGAATCCCGTACCCGGCGCATCGATAAACACAAGATCGCTCGCATCCAGCAGCGAATATTGATTAGCGACCACCGAATACGGCGCACCCACCTGATGCTCTACATCGGGCAGCACGATCCGCTTCGGTCCAAACGTGCCCATGTGCAGCCACATCGTCGCCGAGCCAGGCCCGCCGTTGTAGATGAACATCACCGGACGGCGCGTCACGTCCGCCGTGTCCTTCTTGAAATACGCGACATAAAAAATGCGCGCGGTCGGCGGCGCTTCCGCCGGATCCGTCGCCGCCTTCACGCCTGCATCCGGCAACAAACTGCCATCGAACGCCAGCGTCGCGTCCTGCTGATCCGTCGCCCCCACCGTGATCGTTCCTGCGACTGCTCTATAGGCGACCGCCACCCCGCCAATCGTCACCGACCCCTCAGTGATCGAGTCCGGCGCTGCGACGGTCGACGCCCCACCCGATGCCCCACGCGTCTCGCCGCCCTTCTCCGCAGGTTTGTCCTGCGCCAACAAAATTGTGCCAGTGGCTGCTACCAATAGCGCGAACATCCCCAGCCTTCTCTGCGAAACGAAAGCCATTCTTCACCTCACTTTTTTGCAGTGAAACCGAGTATAACGTCACCCGATGTGGAGTTCCTGATTCAAGTGCCTGATTCAACAATCGCAACGCCCAGCAGGATGTATGGGAACGCATCCTGCCCGCAATCGCGCATCTAAGCAATCTTTGCATGACGAATTCCCGTTAACCGCCGTCTAACTACCACGAACGTTTCGTTGTCCCCGGATTGCCGTGCCTGGAAGCTCTGCTCTGCCTCATTTGTAATTTTTGCTAAAGAGGTCCCCCATGCGTTTGCCCTCCATCCCCCGGCTGTCAGGCCTGTTTGCCGCTGCGTTCCTCTTCGCGAACCTTGCCTCAGCCCAGCAACCCACCAACCGGATCCTCCAGGAAATCGACGCCCGCTCCGCCACAGCCCTTCCCGGCACGGTCAATCCACGCATTGCCGCCGGCTCCGACATCGGCAGACTCGAGCCCGCCACCCCCATCGAGGGCGTCACCCTCTACTTCCAGCTCTCACCGGAACAGCAGGCTCAACTCGACGCGCTCATCCAGGCCCAACAAACTCCGGGCTCAGCCGAATACCACGCATGGCTCACGCCCGCCGAGTACGCCAGCCGCTTCGGTCTGAGCGACAGCGACCTTGCCACCGTGGAGAACTGGCTGCAATCCCAGGGCTTCAACGTCGAGCGCGTTTCCAACAGCCACACCAGCATCACCTTCTCCGGCACCGTTGCCCAGATCGAAGCCGCGTTCCAAACCGAGATGCACCGCTACCAGATCGGTGCCGAAACCCACTTCGCCAACGCCACCGATCTCGCTATCCCATCGGCTCTGCTCGGCGTGGTGCGCTCCGTCCGCAATCTTGACGACTTCCGCCCGACGCCCCAGTTCCGGCCCTCGCCAGCGAGCTTGCAGCCCGCCTTTACATCGGCCCAGTCCGGCGACCACTTCCTCACACCCGACGATGTCGCCACCATCTACGACATCAACGCTGCTTACAACTCCGGCTACAGCGGCTCCGGCCAATCCATCGCCATCGTCGGTCAGTCGGAAATTGTCGCCGCAGACATTACAGCCTTTCAGTCCGCAGCCGGTCTCACCGTCAAGGCCCCCAACATCACCCTGGTCCCTGGTTCCGGCACCGCCGCCATCTCCACCGGCGATGAAGCCGAGTCGGATCTCGACCTTGAATACTCCAGCGCCATGGCCCCCGGAGCCACCATCGATTTCATCTATGTTGGCAATAACCAGAACTACAGCGCCTTCGACTCACTCCAGTACGCCGTCGACTACAAAGTTGCGCCCATCGTCAGCATGAGCTACGGCCTCTGCGAATCCGGTCTGAGTTCCTCCGACTACTCCACCCTCGAAGGCATCATGGAACAAGGCGCCAGCCAGGGCCAGACCGTCGTCGCAGCCTCCGGCGATTCCGGCTCAACCGCCTGTTACAACCCGACCACAAAAAATCCCGTGACCGCCGCCATGGAAGTACTCGCCGTCAACTACCCTGCCAGCAGCGCTTATGCCGTCGGTGTCGGCGGAACCGAATTCCCCGCCGCCGACGTCGCCGCAGGCAACACCACGTACTGGAAGTCCGCCAGCGGCAGCGACGTCATCGGCTCCGCGCTGTCCTATATCCCCGAACAGGCCTGGAACGATGACAGCGCCGCCATCGGCCAGCAATATGGCGCGCAATACGCGCTCTCCTCCGGTGGCGGCGGCGTCAGCTCCCTCACCTCGCGCCCCAGTTGGCAAACCGGCGTTCCCGGCATTCCCTCTGGCAATTTCCGTCTCGTGCCCGATGTCTCCCTCGCATCCTCCCCCGAGAACGCGCCCTACCTCTACTGCACCAGCGATACCTCGGCGTGGAGCACCGGACAAAAAGCCAGTTGCAACTCCGGCTTCCGTGACTCTTCCACCCAGGACCTCACCGCCGCCGGCGGCACCAGCTTTGCCACACCCATCTTTGCCGGTATGCTGGCGATCATCGCGCAGAAGGAAAACTCCAGCGGCCTCGGCGTAGCCAACAAAAACCTCTACTCCCTCGCCGCCAACGCATCCACCTACGCCTCCGCCTTTCATGACATCACCAGCGGCGGCAACAACTGCACCGCGGGATCGAGCTACTGCGTCTCTCCAGCAACCGCCGACTATCTCGCCGGCACCGGCTATGACGAAGCCACCGGCCTCGGCTCCGTCGACTTCAACAATCTGCTGAACGCGTGGACCAACACCACCACCGGCGGTGGCGGCACCGGCACCGGCAGCGGATCCTTCACCTTGTCCGCCACCAGCGTCACCGTAGCCCAGGGCAGCTCCGCCGCTTCCACCGTCACCGTCCTCTCCCAGAATTCCTACGCCGGAACCGTCGGCTTCAGCGTCACCTCCACCAGCACCTCGCTCAACACCTACGGCTGTTACACCATCAACAACGCCGCTGTCGCCGCCGGTGCATCCACCGTCGCGACACTCACCATTTACACCTCGCAAAGCGCGTGCAGTGGCCTCTCCGGCGCGCATTCCTTCGCTCGTTCCGGCAGTACCACCCGCGCAGCCGCAACCCACGACAATCCGCCGCTGCACAGCACCCTTCCCATCGGCGCCGCCGCGCTCGCCGGAATTCTCTTCCTTGGCTTCCGCAAATCCAGAAAAGCTCTGGCTGCCCTGAGCTGTCTGCTTCTGGTTGCGACGCTCGGCTTCGCCGCCGGTTGCGGCAGCAGCAACGGCACTGCCCCCACCTCCGGCAGCTCAACCATCTCGACCGACGTACCCGCCGGCGCCTACACCCTCACACTCACTGGAACCGACACCACCACGAGCTCCATCACCGCCGGTACCACGTTGACCCTCACGGTCAATTAAGAAGACTCGAATGAAAGAGACGCGTTGTTTGAAGAAACCCTGATTCGGCCATCGCCTTGAAGGAAACTCCGGCAGTCGGTCCTGAAGGAAACTCCGGCGGTTTCTTGAAGGAAACTCCGGCAGTTGTCTTGAAGGAAACTCCGGCAGTTGTCTTGAAGGAAACTCCGGGGGTCGTTCTTGAAGGAAACTCCGGCGGTCGTTCTTGAAGGAAACTCAGGCATGCCGAAAGTACTCCTGGTTCCATTTCGGGCACATGCCGCAAAAACGCCCCCCAACCCGAAAACCGGGCGAACGCCAGGTTCACCCCATAGCAAGAAGCGTGATCCCCCGTCGCCCCAAAGTCCATAGGATTCGACTCTCAGTTCATTCCGAAAGTACTCCCCTGCTTCCATTTCGGGCCGAGCCCGCCGAACCCCCCAACCCCAAAACCGGGCGAACGCCAGGTTCACCCCATAGCAAGAAGCGTGATCCCTCGCCGCCCAAAAGTCCATAGGATTCGACTCTCAGTCCATTCCGAAAGTACTCCCCCGGTTCCATTTCGGGCACATTGCCGCAGAAACTCCCCCCCAACCCGAAAACGGACGAACGCCAGGTTCACCCCATAGCAAGAAGCGTGATCCCCCGCCGCCCCAAAGTCGATAGGATTCGACCCTCAGTTCATTCCGAAAGTACTCCCCCGGTTCCGTTTCGGGCACATTGCCGCCGAACCCCCCCAACCCCAAAACCGGGCGAACGCCAGGTTCACCCCATAGCAAGAAGCGTGATCCCTCGCCGGCCCAAAAGTCCATAGGATTCGACTCTCAGTTCATTCCGAAAGTACCACGCTGGTTCCATTGCGGGCACGTCTTTCACGGGCGTGCGGGCAAAGCCCAGCCGTGCCGCTAAAGATTGCCCGGACGGACCTGGCCGCTCAGGAACGGCTCTCGAAGGCATAGGCAGATCCTCGTTAAATTGAACTCGAGCGCTCAGCGGCTGACAGGATCCGAAGCACCGCAGTTTTCATCATTTTCTCCAGCGCCCCCAAAAAAGAATTGCCCCCCACCAAAAAAAACCTGTTAACCAAATCCCCGTATCTCCGTATTACTCGGTGCAAACAGAAACTCATCCCACCGAGGTAAGACCATGCAAACCGACGTAGTCGCCCTCATCGCCGTCTTCGGCACCATCTGCTTCATCACCTGGACCATCTTCTCCTCCGTGCGGAAGCTGCGCATGGCGCGCACCCAGGCCGATGTCCAGACCATCCTCCTCTCCCGCTTCGATTCCGCGCAGAACATGACCGCCTACGTCCAGTCCGACGCAGGCAAGCAGTTCCTCAGCGGCCTCCGCTTCGAGCATGAGTCGCCGTTCGCTCCCATGCTCGCCTGCGTACGCTGGGGCATTGTCATCATCTTTCTCGGTGCAGCATTGTGCATCCTCCGCGCCATGGGTGCGGTCGATTCCGACGCCATCGTCCCTGGCGTGCTGGCTCTCGCGCTCGGCATCGCCTTTGAGGTCGCGGCTTTCGTCTCCTGGTATCTCTATCGCTCCCTCGGACTCACCCAGCCCGATAACCACGCCTGATTCTTCAACCCGGAGTGGAACCGGACGCGATGCGGCGGCGTAGAACAGTGCATGGAACGAACTCCTGGGATCGTCAGCTTCGTCTTCGGGCATGCGCAAACTGGCGCCCTCGACGAGTCGTCCTTCCGCATCCTCTACGACGCCACATCGCGGCCGCTCCGGGCTTACCTGCTCCACGTTTGCCGCCGGCCTGACGTCGCTGACGATCTCCTCCAGGAAACGTACTGCCGCTACCTCATGCACGGACCGAACGATATGGACGAATCGCAAACACGCTCCTGGCTCTTCCGCGTCGCGACCAACCTGATCCACGATCGCGCCCGCAGCCGAGTGGATTCCTTCGTCCCCGAGATTCCGGAGCGCGGCCAGACCCCCGGCATGGAAACGCGCCTCGATGTTCGCTCCACCCTGCGCCAGCTCAAACCTCGCGAGCGCGAATTGCTGTGGCTCGCCTACGTCGAAGGCATGAACCACCAGGAGATCGCAGCCGCCACTGGCCTGCGCGCCCTCAGCATCAAAATTCTCCTCTTCCGCGCGCGCCGCAAAGCTGCCGGCCTGCTGGCCCCGCAAAATGCGCGGCAGAATGCGCGGCAGAAACCGCAAAAGGGGTTCGCATGAAATTCGCCCGCTGTGAGCATGAAGCCGATACCTCGCGCGCCGCGCGCACTGGCTTTTGGTCGGACGCCCTCCGCCAGCACGCCAAATCCTGCAACGCCTGCTCGGAAGCCGCCGCCGTCACCCAGGCCCTTCTCGAAGAATCTACGCGCATCCGCACAGAAAACCGCCCTCCCGCCGCCGCCCACACCTGGCTCGAAGCCCGCCGCCGCACCCGCCTCCATCTGCGTCACCGCGCTCTCTTCTGGTTCCGTGCCTTGCGCACCCTCACCCTCATCTACGTGCCCGCACTCCTCATCTGGGCGCTCTCGCATCATTCTGCGCCCGTCCACGAACCCTGGAAGCCCTCCTTCCGCTCCGACTTCGCCTCCATCCTCACCGGTCCGGCCGTGCCCTTCGCCCTCACCGGCGCTCTGCTCGCGGCCCTCTGCATCACCATGGGATCCTGGTATCTCCTGCGCGAAGCGCGCACTCCCCTGCAGCACGGCGCTACTCGATAGGCTCATCAAGCACAACAATTTCCTCAGATTCGCGTCCAATTCGACAAGCAGAACTCCGCCCGCCTCTTCCGTCTTCAGTCCTGCATTTCACCCGTGGGAGTTTCCATGCCAACAAAACGAATTTTCTCAGTCTCCTTTCTCTTCGCCATAGCGATCGCCCTCGTCCCCGGCCACACCTCCGCCCAAACCTCCATCGCCCTCAGCGGCTACGGCGCCTTCAACGGTGCAACCACGGCTAACGGAACGAAACAGAGCCCCGCCAATCAGGCCGGCGGCCTCTTCGAGCTCCGCCACACCTCCAACCCCATCCTCGGCTTCGAAGCTACCTACTCCTTCAACCGCGCCAACCAGACGTACACCAGTCAGCCTGGCGCTTGCCCCGCATTCGGCTGCTCCTCCTCGACGGAATCCGTCAGCGCCAACGCCCACGAAATCACCGCCGACTGGGTCCCCTCGGTCCACATCGCCAATGTCCGGCCCTTCGGCGTCCTCGGTGTCGGCCTTCTCCTCGACGTCCCCAGCAACAGCCAGGCCACGGTCACCACCACAACTCCTTGCGAGCCCTGTGCTACACCCGGAGTCACCACCACCACCACCACATCCACATCCCCCACCAGCACCTCCACCAAACCCGTCTACGTCTACGGAGCCGGCCTCGACTGGGGTCTCCTTCCCCACATCGGCCTCCGCCTCCAGTACCGCGGCAACCTGTACTCCGCACCCAATGTGACGAAGCTCTTCTCCTCCACGGACGTCTTTACCCACACCGCCGAGCCGGTGATCGGCATCTACTTCCGCCTTTGAGCCTCATCTACCGCCAAACCGAGGATTGGCGGCCTTCTTCCACCTTTGATTTACAACCCGATGACTGTCGTTTCGCCACCCCTGTACCCCCAGTGACTCCGCACGGTACGCTTTTTAACTCTTTTGTTCCAACCCCTTGCCAGACATCCTTTTTCCCTTCCCTTTGACTCACAAATCCGCATACTGGAGTTACGACGGGCCAACCCCAGTCCCCGAGGTAGCGGATGAAAGTCTTTGCCACAGTTCTCTCGTTTGCCCTTGCACCGAGCATCGCCCTGGCGCAGCAGCCGCAGCATCCCATTTGTCAGCCGCCACCGCCTCGCACCACCGCCCCCCTCCAGAACTCCGCCTTCACCACCGTCCGCGCCGACCTGCTCTCCGGCAACCGTCAGCAGGCGCTTACCGAAGCCGAGGCCATCCTCGAAGCCCACCCCGGCAACGCCGAGGCCAGCTTCATGATCGGCACCCTGCTCCTCGACTACGGCAAGCCCCAGGAGGCCCTCGTCTGCTTCCGCAACTCCCAGGCCGCCTGGCCAGGCAGCACCGACGTCCACGCCGCCCTCCTCGAGGCCTACGCCGAAACCGGCGACCGCAAAAACCGCGACATCGAGCGCGCCATCCTCCACGGATACCACGCCGACGGCCATCACCCCACCGCCGCCAGAACAACCGGTATCGTTATCGAACGATTCCATGCCGGCGAAAAGACCATCGAAGCCACCGAATACTTCGAACCTCAGGGCCCTGACCACGTCTGGTACCGCTTTACCGAACTCGACGACAAAGGCGTCGTCCTCGGCTCCTACGCCTTCGCGGCCGACGATGCGGATCAGCTCGCGTATCGTCAAGAGCATCCCGACGTCGTCGGCTCAACTCTGCACCGCTATGCGCTCGAAAGCTTCTTCGCCGGCGCCTCGTCCACCATCGGCGCCATCGACGGCGCGCCCACCTACGACGACTTCCGCACCCGCATCGTCAGCGTCCTCCAGGCCGAGAACTCCACCGCCAGCGTCTCCGCACCACACTAATCCGCCTGACTTCTGTGCTCTGCGCCCGGTGCCCGTTGCCCTGTGAACTGTACCCTGCACCCTCCACCCTGTACCCTGTACTGATGGACGCCAGCGAAGCCCACGAACTTCAGGAGCAGCACGAACAAGCAGCCGGCGAGCCCACCCTCCGGCCGGTCGGCTTCACCATCAGCGTGCTCGCCGTATTCGTCGCCATCGTCACCGTGATGGGTCATCGCACCCACACCCAGGCCGTCCTCTACCAGAACAAGGCCACCGACGACTGGAATCTCTACCAGGCCCACAAAATCCGCCAGTACGACACTCAGCTCATCACCGACCTGCTCGCCACTCTTCCCATCCGCGACCAGGCCGCCGCCGATAAGATCACCGACGGTTACAAAACCCACCTGCAGAAATGGAACCAGGACCTGGCCGAATCCGAGAAGACCGCGCGCGAGGACGAGGAAGAAGTCCACAAAGCCGAACACCGTGCCGATCGCTTCGACCTCGGCGAAGCTCTCCTCGAAATCGGCCTCGTCGTCTGTTCCGTCACCCTGCTCACGCGCCAGCGCAGCTATTGGTACCTCGGCATCGCCTTCGGACTTGCCGGCGTCATCGCCGCCCTCCTCGGCTTCCTCCATTTCGGTTGACGCCGAGAGAACTCCGTCCCTGCACACGATGTCATTGCGACCTGGACCTGCTGGCTCGCCACCATTGAAGCCCAGGATCTCGCCCAACTCCCGGACAAAAAAAGAAAAAATCTGTTCGCCCGCCCGCCGCCCGCATCCTCTCAACTCTCAACAAAAAAGAAAACTCCGTCATCCTGAGCGAAGCTTCCGAAGACGTTGCGCCGCTTTTGGCGCAACAATCAATCCAGACGCGAGTCGAAGGACCTGCTTCTCGCAGGAACCACCACCAATCTCAACAAAAAAGAAAACTCCGTCATCCTGAGCGAAGCCGCCGAATATGTTGCGCCCGCATTTGGGCGCAACAATCAATCCAGACGCGAGTCGAAGGACCTGCTTCTCGCAGGAACCACCACCAATCTCAACAAAAAAGAAAAATCTGTCATCCTGAGCGAAGCTTCCGAAGACGTTGCGCCGCTTTTGGCGCAACAATCAATCCAGACGCGAGTCGAAGGACCTGCTTCTCGCGGGAACCACCACCAATCTCAAAAAACAGAAAACTCTGTCATCCTGAGCGAAGCTTCCGAAGACGTTGCGCCGCTTTTGGCGCAACAATCAATCCAGACGCGAGTCGAAGGACCTGCTGGTTGCCTCTCCCAGCTCCCAGCTCCCTGTACCCTGCACCCTGTACCCTGTACCCTGTACTAGAAATGCCCACCCGCGAAGACCCAGAGCGCCTCGTCAACGCAGCCCGCGCCGCCGAGGAAGACTCCTTCGAACTCAAGCTCCGCCCCCGCCGCCTCCAGGAATTCATCGGCCAGACCAAAGCCAAAGAGCAACTCGCCATCGCTCTTGAAGCTGCCAAATCCCGCGGCGAAGCCCTCGACCACGTCCTCCTCTTCGGCCCCCCAGGCCTCGGCAAAACCACCCTCGCCACCATCATCGCCAACGAACTCGACGTCCCCTTCCAGCAAACCTCCGGCCCCGCCCTCCAGATCCAGGGCGACCTCACCGCCATTCTCACCAACCTCCGCGACCGCCAGGTTCTCTTCCTCGACGAGATCCACCGTGTCCAGCCCGTGCTCGAAGAAAAGCTCTACACCGCGCTGGAGGACTACAAGCTCGACATCATCATCGGCCAGGGCCCCGCCGCCCGCACCCACGTCATGGAGATCAAGCCCTTCACGTTTGTGGCCGCGACAACGCGGCCCGGACTTCTCTCGTCGCCGCTGCGCTCCAGATTCGGCATCCTGCTCCGCCTCGAGTTCTATACCGACGACGACCTCCGCTTCATCGTCTCCCGCTCCGCCGAAGTGATGAGCATAGAAATCGATCAGGACGGAGCGGCCGAGATCGCCATGCGCAGCCGAGGAACGCCCCGCATCGCCAACAGGCTACTAAGAAGAGTCCGCGACTTTGCGCAAGTAAGAGCTCAGGGCCGCATCGACCGCCAAACCGCCTGCGACGCACTAAAGATGTTAGAAGTAGATGCCCACGGCTTCGACGAGTTAGACCGCCGACTCATGCTCACCATCATCGAGAAGTACGACGGGGGCCCAGTAGGCTTAGGAACTTTAGCCGCCACACTAGCCGAAGAAGAAGACGCCCTGGAAGAAGTCTACGAACCCTTCCTAATCCAAATAGGTTTCCTGGACCGAACCCCAAGAGGCCGAGTAGCCACAAGACTAGCCTACGAACACTTCGGCCTGCCCCAACCCCGCAAACAACCCGGCCTGTTTTAGATCGGCGATACACCGATGGCCGCCCCTCGCCGGCACCCCCTCCACTCTCAACAAAACAGAAAACTCTGTCATCCTGAGCGAAGCATCCGAATATCAGCGCGCCGCTTTTGGCGCGCTGAATCAAATCCAGAAGCGAGTCGAAGGACCTGCATTTCTCCGCTGGAACCAGCGGGAAATTGACATAACCACTGTTAGTTGAGAGCCTGCTCGCCACCCCTCCACCCTCAACAAAACAGAAAACTCTGTCATCCTGAGCGAAGCCTCCGAATACCAGCGCGCCGCTTTTGGCGCGCTGAATCAAATCCGGACGCGAGTCGAAGGACCTGCATTTCTCCGCTGGAACCAGCGGAAAATTGACATAACCACTGTTAGTTGAAAGCCTGCTCGCCACCCCTCCACTCTCAACAAAACAGAAAACTCTGTCATCCTGAGCGAAGCCTCCGAATACCAGCGCGCCGCTTTTTGGCGCGCTGAATCAATTCAGAAGCGAGTCGAAGGACCTGCGGTTGGCCCTGGTACTCATCTCAGCCCAGCACGCGGGTTCTGTTCAGCTCGCATCACCTCAACTCTTAACAAAACAGAAAACTGCGTCATCCTGAGCGAAGCCTCCGAATACCAGCGCGCCGCTTTTGGCGCGCTGAATCAAATCCAGAAGCGAGTCGAAGGACCTGCATTTCGTCCTCTGGATCGCTGCCAACCAGGAGCATTACCACCGTCATTTGAAAACCCACGCAAACCATCTACGCTCGAAACCATGCAAGAACGCTGGTTCTACGCCTACATCGTCGCCAGCCGCACCTGCGTCCTCTACATCGGCGTCACCAGTAACCTTGAGAACCGGGTATCCCAGCACAAAATCAAATTTTTCGAAGGATTCACCGCCGACTACAACTGCTGCCGCCTCGTCTACTACGAGCGCTACGCCTCACCCACAAGCGCCATCGCTCGAGAAAAGCAGCTCAAAGGCTGGACCCGCGCCAAAAAACTCGCCCTGATCCGGAAAATGAACCCCACCTGGATCGACCTCAGCGAAGAATGGGGCAACCCCTGCAACCAATCGCTCCCCCGGCACCGCAAAAAATGCAGGTCCATTCGACTCGCACCTGAATTGATTCAGCGCGCCAAAAACGGCGCGCTGGTAATCGGATGCTTCGCTCAGGATGACACAGTGTTCGCTTTTGTTGAGATAAGGGAGATAGTGATGCGAAGGCGCTCCGCGCCGAAGCTCACCTTCACGCCACCCGGACCTTCTTCTTTGGCCGTCCCCCGAGCCGACCATTCTTCTTCGCCGCCGACCGCTTCGCCACACTCCTCGACCGCCCGCCCGTAGCCCCCATCCGGGAAGCCATCCACTTCCGCGACCCCAGAAACCCCTCGAGCAGCGCCGGCAGATACAAATCCGCATCCAGTTTCGGAAAGTGAATCCCAAACCCCGACGGAGAAATCTCGATCTTGTCCAGCTCCGCCGGACTCGCCTTCTCCAAACCCTCCGCAGCCTGCGGCCGAAACATCACATCGATTCCCGAACTCAGCGCAATCACTACCCGCCCCAGCCGCCGGTCATACCGCGCATTCACCGCCCGAGGCAGCGACGCCTGCATCTCCCGCCCTCGTTCATTGGCCCGCTCAAAATCAGCCAGTTCCATGAATCCCCCTCCACGCCTCGCACAGCGATGCAACATGGTCGCCCAGCACTGCCGCTATCCTGGTTAACTCGCGCAACGCAAGTCCATAATTCTCCCGCAACATCACCGGACCCGCCGGACAGTTCAGTCGCTTCACGAGCGAGTCTGGTTGTATCTCCGGGCAACTGCATCCCCCATCGTCGCCGCCGGCATCATCTCCAAACCCCGCACTTCCGCACCCCGTTGCTTTCCCGCCGTTGCAGACGCAGCACCAGGCAGCAGGCGATTCACCAGGCTCATCGCCAACCCCACCACCTCAGGCGCCAAACTTCCCAGCCGCGCCGCCACCATCGCCTGCGGTGTAATCGCAATCTCGGTTCGACCCGCCACAACCGCCCGCACAATCCGTCGCGCCGCCGCTGCCCCGCTCGTCGAAATCCCCGGCAAGTTCGCCGCCAGACTGAACCACCGGTACTCCCGCGCCGCATCGCCCGCAAACTGCGCGCTCAGGTGCGATCCCGTCCTCATCAGCCCAGGACACACCGTCAGCACATGCACGCCCTTCGCCCGCAACTCCGCGTGCAGCCCTTCCGAAAACCCCACCGCCGCAAACTTGCTCGCCGTGTACGGCAGCATGTGCGGCACCGCCACCTTGCCGCCCACCGACGCGATGTTCACAATCGTCCCGCTCCTCCGCCGCAGCATCTCCGGCAGCGCCGCCAGCGCGCAGTGCACGACCGAGAAGAAGTTCGACTCCATCACCTCATGAAAATCCTCGACCCGCTGATTCTCCACCGGCCCCACCGTGATCACGCCGGCGTTGTTCACCAGCACATCGATCCGCCCAAAGTGCTCCGTCGCGCGCTCCACCATCTTCCGCGCCTCGTCGGCCTGCCGCAGGTCCGCCGGAATTGTCAGCACCTGTTCCGTGCTCTCGACGGCCCCGTGCTCCACCAGCGATTGCCGAGCCCGCTCCAGCTCCCACGGATCGCGCGCCGTCAGCACCAGCTTCGCTCCCAGCCGCCCAAACTCCTCCGCCAGCGCCAACCCGAGCCCGCGCGACCCGCCCGTGATCAGCACCACCTTCCCGCCGAGTCGCCGCGCCTTCCTTCGCCTCACGCTGCCGTAGATCGCCGCCGCCGCTGTTCCCGCGCAAAGCAAGCCGGCGCCCGCTGTAGCCGCGCCGGCCATCAACATCGTCTTCCTGAGATTCATTCGCTTCTCCGTGATGGACACTCCAGTATGAGGCCCGGACCCCACCGGAGGTTTCCCTCAGCGGATGCAGCCCGCTATTTGCGCGTCAGATCCAGTTCCAGCGGCGTCCCCTGCGACCACGTCCCGGCCAGGCTCTTACCATCGCCGCTGAGCGCGCCCGTATAGAAGCCATGCACCGCCGGCACCTCCAGCGTCACCTTGCGTGCGTCCACCTTCACGTTCGCGCACGGAATCCCCATCGCGTTCTGATCCAGCGAATCCAGCGTGCCCGCGATCGTTCCATCCGGCATAGCATGGAAATGAAACGCCAGATGCAGCGTCGCCCCGCCCGCGCTCAGCGCTCCGGTCCAGTCTCCATCGATCGGCGACGGTTTCACCTTCGCCATCTCCGCCGCCAGGCGCGCATCCTCCTCCGCCGCTTCCGCCGCGGTCTTCGTCAGCTTCCATTCGAGCGGCATCGATTGCCCCTGCGTCCACGTTCCCGCCATCGACTTGCCGTCCGCGCCCACCGTCCCCGTGTACGACCCCTTCACCATCGGCACTTCGAAACTGAACGTCGTCCCGCTCAGCTTCACATTCACCACCGCCATCCCGTTCGCGCCCTGCGTCGGACTGTCCATCTTCGCCGTCAGCGCCCCGCTCGCATCCCCGCGCACATGCAGAACCAGCGGCAGCGTACCCGCGAGCGATCCCGACCAGTCTCCCGCCATCGCAGGCGCCGCCGAACCGCTCTGCCCGTACGCCGCCATCAGCGCTGTTCCCATCACTACCGCAACCCAATACTTCGCGATTTTCATGGCATTCCCTTGCCTCTCCTCACTGCGATCTAACGCTACCACGCAGATCGGAAAGAGGACATAAACAGGCCCTCCCGTCGAGGCTCGCAATCGCCCGCAACCCCTCGCCCGCAGGCTTGACGAGCCGGAAGATGCGTCAGCCAATTTGAGCAAGCAGTTCCTGAGGAGATACAGCCGTCACGCGCGCGTATCGACGGAAGTCGCCGACGTTCAGTGTTAGTAAATGCTCGATTTGATGAACATGCATCGCCGCAACCAATCGCGCGTCGTGCACCTGAATCCCGGAGACTCCCTGAGCGACAACAATTTCCCGCCATTCCCGGTACGTCGCTTCGCCGTCAGGAGCCAGTGTGAATTTGGATTCGATCAGGTCCGCCCGTTGATCGGTCTCCGCAACGGAGAAACCGAAGCCATTGCGCTCGGCGGGGCGCGTACAGACATTCCAGAATTCCGCCAGATTTTGGAACGTGTAGAAGAGATCTGCGCCCCGGTCCCATAACACGTCGGTGCACTGCCGAATCGCTGCATACTCAGGGCTGTCCGGCTGCACCAGACGCAACAGAACATTGGTGTCAACCAGCCAACTGGGACCCGCCATCAGTCGTGCTCGCGGTAAATCGTCTCGCGAGAGAATTTCTCAGAGCGCAGGTGCGGAACATCAGGCGCCTTGCTGGCCAGGGCGTCCAGAAATGCGCGAAACTCTGCCTGACTCGCGCGCGACCGCCCTCCAGCCTTCGACGACATCGCCTCCTGCAGCAACCGTTGTGCGTACTGCTCCAGTGCCATGCCGCGTGCCTTGGCTTCCGCAATCAACTGGCTTTCCATTTCCTGATTGAGTTCGACCTGAATCGTCATAGAACCTGCTCCGTAGATAGGTTAACCGGTCCCGTGACACATAACATCGAAAATACGGCATTCAGCTAACCGCTCATGCGATACCACTTCGTTGCCATTACCTCGGTGCGCCACTCCTGCCGACCACCCCTTCCCATCACCGAGAATCCCTCCCCGCCGCTGCTACACTCCCCGCAGAATCCCCCATGTTCACCGCACGCAGCGCCGCCGTCTACGGCATCGACGCCAACATCATCGACGTCGAAGTCGATTTCTCCGCGATCAAAACCCAGGAAGACCACTTCAACACCGTCGGCCTTCCCGATGCCGCCGTGCGCGAATCCCGCGATCGGGTCCGCGCCGCCATCCGCAACTCCGGCTTCGATCTCCCCCACACCCACATCACCATCAACCTCGCCCCCGCCGACATCAAAAAAGAAGGCTCCGGCTTCGACCTCCCCATGGCCGTCGGCATCCTCGGCAATTACGGCGCGCTCCTCCAAACCAGCGCCCTTCCCGACTTCCTCCTCATCGGCGAGCTCGGCCTCGACGGCGCCCTCCGCCCTGTCTCCGGCATGTTGCCCGTTGCTGTCGCCGCGCGCGAGCAGGGCATCAAAAACCTCGTCATCCCCAAAGCCAACGCCCGCGAAGCCGCCGTCGTCGAAGGCGTCAACGTCTATCCCGTCGACTCGCTCCTCCAGGTCCGCGACCTCCTCAACCAGGCCAGCAACGGCGGCATTCAAACTCCCGCGTTCAAAGTCGAAGCCACCCAGGTCCTCAGCGAGCTCCAGCACTTCGCCCTCGACTTCGCCGATGTCCGCGGCCAGCAAACCGCCAAGCGCGCTCTCGAAATCGCCGCCGCCGGTGGCCACAACATATTAATGATCGGCCCTCCCGGCTCCGGCAAAACCATGCTCGCCCGCCGCTTTCCCTCCATCCTCCCGCCCCTCACCTTCGAAGAAGCGCTGGAGACCACCAAAATCCACTCCGTCGCCGGCATCCTCGACGCTGAAGCCGGACTCGTCGCCCAGCGCCCCTTCCGCGCCCCCCACCACACCATCTCCGACGCGGGCCTCATCGGCGGAGGCGTCATCCCCCGCCCCGGCGAAGTCTCCCTCGCCCACAACGGCGTCCTCTTTCTCGATGAGCTGCCCGAGTTCCCCCGCAACGTCCTCGAAGTCATGCGCCAGCCCCTCGAAGACCGCCACGTCACCATCGCACGCGCGTCGATGTCCCTCACCTTCCCCGCCGCCTTCATGCTTGCCGCCGCCATGAACCCCTGCCCCTGCGGCTATTTCAACGACAAGTC
>Ga0181520_10006926_pt1 | contig 16993 bp, 18 predicted proteins | sample PEATcosm2014_Bin_29_FD_132451 | JGI IMG/M metagenome (GOLD analysis project Ga0181520, IMG submission 132451) | Peatland microbial communities from MTU Mesocosm Facility, Houghton, MI, USA - PEATcosm2014_Bin02_30_metaG | ecosystem: Environmental > Terrestrial > Soil > Wetlands > Peat | place... | reverse complement strand
TGCTGGCCGAGGCTATCAGTGGAGATCCGGCAACGCCGTTGATCTCTCTCCGCCAGATTCATTCGAATCTTGTAATTCGAGCCGGTTTTCAAGACGCCGTCCGCCTACAACCATTAAAGGGCGATGGACTGATGACCGATGAGCCTGGCCTCCTGTTGGCGATTCAAACCGCCGATTGCATCCCGGTGCTGGTTGCCGACCGCAAGCGGCGCGCCGTAGCCGCCTTCCACGCCGGCTGGAGGGGCACGGTGAAGCGCATCGTCGAGAGTGGAATAGGACGCATGAGGCTTGCCTTCGGGTCACAACCCGAAGACCTGATTGCCGCCATCGGCCCAGGCATCGGACCTTGCTGCTACGCTGTCGGCGATGAGGTGCTCTCGGAGTTCGAGTCGCAATTCACTTATGCGCGAGAGCTGTTTTGCGAGGTCTCCGACTCCGACCCCATACGAATGCGCTATCCGATGCTCTTCCTCACGCAGCGCGCGCCGGGACATTCGGAGATCGGCCCCAGCCTGCATGTAAATCTGGTCGAGGCAAGCCGGCGCCAGTTGCTTGCTGCGGGCCTCAAGCCTAGGGCGATCAAGACTGTTGGCGGCTGCACAAGCTGCCAGCAAGAGCTCTTCTTCTCCCATCGCGCCTCAAAAGGTCATGCCGGACGCATGATGAGCGTGATCGGGATTCGTCCGCGCTAGACCGTTACTCTGCCAATCTTTAGCCGGGGCGAGAGCCGCTCCAGCCGCAACAATCAATATGGGAAAGCACTCCAACGTGTAGCGCGGTTCGGAGTTCTCTATGGTGGCCAGCAGCAGGCAGCGCATCACCAGGTAGCCGCCCAGCATCCAGGGCCAGGGAACGCGCCGGCGCAGAAAGCCCCAAACCGCCAAACCAACATAACCAAGATTGATCAGTCCAAGCAGCACAGCCGCCATTGTCTGGCCGGGATGCTCGCTCCAACGCCACCAGAAGATATCGAGATCGAAGGACCAGGTTCTCGGGCGGAGAGCCATATCCGCGACGCGCATTAGAGGAACCACGAGGTAGTAGCGCAAAGGATGAGAGCGGATGCGCTCGGCCGCCAGCGCGGCAAAGCGGTCGTCGAGCTCCGCCGAGATGCTATGCGTCCGGTTGTACTCATCCAGCATTAGGCTGGTCTGCTCGCGCTGCTGGGGCGAGTCGAAGGCGCGCGCGGGCAGGTCGTCCAGATCGATCTCCTCCTCGCCTACGTTCCAGAAGACGTTGCCGGTGGAAACGTACTCCACCGACCAGGTGCGCATCCAGCGGTAGAAGCCGAGATTGTTTCGTTTTCCTGGGTCGTTGACGTAACGGGGAGCCAAAGGCTCAAAGACATGGAACCGGGTCCAGTTGCGCCAGGCCCACGGAGCAAGAGGCGCGAGTGCCACAATGCTGAAGAGCGCGACGCAGGCTGCTCCAGCCCTGAGTCCACGCCCGATCCCTTGCCTGGCCGCGAAGTTGCGCGTCGTAGTCCAAAGCAGCCCCGCGGCAAGCGCCGCAAACAGCAGGACCCCATCAGGCCTCAATAGCATCGACAGCGCCGCGGCCGTACCGGCCAGCGCCACGGCCCAAAGGTCGAGCCAGCCTGTCTGCGCCGCGCTCAAAGCCTGGCCGGCCGCGTAGACTCCCAATGAGACCGCGAAGACTGACAAGCACTCGGTCATGGCAATGCCTGTGAAGGCCGCGGTGAAGGGGCAAAGCATGGCCAGCGCCAACACCACCTCAGCCGTGCGATCTGAAAGGTGACGGCGCGCGAAGGCTGCCAGCAGCAAACCCGCAGCCAGGTCGGCGACAGCCTGGACCGCAAAAACTAAATTCAGCCAGGTCTTCGGCAGGAATCCCGCAAAGAGCTGCTCGAAGACGGCCAGAATCAGCGGATACCCAGGCAAGCGAATGAGACTCGGAACCAGGTTGTTTCCTTCGGCAAGACCGTAGATGCCGCGATGCAGCAGGTAACGACCCAGCTCGAGGTAAACCCCGGTATCGTCGTCACCGGGGCGAGGAAAGACAATCAGGATCATCCGCAGCAGTATGCCTACGGCGATCCACAACATCCAGCGCCTCCGCGACGAGAACAGATTCATACACGGACACTAACAGATGCATGTGGGCCGGCGGCCACATCTCGGTGGACCGCTAAGATTGGGTGGCCCAGACCTCGATTTGAGAATCCGGGCCATCGAACCTGCGGGTGAATCGATCTCGTGACGAGCGATGCCACCCGCTACTGCAGATCAACGAAAGGCGTAGGAGATACCGAAGGACATGATCGGGTAAACCTGCAGCGGGTTAAGGTCCTTCCTCCATTTGGAGACCTGCGCGCTGAGGTTGGACTGCACAGCCTGGCCAATCGGGTTGGAAGTGCTGGTGACATCGGAGCATTCTGTTTGGGCTTGGTCGAGACAGGCCCAGCCGGTCAGATTCACATTCAAAGAGGGCACGCCGGTGAAGGCCGCGCCGATCTCAAAGGGAAAGGACCAATGACCGCCCGTACGGGAGATCATATTTCCCCAGCCCGTGGTGAGGGTGGCGGTCTGTTTGTGAGTGTTTAAGCCCAGGCTCGCGGCGACGTCGAGCGGAGTGGCGCCGGTGAGTGTGTTTGCCGTAGCTGAATAGTATTGCGACCCGTTGAGAGTAAAGCTGGTGCCGCCAGCCGAGACAGCGTTTGCCGTGATCCCATTCTGGTTGTAGAGCAAGGCTCCGGGGCTCAGGCGAAAGCCGTGTCTTGGGAACGGATAATAGTCCAGCGAAACGCCCGCAGTCGCCATGTTGACCTGGCCGTTGAGGTCAAGGCCATTCGTGGACAGGCTGCCGCCGTTGGTGCTTCCGTTGATCGTGATCCCACTCACCGAATACTGGAAGACGTTGCCGACGCCGCGCAGGTTCAAATAGCGGTTCAGATTGGTAGCCGCTTCCACATTGACTCCCATGAGCGACACGCCGCCGCCGAAGGCGACTCTGGAGAACGGCTTCATTGGCACTTCGTCCTTCATTCGAGAGCGGCCGTCTTTGGCGGATTGCGTCGCATTGTCTTGCATCCCATTTGCGGCAGAGTTCTGGGTTGCCTGGCTGCTGGAAGTGCCGGCGGATTGGCCATAGAGGGGCAAGGTCGCGGCGAGAAGTGCGAGAGATAAGAACTGGAATGATCTTTTCACGGAGGAGTACTCCCTTTTCGATTGAAGGTCCCGGCAAGCGGGTTCACCCCGCACTGAGTTGCGGGGGTCGATAGTCCCCATCGAACAGCAGCATCAGCCAAGGTGGTTTAGCCTTGAGCCGGGGACAAAGGCAGCATACCTCTTATCGACACTCGAAGGTGCAAACTTTAGTTCTCCGTTTCGGACGGGGAGGAGAGCCGGCAGTAGTTATTTCGGGCAAGAACCGATCGAGAACTGCGTTGGTTCCCGCAGTTTGCAACTGCAAACCCTAGGCAGGCCCGAGAGCAGGCTCTCGGGCACCTGATATTTGTTGGAAAGTTTTGGAAGACTGCGGCGAGAATAGTCGGCGCGCGCCCTGTCAGGGGAGGGACGAGCGCTGACGGGGCTAAGCGCCAACGGCCTCTTTGGGATTGACCAGGTCGCGCAGTTCCTTGGACGGTTTGAAGTAGGGGACCTTCTTGGCCGGAACCTCAACGCGCTCGCCGGTCTTGGGGTTGCGTCCTATGCGCGGGTTGCGCTGTCGGATGCGAAAGGATCCGAAGCCGCGAATCTCAATCTTGTCTCCTCCCTTGAGGGCTCCGATCACCGAATCGAAGATTGTCTCGACGATGACCTCGCCGTCGCGGCGAGTCAGGTCACCAACTCCAGTCACCTTTTCCACCAGATCCGCTTTTGTCATAGGGTCCATGCCTCCGCATTCAGCATAACCGGATTCGGCCCATTCGTGCACGCAAAAGGGGAGCTTGACCGTGGATTTGGACCCATTCCCTTCAATAGCTTGACGGAAGGGCTCAGGCTCGGCAGATTGTCCCGGCCAACTTCGCCCTCGTCGCGTTATGATGGCCTGAACCGTTCCCTGAGGGATTCGACACCGGTAGGGAGAGAGATTTGCCGCAAAAGGACGGGCACGTGACGGACGAAGGCAAGACCAACACCGGGCCAGAAAGCAGCGCCTCGCCAAAGTACAGCATCGTGATTCCCGCCTACAACGAGAGCGCCCGTATTCCCGCAACGCTCAAGTCGGTGGTGGAGTGTGTCCGCGCTCGCGGCTGGGATGCCGAAGTGCTGGTGGTCAACGACGGCTCTACGGATGGGACAGCCGAGGTGGTGCGGGCTTTTGCCCAAAATGCGCCCGAGGTGAGAATGCTCCAAAACCCCAGCAATCGCGGCAAGGGCTACAGCGTGCGCTCGGGAATGCTCCAGGCGCAGGGCCAGGTCGTGATCTTCACCGACGCCGACCTCTCTGCGCCGATCGAGGAGGCCGAGCGCCTTTTTGCCGCCATCGCCGAGGGCGCCGACATCGCCATCGGCTCGCGCTGGCTCGATCGGGACCGCCAAACCCAGAAGCAGCCGCTTTACCGGCAGTTCTTTGGCCGCTGCTTCAACATTGTCACGCGCGGCGTGATGGGCCTGCGCTTTGCCGATACCCAATGTGGCTTCAAGGCCTTCACGCGGGTCGCCGCACAGACCGTCTTCCAGCTACAGACCATCGAGCGATGGGGCTTTGACCCGGAGATTCTTTTTATCGCCCTCAAGCGCGGTTACTGGATCATCGAAGTACCTGTCAGTTGGGCCCACGACGAACGCAGCCGCGTGAGCTACTTGAAAGATGGCATGAAGATGCTGCAAGAGCTGGCCATCGTGCGCTGGAATGCGTTGCGCGGGCGCTACGACAGGCCGATCAAGGCAGCGCTGCGAGCAACGCCCTAATGTCGGACACCCGGTTCCGATGCGCCATTGGCCGGAGCCACGAATTTCTCGACTCACTTGCCTGACGCAGCGGAACCGGTCATCCCGAAACTCTTATCTGATCTTCTGAACCGCAATAGCGAGCGCAAACTCGCTTCCCGCAGGCAGCTTGACCGCTCCCTTCCTCGATGTCAGAGTTCCAGAGTTTTCGTCCGAAATCTTGCTATGGAGTTCGACGCCGGTTTCCGGTTCGATCTGATGGATTTCGAGGAGTTCACTGTTCCATGTGTTCGGTTCCTGGTTGCCGGCACGGACGGAATGTCCATCCGAAATCTCGCTTTCCGGCCCGTAGAAGCCCACGATGGTTGCGATGATCGGCACTACCTTGCCGCTCTTGAGCTCCGCTTGAGTAAAGCGCAACTCCATCTTTGACTTGTCATTCGCCGCCGCCGGATCAGTCGCGACAGTTCCGACGAGTTCAGTGCCTCGCGGCAACTCCGGTCCGTCTTTGAGTTGGACAGCCTTGCTGAGCGAGACACGGAACTGCTGGCCAGGCTGCGCCCTCCTTGCGTCGAGGGTTCGGGGCAGTGCCGCCTGCGCGGGCACCATCAGCTGGGCCTTTTCATGCACGGGCATGGTTGAGGGGATGTCGGCTGGCTCGGCCTTCGAGTCGTCCATCGTACGGGCCTGGGCAAGCTGCGGGATGAGAACTGTGATAGCTATGGCCGCAACCGAAAGGGTTGTCGCGAATTCTCGCTTCATGAGGGGGAAACTCCTGATTGAGGATTTGCGTGCGCCTCCGTGACGACCTTGGGCAGGAGGCAGATTGCCTCACGCTTAGACGAAGGCTCGTTACCGTCGGTAGTCGCCTTCGTCAGCAGAAATTGGCGGGATATTGTTTTTTTACGATCCATTCATCTTTCTCGCAGCCTGCAAAATGGGACGGACATGAAATGAAATTGTCGTGGTGCAGCCAGCCTCCTCATTCTGCTACGATTTCTGAGACATCACGGCCCTCTGCGGCGTCTACCCGAAGAGGCAGGGGCTTCGGCTCACGTCGACTTGGTCAGGAGGAAAGCATGATCCGCAGGATAGCCTTAGCATTTTTCTTTGTCGCCTTCACTGCCATCGGAGCCCACGCCGCCGACTTCAACGGCAAGTGGACCGCCGAGTTTGACACTGCGATTGGTGTACAGAAGTACACCTACGAGTTCCACGTCGACGGCACGACGTTGACCGGTAAGGCCAAGAACGAGCACGGCGAAACCGCCCTCACCGAGGGCAAGATCGACGGCGATGCCATTACCTTCGTCGAGAACCTCAACTTTAACGGTATGGACATCAAGATCGAGTACACCGGCAAGATCAGCGGAGACGAGATCAAGTTCACCCGCAAGGTGGGCGACTTCGCCACCGAAGAACTCACCGCCAAACGGGTCAAATAGCCCGCGGCGCCGTTCTATTCCCCTGGCAGTTGAGGTTCGTGGTGTCCCAGGTCCCAATGCGGGACCTGCGGGACCGGCTGTTCTTGTCTGTCTTTATTGGGGGGAATCGGCGCAAGATGACCTGGGATTGCCCGATTAGAGCAAGAGAGCACTCGGAGCAAGCAGCCAATCTCGCCGCGCGACTCCGTTACTCCTCTGTTTGTTCCCCCCACGCGCCGACAGGTATCATGAATCTTCATGGCATTGCCGCAAACAATTGAAGTTGCAAGCTTGGGGATGTGGGATTCACTCATCCTGATGGTGATGGCTCTGGTGGTCTTCGGACCGCGGCGGCTGCCGGAGATCGGCCGCCAGATCGGCAAGCTCATGTACGAGATCCGCAAAGCCTCCAACGACTTCAAATTCCAGATGGAAGACGAGTTGCGCAAGGCCGAGGACGCCGACCGGCAAAAGAAGGAAGCCGAGCGGCAAGCCGCGCTGACACTGACTGCCCCAGCGCAGACTGGCGCCGACTCCCAGGTCCCAAGTGCGGGACCTGGGGCACCCATTTCCGATCTTCAGTCCCAGATTCCGAAGTGGGCGCCTGGGGCACCAGTCCCGGACGGCCAGTTTCCGGTGCCAAGTCCCTATCCCGAAGAGGCCGTGTATCCGGCAGTCTCCCCTGGAGACTTCCACGACAATGAGCCCTATCCGCGCATTCAGCCGCCCTCGACCGGTGAGCCGATTCCGGCTGAGCGGCCAAGCCGCATGGCGGAGGCGGGCGAGGCTCCTGTAGACGCCGAGCCGGACCAGGCCACAACGGTGACGGAGCACGAACACCATGGTTGATCCCGCAGAGGTGATCGGCATGGCGCGGGAAGCCGTGAGTCAGCGCGCGGAGCTGCCCGGCATGAGCCTGATGGAGCATCTGGACGAGCTCCGCAAGCGCATCATCCGTTCCTTCATCTTTCTGGTGCTGGGCATCTGCGGCGCCGGAATCTTTTACAAACAACTCGTTGCCTTCATCCAGGCTCCGCTCGTCCACATTGGCAAGTCGTTGGTCTTTACACACCCCATGGACCCGCTGAATCTGGACCTGAAGGTCTCGATGGTCGGCGGAGCGATTCTGGCCTCGCCCTTCATCCTCTACCAGGTCTGGCTTTTCATCGCGCCGGGACTTTATCAGAAGGAGCGACGCTTCGTCATCCCTTTCATGGCGGCCACCGTGGGACTGTTCCTGACCGGAGCGGCCTTCGGCTACTTCTATGTGCTGCCCGGCGCGTTGCAGATCCTGATCGTCGACTTCGGCCACAACTTCACCCCCATGGTCACGATTGACGAGTACTCCAGCTTCTTCTTGTCGATCATCCTCGGCCTGGGTATCAGCTTTGAACTGCCGATTCTGATCTTCTTTCTGGCTCTGTTTGGCATCGTCAGCCCGCGCTTTCTGTGGAAGAACATGCGCTACGCGATACTGGGGGTCTTTCTGGTCGCGGCGATCATCTGCCCCAGCCCCGATCCCTGGACGATGTGTATCTACGCCCTTCCCATGCTGGGGCTTTATCTGATCGGCATCGCCGTGGCCTGGTGGGTTCACCCCTCGCGAAGAAAGAAAAAGGAGGCGGCGAATTGATGCATCTCTCGATTTGGAAGAGAACTGGGGCCTGGACTCTGGGTGCCCCATCCTTGACGCGTCTTTGTTTTTGCGTCAAGGGTGGGATACCACGAACCACAATCTGCGTTCCTTTCATGAGGAAAATCGTTCTTTGTCTGCTGCTCCCGCTCGTCCCTCTCGCTGCACAGGCCCAGCCGCACTTCAACGGAGCAAAAGCTCTGGAGTACGCACGCCAGTTCGTCGCCATCGGGCCGCGCTGGCCCACCAGCCCCGGCCACGCAAAGGCCGAGGCCTTCTTGCGCGACCATTTCGAACACGACCAACTCGAAGAGGATACCTTCACCGCCTCGACGCCCATAGGTTCTGTACCCATGCGCAACTTCATCGTGCGCTTCCCCGGCAAGAAGAACGGCGCGATCGTGCTGGCCACCCACTACGAGACCAACTACTGGCTCAAGGACATCAACTTCGTCGGCGCCAACGACGGCGGCTCGACGACCGGCCTGCTGATAGCCATCGCCGACCAGTTGCGCGCGCAGACCGCGGGCGGCAAAAAGCTCGACGGCTACTCGGTCTGGCTGCTCTTCGACGATGGCGAAGAGTCCATTTTGCCGCAGTGGACCGATTCCGACTCGACCTACGGCACCCGGCATCTGGCCGCCAAATGGGGCCGCGACGGAACGCTCGGCAAGATCAAGGCCTTCATCCTGACCGACATGATCGGCGACAAGGACCTCGAAATTCAGCAAGAGAGCCGCGATGCGGACTGGCTCGTTGCGCTGGTCAGCCAGGCGGCGAAGAAGTACAGCGATGAAAGATATTTCTTCAAGCAAAAGATGGAGGTCGAGGACGATCATCTGCCCTTCGTCCGACGCGGCGTGCCATCGATCGACATCATCGACCTGAATTACGGCCCCAACAACAGCTACCACCACACCGACAAAGACACGATAGATAAGCTCAGCGCGCACAGCTTGACCGTTGATGGCGATGTGATTTTGGAGACAATCAGACTGGTGGGGCTACGGTAGGACGCTCGCAACTCTCCTGGAGCATTCATTCATGATCGCGGGCGCATCTTGGCTTTGGTGGGTCGGGTTTCATGCGGTGCTGGCGGCACTGCTGATCGCCGACTCGCTACTCGCTGGCAGTCGTACCGAAACCCAACGCACTCAGAAAGCCGCCTGGCTTTGGACGGCTCTGCTTGTCCTCGCCGCGACTGCTTTTGCCGCGTGGATCGCCATCGCTAAGGGCCATCAGCCCGCCCTAGAATTCGCCGCCGGCTACACCATCGAAATCTCGCTCAGCGTCGACAATCTCTTCATCTTCCTGATCCTCTTTGAGGGCTTCCGCATCTCGCCGCGCCGGCAGCATACGGCTCTCTCGTGGGGCGTTGCCGGAGCGGTCGTACTGCGCGGGCTCTTCATCGCAACCGGTGTCATGCTGCTGCGCCGCTCGGACTGGTTCACCTGGTTCTTCGGATTCATCCTGCTCTATGCAGCCTGGAGACTGGTGCGCGGAGGCTCGGCCAGGGCGGCTATTCCTGATTGGATTCGCAGATTGCAACCGGCCAAGGGGTCGATGCTGCCGGTGATCCTGGCCGTCGAGTTCACCGATCTTCTCTTCGCGGTTGACTCGATTCCTGCCGTGCTGGCCGTCAGCCACAATCCCTTCGTCGTGTATACCTCGAATATCGCGGCTATTCTCGGCCTACGCTCGCTTTACTTTGCGCTGGCCTCGATGCTCAACCGCCTTCGCTACCTGCACTACGGGTTAGCCGCGCTGCTGGCTTTCATGGCCTTCAAAATGCTCTTTGCCCGGTGGATTGATGTGCCGATTACCCTATCGCTAGCCATCATTGGCGCGATTCTGGCCGTCTGCACGGTGGTGTCGGTGGCGGCAGGGACTAAGGGACTAGGGACTAGGGAACAGTGAACCGCATCAGTATCCCAGGATTGTTCGGAGGGCGTTTCTATAAATCCGTGTGCATACGTGATTGAGGGAGGGATCGTCCCCACTGTTTTCTATTCCCTAGTCCCTGTTCCCTAATCCCTGCATTCGTGCAATTGCTAAACCGCTCAAATCCCCCTACAATAGAGGAATTGCAGGAAAGGTCTGTCCAGAGAGATGCCCAAGGAAAAGATTCATCCCAATTACGCCGCAGTGCAGGTCAAGTGCGCCTGCGGAAGCAACTTTGAGACCCGTTCGACCCACAAGGGCGACATTCACGTGGAAATCTGCTCGGTTTGCCACCCGTTCTTCACCGGCAAGCAGCGCCTGGTGGATACAGCTGGCCGCGTCGAGCGCTTCCGCCGCAAGTACGCCAAGTCCGACGGGGCAACGGCGGCTGCCGCCGCAGTCAAGTAAGCGGCGCTCGGCATTCGGCCAGCACGATTGGGCCTCCGCATTGGCGGAGGCCCAACTTCGTTCGGGGGCCAGGTCTGCGGGAAGATAGGGTTCGTGGTTTCCCAGGTCCGAGAATCCGGACCTGGGGCACCCAAGATTTGTGGGTGGTTCAGATGGCGGGAAAGGGCTTTACCGTGAGGAAGGACTGGGACAACCCCAAGCAGCACGCGATGCCTGCACAGGCGCGGGTGCCCGCTGAGGTGCGCATCGGGCCGGTGGTCGTGGCTCCGGCAACGGTCCTGGCTCCCATGGCGGGGGTTACAGATACGGTCTTCCGGCGGTTTATCCGCCACGCGAGCTTGTTCAGCAGAGATCAGAGATCAGAGACCAGAGATCAAGAGTCCACGCCGGACGCCGTCGACGCTCAGCTGACCAACACCCAATCCGGATGCGGGCTGCTGATGACCGAGTTCACCTCGGCCGACGGGCTGGCGCGGATGCGGGAGAGCAAGCGTCAGCGCTACCTGACCTTTTACGACGACGAGCACCCTATTGGGGCCCAGCTCTTCGGGGCCAATCCCGAGACGCTGGCCGAGGCGGCGCGGATCGTGGAGGAGACGGGCTTCGACCTGGTTGACCTGAATCTTGGCTGCCCTGCAAAACGAGTCGTGGGCTCGAATGGCGGCTCGGGCCTGCTGCGCGACCTGCCGCGAATCGGCGAGATCTTCCGCGCTATTCGCATGGCCGTCACGATTCCTTTTACGGTGAAGTTCCGGCTGGGCTGGAATGACGCCGACATCGTGTGCATCGAGCTGGCGAAGATGGCTGAGGCCGAGGGGCTGAATGGCGTTGCCCTGCACGCCCGCACGCGCGAGCAGGGATACAGCGGCCAGGCGCGCTGGGAGTGGATTGCACGGGTCAAGCAGGTGGTCGCGATACCGGTGATCGGCAACGGTGACATTCAAACTCCGGAGGCCGCGGCGGCGATGGTGGCTGAGACCGGCTGCGATGGGGTGATGATCGGACGCGCGGCGCCCACGAATCCCTGGATCTTTCGCCAAATCGCGCAATACACGGCGACCGGCAGCTATGAACGGCCCACAGTCGAGGATCGTTACCGCATGATTCGTGCCTACTTCCAGATGCTATTGGATGAGGCCGAGGCAACGAAGGATCTACCGCGAGCGGCGCGCTTGGGGGAGACAGCCGGCAAGATGAAGCAGTTTGCCACCTGGTTCACGCACGGCGTGGCGGGCGGGGCCAAGCTCAGGCGCGCAATCTATCAGGCGAAAACGGGAGCAGAGGTGCTGGTTCGGGTGGACGCATTCTTTGCCGCCCAGCTTGCCGAAAACTCAGGGCCCGATGCCGCTCTGGACGACCCAGTTACAGCCGATTTTCCTGCCGACATGCTGGTTTGCGATTAGTCGAAAAGCTGAAACCTGCGCCCGGCGATCACCCCTCGCGAGGGATCAATCGGCCCAGAAGGTGAGATAGCTCAGCACGCCAAGACCAACGAGAGCGAGCAGGAAGACGACCAGAAGCCACTTCAATAAATTGCTTTGATCGCCCTTGCTAGGCAGGTCGCGAGTCTCAATAAGCCGCGCCATCACGATGCTGATATTGTCGCGTCCGCCGGCAGTCAGCGCCCGCATGAGAAGATTGTGGGCGGCAGCTCCTACAGTGGGACCGGAGGCCGTCGTTTCGAACTCCTTTTCAGGAATGGAGTCCCAGAGGCCATCGGAACAGAGGAGCAGCGAGTCCCCGATAGCGAGCGAGTGCCCTTCGACATCAACTTCGATGTCGGGTCCAACGCCAAGAGCGCGGGTCAGTATCATGGTGTCGGGATGGTGGTAAACCTCTTCCGGGGTAATCAGGTTGCGGTTGAGGAGCGATTGCACGGCAGAGTGATCGGAAGTAAGGCGATGCAGACGGCCTGCGCGCAGAAGATAAGCGCGGCAATCGCCTACATGGCCGATCCAGGCCTGCGCCCCTCCGACTACATGCTGCACGAGAGCGACAATCACGGCTGTACCGACCCGCAACTGCGGCACCTCGGGGTCTTTGTCAACAGGCGTGATCTTCGCATTGGCCTGTTCGACGGCATCCCGGATGGCTTTCTCGGCAGGGTAGCCCTCCGGAAGGGCTGCCAGATGTGCTTGAATCAGTTGCACTGCCATCCTCGATGAAGTCACTACTCCCGTGTTCTCCCCTCCAAAGCCGTCGGCGACGATCATCAAGTCACCCAGTGGAATGCGGACATGAAGGACGGAATCCTGGTTGACTTGGCGCAGGGTGCCGCGGTCGCACTCTTCGGCAAAAAGGATGACTGGCTGCCCAAGGACCGTTGAATCGCTCATCTCTGAACCTCACGTGCAGAACCGAACCCGCACCTTACCAGTTAAGCGCAAACTCTCAAAGAAAACACATACATCTCTTTTGGAGAACCTTCCTTATTAATCCGATGGAAGGATCTCAACAGCCAACTGGCCTCGATTATTCAAACGATTGCTCATGCCGGTTATCGCGGATCTTTCTTCCGCGCCTTCTGGCCTCCGCTTAGCATCTTGCGCTCCGGCCAGCCGGCTTGACTCATGCTGGGACATGAGGAGCGGGAATTCCAAGAGTAAACAAACTGTAATGGTCGCACCACGGCAATTGTACACCGGCCCATGAATGGGCAGAGTCAAAAATCGGCGACGGGGTGTGACCACGGTGTGCGTGGCGGGAATCGAACCCACAACCCCCGGCTTAGAAAGCCTATCTGGGCCTTTTCTATCCTTTGCCCTATTTTGCCATAGGTTGCTCTGGTTCAATAAGATATAGCAGTTTTCGTTCGTAGGCTCTTACCCCAATTTACTCTTGTTTTGCACCTGGGTCCCCGCAGAATCCCCACAGTCATTGAAAGGCTTTTCGGTAGTGCTGATCGTGCAATTCGGCCGACTTTCTGCGCTAGCCCGGCATTGCTGAAAGTAAAGAAGAATGAGTATGGAGGTGCGGATCATGAAGAAGGACGGTTTCACAACTTCGTTTGCGGTTGAGCAGATTCCCGATGGGGTTTTCGCCGCGGTCAACAACGTTCGCGGATGGTGGTCGGGAGAGGCTGACGGCGAAGCCGCCAGACTCGGCGGCGAATTTTCTTACCGCTACAAAGACATGCCTCTGTCCGCGAAGAAAGTGACAGAATTCGTTCCCGGTAAGAAGGGAGTGTGGCATGTTAAGGATATGGCGACCTTCGCTGTATCAGAAGCGCCCCGTCAGTGACCATCAAAACTCAAGCTGTGTCGTGGGGGCGCTCCAGATACAGCACTAAGACCTGTCGGGACTGATCAGCCCTCAGTGAGTGACTTGGCGATTTTTCTCGCTTCCTCTCGCGCCGTGCTCACTCACCCTCGGCACGGCGAAGGCCGGCTGTCCACACATTGGGCGTCGACCCAAAGAGTCTTCTGAAGGCCTCGACAAATGCGCTGGATTGTTTATAACCAACACGAAACGAGACCTCCTTCACGGAATGCCCCGCCACTAGAAGTCGCACGGCCGTTGTCAGGCGAACCTGACGACGCCAGGTGTCGATGTCGCTTCCCAGTTCTTTTCGAAAGAGACGTTGAGCTGTCCGGACCCCGACTCCGGCTTCCGCACACAGCTTCGCCAAAGGCCTCCTGTCCGTCAGTTTGCCGGCGATCAACTGGGCCACAGACAAAGCGCGAGGCTCCGAGGGCATGGTTATCCCGAGAGGCGCGGCTGTCGCGTTTGCCAGTTGTTGCGCCAGGAGGTCACGGAGGGCGCACTCCGGCAGGTCGCGCTGTCGTAGGCGCCCAAGGCGAACGGCCTCGATGATCAGCTCCCGAAGCAACGGCGCTACGTAAAGAAGCGAACATCCAGGCGGCCTGCGTAAAACCGCTCCGGGGCGAAAGTACAAAGTGCGCATACGAACTGCGCCAGTCATCCGGATCCAATGAGAAGTCTTTGCCGGTAACCACAGAGCGAACTGGGGCGGCAACGTCCATACGTTTCTGCCGGAAGAGACCTCCATTGTGCCCTCGATCGCATAGATCAACTGATCCGATCCGTGGGCATGGTCCGGGACCTGGTAGCCTGGCGGGTATTCGTAGGACAGCGCGGAAACTGATATACCTCGCGGAGGATCATATTCTCTTAAAATATTATCTTGTCGCATATACGATATATTATGACGTAATACTCCTATTGCGCCCAGCCCAATTCGCCCGGATGATGGTCATGACAGAACGGAGTTGCGATCTATGAACTACCTTCATCGCTTGCTTTGCTCCTCGGCGAAATGGAAAGAAGTAGTGCAGCGCTATGCGCTGCCATGGACTCTGGAACAAATCGACTTGGGAAGCGAAGTGCTCGAGATCGGTCCTGGCTACGGAGCCGCAACAGAAGTGCTGCAACGGCAAGTGAAACACCTCAAATGTGTGGAGTCAGACCGCAGACTGGCGAACCGGCTTCGCCATAAGTTTAACGGCCATGTCGCCGTCCAATGCGAGGATGCGACCGCAATGTCACTGCCAGGCGAATCATTCGAAGGCGTCGCGTGCTTTAGCATGCTTCATCATGTCGGATCGGCTTCCCTGCAAGACAGGTTATTCGCGGAAGTGGCTCGCGTTCTTAAGCCAGGCGGTGTTTTCGTGGGGACTGATGGTTTGCCGGGCCGTTCCACGAAATTGCTTCACCTATTCGACACGATGGTGCTGGTCGATCCGGATACGCTTCCGCGACGCCTTACGGTCGCAGGTTTTGAAAACGTGCAAGTCGATGTGAATCGATACGCCTTTCGGTTCCGCGCCTGGAAACCGAGATCTCGCCGGTCTCACCTTGCTTGATCTTCTGCTCGCCCTGCCTGATGCGTACAGGGCAAATCACCATTGAGAGGTGCTTGCAGACGATCTTCAGGATTACTCCCCGGAAACCCCGATCCCAACACCGATGCTCAAAGCCCGGATCGACCACTGATTCAATCCGCAATGACGACTTCCGAGAATTGTCCCGGTTGGCGGCACCTGTGCGAGCTTCTCTAGGATTCTTCTTGTCTACCTTTGACCATCAACTTCGGACTGGCGAAACTATGCAATTTTGGCAATAAGCTTCTTGGGCAAGGGTGCGGACAACGGAAAGCGGATCGTGCCCTTGTCCACCTTGCATGATGCTAGTTCATCCTTGAATCCCGCGCTCCGGATCCAGCACTCGATCGGGATTGCACGCATACGGATTGCTTGCGAAGTCGTCCGCGAAGAGCTTTCCCGGCGGACTTATTGGACCTATCTTCTGTTCTTCAAGTGCGATGCCACCCCATTGTCGAAGGACCGGTCCTCGCGGTCGTTGAGGGATAGTGGACGGGTTCAGTCGGTGAAGCCTAGTTCTACAGGGGATTCTCCTGGGATTGGTTGGGTTTTTGCCGCTGCGCTGATGGAATCGGAGACGACCCAGGCAGCGCCGGCCAAAGCGATGCAGATGGCGTTACCGGCCCAATTGAAGTGATTGTTAGGCGCGCCAAGGAGATTCGGAATCCAGACCAGCAACTCGAAGATTACGATCTCCGCGGTGAGGAGACGCGCTGCAAGCGGCGCCATGATGCCGGTGAGGATGGCGACAGCAGCCGCGAAAAAGGCTATGGTGGTGGCATAGGCCCAGAACATCTTAGCCGGCGGCAGCCAACTCGGGATCCAGCCCAGCAGGCCGGGCATGTCAATGATGTGGACGATGCCGAAGGAAATGGGGCAAATACCGAAGAGGAGCACGAAGAACCGTCGCCGGCACGCAATGGATGAACCAACAGGCGAGAGGATCGCGCAAAGGACCAGGCCGGCGGCGACCAGGCCGAACTCCTCGAAGACATTGCCGATGGGGTCGTAATTGCCGAGATTCACAAAGGCCTTGGGCACCCAGATGAGCGTGAAAACAGAGTAGATAATTGTCAGGGTCAGAGCGCCGGCACGCGCGGTGCGGGGCAATAGGAGCGCGATCCCCCCGGCGAGCTCAATGACAGCTGTGAGATAGGCGAGCGGTGCGCGCAGAGGGACTTTGGGGCCGACGTTCTGCCAGTTGGTGGCGAAGTCGCCTGTGACCAGGCCCAGGAGGCCAAGAAAGATGGCGGCTCCGCCGTAGACGTAAAGCCCGAGATTTGATGCGCTGCTGCGTTGTCGTACCATCAAGTGCCTGGGATTCCAGTGTCTTTCGGCGAGGTGCGGTGGGCCATACCCACTTTGGGTGATTCGAGCCAGACCAGTGCTGATAGGTTGGATTCCAGGCTTTCATTCAAGAGGGACCCCGTGTGTAACCCGCTTCATGCGCGCATCGACCAGTAGAAACCTGATCATGCATACCCGAAAAACTTACCTAGATCTAGCCCCGTTTCTTGGCGATTAAGCTCACTTTCTCATGCCACTCCCTTGCTGATGAAGCGAAGTTGGCGCTCACGGCGTGCAGAATGTGAGGCACTGGATTGGCTGCCGTCGGGTTTCTCGTCTTACTGATAGGCCACATTCTTGAAGATACTCATGAACCCAAAATGAAGCAGGAACAGGGTCCGATCAATCCCTGCGCAGAGAGTCGTCTGCGAATTAAAAGTGGAACCCCAATGCGCCTGACATTGTTTCTCATCTCCCATACGCTCCTGTAGTTCCATCTTGAACACGCTCACAATCGCCTGCATCTTGGCCGTGAAGCGGGCGAACTCGGGTTTGCTGGTCGGTTTCTCCATTCCGAATCGGGCACTAGAGAGAAGCACCCCG
>Ga0181520_10006924_pt1 | contig 17002 bp, 16 predicted proteins | sample PEATcosm2014_Bin_29_FD_132451 | JGI IMG/M metagenome (GOLD analysis project Ga0181520, IMG submission 132451) | Peatland microbial communities from MTU Mesocosm Facility, Houghton, MI, USA - PEATcosm2014_Bin02_30_metaG | ecosystem: Environmental > Terrestrial > Soil > Wetlands > Peat | place... | reverse complement strand
ATGCAGAAACTGGCTGAAATGAGTATAAAGCGGCAACTTATGGTTGCCGACGGCTTGTTTGCCACCCACTACCGCGACGATTTTATAGCCAGAATGCCGACTGACGGCCAGGATGTTAACCAACTCCCGGGAAACAGCATTGTTGCCAACTACCAAAACGCGGTTAAGGCCAATTTCATAGCCAAATAACTGGCTACGAATCAAGCGAGCTAAGTTACGGTAGATTAACAGAAAAGCGAAGGCGAAGACAAAGCCATAGATTGGTACTAATTTAGCGGGGAAGATCGGCTTAACGCTAATGAAGTTTAAGAAAATGACGAACGTTAGGCCAATGAACGAGCCAATAAACAGGCGCGGTAACTCACTAAAGCGTTTCTCATAAATGCTACTGTTGTACAGCCCCAGCAAAGCAAAAACTAAAAGCCAAAATGGGACCACTAAAAGAAAGGTATTGATGTAAGTATGAGCCGAGATTGGATGGTTGACTGGTACGTTGCTGGCGGCCCGTAAACCATAGCCGGCAATGAAGGCGGCCACCAGCGCCAAAAAATCTCCGACCACCAGGAAGACGCTATAAATAAGAGAGGCGTTATTTTTCATGAGATATACTTGATTGTACACCCATGTATACCAGTAAACTTGATTCCTGGCTAGCCCGAGCCTCACTGGCAGTTGTCGCGGCCATCATTGTCGTTATACCGTTTCACGCCACATTGACGGTTTGGCTGTCGCAACTATTTGGCCACTATACCGCTCTGCGACTTTGGAAAGAGTATCTGCTCGTTCTACTAATCTTAGTGGCCATTTATATCCTAGTTAAGAGCCAGAAAATTCGATCACAAGTCCTCGGGTCTAAGTTGACCTGGTTGATAGGTGGCTTTGTGGCCGTCCAAATCATCTGGGGTATCGTGGCCTATGCGACCCACCGAGTCAGTAGCGAAGCGCTCGGTTACGGCTGGCTCAGTGACACCCGTTACTTGATATTTTTTCTGGTTGTCTGGGTAATTGCGGCGGCTGTCCCAAAGCCAAGAGGCTTCTGGCCGAAACTAGTTTTCTGGCCAGCGGCCGTTGTCATCGTTTTCGGGTTATTGCAATACTTTGTTTTGCCGTACAACTTTATGACTCACTTAGGCTATAGTTCGGCCACGATCTTTCCTTATGAAGACATTAATAGCAACATTCATTACATCCGGATCATGTCGACACTACGAGGAGCTGATCCACTAGGAGCCTATTTAGTAGTAGTTTTAAGTTTGGCTTTGGCTTTTTGGCAGCGGCAAAAGAAGTTGTGGTTGTTGCTGTTAGCTATTCTGGGCACACTAGCACTTAGTTTGAGTTTTTCAAGGGCCGCCTGGCTGGGGCTAGTTTTGAGTCTAGCCACATTGCTTTGGGCGAGCCTAAAAAGCCAGCTCAGTCGGCGTTTAGCTATGGGTGTTGCCGTGGCTTGTATTGTTATCGCTGGCGGTATCACCCTAACACTTAGAAATAACGTAACTTTTCAGAACGTTTTTCTTCATACCCAGACTAACTCAGTGGTCAAAACCAATTCAGATCAGGGCCACAGCTCAGCTTTGCAAAATGGTTTAAACGATCTACTGCATGATCCTCTCGGCCACGGCCCCGGCACGGCCGGCCCAGCCTCCATCTATAACAAACGGGCTCCAGCCCGTATTGCCGAGAATTACTTTATTCAAATCGGGCAGGAGACTGGTTGGCTAGGCCTAGCTCTTTTCCTAGCGATCAATATCGTGATTGGTCTTAAGCTCTGGCACCGTCGTGACCAAACCCTGGCCCTAGGCCTACTGGCGGCTCTAATCGGCCTCAGCTTCGTTAATCTCTTAAGTCACGCCTGGGCCGATGACACGCTTTGTTATTTATGGTGGGGGCTGGCGGCTATAGCTTGCAGCTTACCACTGGCGGTTTCAAGTAAGAAAACTACCGCTGGTTGACGCTACCAACCAAACCGGATTAACATAAAAGTGTGAACGAAAAGCAAACAGAACCAACTGAACCGATTAGGCCAACCAAGAAGCAGCGCCAACTGCTGACCTATATTGAGCGCTTTATTATCGAGCACGGCTACAGCCCGAGTTACCGCGAGATTATGAGCGGGTTAAACTACACTTCAATTGCCACAGTGGCCCTACACATTAATAGTTTAATCAGACGAGGACACCTCCAAAAACGCGAATACTCGGCGCGTTCTTTAGAACTGACCCATCCGACGGAAGCCAAACCAGTGACTACTAACCAAATTGAGACCGCCGATGAAAAATGGCTGGTCGAAAAAGTTAATCATGCCTTTGCCCAGGCTGAACAGATCGGCGGTTTGCCGGATGAACGGCAGCTAGATAGCCTATATGTGCTGATTGGGGCACTTAACGTCTTGGGCCTGGAAGCAGCGGCCCAAAGTTTTCAGCCTCGGCTGAATGCCCTCAAACAACGGGTCAGTCATTCACAAAAATGATCTTTTAGCGGCCACTGCCACTAGACTTAAGTACTCACTAGCCGTTGTAACCGCTAGCAAGGGTATAATGTGCTTATGTAATTAGATAGGTGTTTATGTATCGTTTGGGGCACCAGATTAAGCACCATTATCGTTGGTATATAGCTACCCTCCTGTTGATCATTGTGCTGACAGTTGTCGGAATTGCCATCTTACGTCGTGATCTGAAGACGGATACCTCGCTATCGCAGTCTAAAGTGATTACCCAGTACTATTCAGCGGTCGGCACCGATACCATGCACGTCACAGAGTCGACGTTTAGTGTTTATTTACCAGCAGGCTGGAAAGTAGCCAGCAATATTGGTAGCCCGAACAAGGTCTACAGCTGGCAGGGTACCGGAGACGACGCCGATCGGCGGATTGATATTTACATTGACAATTTGCCGATCAATCTGGCGGTCAATCGCTTGCTGCCGGTTCAGGCCAGTAATGACCAACTAGAAACTATCGGCTCGGTTTCGGATAATTGCACCGATTTCACTACCCCGACTGCCCAATCGGCGATAACTGGTACATTGGCAGCAAAATGGGATGGGGTAGACTTCATTTGTGATGTTGGTAACTATGAACGTGATGTGGTGGCGACTGGTTCAACCGAAGGGATTAATACGGTTACACTGACTGGCCCAAGCACTGGTACCCATGGTGTGCTGCTGGTCTATACCGATAACAGTGCCGATCCCGACTACTCAATATTTACGACCATCGTTGAGAGTTTCCAGCTACTGTAGGCTCAATGAACAGTGGTATAAACGTATTGAAAAATACTATATCTAGTGTGCTCGCTGGCTGTTATACTACTACGTACTTAACAACAAGAAGCTGGAATCCCGTGTAAATCGGGAACTGTGCCGCAACGGTTAACCTTAACTTAAGGAAAGTCCGATACAGCGCTATATTAAGCCTTATAAGGCGGTCTCGAGCAAGATTTAAGTGACGGAAATACTTCGTCTGCTTATGCCCGGGGTCACTTGGGGCAAGGAGGAAGTATGGGCCGAGTAGCTCTCAACAAAACAAAAACCTTAGTAACAATCATTATTGTGGTGGTGATTGTCGGTCTAGGTAGCTGGGCACTGGCGGCCCACTTATCTAATGGCGATGTCCAAACAGTCGTTAATGGCCAGCATCAAATTACTCAGATTAGTTATAAAGGCCAGAGCGGTGTTAACGCCCTAAAATTGCTGGAGCGATACGCTGAAGTTAAAGTAACGCACTATTCATTTGGTGATTTTGTATCCTCCATCAACGGCACTGCCGGTAACGGTCCAAAGTATTGGATAATGTATGTCAACGGCAAAGAATCAAGTGTTGGCGCCAGTGACTATATCACTAGAAACAGCGATACCATCAAGTGGAAATTAGAGTCATGAGCCAAAAATATCTTAATACAATTATCGCCATAGGTTTGATTGTGGGAGCGGTCATGTTGCGTCTTTTGCCACACCCTGCAAACTTTGCTCCAGTCGCCGCCGTAGCTATCTTTGGCGGAGCCATGCTGCCACGAAAACTAGCGCTTTGGGTACCGCTTAGCGCCATGATGATCTCCGATGCGGTCATTGGTTTCTATAACATCATGCTAGTTATTTGGGGGTGTTACGCCTTAATCGCTCTAGCTAGTAGCTTGTGGTTGAGAAAACCAACCTTCCGACGCGGCGCGGCTTTAACTGTTTCAGCCTCTATCTTCTTCTTTATTGTCACTAATTTTGCCGTTTGGGCGGCTGGGGGCATGTACGCCCATACCTGGGCTGGCCTGGTTCAGTGCTATAACATGGCCCTGCCATTCTTCCGCAACACTGCCCTGAGCGACGCCTTTTACACAGCCAGTTTGTTTGGTCTCTATGCCCTAGCCAATATGGCGGCCTTTAAACTATTCAAGCCGGCGACTCAAGAAAGTTAAACTGCTTCCTCGGCTGTCGATAAAGGATGGTCAACTTCCATTTGTTTAAGATGCAAACTACGGTAACGGTCAAAATGTCGTTTATCGATACCATTACGTTGGATTAATGAACCTAAGTGTTCACTGGAAGCCTGGTGGGGGATAATCACATAACTGCTGCCCAGTTCGTAGAGCTGGAGAGCTTCTTCGTAGCTATTGGCATTGCAAACAACCACCGCCTCAGGATTATAGAGATTCATATGCCGCACTAGCTGCTGGTTGGTCTCAAAATCGGTGATAGTACTAATAACTAACTTGGCGGTGGCGGCTCCAATTTCGTCCAGTAATTCGGTATCGGTTACGTCGCCGTACAGACAGGGGATATGCTTGTTGCGCAGCAAATCAACAATCGCCGGGTCGTAATCGACGACCACGTAACGGTGATGAAGCTGTTGGAAAGTTTTAATAAACTCATGGCCGCCTTTTTGATAACCGAACAAGATTAACTCATAGCCGGGCTTAGCTCGCTTTTCTTTTTTGCTGGCCGCTCGGTCAAATAATCGAAAAGGAATTCGATCGAAAATCTTAAAGAGTCCATTATCGTAATGCGTCAGATATGAGGCACCAGCGATTGTGATAATAGCCACTAGAGTAATTAAGGTGCTGATATCTTTATCAACTAGACCCAAACTAACTGCCAGGACAGCCAAAACAATCGAGAATTCACTAATTTGGGTCAGGTTAACACCCGCCATGAAGCTTACCCGCTTGGAATAACCCAGCGAACCAAGCGTCGAAATAATCGTCACCGGTTTAACAATCATGACGACAGCCGACAGAACCAAGGCTGGTATTATGACTTTTGACATTCCGCTCAAGCTAAGGCTTTGGCCGAGCACGATGAAGAATAAGACTACGAAGAAATCCCGCAACGGCTTCAGGCGGGCCTCAATTTCCTGGGCGTAGGGTAAGCTGGCTAAAGCGACCCCAGCGAAAAGAGCACCGACTTCGATGGAGAAACCAGCGATGTCAAACAAGCTAGCTATCCCAAAACCCCAACCAACGGCGAATAGAAACAGCATCTCTTGCGAGGAAGCCATAAAGCGGGCCAGTCTTGGCAATATGAAGGTGGCAGCAATCACCAAAAGGGCCATTAATAGAGAGCCCTGTAATAAAAGCGGTCCTAGCTGGGCGAAACCGAAACTATGATCTTTAGCGGCTGCCACGAACAGCAAGGCTATAGTTGCCACCACGTCATCCAGCAGGACAATACCAATAGCGATCTGTCCATGCAATCGGCTCTGCTCCTTTTTGTCGGTCAGAATTTTGACGATGATAATCGTGCTACTAAAGAACAAACAGAGGCCGATGATTAATGATTCAAGGTGGTTAAAGCCCAGAGCAGTGCTAACTAAGAAGCCAATTACACCGACACTCAGTAATTCAACGCTGGTGGCCGTTAGGATTGTACCGCCTAATTTTTTGATGACCGATACGTTCATGCCCAGACCGATGATGAACAGCAATAGGGCGATACCAATACTAGCGAAGGAGTTAAAAGTATTAAGATGGATCAGGTTAAAGGCGGCTGGTCCAACTAGCAGGCCAGTTAATATGTAGCCAAGCATCAACGGCTGGCGGAGCAAACGCATAACGATTGAAACAGCCGCGCCAACAACAATAATAAAGCTCAGCTGTAGAAACATACCATCAGGCGTCAACATAGTTTAGTGTTTTATTTGTTTTTCTTGATTACTCTATCTGCAGTATAGCATGGGGCACTGTGGTCTTATCAAGAAGATAGTCAGCAGTTGAATTGGCACAATTCGGAGTTTCTGTCTTATGCTATGATGCTTTTGATGTTAAATAAACAAAAACTACCTCGCTTTTTCAAACAATATCTGGTTTGGCTAGAGGCCCATCAAAGACTCATGGCGGCTATATTAATTGTCACCCTATGGAGACTATGTCTGGAGATTGTTAATCAATTCCTCGAGCGGTTAATAAAATTTAGCGGCGGTTCAGTAAGTTGTAGCGGCTGGATTAGCTCTAGTCTATCCAGATGGATGCAGTGGGATGGCGGCTGGTATTCCTCAATAATTAATAATGGTTACCATTATCTAGCCAGTGCTCCGCTTAGCTACCAAACAGTTGCGTTTTTCCCAGTCTTTCCGGGCCTTGTTTATATATTGCATTACATCACTAGGTTTCCTGTTGTCATTGTTGGTGAAGGTGCCAATCTGTGCTTGGCAATTGGTATAGCCTATGTGGCGTACAAATTATGGCTACTCTTGAGAGACAAGTATAACTCCAGCCCGAGATTGCCTATGGCAAAAAATGACGGCGGGTTACTAACAGTTGCATTAATTTTTGCGTTGCCCACGGCTTTCTTTATGGCAGCCTTCTATGCTGAAGCTTTGCTGGTGTTTTGTTTGCTGTTGGCCATATACCTAAGCTTCAAGAAAAACTACGTTGTTGCCGCTTTCTTTGCGGGGCTGGCGTCGGCAACCAATATAACTGGCATTGTCGCTATGCCCACAGTTATTCTTATATTTATTGATCAAGAATCTGTGATTGGTTACGGCCTTAGAAAATCGATAAGCAAATATTGGTATAAAATTTTGTTACTTGGACTGGCAGGTATCTGGGGGTTGTTGAGCTATATGGGCTATTTATGGGTAAAGTTTAAGGATCCTTTGGTTTTCTATAAAAGCGAACAGGCCTGGGGGAGAAGATTAGACGACCCCCTGATTAATATTTGGAATATATACTATAAACATTTCTTTGATGTTAGCTTTTTTGGAGGACATCTTAATTACCTAGTTGCGCTAACCGATATGCTAGTCCCGATCTTGGCGATCGTGTTTATTGCGTATGTTATTTATAAAAGGGTATGGTGGATTGCGGCTTATGCATTTATATTGTTGGTCTTGCCGCTTAGTTCTGGCCGGTTATCATCGATAAATCGTTACGCACTTGCACTATCGCCCTGCATCATATATTTGTGCGCTGTCTCTCCAGGAAAACTCCAAAAATACCTCTGGATGATAATCCCACTCCTGGCTTTCATACAAATAATCCTGGTTGCAGTTTTTCTACAAGGGAAGTTTTTTGTGGGCTGATACTTATTTTTGGATCGCATGTGGTTTTACCAAAGTGAACTAGTCCGTGGATACGTTATATTTCCAGTCTTTCGTATGCCACAAAGAGTTGCGAAAGTTTGCCAGCGGATATCTAAAATTATCTTCTTGACAAGCGTAAGCATATTTAGTTAGACTACATCCGTAATTCAATAAAGCAGGTCGGCGAGAAGCCCGCTTTAGGTGAGACAAAAAAATTAACAAAATATAAGTCACTTGTTCTGTGGTACAGCTTTGTTGCCCAGGACGGTTTGTCGTTATTAAGGAGTAACGGTGAGATGTCCGTCAAAATAAAAATTGTCGATTCCCAACCAACCATTGTACGAGTGATGGTTAGCCGTCCGGTTTGGCGCCAATTTCTGCAGTACTAGTCGCTACTAGCTGGTGCAGTTATTCTAGGAGTGAACAGGGGTCTGTTTAGGTCTTTCCTAAGACGGGTTCTTTTTGGCTATTTCAGTATTAAGAATGTTCGCAAAAGCTGTCACACTAGGTGATCCGTTCGAGCCAATCAGGTTTTCATTATTGAGGGTTGTGCCATCCAATATAAATGTTGGTGTAGCCGTCTCGTCACCAGTCTGGTCAAAAGCATTAATGTCGGCATTGATAGCGTTATTAACTTGATCACTGTTGTAGTACTGATTGAACTTAGTTAGATTCATGCCCAATTGGTTAGCATAACTATCAAAGAAGCTCAAAGGATTGCTGGATGATACCCAGGCATTCTGGTTTTCATAAAGCAGGTCATGCATTTGCCAGAACTGGTTCATGTCACTGGCTGCTTCAGCTGCTCGAGCGGCCGCAAAAGCATTCGGGTGAATTTGGGTTAATGGTAAATTGCGGAACTGAAACTTTATTTGATTGGTATATTCGGCCACCACTTGTTTGACCGTCGGATAGAATTCGGCACAGATCGGGCATTCATAGTCACCGTATTCAATTAATGTCACGTGCTTAGTGTCGTTACCTTCAACATGTTGGGTTGGTTGTTCAGTGGAGTTTGATGATGCGCCCTTATCATGGTTGGTTACAACAACTATCCCGACTAAGACGGCGGCGATGATAAACAAAGCTATCCAAAATTGCTTAGACATTAAAGGTGATTCTCCTCACTATAAATAGTAGTATACAACACTGCTATTTTTGTAAGCTTTGCGGAATGGGTCGGCAGCCACACTGCTTTTGGTGTTCAAGATGCCACTTGAGCCGTGCTTCATCTGTCACATTCTTGGGCAGTTTGTGTTGCTCGTGCCACAACTTATTCATAATTCAACTATAGCACTCAGTAGTTATCGATTGCATCGGTGACGCTACAAAATTACCTATCTAAAGCTTTGACTGAGTTTTATTTAGCCCTATGATTAGTTGATGCTATCCAAATGCCGCCGATGGCTTAACGGCCGAGTCTTCTTAACTATCTTGATAGCCACTTTGGTTGGTGTAGGGGTATACCTGGTAGTGATATTTATTAGAGAGTTTTTCGGAGGGTCCGGATCGTTTCATGGCTCACACTACGATTTTCTGGCTTTTTATGGAGCTGCTCATTTAACACTGCACGGTCAAATTTCACAAATCTACAATCCAACCGTCATGACCCAGTTTCAACGCACAATTGTGCACCATAGTGTTGGCGCTAACGGCTACATGCCATTTTTAAACCCACCCTTTATAGCCGTTTTACTTTCACCACTGGCCTTACTATCAATCAACGATGCTCGGGTTGTCTGGCTAATTTTAAATCTTATTCTTATCTCGGGCATGGCCTACTGGCTCGTCAAATGTTTGGAAAATAAATTCTCCAGAATTTTGTGCGCCGCCCTTTTAGTCTGTACATTTCCGGTTTATCAAAACCTGATTGAGGGCCAGCTATCGATTATCATTTTGGCTGGCAGTCTATTGGCGCTTTGGCTAGTGCGGCACCAAAAATTGGTGCTCGGAGGCTTAGCTTTGGTGACGTTATTAATCAAGCCACAGTTGGCCGTTTTTGCAGCTGTTGGCTTAATAATTTTCAAACAGTGGCGTGTTCTGTGGGGTGCTGTCGGGGCAGCGGTAGCTCTTGTTGCCGTTACTCTGCCGGTGACCCGTCTGAAAGTCTATGGTACTTACCTGCACTATATATTGGGTGTCACGGGCGGACATTTTAACGGTGCCGGCGCAGTTGTGTCGTCAGTTTGGCAGGGATCACTTAAACTGACGATCGGCATCAACGGCATGTACACTGCGCTGCTTGGTCAGACCAATGTTTCCGGCGTTAACATACTAACCGGACTGACTATTTTGGGGTTGTTAATTCTTTATGTACTAGCTATCAGAAAGGTTCAACCCGGTTTTAGCTCACTATCCAAAAGACTAATGCTGGTTGCTTCAATTGCTCTGGCTATGTTGATAGATCCCCACGCCTTTTCGCAAGACCTTGTTCTGGTCTATCTATTCTTGCCGGTCCTGTTGCCTGTAAGGCCCCACCTTAGGTCTATCCTGATTTACTTAGTATTTATTGAACTAATTATCGTTGATCAGCTGATCTTTTGGCACTTAGTGACCATCGCCTTAATTGTGTTGACGATTGGTATTTTGATTGATGCAATCAAGAACCATAATGCGCGTTCGAGTATCTTTCGTTGGTTGCCTACCAAGACAGTATTGGATAAGACCTAGCTTCGGTGAAGTTTGATTTTAAGGGCATCAAAAACTATGCTGCTACCAGCTCTAAATAAATGAATTTTAGATTTACCGTGTAGTCGTTTACAAAACACCAAATCGACTGACGCAATCAGATATTTTTGCCGTTTGGCGTTCTGTAGTAATTGCAAGTCTAGAGTCCATGGTCCAAGTGTTTTGGGATCAATCGATGCGGCCAACTCTTTTTTGAAAACTTTTAAGCCAGACTGGACATCGGCATCAACACTAAATAGTAATCGCAGAAAGTTATAGATCAACCAGGTACCAATTTTGCGAGTTAGTTTTGAATTGTTTTCGCGCCGATGGCCAATCACTAGGCCAGCTCCACCACCCGTAATTTTTTCGATCATAGTTGGCAATACTTCTGGCGGGTACTGTAAGTCCGCGTCAATCATACCGATGATTCCATATTGAGCCGCGGCTATTCCCTCAAGTATCGAAAAACTCTTGCCGGGTTTACCTTTTTTCAGGAGAACCGTGATGGGCAACTGGTGCTGCATGGCTTTTATTTCGGCCAACGTTTTATCATCCGAATGGTCGTCAACAAAGATCAACTCATATTTTTCGGTTGCGGAGGCCAGGCCTTTAGCTAAACGTAAACAAAGCTCATGAATATTAGCTTCTTCATTGAGTGTGGGGATAACGATTGAAACCGGAGATTTCTTGTCCACTGACTATTAAGCTTATACTGGCCGGTTATTTTAGACTAGCCACCCAGAGGTTTTCTAATCGTCCTCAAGGATCTACGGCGTCGACGGGTTAACTCAGCCCGAACTGCTAGCTGAAGCTGATCAGGTAGTGGTAAGATGTCATTAGCATGACCCCATTCATCTTTGCCGTTTTACTGATTGTGTTGGCTCTCGTAGCGCTGACGCTTGAAAAAACTTATTTTTATCTGACGCCAATTGAACTAAAACGCTTAGCCAAAAGCAACGACCAGCTAGCCAAAACGTTATTCAGTGCTGAAGCTTACGGTAACGAATTAAAGGTCTTATTGTGGCTGATTATTGGTTTATCAGCGGCTGGCGGTTTTGTGCTGTTTGCCAGGATTACGTCACCACTATTTGGCTTTTTGACGGTTGCCCTTATTTTGTGGCTGGCCTTTTTGTGGATACCCCGAACGCGTCTGACGGTATTAGGTACCAGAATTGCTGAATGGAGCACACCAGCCGTGGTGCGACTTTTGCGCTTCTTGCATCCCGTTATGGCCTTCCTGGCGCTTTATCTTGGTCGTTTTCCGATGGCCCCGCACACAGGTTTATATGAGCGCGACGACTTTTATGAATTGCTCAGACGACAAAAAGAACAGAATGATAATCGCATCACTGATCAAGAGCTGGAATTGATGCGTCGGATCCTAAAATTCGGCGACTACCACGTACGTGACTTGATGGTGCCACGCCGGCACGTTAAGTCGGTTGAAGTGACCGATAATATCGGACCAGTTTTGCTGGATGAACTACACGCTACTGGGCACAGCCGTTTTCCGGTTAATGAAGGCAAAACCAATATTGTCGGCACGTTCGCAGTTGACGATGTGCCGGATATTAACGCCAGTGGTAAAGTTCGTGATTTTTATGAACGTCGAGTAGCCTATGCTCATCAAGAGGACAGTCTAGAAGAAGCCCTGCGGGCGTTTGCTCACACTCACCAGCATCTCCTGGTAGTGGTTAATAGTTTCAATGAATACGTTGGTATTGTCACCTTGAGTGATATCCTAAATCGACTGCTCGGTGAGGCTGAAAAATCACTTGAAGATCATGACGACCGAAAAGCTGTCGCTAGTCGCCACAGCCAGCCGGAACCAACCACTGAACCTGAGGCCGCCGAAATAGTATCGACTGAATCAGCGGAGATGGTAGAATAACCCCGATAGACGATCAAGGAGCAGACTGATGAGGATACTAAGCAATGAAGTCAAAGATCACGTTGGTGAGCAGGTTCACATTGAAGGCTGGTTGCACAAAAAACGCTTACTGGGCGGGTTGACGTTTGTTAATGTCCGTGACCGCCGTGGCTTAGTGCAGGTGGTATTAGACGGTAAAGACGAAGTTGAAAAATTGCGCGGTTTGCAAATTGGTACCGTTTTGAGTGTTGACGGTAAAGTCGTTAACGAACCGCGGGCCCCCGGCGGAGCTGAGCTACACGAGGCGACGGTAACGATTATGGTGCCGGTGACGGACGAACCACCAATTGAAATTGATAAACCGATTGATCATAAAGCCGAAAACCTGGACACTCTCTTTGAACATCGGGTTCTCAACATACGCAACCTGCAGGAGCAGAAGATTTTTAGAATTCGGGCTAACTTACTGATTTACCTGCGTGAATATCTCAATCAACACGAGTTTCTGGAAATTCAAACTCCTAAGCTGGTCGGTGAAGCCACCGAAGGCGGCGCTGAAGTCTTTAAAGTAGATTATTTCGGGCAGGAGGCCACCCTAGCCCAGAGCCCCCAACTCTATAAGCAGATGCTGGTTGGAGCCTTTGAGCGAGTTTATGAAATTGCCCCAGTCTTTCGAGCCGAACCCAGCGCTACTACCCGGCACATGAGCGAAATCATGATGCTGGATGTTGAAATGGGCTTTGTTGATAGCCTCGACGAAGTGTTGGATTTGGTTGGTGACATGACGCTCTACGCCATCCGAAAAGTTTACGACCAACAAGCCGATGAATTGAAATCGTTGAATGCGCCCGAGCTGGTGCTGTCGGACAAAGTACCTAAAATGACCGTGGCTAAAATCCATGAACTCTACTCGCAGGCTAACGGTACCGACACGACTAAGGAAAAGGACCTGATACCCGACGAGGAACGCTGGATTTGTGATTATGCCAAAGACAATTTGGGCAGTGAACTGATATTTGCGACTCACTTCCCAGTGGAAGCGATGAAGTTTTATCACCAGGTGAATCCCGATGATCCATCGACGGTTTTATGGGGCGATCTGCTCTTCCGTGGTCTAGAAATTGCGACCTGTCCGCTCCGGGAATACCACCACGATAAACTTGTTGAACAGATGAAAAAAGCTGGGCTAAAAGTTGACCACCCGGGATATAAATATTACCTGCAAGCTTTTCAGTACGGCTTACCGCAACATGGCGGCTGCGGCTTCGGGGTTGACCGCTTAGTTGAAAAAACCATTGGGCTCGGTAATGTCAAAGAAGCTACTTTGTTCCCACGAGACCTCAACCGGTTGACGCCTTAGCTATTGTCTAGGGAATGCCAGACGTACCAGCTGGCAACTGATTCGTAGGGGTGCCATTTGTTTTTCTGGGCTACTGCAATTATTTGGTCAGTTGTTGGCAAGTCTTTGAGGCCGTACAATTTTTGAATGCCATTTCTAATGCCGAGATCGCCGACTGGCAGAACGTCTAGTCGGCCGATACAGAATATCAGAAACATATGAACCGTCCAGACGCCGATCCCTTTGACATCAGATAACTCAGCGATAATAGTTTCGTTACTTTGACTAGCAATTTTGTCAAAGCGGACCTTACAGTCTTTGATGTGTTGGGCCAGGTCACGAATATAAATGGCTTTGGCACCAGAAAGTCCAGCCGTGCGGAGTTCTTCCGGGGTTTTCCGAAGAATCATTTCGGGAGTCGGGAAAGTACCGCCAAATAACTCACGAAAACGTCGTCTGATACTGCCCGCGGCCTTAACACTCAGCTGTTGCCCGATGATCGAATCAGCCAGTGCTCGGTAATACTGACGGTGTGGCTGCAGTGTTGGCAAGCCAGCCTCAGCAATGATTGGCCTGAGACTTTTATCCTGCATAGTTAGGTGCTGAACTGCTGACCTCAGGTTGGACGGGGTGGCTAATAGCATGGTTATCATTTTAATACACCAGCCGTCATAAAATTCTGGCAATCCTAACGCTTAGGCCTTACAATAACAAGCAGTTTTGAGCATAAACGTTATGGACGAGGAACAACTTAAAGACCATCATTCTGAATCTAAGGTCGGCTCGGCACCGCCATTACCTGATGAGCTGATCGGCCCAACTGATGAGCAGCAAGATGAACCTGAATCTAAGACGGTCAATAAACCGGTTGATGATTCACGATCCGACCAATCAGTAGCTGATCCTGACAAAGATGACAAAGTAACCAAGTCGAGACCCAGTAAAAAGCCGCCACGAAATTTTGTGAAACGTTGGGGAGCCTTTCTGTGGCACAAAAAGCGCTGGACTCTGCCGATTGCCATCGTCGTAGTGGTATTCGTTTTGGCTGGAGTACCCTGGACTCGTTACAGGTTGGCCGGCCTAGTTCTTAAGCAGAACTACAGCGTCGATGTGATTGATGCGACGACTGGTAAGCCAGTCTCTAGTGCGACTGTCAGCCTCGATCACGTTACGGCCATAACTGACAACCGTGGTTTGGCTAAGCTGCATGTCCATGTCGGTAATTACGCTCTGAGCATTAGCAAAAAATACTATAAGACGAGTACCGTCACCGTTTTGGTGCCAATACTGCATCAAAAATCTAGTCTCAATATTAGATTGACGGCCACCGGGCGTCAGGTGCCAATTGTTATCCTCAATAAGATCAACGGTCAACCAATTGCCGACGCTTTGGTTCGGGTAGCCGACACCGAAGCTACGACTGATTCAAAGGGTGATGTAACGATTGTTTTGCCTGCTAATGACACCAGTCTACCCGCCAATTTTTCGGCTTCTGGCTACAACGACGGTAGCGGCACGATTGTGATAACGGCCCAAGCTATTGCTCAAAACCAGTTTCAGTTAACACCAGCTGGCAGTTTGTATTTCTTATCACAACTCAGCGGTACCATGGATGTCGTTAAAACTAATCTTGATGGTACTGATCGCCAGACGGTACTGGCTGGCACCGGTAACGAAGACACCAACACGACAGTTCTGATGGCCTCACGAGACTGGCAATACCTAGCCCTGGAGTCCAGCCGGGTCCATCCCAATCAACCGGAGCTTTATCTGATCAATACGACGGCCAACAATCAAGTGACAACTATCGATACCACCAGCGCCAATTACAATCTTATTGGCTGGATCGGCGACAGCCTTATCTATAGTATCGACAGGAATGACACCCTGCAGTGGCAACCAGCCGGGGAAATTCTAAAATCCTACAACGCCGCCACCGGGCAACTGACGGTTCTCGACCAAACTGCTGGGCAGGGGACTGATTCGGCTGATTATGCCCAAACGACGTTCGGCAGTATCGATATAGTTAACAATGATGTGGTCTATACGACCGACTGGAATGGGAGCAATGTTAGCGAACTAAGTGGCCTGAACGATAGCCTCTATAGTATTCAGCCTGGTGGTACCGGCAAACAGGATGTTCGTGACTTCCCAGTGCCAGCCAACCTAGCTTACCCCGGCTATTACATCAGTGCTCAACCATATGCACCGCAGAGCCTTTACGTCCAAGTTCCGGATAATACCGGAGCCAATTATACTTATTACAGCTATAGCAACGGCACGTTATCCAGCGTCAATATTACCGACAGCACATTCTATAACCAATCACCAAACTATCTTGTCTCTCCAGATGGTACTAAGACATTTTGGAGTGAGGTAAGAGACGGCAAAAACACACTTTTTATTGGCGATGCTAACGGGCAGAATGAACAACAAATTGCCAGCCTGAGTGATTATGCTCCCTATGCCTGGTACACCGACAACTACTTGATTGTCTCTAAGGATAACGATCTATACATCATGCCAGTTAGCGGCGGTACGCCATTAAAAGTAACTGATTACTTCAGCAGCCTCCAGCCGGGTTATAATTACGGCGGCGAATAAGCCGTCAGCACTTACTCAAACGCTACCCGTGCGCCGTATAAACGCCCAGCGCATCGTGCTAAAATGCTAGACAATGGAACCTGCAAAACCATCTGAGCCACATCAACCACCACAACCAGCCCCTTCGGGGCCAGTGATGGACGTTGTGGCGCCAAAGCCTCAGGAAGTACCCAAAGACTTGCCCAAGGACAGTGAAGAGTCAGTTGAGCTTAAACCACAAAAGCCGGTTAACACTAAACCTGTCCAAAAAGCTGGCCGCGGTGTGGGTCTGGCAATTTTCGCAACCGTTGTAATTGTTCTAGGCCTGGCCGTCCTAATGGTTTATGCCTACTTGCGGACTAATCATATCCGTCCTTTCTAAAGTGAATTTAAGTTTGGTATTAATGTGAGGTTTATGTGTCTACGTTCGATGCAGCTCAAGAGTCACTGATGCGCCCGGGTACTGTTGGTGTTATACCAACAGACACTATCTACGGCGTCGTAGCGCGAGCAGCTGATCAAGAAGCGGTCGATCGGCTATATCAACTGAAAAAACGGGAGCACAAGCCAGGCACGATCGTTGCTGCCAATATTGAACAACTGGTTAATTTAGGTATTAAGCGTCGCTATCTGAAAGCTGTTGAGCACCTGTGGCCTGGGCCTTTGAGTGTGGAAATCCCACACACAATTGATTACCTTAACCAGTCCACTGGTCGGCAAGCCTTTCGTCTGCCCAACGATAGGGTATTAACCCAGTTGTTGCTTATTGTCGGGCCCTTACTCACCACCAGCGCCAATGAACCGGGTAAGCCCACTGCTAACACTGTTGACGATGCCCAACTATACTTCGGTGAAAGTGTAGATTTCTATGTTGATGGGGGCGATCTATCGGGACGTTTACCCTCTACTATTATAGGTTATAGGAACTTTCGTGTTGGTTTTGGGTCTTCTGTTCGGCCGTAAAGATACCATTCAACAAGCCGGCGTTGGTGGTCTTCACTCATGCCGCGGTGCAGCTTGAGCTTTGTTCTGAGCT
>Ga0181520_10006923_pt1 | contig 17003 bp, 18 predicted proteins | sample PEATcosm2014_Bin_29_FD_132451 | JGI IMG/M metagenome (GOLD analysis project Ga0181520, IMG submission 132451) | Peatland microbial communities from MTU Mesocosm Facility, Houghton, MI, USA - PEATcosm2014_Bin02_30_metaG | ecosystem: Environmental > Terrestrial > Soil > Wetlands > Peat | place... | reverse complement strand
TGTTGTTCTCGTTCGTCGGGTTGTTGTTGTTGCGGTTGGACGAGGCCAAGTTGTTGGAGTTGTTGTTCCAATTGCCGCCACGCAAACCACGATACGAACTGGCGCGTTGGGCCCGGACGCCCGCCTTCTTACCGCCCGGCCAAAACCGTGCGGCGAAGTCCGTTACTCTGCGCATGGCTGGCGTGGGCCACCCAGGCGCGGACGCTCTGCGTTACCTGCGCCGCCTTGGTGCGGCGGTGTCGCAGTTTCCAGAGCATTTTTCTGTATCGTCGGTCAAACCGCCGCACGCTGGAAGATCGCACGCGGATGCGGCCGTCGGCGCGCACCACGAACCCGGCAAATTCCACACCGGCCGCCGTCGGTGTCAGGCGGTACTTATCGGGGTGAATCTCCAGCCGCAGTTCGGCCAGCTTCTGGCGGACCTCTCGGCGTGGCTGTTCAGGATGTGCCACAGCAGGCCCAGGAGCCGCTCGTCGGCAATCACCCGCTGCAAGAGCCGCATCAACACCTCATGGTCGATGGAGGGAAAATACTTCCGCACGTCGCACTTCAGGGCGTAGGGCCAGCGGCGCGCGAACTCGGCGGCGCGGCGCATCGCCGCATGGCTTCCCTTCCCACGCCGGCAGGCGAACGAGTCCTCGATGAACCGCTGCTCGAAGATCGGCTCGATTACCCGCACAATGGCGTGGTGGACCACGCGGTCGCGGAAGGGCGCGGCGGCCACCAGCCGCTCCTTCGGCTCGTGGATCGTGAAGTAGGTATAACCGCCGTGGCGATAAGTCCCCGCCCAAAGTTCCTCGTGCAGCGCGAAGATTTCCTTCTCGAACTCGGCCAGGAAGACGGCCCCCGGCGGCCTCATCCGTTTGCCGCGCAACGCCGCCTTGCCCGCCGCAATCAGGTTTTCCAGCGTGCAGATTCGCTCAAAAAGGCGGCGGTGTTGGTGCATCCGCGGTTCCTTCCTTGGCGGCCGACTGCTTCAGCCAGCCGCCCAACATCCGTCCGCACTCCGTCAGCCCCTTGCAAGCGAAACCATACTGCCGCATCGTGAACAAGTCACGGTCCTTGGCCAGCCGCACGAGCCAACGCAAGACCTCGATGTCGCGGTTCGCGCGGCTGAGCAGGTCCGCCTTGCGCGGGCTGTAGGCCGCCTCGACCAGCAGTTCCAGCACGTCGATTGCGCGGTCCGCCAGCCGCTGCCCGAACACGAACCGCTGGTTCTTCGGAAAACTGTCCACCCGCTCCAACAGCCACTTCACCACGTCGTACCACTTCACCAGAACGACCGGCGCCTTCGCCGCGTCCGTTCTCCCTCTCCCTCCGAGAGACGACCTGGGTGAAGGTGCGCTCGCCGGCGGCCGCTGCGTCGGCTTACCATCCCGCGACAACGCCACGGACTGCGCCCCCCATCCTGTTGGTTTTTCCGTTTCTAACTCGCGCGCCGAGCTACGCTCGGCGATCGTGTGCTTTCTTGGCTAAGCCAATCTCTTCTCCACAAGTTAAAGGGTAAAAGAGAGAAAGGATAAAGGGTGCTACCTCCAACGCCTCCAGCCAATCAAAACGGCTATAGCGCCGGCAACGAGCAACGTAATGCTACCGGGCTCAGGAACCGCTTCGCTACTTGCCACGCGGAACCCGATATTGAAGATCTCGTACGTCGGGTCGATGCCGACGCGGGTGGACGAGGCCAAGACGCCGGAGTTGCCGTCCCAAACGCCGCCACGCAAACCACGAGACAAACCAGAGATGTTCGCTTCGTTCCACTGGTAGACATCGCCTCCCATGTCATACGTGCCGTACGGCCCCGGCGAGTCCGCAAACGCCCCCACCGGCGTCAGGTAATTCGTCGGGTCGGTGCAGCCATTGTTGTAATAGTTGGCATTGTTCGTGCCGGTCGCGGAAAGCACGTTGCTGGGTGCGGTGTTGCTCTGCGTGGAGTAAAGCCAATAGCTGGCGTTGGACGCATTGTAATACGCCGCCTTGTACCACTCGTTTTCCGAGGGAATGAAGTCTACGGCCCCGGCGTTGCGGGTTATGGCCATCAAAGCGGAGTTACTGGTCGCGCCGTTGAGCGTGTACGCCCCGGTCTCCGTCGTGCCCGGTCCCTCAGCCCCCGTCGGCTGGTTGTTTTGCAGCCAGTTGCAGAAGCGAGCCGCGTCGCCCCACGACACATCGAATACCGGGCAATTGGCGGCTTGGGGGTCGCTGCCAGTGACCGAGTAGCTGTAGCTGCCCGGACTACCGCTTTGGGTGATGGCCACCGTCGGCATGTCCGTGGCCATGTAACCGTTGTACAGCCCGTAGGTGTCCGTTTTCGCCACGGCGTTGAGGAACGTCGTGTACTGGCCAAGCGTCACGTCGTACTTGCCCATCTGGTACGTGTACGGCACCGCGCCGTAGCCGGTCGATGGGTCGGCCGCGTTGCCCGGATTGCCCACGGTGACGAAATCCATGCTCACGTCGGCCTGCGCCGCCACGGCGGCAGACACCACCAGAAATGCAACAACGAAAAGAATGCTTCGATTCTTCGACATCATGATTCTCCCCTCGTTTACGGATCAGCGTGTTTGGGTTTGCAAGAAACGGCGATGAACAGAACAACCGGCAAGCGAGCGCAGGGCGATGCCCGCCGGCCTAATCAGGAAAAATACCCAGCCAAGAATGGCCGCTCACGGTGCAAAACACCGCGAACAACCAAGGCTAGATGCGGGCGCTGCCACTCGGTAAGGAACCAGGGATGCGGCCTACGGGCGAGGAATTGTCCCCCGACACCAAGGAGTGATTATATCGTACCGCTACCACGCTTGCAAGCATCTGGCGAATCTCCAAAGCGGGGTTTCTCGGAGGATTTGCCCCCCCCCCCGCAAGAAGACTATCCGGGGCCATCGCTGGATCGCGGCCACCCGCATAACAAGGGGCAGGACGCCCGCGCTCCAGCTTCGGCAGGGATGTAGTAGCGGGCGACCCAGCAGAGGCTTGCTCGCTACGCCGAGGCTCATGCCGGGCTGGCCCGCGCGTCGGGCAGTGGGGAGCGAAACCGCGAAATCCCCGCCTCGTGCCAGCGGGCCACTTCTTCCAGCACCGATTTCAGGGTGAACTGCGGAAGAACCCTTTTCAGCGAGCCCAACACGCTGGTGATGATCGACCGTCGCTTGGCCCCGCGCTCGGTCTTGCTCGTGCGCGCGGCTTTTCGCGCCTGGGCTTCGTTGCGGGCCTGCTGCTCGGAACGGTTGTTCGTCGCCTCCACTTGCGGATGCTCCACGAACACGAACAGGTTGTCGAGGCATTCCACCAGTTCGTTCTGTAGTCTCAGGAACCGCTGTCGGTCGTCGGGGAGTTCCTTGGGCACCACGTGCCCTGCCTCGACGCACAGACGGCGAATCTTCTCCTGAAGCAGGGCCACGCGCTGGCTTCGCCCCGCCGTCAATCGTTGGTCCTTCTGGTAGCGCACCCCTTCGCGATAGATGGTGTAAAGTTCCTCGAAGAACGCCCGATACTCCGCCGTCTCTGGAAATCGCAGCATCAGGCTGATGATCTTTCGCAGCAGGTGCGCCCAGCATTTCTGGTGCTTGCAAAAACGGTTCTCGTAGCCGCGGTAGTTGTCCGTGACGCCGATGCCCGCAAACCTCTCCGGCAAGATCGTGTCCAGCACCTCTCCGCCACGCCCCTTGCCGCAGAGAAAGACGACGTGCGAAAGGGTCGTGAAGATCCAGTTGTAGCAGGCCCGCTTGCCCACTTTCCAGCCCGTTTCGTCGATGTACAGCACGGCGGCCACGGCGACCAATTGGCAGAGGGCGTCGAAGTCCTCTTGCCAGTCGGCGGCCAGTTGGTTCAACAAGGCATCGGCCTGCGACCGCGATATGGCACTGCCAGAGGTACCGGTTGAGGAAAGCGACATCGCGGTGCTTGCCGCTCACATAGCCAAATGGGCTTCCGGGTAGCGTGCCTACACCTACATCGTTCGGCGTATTCAATCGAGAGTCCGTTGCACGCTGCCGGTCGCCCCCACCGAAATTGTCTTCCACCCAGAATCTGCGCGCGGCGGGGTGCGCCGGCGACGCGTGCTGCGCCGGATAGACAATTGCAGGAGGATGTCGCATTGAGACGCGTAACGCTCGCGGTTGCCGTCACGCGATATTTGCGGTGGCGAATATCGAGAACTTCGCCGGGGGGCTTTTGGAGTGCCGTTGCCCGCGGTAGAATGCACGCGATTGTGGGGGCTCAGCTTTTTGCGGCAGTTAGAGAACCCATTCCGTCGGAAGGACCCGCCAAGAGCGGTGTCAACCGATTCCTAACCAGCCTGGCCGCCAAGAAAGCAGGCGACGGCATCCACTCGGAGCCCGATGTCGATAGGCGGAAAACCCCAAACCACTGGCTTGAGCCCAAGGGCCGAGGCAAACCACACTCGGAGCGCCTGACGGGAAGCGCATCACTAATTCTCGCCATCGTGAGGATTTTGATGATCTACGCTATTTCGTAGAAGAGGTAGTATCCATGCGTATTACATTTTTGGAATGGGTATGGTGTAAAGTAAGTGGAAGGTGTGTGAAGTGCGGCGGTACGCGAGACCAGAGGGGGTTCCAGCCGAAATTCGTCGCCGGGACAATTCGCAGTGTTCCATGCCAAGACCCCTTCCACGGCGAGCGCAATTTCCTACCCGGGGAACAATGCTTCGACCCTCAAGGTAACCCGGTCATAATGCCTGATTGAACCGAGGGATTTTTCCGTTAATCTTGGCCGCTGGTCCGTGTTTATCTGCCTAACAGACTGCTAGGAGACGGGAGATACGCTATGCCGGTGGATCGTCCCTACCGCAGGACCTGCCGTCAGTTCGTGGACGGTCATTACAGCGAAGGGGGGCGGTGGCAGTACGTGCTGCACCCCAAGTACGCCCAGTCGCCCGAACACTACGTCCGCGCCTTCCTGATTCTGCTCAAGGACCTTCGAGAGTTGTTCGACTACGTGGAACCGGCGGACGGCAACCTGTCGTGCTACTCCTATCGTATTCACTCCCTTCTGCTCCGGGCGTGCGTGGAAGTCGAGGCGAACTGTAAAGCCATCCTCACCGAGAACGGGTATCGTCGTTCCGGTGACTGGAACATGGGTGACTACCGGAAGATTGAAAAGACGCATCTCCTATCGGGGTACGAGGTGCTCGTTCCAAATTGGAACGGGACCGGGTCGATTCGCAAACCGTTCGCGGCGTGGGCGTCGGTTGGGTCGCTGCCTTGGTATCGGGCGTACAACACCACCAAGCACGACCGCCACGAACGGTTCGCAGATGCTACCTTCGACCAGATGCTTGACGCCTGTTGTGGCCTTCTGGTCTTGCTGTCCGCACAATTCGAGACGAACGATTTTTCTCCAGAGGAGTCCGTTCTGACGATAGAAGGGCGCGGAGACGGAATGGAGAGCGGGATCGGCGGGTTTTTCCGTGTCCGTTTCCCAAACAACTGGCCGATCGACCTGCGCTACGACTTCGACTGGCAGCAGTTGAAGAACGAGCCCGATCCGTTCGGGACCATCGACTACGCCGCGATCACCTGATTGGATCAGGCGGGGGCGGCCCAATCGCTGCACCTGACCCGGCCCGCATGAAGCGTTTGCTGCCAACCGCCATCTCGCCGCAAAGGTGATCACGCCGGCAAAATGCAGGCGTTCCCGGCAATAGGAGCATCACGAGCTTTCTCCCACAAGCGGGTTATGCTTCATGCATGTCAAATCGTCCGAGGTTTCCAAACGCGAGTTGCCACGGCGCGTCGGTCGCCCCCATTGCGCCAAGCAAAGCTTGGGAGAGGAGGATACTTGACGCGATTGGTCGCCCACGGGCCCCACGGCGGGCTCTCGTTTTAGGGTTGGACCTCCCCGTCTGACCGGCCCCAACGGCCCACGTGGGCCAACGTCGGCGCCCACGGTCGCACGTTCGGGGCGACTATCTCCATATACCCGCCCCGATGGAACCGGACCCGGAAAGATTCGGTCGGATTTTTCGGGTTTCCGGAATTGCGGAATCCATCGGAGACCTTGCCGACTTCGCCACGATGACGGATAATCAGGCCAGTCGACCCGTCCTGGCGAAAGAAGGATCAAGATGCTCCACCTCGCCCTCTTCTGCCTGCTCGTCGTGGGGCAAGTGCCACCGCCTCCACTTCCACACCCACCCGGAATCCAGCCTGCGGAGCAGCCGCCTGCCGACGCCAAGGCTCAGCGGGAGTGGCTCCTGGCCCACTTCCTCGTTGACATGGAGATGCGGGGCATATTCGATGCCAAGAAGTACCAGGATATCGAACAGATGGTGAACAAGATGACTCCGCCCCAACTGGGCAAGCTGGTCCGGTATTACCAGCAACGGAAGGCGGAGGTCGAGGCGTCGGAGGCACGAGCCGAAGCCCATCTGCGTAGCCTGGAAGAATATCGTGATTTCCTGAAACGGGAACTCGAAACGAGAATCCGGGCTCGCCAGCAGGCGGTCGCACAATTCGGCCCGGCGATCGTTCCGTTGCAAGTCTATGCCCTGCCGGTGTACGTTTATCCGCCCTACTATGCTTCTCCCCACCATCATCACCACTGACCGAATTCTTGCGGGAGCTCGGACCATGTGGCGCGCATGCTGCGGACTGGTGCTGACGTTTTCCGGCACTGACACGTGCCATTACCAATCGACCTCGATGTTGTTGACGATCTGGACAACACCATCCAGTCCCCGGACCGCTTCCTGGGCCACTTGTTTCTGGTAGTAGGTCGCCAACCGACCACGCAGCAACAGGACTCCTCGCTCGTACTCGCACCAGACTTGTCGGGCAGGGATGTGGGAATCGTTATGCAGACAGTCGTTCGCCGCCGCCACGACCGTGCGGCACCCAGGCACTCCGTCACCGGGCTTGTCTGAGAACGTCACCATCTCACCCTCCGTGGCCATCCCGACAAACTTCAGACCTGCGACCGCCTCGCGAATAAGGAGCGCCGCAGCGGCTTGGGGTGCAGGAGAAGCGAGCAGCAGGGAAGCCTGGCAGCAGCACCCGTCAGACCCACGATCACGCACAAAGTACCATTATGATCGCTGATTCCAGACCGTCAATAGCCCACACGAGCGAAAGTGCGATTTTAGCCGAGCCAAACCGCTACGGGTCTTTCCTCGACCTGGCGAACGGGAATCTCCTCGGGCGCTTCGATTCCCAAGCGGATCGCCCTCTGATCCCGACAGTCTTGCAACCGACACGCCAAGCACAGTCTCGCCATCTCCGGTTCCTTCAGATTCTTCGACGCCATGCTATCCGCTGTGGCGAGGCTGCGAAGGTGGGATCATGCCCCAGCCGGGTTGCTTGACGTACTTGCCGGGAACGATATCCTGAAGGTCGGGGACGCCCTGCCGTCTGGGTTTCTCCAGGAGGGCAATATGGTCGGCGTCATCACGGGCTGGGATATTCTTGCCCACCCGATATCGACCGTCCGGTGTTTCGGATGGAGGGTGTTCTTCAAGGCGGTCGCCCCTTGGCAGGGCAGAACATTCCTCTCCGTGGTGCGTGATGCGGGCTTCCTCGCACCCTCAGCGTCAAGCGTGCCGATAATACTGGAACGGTGCATCGCCTTGGAACTGCGGGCCAAGCGTATCTACAGGGCCTTGGCGAAAGCGCTCGATGACCAGGGATTGGCGGGGCCGTTCTTCGCCGGTCTGGTCGAGCAGGAACAATACCACGTCGATTTGCTGGAAGTCTGCCGGGCTGCGGCGATCCGTGGCGGCTGGAAGGCTAACCTGTTCAACCCTTGGGAGGAATACCTGCCCCGCCTCGAACAGCAAATGGCGGATACCGAGGCCGCCATGTCCACCATCGATTCCGTGGATGCTGCCCTGCGATTGGTGGTCCAGGTCGAGTCTTCCGAGATCAATCAGGTTTTCTGTGCTGCCCTGGCGGCCACGGACTCGGCCTTCGTGAAAAGGCTCAGGCCGTTTCGGAAGGCGATGGAGGCCCACATGTCCTACCTCGTGGAGCAGCTTCCCCAACTTTCTCCCAATTTGATGCTGGCGACGAGGGAACTGCGGGCAAGGTTTCCTCAGGTGCGAAGCAAGCCTCGGTAGGGCATCAGCCCGCCATCGGCCATGTTGTAGCCGGCGGACACGGCTGCCAAGAAGCCCCCCACGAATCGTCCGAAGAGAATCTCGGCGGTTCAATCCTTCAACACCACCGGCAATTCCACAGCAATCCGAGTACCTTTGCCCACCGTACTTCAGATGCTGCACTTTCCGCCCAGCAGCCTTGCCCGTTGCCCGAGCACCACGCGGGGGCCACGACCGTTGGTATCTCCGCCCGTCTCGCCCACGTGCCCCACGGCGGGCCCCCGTCTTAAAGTCGGACGGAAGGTCCGACCGCCTCCCAACGGCCCACGTGGGCCCACGTCGGCGCCCACGGGGCGTCCGAACCGTGATCGCAAACCAGGTTTACGGGATGGGGGCACCTCAGAGACAGTCGATTGTGGAGGCGGTCGGCAGGTTGCCGGATCTCGACACGTCATGGACGGACGAGCCGCGGTCGCGGGGCGAATACATGGATGAACCGGTCGGTCCCGCGCGTGATCGACCGTCCCGTTGGCGACCTCGGTACGCGGCTGCCCCCAGAACTCGGTGCAGTCGTCACCACGGGCGCCAACCGGCCCCAGATTGATCAACATGATGCGATCCTCATTGAGGTTGAGGATCGCCCAAAGCGACTCCTTCATCATCTGCTTCTCGGTCGGCGACAGCTCACAACGGAACACCGAGTATTGCAGCGGGTCGCCGAATCCGCACATTTTCTTGAACGTCCTGCGCAGCCGCTTATCGTTGGCCACGTCGTAACATACCAGGTAGACATTTCGCATGGCGCGGCCTCCTCAGCGGGTGCAGAAGTTGGGGTAGTGCTCGATCTCACCCAGCAACGACCGGCCAAGAAGCCGGCCCTGAACCTCAAGCACGCGACGGTAACTCACCCGATAGCCGAAGATCGGATGCGTCACCAGCGTATCCAGTCGCCGCTCGAATGCGCCAATCACCGCCCGCCGGCCGGCGTCTGTCAAAGCGACTCCGCCCCCACGGCGAATGAAACTCGCCGGTGTCACCTCGCCATTGTTCACCAGCGTCAACACCGTCGAATCGGCTACCAGCGGCCGGAATGGCTCGGCCAGGTCGAGCGCCAACGACGGTCGCCCATAGCGCGGCCGGTGGTAGAAACCCACCATTGGGTCGAAGCCAACGGCATACAGCACCACGGTCAATTCCTTGACCAACATGGCGTAGGGCATGATGGATTCAGCATTACCGCACACAATGATGGGCATTTTCTAGAGTGAAGGTTTGGCTCTTCCGGCTTCAGGTGCAGAACACGAGAAACACGACCTTCAGGCCGGACGTGATTTCTCATAACGCGACGATGGGCCGCGCCACCACCCCGGGCGTGGTTCAGGTCCAGGATCAGCCGGCTGAAGAGCGTACCGGCCGGCTTCACACCATAGCAGCGTTCTGGCGATCATCCTGGCTTTGTTGTTCAGTCAATTGTCCGTCGGCGCCAACGCTGAGCGGAGTCGTTTGCGGGCGAGCAGGGGGGTGGACTATTCAGCGGAGCCCCCCTCTCCACACCCCCATTGGGGCAGTTTTCCAACGATTCACCCCCTCCATAGATGCAATTTTCTACTTTCTTGGGGGCGACCCGCTCCAGATGTTTGACTTTCCCGCAATACTTGGTATCTTCAAGGCATTGAGACTCGTTTGAGCAATCATTAGGGCTCAATTCTAGAAGGCAGCTTTAGCATCCCGTATAGTAACGACCCTCCGGCTCCAACGGAGGTCGTGGGGTGCGTTCTTGATCGGTTCACCGGCGGTAGACTAGCTATCCCGGTTCACCGCCGACGCGACCACGTTGGCTTTCTGATGACGAATGCAGTTGAGCAAAAGGAACGATTCAATGGTTACGACAAGAACGATTTGCGCTTTTTCGATCCTCATTCTTTTGACTCTTCCGACCTCCCTTTGCGCCGAGGTCATCGACGGCGGGTTCAATGAGGCCAGTATAGGTGTCTCGGCGGATTCTGGGGCAACAAACACCGGGACATCCGGGCCATGGACGGCGACCGCGACCAGTTACGGCTTTTGGTCCGCTTATCCTGGCCGCGCCAGCGTGGGCCTAAGTGGTGGTACCGCGACGTTTGGCGCGTTCGGCATGGAGGATATGGATTCTAGCGGTGGGCTGGCACAACTCAGCACGGTTCTGGTTGTCCCTCCCGGATCGGCAGCGGTCCTATCTTTCGACGTTACCGAATCGAACGATGGAGAATATGACCCCGGGAACCCAAGTGACAACGGTACCACGGCGACCATGTCACTCGCTGCTGACGGAAGTGGAGGACTGGACTTGGAAGGCGGTGGCCACTTCTCAATCCCGCTCCCAGACGGCCCGACGACACTCACATTCCGACTAATAACCATGGCGGACACCCAGTATCCGGGATCGCACTACGGGAGCATGACAATCACCAACTTCGGCATCACCGTTCCCGAACCAGGCACGCTTACGCTCTTGGTCTCGGCACTGCTCGGACTTGCTGGGGCGTTTTATCTGCGGCGGCGTAGAGCGAAGGCGTAACGACGACCGCCATTTCCAAGTCGTTCAACCCGCTCCGCACCCACACGCACCAACGACGAACATAATCCCCGATGCGGACAGCTTCCGCACCTTGCTCATAAAGCCGGTTCATCCGCTCGACGCAACGCTCGACTGTTTGCACAGCAATTCCGACAAGCCCCACCGACGAGAAGCGATAGCCGAGGAAATCGAAACCACGGTCCGCTGGTCCGGCGTCCCCGTCCTTCGGGATAGCCGCGGTAATGGCCATGACTCTGGCTCCGTTGGGGTAGACTCGGCACGCTCACCCAGGCCGCCGGGCACACGATCAGCGGTTTTGGGAAGATCGGCGCGACGCTCAACAACCTGGGCACCGTTGAGGCCCAGAACGGCACCCTGACGGTCGCCGGCCCAGTTACGCAATTTTCCGGCAGCACCCTCACCGGTGGCACGTGGATCGCCTGCGCCAACTCGACGCTCATCCGTCTTGCCCTGACGAACGGCGGGGCGTGTTGCTTGTAGCCCCCCCCCAAACGATAGAATGGGGGTTTGCCCGGATACTCTGAAGGAGCAAGGATGGACAACTTCGGCGAGAAAGTCACCTTTATTTGGGGCGTAGCCGACCTCTTGCGGGACGCCTTCCGTCGCAGCAAGTATCCCGACGTGATCCTCCCCCTCACCGTCCTGCGGCGGATCGACTGCGTGTTGGAGCCGACGAAGGAGGCGGTGCTGAAGGCGCACGGCAGGCTCAAGGGCAAGCTGGAGAACCTCGCCCCCCAGCTCTGCAAGGCATCGGGCTTCTCCTTCTACAACACGTCCCCCTACGACTTCGAGCGGCTGCTGGGCGATGCCCCTCACCTTGCCGCCAACCTCCGCTCGTACATCAACAGCTTCTCCGACAACATGCGAGAGGTGCTGGAGAAGTTCGACTTCGACGGCACCATCGCCAAGCTCAACGAGTCCGGGCTGCTGTTCCTCGTCCTGGAGCGGTTCAAAAACATCGACCTCCACCCCGACAAGGTTTCCAACCTGGAGATGGGTTACGTCTTCGAGGAGCTCATCCGCAAGTTCAACGAGGCGATGGACGAGAACCCCGGCGAGCACTTCACGCCCCGTGAGGTCATCCGGCTGATGGTGAACCTGCTTCTGTCCCGCGACAAGGACACCCTGGCGCAGAACCACATCGTCCGCACCGCCTATGACCCCTGCTGCGGATCGGGCGGGATGCTCACCATCGCCAAAGAGCGGGTCGTCGAGATCAACCCCAACGGCGAGGTGCACCTGTTCGGCCAGGAGGTCAATCCCGAGACCTTCGCCGTGTGCAAGTCCGACCTGTACCTCAAGAGCGGCGACGGGCGGGATGCCGAGAACATCAAGTTTGGCAGCACCCTGTCCAACGACCAGCACGTCGGGAACCGCTTCGATTACCTCCTGACCAATCCGCCCTACGGCAAGGAATGGAAGATGGACCAGGCGGCGGTCGAGGCGGAAGCCGAGCGGGGCTATGCCGGTCGGTTTGGCGCGGGTCTGCCTCGCATCAGCGACGGACAACTCCTCTTCCTCCAGCACATGCTCTCCCGCATGAAGGACCAGAAGGATGGCGGGAGCCGGGTTGCCATCGTGATGAACGGCTCGCCCCTGTTCACGGGCGATGCGGGCAGCGGCGAGAGCGAGATCCGCCGCTGGATCCTGGAGAACGACTGGCTGGAGACCATCGTCGCCCTGCCCGAACAGTTGTTCTACAACACAGGAATCCCGACCTACGTCTGGGTGCTGACGAACCGCAAGCCCCGCAACCGCAAGAACAAGGTGCAGCTCATCGACGCGACCTCGTTCTGGGTGCCGATGCGGAAGAGCCTGGGCAACAAGCGGCGGGAGATTTCCGCCGAGCAGATCCGGCAGATCACCAAGATTTTCGAGGGATTCAAGGAAGGCGAGAGCTCCAAGATTTTCGCCACCGAGGATTTCGGCTATCGCAAGGTCACGGTGGAGCGTCCCCTGCGACTGAACTTCCAGGCGAGCCCCGAGCGGATCGAGCGGCTCAAGCAGGAAAAGGCGTTCCAGAACCTTGTGACGAGCAAGAAGAAGGGAAAGGACCAGAAGAAGGACATCCAGGCGGGCGAGGAGTTGCAGGGCTGTATCCTGGCGGCGTTGGAAGAACTGGGCGAGAAAAAGGTCTGGAGGAACCGTGCCGATTTCGAGAAGGCATTGGATAAGGTCTTCTCTAAATTGGAGGTCAAGATTTCGGCGGCTGTCCGCAAGGCGATTCTCTCGGCACTTTCCGAGCGGGACGAGACCGCCGACATCTGCACCGACGACGAGGGCTGTCCCGAAGGCGATCCCGAGCTGCGGGACACCGAGAACGTGCCGCTTGCCGAGGACGTATCCCGATTCTTCGAGCGGGAAGTCAAGCCGCACGTCCCCGATGCCTGGGTGAACACCGCTGTCCGTGACCACAAGGACAAGGAGGTGGGGAAGGTCGGCTACGAGCTCAACTTCAACCGCTACTTCTACAAGTACCAGCCGCCGCGCCCGTTGGAGGAAATCGAGGCGGACATCCGCGACTTGGAGAAGGACATCTTGTCCATGCTGCGGGAGGTGGCGGGATGAAGGACATCGGCAACGGCAACGGCGTTCGGCAATGGAAGCGATACCCGGAGTACAGGGAGTCGGGGGTGGAGTGGCTGGGTGCGATACCCAAGCGATGGAAGGTTCAATGGCTGAAGCGGCTTGTCTCGCAAATCGGTAGTGGCAAGACCCCAAACGCCGCCCCGAGGACTACAACCGCGCCCTCTGCCTCGACCCGGATGCGGTCCTGGACTTCATCTACGCCACCCAGCCGAAGGAATGGGAGAAGCTCAAGCAGCAGCACGGCGCGGACGTGAAGCCCCGCTTCCTGCATCGGCTCGCCTCGGAAGTCGCCAAACGCGGCACCCTCGATGTCCTCCGCAAGGGCATCAAGGACTCTGGCTGCACGTTCCGGTTGGCGTACTTTCGCCCGGCGACGGGACTCAACGAAGCCGTACAGAGGCTCTACGAAGCCAACCAGTTCTCGGTCGTCCGGCAACTACGGTTCGACCGTGAACAATCGGGAACTGGGCAGGCGACAGCGGGGGTTGAGACTGGTTCGTCGCCGTGAGATGATGGTGCTCGGGCTGGATAGCGTTCCCAGGAATCATCACGGTTTGCGAATCCTTCGCCGCACGGAAGCTTCCTGCCGGGAGCCTTGGGACGTGGATCATTAAACCCGCATTTCCCAGATGAAAACGTCATGCGTGGTACGCGATTTGCGCCAACCGTGAGGAGACTTCTCATGAGGGCAACGTTGCCGCACCAGTTGATTCTGCGAACACTGTGGGGCCTTTCGACTGTTCTGTTGTACGCGAATGGGATTTGCGCTGCCCCCTGGGACCCGGCAGCGACGGACTACTCGGGCCGCCTGGGGAAGACCGTCTACGTGTCCAAGCTGGGCGACAATTCCGACGGCAGCAGTTGGCCGCGAGCGTTTCACACGATCCAGGCGGCACTGCTGGCCCTGCCCGACGATCGGGGTGGACACCGCATCGTCGTTCGGCCCGACACCTATATCGAAGCCAACCTGTACACTAACCATAAAGGCGCCCCGGGGGCCTACAATCTCTTGGTCGGCGATGGCGACGGCCGGTTGGGCTCGGGCGCCAGTGGGCGAATCATCATCGACTCCGGCGATCCCCAAAAAGGATTCAAAAGCCACGACTGGTGGTCTACCTTTCGCGCCACCACCAAGGGCTGGTCGCCGGAGCATACCGATCCGACGTTCTCCTGCATCAACTGGGACCGGTGGATCGTGCGCAATCTCTACGCCACCGGCGGCGACGCCGGACTGTTCTGGGACCTCACCGACCACAGTGGCGAAGGATTCACGGTGATCGTGGAGGACTGTGTGGGGATCGGTCGGGCCTTCGGCGGCGGGTTCGGCTATCAGGTGGTTCGGCCGGACGAGCCGGTGGTCTTCCGCCGCTGTTATTTGATGTCGTTGGACTGGTGGGGCGACGCCGGCGCACTGGCCGTCGGGGCCTACAACGCATCGGTGCCGGCTTCGCCCGACGTGGTCTGTGAGGATTGCACCTTCGTGGCCCCCGACAACGCGGTGCAAATCCTCTTTCCTAGCAAGTACCTGCGGCTGAAAATGAAAAAGTGCCGTCTGATCGTCTTGAACTTTTCGCAGCCCCAGGGCACGCCATCCTCGGGAATCATTTCCAGCATCGTGACCAATCCCGACCAGGTTCATATCGACTTTGAGGATTGCATTCTGGCGGGCTACAAAGTTTTCGGCACGTGCAGCGCCGCGATCAATAAGGTGGACGGCAAGGGGACCGGCGAGGTTCGCTACACGACCAAGGGCAGCAATAAGGCCTACGTCCAATACCAACAGTCCGTGCCCAATGGATTCGAGCGATTGGGGCTCTGGCCCGTCCAGTTGTTCGATTCGCTGCAACCGCCAAAGGTCCCGGGCCGCCGTTGATGCGCGACGATTGACTCCAGGCAAGGAGAACAGCATGGTTCATGAGAACGCCGGCTTCGTATTTCGTCTCTGCTTGGTCCTCTTCACGTCGTCAGGGCTCTCCGGCGCAGCGATTGCCGAGACGCCCAAGGTGCCGCTGGTCAAACTGCCGGTGAACTTTGGCACGAACATGGAAAACACGCCGGTGGTGTTCGGCAACCGGCCGCTGCTGGTACTCAACCACCGCGACGACACGAAGAACAACACCGACGGCTACACAAAGTCCATGTACCTTCATATCCAGGACCTGTGTACGGGCCGGGAGGTCGCCCGGTTTGGCGAGGGACACTCGTTCGTCAGCGCCTTCGTCAATGGCCCGGAATTGCACGTCTTCGCCAGCCAAGGCACCAACCGCGATTGGTTCAAGAGCATCGACCATTTCTCATCGACCGACCTGAAGACGTGGAAGCGGCAGGTGGCGATTGCCTTGGAGGGCGACGAGCATCTGTTCAATTGCTCGGTCTGCCGCGACGAGCAGGGATACCTCATGGCCTACGAGTCGAACCGGCCGGTGCAGTTCTGCTTCAAGTTTGCGCGATCGAAGGACCTGTCCAAGTGGGAGAAGCTGGACGGGTTGGTCTTTGCCGGCCCGGGCGGCAGAGAGTACAGCGCCTGCCCGGCGCTGCGCTACTTCAAGCCCTACTACTACGTGATCTACGTCCGCGAAAACAAGCCTGGCCACTGGGCGCCGTTCGTGGCCCGCTCCCGCGATCTGGCCACCTGGCAACTCAGTCCCGCCAATCCGATCCTAGAGGCCGGGCCAGGCGAAGGGACCAACAACTCCGATGTGGATCTGTTCGAGTGGCAGGGCAATACCTATGTTTTCTATGCTACAGGCGACCAACAGACCTGGGGCAGCGTCCGCGTGGCCCTCTTTCTTGGACCCATGAAGAGCCTCTTCGAGAGTTGCTTTCCGTTGGGCGTCGAACCAGTAAAGGTGAGCGCAAGGACCAAGTAGTCGCCGCCGCGCGCCACAATCGCAAATGGCCAGCGGCAAGACGGCGTTGGCAGCTTCTCTCAGTCGATCCGATACAGGCCGTCGGCTGAGACATAATGGCGTTTGATGTTCAACTTGGCCATCCAGGTTAATGCTTTTTCTCCTGCTGGTTGGAGTTCCTCAGGGCTATCCCCATTAAAACACTGTCGTCTTGGACCCTGGCATGAGCGGTGCACCTGATTTGCCTGCCAGCGGCACACTCCACCTGCAAGTCGCGGAAGACTGCACGCTGGACGGTGGCACTTGGCATCGGACGACGGATTCACATGGGGCACCGACCGCGCAGATCAGCCCCCCGGCAGTCCCGATGTTCCAGCAGGTCGTGGAGTACCTGGAGGCCAAGCCGGTGCCGGCGGCCGGGACCATGCGGCGGGCCGACGAGGCCAGGGCTGCGGTGGCAGTATGTCTGCGTTGGGGTTCTTACTTCGCCGTTCTGGCCGATCCGGCAAGGCCCGATGCGCCGAACATCGACGACGGACAGGTCAGCCAGATCGACGACGAAGAGATGGCCCGCATGAACATCGAGATCTCGGCGGGCGTGGCATGGTGGCTGACTCTGGCCGGTTCTGACGAACGGCGCTACGAGGATCTTGTTGCTCGCGCCCTGGCATATCTCCCCACTGGCCGAAAAACAGTCAGTGCGTTGCCAAGCGGGGACGTGTTGCTGACTGCCACAGTGCCACAACTGGCAGCGGCACTCCATCGTCAGTGGCCTGCGGACCGACTGGAACGGGACATGCAGACAGCAGCCAACCACGGCATTCGTGTCATCGCCAACACGATCACCAATGTGGGCTTGGAACGCCGATTCTAAACTGTCAGGTCTTGCCCTTTCTGTAACGCTGCCAACTCAAGCCGACAAGAAACAGCCCGA
>Ga0181520_10006922_pt1 | contig 17004 bp, 23 predicted proteins | sample PEATcosm2014_Bin_29_FD_132451 | JGI IMG/M metagenome (GOLD analysis project Ga0181520, IMG submission 132451) | Peatland microbial communities from MTU Mesocosm Facility, Houghton, MI, USA - PEATcosm2014_Bin02_30_metaG | ecosystem: Environmental > Terrestrial > Soil > Wetlands > Peat | place... | reverse complement strand
TCGTTGTTGCCCTTTTGAATCGCCTGAACCACCATGTTGATGGGAATTTTGTAACCCAGCAGCTTGTTGGGATCGACATTCACCTGGTACTGGCGTACGAATCCACCCAGCGGCGCGACCTCAGCAACCCCCGGTACGGACTGCAAGGAATATCGCAGATACCAGTCCTGATAGCTCCGCATCTGATCGAGGCTGTAATGTCCGGTGGTATCTACCAGAGCATACTGATAAACCCATCCGACAGCGGTATCGTCTTTGGCCAACTCGACGTTTACACCCTTGGGAAGTTTCGGAACGACGGAGCTGAGATACTCCAACGTGCGCGAACGCGCCCAGTAGAGGTCTGTGCCTTCCTCGAAGATGATGTATACATACGAATAACCGAAATCGGAAAAGCCGCGGATGTCCTTCACGTTGGGCAGACCCAACAGTGCTGAGGTGATGGGATACGTCACCTGATCTTCCATGATGTCCGGGCTACGATCCCACCGCGAATACACGATCACCTGGGTCTCCGAGAGGTCCGGTATGGCATCCAGTTTCGTATTCTTCATCGAGTGGATGCCGATTGCTACGGCGACGGCGACGAACAGGAACACCATGTACTTGTTCTTTGCACAGAATTCAATTAAACGATCAATCATTACTGGATCTCCCTCACCATCTCGGCCAGGTTGTGGACCACCCCGCCATTTTCCGCGGCGAACGCTTCCGCCGCTTGGCGATCGGCGAAGGCAAAGGTGCCGGGCGAGCAGCGATCAAAGGCCATCTGATCCATCTGCTTCATCTCACCCATCTTCGCCATGTCGTGCTCGCAGGCGGCAACGCGGCTTCCGTCTACGTACGAAGCGCGTTGCGGATCCAGTCCCTTGCCTGTTCGGTAATCCGTTACTTCGATAAACCGTACTGGCTTGTTCTCCTGACGTCCTTCGGTCAGAGCGCAATGCGCGCAACACACGTCGCGGCGATGGCCTCCGATCTCGACAACTACATGCGCTTCGCGCTTGATGTGACGCTGACAGATGCTGCACAACTGCTCAGAGCGCCGGTGGATGAGCCAGTAACCGCCTGCATAAAGAGCGCAGAAGACTAGAACGGCGACGGCTGCGTAAATGGAAGCTTTCTTGGCCATAATTCGCTCCTTTAGTGCCGCATCCCACCCATGGCACTCTTCAGTCGGCTCTCCGAGTCGACGAGGAAATTGCCTGAGGTTACGATCGTATCGCCGGGCTTCAGTCCGGACAGGACAACCACTTTGCCATCCAGCTTCGGCCCCATCTGAATACTGCGCGGCTCGAACACTCCGCCATCATGAACGAGAAACACATACTGCTTATCGCCCGAATCCATCACTGCTTCCTGTGGCACCAGAATCTGGGTTCCATAGTTGATCTTCAAATTCACATTGGCAAACATCTGCGGCTTAAGCTCGTAAGTCGGGTTTTGAAACTCAATGCGTACCTTGACCGTGCGTGATACAGGATCGACAGTCGGATAGATGTAGGTGACCTTGCCGGTGTACGTTTTGCCGGCATAGTAGCTCAGCTGCATCTCCAAAGTCTGTCCTACCTTCACAAAAGGCACTTCGTACTCATAGACGTCTGCGTTGACCCAGATTCTGGACAGGTCCGTGATTTGGTAAAGATCCATTTCTGGGGTGATGGCTGTCTGCGGGAACGCTTTGCGGTCCGTCACAAATCCGCTCACCGGCGAGTAGAAGGTCAATGTGCGGCTGACTTCACCGCTTTCGTCCAGTTTTTTGATCTGCGCGTCGGTGATGTCCCACAACTTGAGGCGTTGTCGGGCGGAGTGCAGGAGTGCCTGTGCCCCTTGTGAAACTTCCTTGAATTCAGATGTGCTGAGGTTCTTCTCGCCGCGTTTGGCAATCAGGTATTCTTCCTCGGTCGCCACCAAGTCTGGGCTGTACACGGTAAATAGGGGCTGGCCTTTCTTCACCAGTTGGCCGACGTAGTCTACATAGACTTTGTCGATGTAGCCGCTGATCTTGACGTGTACGTGCTCGATTTTAGTTTCATCGGCGGTAATCTGCCCAGTAGTGTGCACCGAACGGACGAGCGGCTCGCGCTCTACCGTCGAGGTTCGTACACCGATGAGTTGCTGCTTGTCCGGGGCGATCTTCACCGTGCCCACGGCCATGCTCTTCGTGGCTGCATCTTCGTCGGCATACTTTGGGACGAGTTGCATGCCGCAGTCGGGTGCGATTCCCGGTTTGTCCGCTTTGTACGCCGGATGCATCGGGTCATACCAATAAAGCACCTTGCGTTCACCGGAAGCTGGCATGCTCATACCTCCGGCTTGCCCAGCAGCGGCATTCGTATCCTCGTCCGCATATTGCGGCACCAGATCCATGCCGTCAGGAGCCTTGCCCGGCTTGTCGTAGTGGTGCGCCGTGTTCATCGCGTCGTACCAGAACAGGACCTTGCGCTCTGCCGGGCCGCCGCCGGAGTTGGCTTGCGCAGCCGAGCCTGCGTTCTTGTGACGGAAGTGACCGACGACCTTGCCGCTATAGATCACGCCAATGACCACCACAACGATAACTGCGAGAATTCCTAAAATCTTGCGAAGCATTGTTTTGCGCTCCTCGCGGCCGTTGTGCCAACAGCCGCATCATTGTTTAGCTCGCTGAAGATCTCCTTCAGGGCTGCGATCAGTTTCGTACGCTTAATCTGCGGCAGGGAGTCGGTCAGCTCTTTCATCCCAGCGAGTAGCTGCACTGCCTGTTGTTTTTGCTTGGTCAATGTCACGGCTCCTTCTGTGGAGCGGGCGTGTTATCCGGCGTCTGTATCTGCGACGTCAGATCGATCCCAACCATGCTTTCAATGCGCGCTAAAGAGGTCTGATAATTTGCCAACTCGCGGTAGTAGTCGATCTCGTAGTTGAGCACGGTTGAAAAATTCCCGAGGACAGTCAGGAAATCCGCAGTGCCTACTTGATAGGAAGACATTGAGGACTCGAGTGCGAGGGAAGATTGCGGAACTACACCCTGAGAAAATAGCCGTAGCAATTCATCGGAGGCCTTGGCAGCCAAGTACTGTTGCTTGAGCTCGAAGTTAACTTCGTTTTTGCGATTATCCCGGCTGCGCTCTGCGGCAATCTGCTCTTCAGTCGCCTGTCTGACTTCTTCTCGTTGCTTGGTCTTGTAGAACACAGGAACGTTCACCGTGAATGTCAGGCCATGCATATCGGGCATATCCGGACGCTGTTGATACATATATCCGACGGTAAGATCTGGGTAATAATCCTTCTGCGCCAGATTGACCGCAAGCTGGTTGCGCTCAACCATCTGTTGTTCGCGATGCAGCCCGGTGTCATTCTGACGTGCCAGTTTATACAAGTCATCCAAAGACAGGCTCAGCGAAGCTTGTTGAAGGTTTGCAGCCGGTGGCAGGGGTGCATCCGGATCATGAGCAAGCAGAGTGTTCAGGCGAACCTGTGATGTCCTTCGCTGCTGTTCAAGCACCGTCAAGCGCTGCATCAATAATGAGATCTCCACCTGTGATCGCAAAATATCTTGCTGGATACCCTTGCCGACTCGATAACGTGACTCGGCGATTTGCGATAGCTTCTCCAGAAGTTCTCTGTTCTTCTGTGTGGTCTGGATGGCTTTGTCATAGAACCAATAGTCATAGTAGGCAGCCTTTACATCCGCCGTCACGCGCCGACGCGCCGCCTCATAGTCCCACTGCGCCGCATCAGCCTCTTTGGAAGCGATCTCACCGCGTAGCTTCAGCTTTCCTGGGTAGAGCAACTGCTGTGTGGCGGTAATGCTTCGGTAACTCGATGGATCACCGCGCTGCACGCTGAACGGGGTGATATTGCCTGCCCAACCAACGCCGACCGTCGGATCGGGCAATGTCTTGACTTGCGGAACCTTGCGCCGCTGCGCTGCCACGGCATGCAGTGCACTCTGTACGCCAGGGTTCTTCTGCAGCGCCTCCCGGACCAGATCATCCAGAGTGACAACCCCGTGATTGCCAGGCAGGTGCGAATCCTCCAACTGCGACGCAGGGCCAGCTACTGGACTACCCACGACTTGAACGCTGACCTTGTTGCCTGCCGGTGCATCTTGAGCGAACACGGCCAGGGACAACAATCCCGTAAGGGTAAGTACCACTCTATTTCTCATCATGTAACTCTCTCTTTGTTGGGCAAAAGTGGGGTGGTTAGGCAAGTACATGCCCTAATCGACGAATGTCGGCTATAAGGATAGACCTAGATGAGAAAACTGCAGAGTACCGCCAGAGGGGGAGAACTTCTGTCCGGCGGTACTCCAGCGCACAATTCCGTTTTAGGAACCGGAAGCGCAGAACCAAAGGGCGCGTCCGCAAGAACAGGGACAACCAACAAGCGGTTGCACGGAGCTTGCAACACGGATGCAGAAGTCGGTTTCGCAGGCGACATGTTGCAGCAAGGAGCACCGCTGGAGTTTGCCTGAAACGCGCTGCCGACCGATTGCGCCTTCATCATCATTGGGCAGCGGGGGCCGCAACACTTCGACATTGTTACCGCGTTGCCGCGCAGGCAAGCCCCGAAAACCGACAGGGTGCTTGCCACGAAAACGAAAGCCAGAACCGCGGCGACGAATTTGAAATTCCGAGTCATCATTGAATGTGAGAAGGTGACATTGCCCGATATCGAGAGAGTAATGGCTCTCACGCACATTGAGCTTCGGAGCTCGTCACACTTTTGATCTGGTGTTTCCCCGTTTAGTATATTCAGCAAACAGCATGCTGGTCTTTGGTATGGCCACACGCCGTTCCGATAGTGTAGAAGCACGTCATTGGCCAAACCTGGCCCATGCCCTGTGAGGCTGCAAACGCACAGAAAATCGTGGGCTTACGATCACCGCGCTGGAACGTGCGCGAGCCGTTGAAAACGAACTGCCTGATTTCGGGCACCGGTTGGACTATATCCGCCAATTCCAACTCGCAAATTGCGTTCGACCTGGCAGCAGTAGCGGAATTCAAGAGGTGGCCGCCATCTGCACTGATTCATTCGTGTCGGCAGTTTCTGCCGTTGCATTGGCTGAACTTCGGAATCGAATAAAAGTGCCTTCTACGGTATTTCCTGAATACCCCAACATCGCGGCATGCGTTCAAATTACCCCAGCGTGCTACGCCTCGACTACATTTCCTGTCTGTTGACGATCCTTTCGACCATTATGGTCGGACGTAAACTTTGGACTGGATGGGTGGTTGCGGCGATCAACAGCATCTTGATCTGCATTATTGGTGTGCGAACTGCGCAGTTCGGCTTTATCCCTGCCAATCTGTTCTGCATCGCCATGTATATCTGGAACGTAAATCGCTGGCGCAAAGCCTGAAATTTCTCAGTTCGCGCTTTGCACCCCATGCCCAAAGACATTGCTGTTCGAGTCGCCGGCAACGCACTGTTGACCAGTATCATCCGCTTCGAGGCACGCGACTCCGAAATGAATTCATCAACCCGTTCGCACCCAAATGGAGGATGACGTGCATAATCTAGGATGTGAACGCTGGGAGACACACCCCCGGATATACCTGTCAGATTTTTTGAAGAGATGGAGTTGTCGGTGAATCAAGAATACTTAAAGTGGCGCGTGTTACCGGTCCTGGTGCTTTCTGCCAGTTTATTCTTTCCCCTCTCGGAGGCAGATGCAGAGACCGCAAGAGATTCCCAGCAGGCCGGTACAGAGACCTTCATGTCGTGGCAATCACACGCCAAACTGCACCACACAGTTGGTAATGAACACGGTGACATCGTCATGGGTGCCGATGGAGTCGAATTCCGCTCCGAAAAGGGGCACGCCTTAAAATGGTCGTTTCTGGAGATTCGAACATTCTCCCTATCGGCCCACAGTCTGGACATCCAAACATACAAGAACCGGAATAGGCACCTGCCCGGAATGCAGCATTACAGGCTTGACCTGGATCAGGCTGTCCCTCCAGAGATGGCGGCGCTGCTAGCCCGGGAGGTTCGACGTCCCTCGCAAAATATCATTCCTAATCCTGCATCGCCAAGTATAGGCAATGTCCTTGCCCACCATCGAACGCTCACTGGTGGCACCAATGGCACATTACGTTTCCGTGAAGACGGGATCGACTATATTACCGGCGTCGCTGGTGACAACCGCAGTTGGCGATGGAATGACCTCCAGACCTTATCTAAGCCCGATCCCTATCATCTGCTCGTGTTCGGGTACCGCGACACTTACACCTTCGACCTGAAGGAGCCCCTTCCCCAGTCCTTATTAAACCGTGCGACCGATGAGGTTGCCTCGCACAACGTGACTGAGTAGTGAGAGATGCCGGAGAGACTGGCGATTCGTGAACTCCTCTATGCCTTGCGATGATTCACCGGATTCGATTGCAAGCTTCCAAAGCGAGGCCAACACGATAACCGTCTTCCGGCACCAATCATCAAACGCCGCCCCACAGTTGCGCTCTGTTTCTCCACTTCGTTGCTGTCCCATCACCTGGACTTGCTCCACATCATCCTTTTGAGAGGTTTCAACTACAAAAGCGAAAACGGCGACGTAGACTCCAAGCAGGATTAAACGAAGTACTTCATCCACGCGGGCGGACTCTCAGGACCAGTTCCACCTCCCTTAGCGCGACTTCTATTCCAAGGCGTTTCATCCGAACGAATGCGCATTGCCGAGCTCTCCTGGAGGGCGGGCAGAACATCTTGTTAGACCGGCATTGCCATTTGTCTTGTACCGCATCGGTTTCACTGTTCTATCGCATTGCCTCAAAACGCACAGAAACGGGACGTATTGAGCCAATGATGATCACCAGTCCTCTACCGGCTCCCGCAAATACAAACACTTACAAAAAATATATGAGTGGTTCCTTGCGTGCATTGTGTAAGGGCGGGTCCGGCGAAAGCCCCAACCGGAGGAGGAAGCGTATGCATCGCAGATATGTGTTGTTTATCGCAGCACTGGTGCTCGGCTTGACCACTTGGAGCTTTGCTCAGGAGGGGCTCCAAGACGGCGGAATGCCGGGCGCGGATCACCGTGCGGGCAAGATTGGTCACGTGACGATCACCACTTCGATTCAAGTTGGAAACACGACGTTACCGGCAGGAGACTACGAAGTTAAACACGTCTCCACCCCAACTTCACATTTTGTCGAGTTCACTCGAGTGGTCGAAATTCCCAATCCAGCCTGGGCTATGCGTCGGCCTCCCCAGGGGACTCCACGGTATGAACGCCAGGAGATCGCTGAGGCGAATTGCACACTTGAACCCTTGGCTAAAAAGGCAGGGAAGACCACAGTCGTGATATCCAGCAATGAGGCACGTCTTACGAGGCTGCAGATCAAAGGTGAAGATGTCGCTCACATGTTCTGATTTCGGCGCGTTGCGGGTCTTTGTGAATCGCACTCGTATCGTCGGACCTAAATGGCGTTCTGCCATTGAATGGCGGGCTGGGAACGTCGATCCCTTTTCCGCTCTTTGACTCTAACCGGCTAATCATCCGTGTCTCATCTAGACAGACGCGCCAAGAGGAGAACTTAAGTGAGTTCACATTCCATCAGAGTGGCTGTTCTCGCCGTCTTCTTTTTATCAACCAGTGTCTTGTTCGTAGCTGCGCAAGACCACACCATGAACATGAAGGAACATCAACTCACCCAGAAACAGTTGAAAGCGCTCATCGTCAGCGCAAAGACCCCGGAAGATCATATGAAGCTAGCCGCGTACTTCAAGGGCGAAGCTCAACGGCAGGAAGCGTCGGCGAAGACCCACGAAGAGATGGCAAATCTCTATGATTCGAAAACCGAAATGGCAAAGCACTGCAAGAACCTTTCAGAAGAACTAAAGAAAGCCGGAGAATCTGCAAATAGCATGGCTGCAGAGCACGAAAAAATGGCCGCGCAACTACGCGAGAATAAGTAATCGAGTAAATCTCTAGGCGGAAAGAGACTATATGAAATCAAGATCGATCAAAACGGCCATATTATCGGTCATGCTCACGCTATTCGTGGCGGCAGCGTTGCCATCGTGGACGAGTGACAGACCTCCAATGAAGAATGGGCCGATATTGACGGCCAAGGAAGCAAAGGCGCTGATTGCAACCGCGAAAACAGCCAAGGAGCACTTGAAACTTTCGAAGTACTTCAGCCAGCAAGCCGAGGAGTTTGACGCGGAAGCAAAGGATCATGACGAAATGATCGAGGCATACCGCAAGAGCCAAGCACTCGGGGCACACGCGGCTCCGGGAGGCGTCGGAACAATCGAACACTGCGAGTTTCTCGCCAAGTCAGACCGGGATATGGCGAGAGCGTTGCGCGAAATGGCCGCCGCTCATGAAGAAATGGCAAAAGAGGCCGACAAATAGATACTCGGTAAGCGCGGTTCGCGCCTACATCAACATTGCGTCTTCACTGCGATAACCGATGGCCCTCTGGACCGGTTGGGTGACTCCGGAGGACTAGGCAGCTGTGAGCTGCCGCCTCAGATGAAGCGGCAGCCTGCGTCCTCCGACACGTTCTCATTAGACACTCGTAGTAATGGGATGGCGGTTGGTTGTCGGTCTTAACCAACTTCCAGGTCGGCCTTCACTGGGCCATGTGACGAGGGGCGTAATTTCGGGCGGTTACTATTTTGCGGCCCGCGACCCTTGGATTGTCCCAAATCCTCCAGCACCTGCGGAAATGAGCCCGGTCACAGCCTGAGTGATTCGAGGCGAGAAGTACGCAACTCACTTCATTCCCTCCATATGTCTAGGCATCTGGAGATTGGCGCGTTGCGTGCTCTCGTAGATGACGGGCAGGCACGTAGAAGAAGATAACCATCAGACAAGGAGCTCGGTCACCGTGAGAGGCAATTGTATGGTTTCTATTTGGTTCTTTATAGCACTGGGTGTTGCACTCGCGGCCGTATTCCTATTGGGGCATCGATATGCTCCCCGCCCTGTTAGTGCAGCCAAGAGTAAAGACATGGTTCATGACCAGAATGTCCATCCCGGTGGGGCTGGTCCTCAACCGTGAGCGTTGTCCGGAGTGCGCACCGCCGGCGAAATCAAATGCCAGATTGAGCCCGCAGCTGCACCAATCCAAGAAACGATGGCGGAGATCGCATTACTCAAAACGTTGTGCATGTCTTCTAAGTGCTGAAGGAAAGGCCGCAGTGCTCGGTGATGATCGGCAGGCTGGGAACATCGGTTCCTTTTCGCTCTCGATCCTAACCAACTCAATCAACTCTGTCTCATATGAGAGACATGTGACAGTAGGAGAAGCCAATGAAATCAAACTCTACCAGAGTGACTGTTCTCGTCGTTCTATTTCTATTAACCAGTGTCGCGCTCGCCGCTGCACAAGACCAAACCATCAACATGAAGGAGCACCAGCTCACGAAGAAAGAGGTGAAAGCTCTCATCGTCAGCGCGAAGACTCCCGAAGACCACTTGAAGCTAGCCTCATACTTCAAAGGTGAAGCTCGGCAACAGGAAGCGTCGGCAATGTATCACGAAGAGATGGCCGAGCTATATGATCCGAAAACCCAAATGACGCAGCACTGTAAGAGCCTGGCGGAATCACTCAAGAACGCTGCGGAAGCTGCGAGTAGTATGGCAGCAGAACATGAGAAGATGGCGGCACAAGCACGAGAGAATAAGTAGTCAAGCGAATATTTGGAAGGTTGTGTGGTGGTAGAAATCGATCCGGCTGCGATCATTGAGGATGAACGCACGTGCCCACAACCGTGGAAGCTTCCTCGGTTGGCTGAAGCTGAGAGTTGTCGCACCGCAAACAAGCGAGGACAAGATGACAGTACTGCGGTTAAGCTGGTTTACTGCGCTGTTTCTAACTGGAGTATTTGCAACCGCTCAGAGCGTGCAAGAGGCGACAGCCTCATCTGGGTTGAATCACTCTCCTACTGAGTCGAATTCGCAGCAGGCCAACTCTTTCCTGCAAAATGACAAAAGTAGGCAGCGGGCTCTTTATGAAATGTGCATCTATTCAGCGGATCGCGTCGAAAAACATGCTCACGCCATGATGCCAGCAAGATTTTGGGCTTTTGATCGTGAGGAATATTATCAGCGATCTGACCGGCTTCGTCTGGCGACGGAGGATCTGTCGCAAAGCCAAACCGCCTTCGAAGCAAGCCTAAAGCCCGAGCAGGTATCGAAAGTCGACCCTGAGATTCACGGTGTTCACCAACTTGAGGCCGAAGTGGAATCCCGCGTCCAGACCATCGAAAACGAGTTGCGGAAACAACAGCCAGCGAAGTGGAAAATTGTTCAGGATACTTCGCCGATTCCACACCTCATCAAGGCGTGGAGAAACCGGGACCGGAAGATCGCGCGCGAAATCGGAATACCCCGGTAGCGCTCCGTCCAGATATAATCCGCTCTTCGGAAGCCTCGAAAGTCACCATCTGTGCTGCGATTTAGATCCAACAACACAGCATAAGGAAACCATTTCCACCTATCGGCTAGCGGTTGTGCCGCGGGCCGATCCCTTCTGTTTTTGTATGCTGCCACGTAGCCACGGTGCATGCTCGAAACAGCGCATCGTTGGCAACGTAATTATCTACTCGACTTAACACATGACGTGCCATCATGCTTGAATCACTTGTCGCAGATATCCAAGTTGTTTGTAGGCGTTACGGGTTCGTATCCGTATTACCATCTCGTGGTGTTTCTTACTACGGGGCGGTCGATAAGTGACAATGAGATGTTGAATCAGCTTTCGTAAAGTAATGGGTTCCACTGCTTCTGCTTGCACAAGATGAACAAAATCATCGGGTCTGGTCGTCGTTTTGTCCGTGGCTACAACGACGGTATCGTAAAAAGCTTCCTTCAGCCTTTCAGATTCGGAAGAAGCCGCGTGCCCTAGAATCGAAAACGACCCATCACCATTGGCTACAATGTGACGAAGCCCCCCAGATGGCAGATTCCTCAGGCATTCCTTGGCTTCTTCCAGGCTCATTCGTGCGCGATTCTCGAAAACTGGCATATTCTCAGTTCTCCTTATATGAGAGGGCTTTTCGCCAAGGGTGCGCCACACTATTTTTTAGGTTGATGCGACGCGGGACCCGAATAGCGCCCGACCCCCAACGCAAACTCATAAGGCTCCAACTCGTCCCGGAATATCGCTTGCCCGATGTATTAATCACCGGGCAAGCGCGGATAACAGAGGCCAGTTGTTCGAAAGACCGAATCGCCATTGCACCCCGTTCCGCTATGGCATTGTCAGCTTACTCATCCAATCCGTCACTGTGAGACTTTGACGCTTCAGCCTTTATGGGCCGCAATTGACATTCGCCTTCGCACGCTGTTCAATACGCAGATTTATTGACTACTTATTCTCTCGCGCTTGCGCGGCCATTTTTTCGTGCTCGTCAGCCATGCTGTTTGCGGCTGCCGCGGCTTTTCTCGACTCTTCCGCGAAGTACTTGCAATGTTTGGCCATTTCTGTCTTCGGGGCAGCGTTATTCTTATAGAGCTCTGCCATCTCGTCGTGATATTTCGCCTTTGCTTGCTCCTGTTGAGCTTCGCCTTTGAAGTACGAGGCTAGCTTCATGTGATCTTCAGGCGTCTTCGCACTGACAATGAGGGCTTTCACCTCTTTCTTCGTGAGCTGGTGCTCTTTCATGTTCATGGCGTGATCTTGTGCGGCAACTGACAAAATGCTGGTTATTAGGAAAAGAACAGCGAGAACAGCCACTCTGATTGATTTCGATTTCATTGCTTCCCCTCCGGTCGAATGTCTCTCTCAGAGACACGCTAATTTAATTGGCCAACGTTAAGAGTGGAGAAGGGCTAATCGTCCCACCACCCTTCAGCGCTCAGAAAACGTGTACAACGTCTTCTCCCTTGATGGTTACCTTTGTGATTCGGTTTCCGCTAACAGACACAGTCGTTTCCTTGGCCGTTGCGCCCGCAGGCTCCACCCGGCATTTGATTTCTCCGGCGTTATCCTGTTCTGTGTAAGTAAATTTTGTGTCCTCGTTCGAAAACTCTACCTGTTTCAGTTCAACGAAGCGAACATAGTGGTTGTCACCGGAGTGGCGGTGTTGAACAACGTATGTATCTGGCTGTAGCACCATGTCTCCGACCTTCGTCAGTTGCGTGAGTGTAATTTCACCTTTTTTGCCCACTTTGAGTATATGGTTGTGTTCCGATGCGACTGCCATGGTCGTCAGCGACAGTAGTAGGCATCCAATCGTGATCAACATCATTTGTTTAGTTCGCATTGTGGCGCTCCTTTTATTGTTATTGAGCCTCTCGAATCGAGGCCGGTTATGAAGTACTGGAGTTTCTTAATCGTTTTGACCGAGCGCTTAGTGACAACATCCATGCCCGCGCTTGCGTTCGGTAACCTTGACGTCGTGGCCGTCGATCATGTGCTCGCCATCCGTTGAGGGAGTAACCTGGACAGTGTATTTGAGTCCCAACAGATACACGGCAACAAGCGCGGCGAGCAGTGCAACGAAAAGCCAAATTGAAATCACGAACTTCCTCCTCGAAACTAAGGTTTGAGCGAAAGTTAGGTGACGCGACCAGAGGCTCTGTCGATACGCCCAAAGGTCGATATGCGAGGCGGTTCATCGCGAGCTAGAACATGTGCTCCACATTCTCTCCACGAATTTCCAGGGCACTGAGATGCGTTCCAGCAGGGTTTTTCAAAATCGTGGCAGATGTTTGGCGGACCGTTGCCATCAGCGGATCAACTTTGCATGGAACAGTTGCAATAACCCGATATTCGTAACCGCTACCGCCTACCCTTCCGCTGACTGCAATAATTCCGCTGACCTGAGAGAACTCCATGTAGTGGCCGGCGGCGGAGTGTCTGTAATGGATTTCATAATCGCCAGCAGGCAAGACCGTATTGCCCACTGTTGTTTGTTGGGCTAACGTGAGCTCTCCCGTCTTTCCAACTTTCAAGTGATCCGTCTGGGAAAACGCGCTGGTACCAAGGGCGAGGACCATGGAGAAAACCGTTGCAAGATACTTATTGCCTTTCATTTTGACCTCCTATAATTGTGTTTCCGGGCTATCCCGAACTCGGCCCGGTCGCCATTCTCAAAGGCACGTTAAAACTCCTTCTCGTGTCCCGTGGGCTAGATATCTGACGGATGCTGAGTATGCAAGCTCGGTCCGGTAAAATCTTGGCACAGCCAGATTGCCGGTTCGTTGCAAGTTAGAACACGTGCTCCACATTTTCACCACGAATCTCAAGGCCCGTGATCTGAGCGACTGAACCTCCCGCAACCTGCGTCACGGTTCGTTTAGCCGGGGTGCCAAGAGGTTCCACCTTGCAAGGTACCTTGGCTACGACTTCCCAGTCATATGCTGGATATCCGTCGCCGGCATAGTAGTTGTCGGTAACCAGGGTGAATTCCATATAGTGGCTGGTTGAGGTGCGACGTTGGCGAACCTCGTAATACCCAGGCGCAAGCAAAGTGTTTCCAACCTGTGCCTCCTGTTTCAGTGTGAGGTGCCCTGTCTTGCCGATTTTCAGGCTGTCGGTTTGCGCAAATGCGCTGCTGCCGAGAGTAAGGGCCATGGAAATAACTACCGCGAGAGTAATGTTCTTCATATCGCACTCCTTTGAAATTCCGTATCTGCCGGTACGTCTATTTCACCGACCTGCCCTTCTCAAAGGCACGAGTCACGCCATTCTCAACGCGTTTGATATGTGATAGTAATCAAAAGAGTTGTAGTATCCGTCGCGGAGATTGCTCTAGAGTCAATTGCCGGATCTCAGGCAGCATTGGACGATTTGCGGCTATTGGCGAAGGATGTGGAATGCTAAAATCCGGCAAACTGGAGTGACGTGCACAGAAAACCATCAATTAGAGCCGTAGTCCTGTTCGTAATCATCTTCGCGATCTCAGTGATGCATTACGAGACTCCAACCAGCCATATGTGGCTTCATCCCCTGCTGCAACGGGCTTATTACATTCCCCTGTTGTTGATGGCGATTTGGTACGGCTGGCGCGGCGGCATTCTGGCGGCTGTTGTCACTGGGATTTTATATATTCCCCACATCCAGATGGCGTGGCGCATGAACCCTGAGTACTACGCTGCGCAGTGGGTGGAAGTGGGAATGTTCTTCATCATTGGCGCTCTGACGGGCATGTTAGCTGATCACGAACGCGCAGAGCGATTCAAAGCGGAACAGATGGCCACGCAATTGGCGAAGGTCAACGCGGATTTGCAGTCTTCGTTCGCGTTGCTACGGCGTGCGGATCGGCTTTCCGCAATGGGAGAGCTGGCGGCCGGGTTGGCTCACGAAATACGAAATCCACTCGGAGCAATCGACGGCGCGGTCCAGATACTGACTCGCGAACAATTACCTTCCGAAACCAAGCAGGAATTCGGAGAGCTTGCACAGCGGGAGTTGGAACGCCTGAAAGGTATCGTAAACCAGTTTCTCAACTTCGCACGTCCACAACCACCCCGACGAATTGTGATTGACCCCGCTCTGCTGCTCCACTCCGTTGCCAAACTGGTCAGCGAAACTGCAAAAATGGCTGGAGTAACGATCACGGTGGAAGAATCAACGTCGGTGCTTACAATTTGCGTCGATCCGGAGCAGATCAAGCAAGTCCTACTGAACTTAGCGATCAATGCCATTCAGGCGATGCCGTCAGGTGGAAATACAACGTTACGTGCACTAGCGGAAGTTGGCACTTTACGGCTCGAAGTTCAGGACGAAGGTGTGGGGATTGATCCAGAAAACGCAGAACGCATCTTCAACCCATTTTTTACTACGCGCGACGAGGGCACCGGCTTAGGGCTGTCGATCGCGGAGCGAATCGTGTCACAGCACGGTGGCCGTATCGAAAGTTGCCGGAATAGTGATCGCGGAATGACGTTCAGCGTAACATTGCCTCTAGATTCTGCAGAAGCGTTTGAGCCGCTTGCTACCGAGGTAAGACAGTGAGCACTTCACCCAAGGTTCTAATCGTTGATGACGATGCCAGCCAACGACGGCTCATCGAGTTCTGGCTGCAAGAAGAAGGCTACGGAACGACCGCCGTCGGTGATGGCCTTACTGGATGGCAAAGTTTCGAGGCGCAGACGCCGTCCCTGGTTATCAGCGACATTCGCATGCCTGCCATGAGTGGACTGGATTTGTTAAGCCGTATCAAAGCCGCGAATCCGGACGTGCCTGTAATCCTTGTTACCGCGTTCGGAACGGTTAATGATGCCGTCGATGCGATGAAACTCGGCGCCGCAGACTACGTTCTAAAGCCTCTGAATGGAGATGAACTTAAAGTCAATGTTCGGAGAGCACTGGAACGGCAACAGCTCGTAACCGAAAACCGCTACCTTCGTGACCTTGCCGGAAGCACATTCCGGTTCGAAAACCTTATTGGTCAATCCCGCAAGATGCACGATGTTCTCGACGTATGTGCCCGTGTGGCTGGACGCGACTCCACCGTCCTGCTCACAGGGGAGTCGGGAACCGGAAAGGAAGTTCTGGCAAAGGCGATTCATCAGAATAGTCTTCGCGCTGGGAAGCCATTCGTTACAGTGAACTGCGGGGCACTACCGGAGGCGCTGGCGGAGTCGGAACTCTTTGGGCATCGCAAGGGGTCGTTTACTGGCGCCATCACCGACCGCTCCGGTAAGTTTGAAGCGGCCAACGAGGGAACCATCTTCCTCGACGAAATTGGAGAACTGCCGCTGAACCTGCAGGTAAAACTCTTGCGTGTAATTCAGGAGCGCGAGGTGGATAAGATTGGATTCTCGCAGCCGGTCAAAGTGAATGTCCGCATTCTTGCAGCAACCAATCGCAAATTGAAGACGCAGGTCGAGGACGGTCAATTCCGCGAAGACCTTTTCTATCGCCTAAGCGTGGTCACAATCGATGTGCCGCCGTTACGCGAACGCAAAGACGATATTCCTTTACTCGCCGCGCATTTTCTTAAGAGCTTTTCTGAACGCTACCATATCTCGCCCTTGACGATCACCAACGAAGCTCTGGCATTGATTGTCCGTTACGCTTGGCCTGGCAATGTCCGCCAGTTGGAGAACGCCATCGAGCGTCTGGTTGTGCTTGCGAATGGAAACATGATCAAACCGGAGGAACTTCCGCAGGAGGTGCGTGAATCCGAGTCACGCATCGCAAAGATTGATCTCAAGTTGCCGGACGAAGGCATCGACCTGGAGCAGGTTGAAAGAGAAATCTTGTCGCAGGCATTGCAGAAGCACGCCGGGAATCAGACCCGCGCCGCACAGTACTTGAATATCAGCCGCAAAACGCTCATCTATCGCATGGAAAAGTTTGGCCTAGTTTCCACAACTACGGAGGACGCCGACTCTCCGAACGGGACGGACCATAAGTAAGGAAATTGGTTCGCAGCGCGGTTTTGTCACACTATCCGTTGTATCTGCCGATGGTGTAACTCAACTCGCCTTCGGGCCGCCAGTTAAGGTGCCGATAGCACTCAATCGTTTCAGCGTAATTAGTCTAAAGCAAGCGGAAATCGGAAACTACACGATTGGATGTCGCACGGCTTAGGCCAGCTTCCTTGGCAAAGCCAGTCCACATTTCCAGGGAGGCCCGCACGTCAGCCAATAGTTCATGGGGACGCCGAACACCGAAACGGTCTGCTTCCACCAACAGGTCTTCCCGCGTTATCTCTTTGAATTGTCCATTCACGCTCATCAAGTGCTGGTAGGTCCATTCGCCTTTCGGGTTGTAGGCGTGTGTCAGGTCATAAGCTGGAGCGAACTCCCAGCTTTCGCCTTGTTTCAAGCGGAAGCTGAAGTTCTTGGTGTGGTCGTCGCAGTTGCGGGCCATGACATTGAACGCCATCCGCCGAAACGCCTGACCTATAGCCGTATCGCCGAGTCCGAGCCGGGCAATCACCATGAAGAGCTGCGCGTAAGTGTGTGTGCCGCGCTGTTTGAAATCCAGCTGCTCCATCGCGCAAAGCGACTGTATATGATGTTTGATGGTTTTGCCGTTCAGAACATCCCGGTCGAAGCGGCGCGTCATAAAGTGGGCGCGTCCATTTTCTTCAAGCAGACGGCATGAGGAC
>Ga0181520_10006921_pt1 | contig 17009 bp, 17 predicted proteins | sample PEATcosm2014_Bin_29_FD_132451 | JGI IMG/M metagenome (GOLD analysis project Ga0181520, IMG submission 132451) | Peatland microbial communities from MTU Mesocosm Facility, Houghton, MI, USA - PEATcosm2014_Bin02_30_metaG | ecosystem: Environmental > Terrestrial > Soil > Wetlands > Peat | place... | reverse complement strand
TGGCTTCCGTGCGGGTTCGGCCCTGGGAGGCGCATCCCGGCAGAGCCGGGCAGGTGGCGACGAACACTCCATCCTCATCCGGTTCGAGATAAACGCGGAATTTCACTGCTCCACATTCTACCAAAGCCGCGGCTCAGTACAGCACGTCGAAATCCATGGTGAGATGCCTTCCGCGCTGGCCGAAAAAAAGGCCGTAAGCCGGGTCGGCGATGTTCCAGTGCAAGGCTTCCGGATTGAAGTGGTTGGTCAGGTTAAAGCCATTCACCGAGAAACGCACCGAATACTTCGGATTCAGACGGATGTCTTTCCATACCCGCGCATCGGCGGAAAGAAAATGCGGAAAACTGTTCTGATTGGGAATCCCGGCGTAATGCTGGAACTCATCCAGGCTGACATACGGGAATCCGCTGCGGTATTCCACCACCGGCGCTATGCCGAACCCTTTCGGCAACGGCACTCTGCCCCAAGCCAGGAAGCGGTTTGGCAGATTGGTAGGCAGATTCCCGAACTGATTGGGGTGGATGATGGGGATGGGAAAGCTGCCGATGAAGCTGCTGAACTCGTTCAGGTCGCCGCGCGCGCGGCTGTTCACGTAAGAGAAGAACAACTGGCGCTCGTGGCCCAGGCCCACGCGGGTGGTGACTTCGAGTTGCCGGTAGCGCGATTGGCCTGCGCCCGAAAGCACGTCGGCCGCGGCGCCGGTGACGGGATCCGGAACGGAGCGGTTCAGGACCACCAGGCCGTCGGAGAGGTTGCTCAAGTAGCCGGCGCGCAGCTTAATACGCTTGGTGAGGGGCTGCTCCACCTGCGCATTCCAGGTAGTGCTGCGCGGCGCGAAATTGCCCGGCGCCGGTTCCAGGAACACGAAACGGCGCTGGGTCAACACCTCTCCCAGGGCGTTCATGTAGAGGATAGGCCCCGTCGCTACGCTGCCGTCCGCATTGTACATGGTGACGATCTGGCTGGGGCACTGGGGAAATGAGTAGACGCTCAGCGGGACCCGGTCGTAGAACAGGCCGACGCCGGCGCTTACCACGGTCCCCAACCCCGAAAACGGGTTCCAGGAAATTCCCCCGCGCGGGGCCAGGCGAAACGCTTCCGAAACCGCCTGCGATTCGGTGCGTATGCCGATATCCATCGCCAGCCGCGGCGCGATCATCCAATGGTCCTGGCCGAAAAAGGCGAGCTCGGTATCGGATCGGTCGAAGGGCTGGCCGGCGGTGAACGCGATCTGCTCCAGGAGGAGACCGCTGGTGTTCACGATGTCCACTGGGCGTTCGGAGACCTGGCCGCGGTCTCTGCTCTCGGCGGCGTAGCCGCCCAACTTGAAATTGTGCTGACCGAACTGCTTCACCGGCGCGAAGGAATAAACGGAGAGCAAGCCCAGGCGCGATGCGGTGCGGTTCTGGGCGGCGAAGTAGTCGCCCGTGTTGCCCTGCGGCGCCATGGTCAGTTCCTGGTCGCCCAGGCTCCAGACCTTGGCGTCGAACCTGGTGAATGAGAGGGTGTTGTCGAGCAGGCCGGTCCCCAGGGTAAGGTGGTCTCCCAGCGTGGCCGTATAGTTGTGGGTGCTCGCGTCCGGGGTGGTCTGCTCGGGGTTGTAGTAGTCCATGTTCACGTGCGCCAGCCGTTGCGGCGCGGCGTGCACGGTGAGCGTAACCAGGTTTTTCTCCGAGGCCACCCAGTCCACCTGGGCGAAGGAGTTGACGCCCTGCTTGCGCTTCAGATTGAAGGGAAAAGGAAGCGTGAAGACCGGCGTCTTGCGCACCTCATATTCGAGCCCTTCGGAGAAATAGAGCTTCCCGGGAATGATCGGGCCTTCGAAATTCAGGCGCGGGGTGGCGTCGCGCAAGCCGCGCAGGCGCCAACTGCGGATGAAGAATTCGGGGAGCGGATCGTTCAGCTCCCACTTCCACTTGTCGCCGCCGCGGCGCGTCGCCACCGATACCAGGCCGGCGGTAAACCGGCCATATTCCGCGAGAAAGGGCGTCTGGAATACGTTCAGCGTCTCGACGCTGTCCATGGGCACGGTCAAGCCGAACTGCCCTGTGGCGGGGTCGGTAACGTCCGCCGAGTTGACGATCAGGGAGCTGCGATGCTCGCCGGCGCCGGAAATCTGCAGGCCGCCGCCGGGCGAGCGAGCCACTCCGGGAATCAGCGGCAGCGCATCCGACACGGTGGCGGGCCGGTTTGGCAGCATCTTGGCGTTCTGCGCGTCAATGGCGTTCGCGGTGGAAGCGCCATCCTCCACCGGAGAAGCTTCGCCGATCACCTCCACGCTGTCCCGCTGGGTCAGGACGGGAACCAGGGTCAATTCCATGGAAGCGCCGGCCTGGGAAAAATCCAGATCGCCTTTCACCAGCGGCTCGAATCCCTCTTTGTTCGCGGTGATCTGGTAGCGTCCGGGCGGGAGTCCTTTGAATTCGCAATGGCCGGCCTGGTCGGTGTCGGCCGGGATGGCCGGGTTCTCGCCGCTCTTGAGTTGGACGCGCGCGCCGGCCACGGGGTGGTTTGCCTGATCGACGATCGACACACTGACGGCGACGTCGGCCGCGGCGCAGATCCCCGCCAGCCACAGCGACATAAACATCCCCGCAACTCCGACCAATCGCATGTATTCGGTACCCTCGACAGCTCGGCGGCGTCCAGCCAAAGTTCATCGGACGGTTCCCACCGCGCGCCGGTTGCGCTGGCGCCGTATAGCGCCAGAGTAACACCTGACGCCTCCGCGCGCTTCTACCGCGCCGGTCCGACCCTGGCGGAGACACCCCGCGCCGCTTTTTCGAGTGGCGCCGCCGTCCCGCCCGCATCGCTGAAAGCCTTCAACTTCACGAAGTACCGGCCCTGGGTGAAGTTCAGCATGCCCTCCCTCGCGTAGCCCCCGTCGCCGATCTCGACCGAGCGGCAATCCGGCGAACGCTCCACGCGGGACATCGCCAAAGCGTTGGCCGCCAAGCCCATGTCATAGATGTCCACGTCGATCTCCGCGCCGGCGGTCTTGTACTCGCGGTGAATCAGCGCCACGAAGCCGCGCAGGTGGTATTCCTCGGCGCCGCCATCGATGTATTTGTAGAGGTCGGTGGAATAATAGGCCGCCTCGCCGGCGGGCTTGCCGCCGAAGGCTTTGGCGTCGGGAAGCAGCGCCGCGAGACGGGCTTTCAGCGCGCGCGGGATTTCGTCGCCCTTCTGGCCCTGAAGAAGGGCCGCGAAAATCAGAATCGAGAGAGCTCCCGCGCTTCCATGTCGCACACTCCATTCTAATTGCCGGCGCGCGGCATGTCCTGTTATGCTCCGGGTGTGTTGGGAGAGCAACTCAAGCTGCTGGGAGGACTATGGACGCGCCCGGCTGCGGCGATGGGCGCCGTTATGGATCGCGGCAGCGCGCTGTTCGCGCTGCTGGCCGCCCTGGGCGCGACTTTCGCGGTGGAAACCGGGGCGCACCCGCGGGTCGGGTTCTTCATGCCGATGATCGTGCTGGGCGTGGTCTACGTGCCCGGGGTCCTCGCGCTCAGCGCCCTGTTGGGCCGCCTGGGCGGGGTGGGGATGGTCTTCCAACGCGACTATTCCGCGCTGTTCACTTGCGCCGCCATGGCCTGGACGGCGGCTTGCCTGCCGGCGGCCGCGACAGGCTGGCTCGCTCCTCCCGAGGTGGCCGCCGGCATCGGAGCGGCGGCCGGGCTGTACTTCCTGGTGTTGATTTTCTTCGCCGTGCGCACGCTTTTCGGGGTGGGAAGCGGAGTGGCGGCGGGCGTGGTGGCGCTCTCCTGGGTTCCGGTGGCGGCGGTGGCGTTTCTGTGGGGTCCGCTGCGGTTCCTCTTTGGCTGGCTGGCTTCGCCGTTTGTCCTTTTGTATGCCTGGTACTTTCTGGGCGGAGAATTGAGCCATCTCGGCTCGGCGTTCCGCACGCGCCAGAGCCTCCGGCGTATGCTGGAGGCCGCGGCCATCAATCCGCACGATGCGGACGCGCAGTATCAGCTCGGGCTGATCCACCAGGAGCGGCGGCAGTACACCGAAGCCATCCGCCGTTTTCAAGCCGCCGTGGCGATTGATCCGGAGGAGACCGATGCGCAGTTCCAGCTTGGCCGCATCGCGCGCGAACAGGGCCGCATCGACGACGCTCTGGCGCGGTTCCGGATCGTGCTGGCGCAGGACGAAAAGCACAACCTCAGCGAGATCCGGCGGGAAATGGGCGCGGCGTACCTGGCGGCCGGGCGATTCGAGGATGCGCGACGGGAGCTGGAAATCTACACGGACCGGCGTCCCTACGACCCCGAAGGGCTGTGCCATTACGGGCAGGCGCTCGAAGCCCTGGGCGACGCCGCCGGAGCGCGGGAAATGTACCATCGCGCGGTGGAGGCCGCCCGAACCGCGCCGCGCTACCGGCGGCGCTTCACGGCGCGCTGGAGCAGGCTGGCGCAGAAGCAGGCGGGCAAGCTGGCATAGCGCCGATCCAAGCCGCGACCGTCAGTACCTACAGAGTGGAATTCTTGTCGTTTCGGCAAGAATATTTCGGACGATATGCATTTCGACCCATCTTCATGGGCCCTCGGCTGCACTCCGAAAATCACTCCAACTCCTGATCTACACGGTTTTCTCGGCGTCTCCGCGTCTCCGCGTCAAAAAGGGGTCCTGTTTGGTTCCGGCTCTGCCGGGTCAGGGAGCGGTCGCTTCGGATACGAGATCGTACTTTTCAAACGGTGTGGTTCCTCCAGCGTGGCCGCCATCTCGTCCAAGCGCTGAAACATCGATGCGTTCGCGGCATAGATCTTCTCGGTGAAGCGCCGATCCACCGCCGTGAACCGCTGGTCCAAGTAGTCTTTGAGGTCTGGATCCATGGTGGTCCGCTTTTCCCATTCCTAAGCCGTGATTGTCTGGCGATCCGTTGGGCCGCGCACCGATTCGGTTCGATTTTGGCGCGATTTGCGCCTCGGGAGGCCGATGTTCCCAGGTCTCACGCGCCGCCTGCTACACTGACCTTTAATGAAGTTGCTGCTGGTGGCTCTTGCCGCATTGGCGCTGTGCGCGTCCCCGGCGGACAAGAAGAAGAAATCGTCGGACGTCGAGATCTTGGCCCTCAAAGCCGTGCACGATGGAACCGACGTCACCTTGGATGGCCGCGTGCGCGCCACGGCCGACAAGCCCCTCCTCGACCTGGTCCTGGAGTTCGAGTTCCTGGCTTCCGGCAAGCAGGTGGTCACCACCCGAACGGCGCCCATTGACGAGGCCGCCCTGGAAAACGGCGACGAAGCCGCCTTTCACGCGGCCACCGCATATCCGCGGAACGCCGTCGAGATTCTGGTACGGGCCAGCGCAGGCGGAGGACGCGAGCTGATCGTGGACAACCCAGGTCCCTTCCCAATTGAGAATTAGACCGGGGATCGCCGGCCAAGAGGCCGGCGGCAGGATGAAATCCTGCCCCACACGCCAGGTTTGACACCCCAAAATGCTGCTGTTAGCCTGAAACTTCATGCCATCGAACGGTCTGCGAACCACGCCTCTGACACGCATTCATCGGGCTTTAGGCGCAAAGATGGTGGATTTCGGCGGCTGGGAGATGCCCGTACAGTATAGCGGGATAATCGAGGAGCACCGCGCGGTCCGCACGGGGGTGGGCGTCTTCGATGTCAGCCACATGGGCGAAATCGAGATTCGCGGAGCGCAAGCCGCGGCGCTGGTCGATTTCGTCGCCACCAACGCGATCGCGAAACTGAAAGTCGGGCAGACGCGTTATTCGGCCCTGCTCTACCAGCACGGCGGATGCGTGGATGACATAGTGGTTCACAAGGTGGCCGAAGACCACTTCTTCCTGTGCGTCAACGCCGCTAACCAGGAGAAGGATTTCGAGCACATCCGGCGGGCCAACGGTTTCGACGCGCACGTGGAATTTTCGAGTCCCCGCTTCGCCCAGATTGCCATTCAGGGCCCTCGGGCGCAAGCCACCCTGCAGAAAATCGCGGCCGCGGACCTGGGCGCAATCCGCTACTACTGGTTCGTGGACGGCCAGGTTTGCGGGGTTCCGGCGCGAATTGCGCGAACCGGCTACACTGGCGAGGATGGCTTTGAAATCTACATCGCGCCCGAAGAGGCGGAGCGCATCTGGGGCGAGGTGATGGCGGCCGGCGCGGAGTTCGGCGTCAAACCCTGCGGGCTCGGCGCGCGCAACACCCTGCGCCTGGAAGCCGGCATGGCGCTCTACGGCCATGAGATCGACGCTTCGATTACGCCGCTCGAAGCGGGGCTGGACTGGATCGTGAAGCTCGATAAGGGCGAGTTCATCGGCCGCGAAGCGCTGCTGAAGCAGAAGCAGGCCGGCATCCGGCGCAAGCTGGCGGGTTTCGAAATGCGCGGCCGCGGCATTGCGCGCGACGGTTACGAAGTATGGCTCGATGGAGCGCCGGCGGGTTGGGTCTCGAGCGGCTCGCCTTCGCCCACGCTCAACCGGAACATAGGCTTATGTTACCTGCCCGCCGCCGATGCGTGGCCGGGCAGGTGTTTCCAAGTCGTTGTCCGCAACCAGCCGGTGGATGCGGTAACCGTGGAGACGCCATTCTATAAACGAGCGAAATAAAGACCATGTATCCAGAGAATTTCCGATACACGAAGGAACACGAATGGGTCCTCGTGGAAGGGGACGCCGGAACGATCGGGATTACCGATCATGCGCAGGAGGAACTGGGCGACATCGTCTACGTGGACCTGCCGAAGGCCGGAACACGCATCGAGCAGGGCAAGTCGCTCGGCTCGGTGGAGTCGGTGAAGGCGGTTTCCGACATCTACTCGCCGGTGAGCGGCGAGGTAACGGACGTCAACCACGCCCTGGCTGACGCGCCGGAAACGCTCAACAGCGACCCGCACGGCGCCGGGTGGCTGGTGAAGATCCGCTTGAGCGCCCCCGCGGAGACCGATGGCCTCATGTCCGCCGCGGATTATGAGAGTTACATAGGAGCCGAAAAGTAGCTTGCGCTATCTCCCGAAGTCCGACTCCGAGCGCCGCGCCATGATGGATGCCTGCGGCATCGACGGCCCGGACGCCTTGTTCGCCCACCTGCCCGAGGAGGTGCGGATGCGGAAACCCCTGGATCTGGCGCCGGGCATTTCCGAATACGAGATTGTGGATTACTTCCGCCGGCGGGCGGCGGAGAACGCCAACGGCTATGCTTCATTTCTGGGGGCCGGCGTCTATAATCACTTCCGCCCCGTGCTGGTGGACACGGTGGTTTCGCGGGGCGAGTTTCTGACGTCCTACACCCCCTACCAGGCGGAAATCTCGCAGGGCGTGCTCACCACCATATTCGAATTCCAGACCATGATCTGCCAGCTTACCGGCATGGACGTGGCCAACGCCTCCATGTATGACGGCTCCACGGCCGTGCCGGAAGCCGCCATGATGGCCGCGCGCCTGACGGGGCGGCGGCGCGCGCTGGTGGCCCGTTCCGTACACCCCGAATACCGCGAAACGCTGCGCACCTACGCCCGGCATCAGGGCATGGCGGTGGAGGAATTCGGCTACCTCGAAGACGCCGGAACCATCGACCTCGAAGACCTGGATCGAAAAATGGACGATGCCACTGCCGCGGTGATTGTGCAATCGCCCAACTTCTTCGGCATTGTCGACCAGGTGAAAGCCGCCGGAGAGATGGCCCACCGGCGCGGCGCCCTGCTCGTTTTGGTGTTCACCGAAGCCGTTTCGCTGGGGCTCTTGCGACCGCCCGCGGAGGCCGATATCGTGGCCGGGGAGTTGCAGAGTTTCGCCATTCCGCCCAGTTACGGCGGCCCCTTCGCGGGAATTATCGCCACCCGCGAAAGGTACGTCCGGCAAATGCCCGGCAGGCTGGTGGGACAAACCGTCGACACGCGCGGCAATCGCGCCTTCTGCTTAACGCTCGCCACCCGCGAGCAGCACATCCGGCGGGAAAAGGCCACTTCCAATATCTGCACCAACCAGGCGCTCATCGCGCTCATGGCCACGGTCTTCATGACTGTGTACGGAAAGGAAGGGCTGCGCGAGCTGGCCGCGCAGAACCTGGCCAAGGCGCACTACCTTGCCGGCCAGCTCAAGCCGCGGTTCAGCGGCAAATTCTTCAACGAATTCGTGGCGCGGGTGGATGGCGGCGAGCCGGAAGCGGTGAACCGGGCGCTGCTCAAACAGAAGATCATAGGCGGACTTCCGCTGGGGCGATTCTATCCGGAGCTGGCGGATTCCGTGCTGCTGTGCGCCACCGAAATGTCGCGCCGCGAAGACATGGATGCCGTGGTAAAGGCGATGGGGGCATGATCACCAAGGTTCGCAATCATATTTCGCAGAACGAGGCGCTGCTGTTCGAGCGCAGTTCGCCGGGAAAGAAAGCCTGGCAGCTTCCAGGGCTCGACGTGCCGCCGGTGGAAGCCGCCGAGGCGCTCGGCGCCGAAAACGTACGCCCCGAGATCGAGGACTTCCCCGAGGTGAGCGAGGTGGAAGCGCTGCGCCATTTCACGCGCCTTTCCACGTGGAACTACGCCATCGATTACGGCATGTATCCGCTGGGCTCCTGCACCATGAAGTACAACCCTCGCGTGAACGAGGTCGTGGCGCGCCTCGAGGGCCTGGCCTGGGCGCATCCCTATCAACCGGAATCGCTTTCGCAGGGATGCCTGGAAGTGATGGCCCGTCTGGAAGCGGCTCTGGCCGAAATCACCGGCATGGACGCCGTCACGCTGCAACCGGCCGCCGGCGCGCATGGCGAGCTGACCGGCATCCTGCTCATTCGCGCGCTGCTTGAAAGCCGCGGCGACTCGCGCAAGAAGATACTCATTCCCGATTCCGCGCACGGCACCAACCCCGCCACCGCGGCCATCGCCGGGTACGCGGTGGAGAATATCCCGTCCAACGCCAACGGGCTGCTGGACGTGGCGGCGCTCGAGCGCATCGTGGATGGCGGCGTGGCCGCCCTCATGGTGACCAACCCCAACACCCTGGGCGTGTTCGAACAGAACATCGTACAGGCCGCCGAAATCCTGCACGCCAAAGGCGCCATGCTCTACATGGACGGCGCCAATATGAATGCGCTGGTGGGCATCGCCCGCCCCGGCGATTTCGGCGTGGACGTGCTGCACCTGAACCTGCACAAGACGTTTTCCACGCCGCACGGCGGCGGCGGCCCCGGCGCCGGTCCGGTGGCCGTGAAGAAGGCGTTCGAGCCGTTCCTCCCCCTGCCGCGTCTGAACCGCACGCGCGGCAAGTGGTCTCTCAATTACCGGCGCAAACGCTCCATCGGACGCGTGCGCGCCTTCTACGGCAATTTCGGCGTGCTGGTGCGCGCCCTCGCCTACATCCTGGCACATGGCGGACCGGGACTGCGCAATGCCACCGTCGACGCGGTGCTCAACGCGGTTTACATTCGCAAGCGGCTGGAGCCGTTCTTCGAGCTGCCCTACCGCTCGCCCAATATGCACGAGGTGGTATTCAGCGACCTCCGCCAGGAGGCCCACGGCGTGCGCACCGGCGACATAGCCAAGCGCCTCATCGATTACGGCTTCCATCCCTATACCGTGAGCTTCCCTCTGATTGTCCACGGGGCGCTCATGATCGAGCCCACCGAGACGGAGGGCAAACTCGAACTGGACGCGTTCATCGAAGCCATGATCTCCATCGCGCAAGAGGCGGAAACCGATCCCCAGTTGGTGAAAAGCGCCCCGCACCACACGCGCACCAGCCGAGTGGATGAAGTAGCCGCCGCGCGCAAACCGGTGCTGCGATGGAAGCGCGCGTGAACCGAGCCGCGACGGCGAAAAGGCGTGAAGTAACCTGGTGGGCCTCCGACAGCGATGTGGGACAGACGCTTTCGTCTGTCAATTCGAAGAACCTCCATCTTTGTGGGGCAGGCGCTTCCGCCTGCCAACCAATTCCTTCACAGCTTCCAAGGACCGGTTTGCCATCCTCCTCTCATGTCCACCCCTGAAACGGAAACGCGCGTAGCCGGCGGCCGCCCGCGCGAGCTTTGGCTCGTGCTCGGGCTGGTACTGCTGCTGCGCCTGCCCTTTTTGAACCAGGCCATTCAGGGGGACGATCACATCTATCTCACCGAGGCGGCCCACGCGCAGGTCGAGCCCCTGCACCCCACTCACGTGAGATACGTGTTCCTCGGAGATGAGGTGGATCTGCGCGGCCACTCGCACCCGCCGCTCAACGCCTGGGCGCTGGCGGGGTTGATCGCGGCCTTTGGCGAGGTGAAGGAGATTCCGTTCCACGCGGCGTATATCGTCTTTTCGATGGCAGCGGCGTGGGCCATGTGGAGCCTGGCGCGCCGGTTCTCTCCGCGCCCGCTGTGGGCGGCGTTGCTGTTTGTGGTGACGCCCGCGTTCGTGGTGAACGGTAACTCGCTCGAAGCGGACCTGCCTTTCCTGGCGTTGTGGATGGCGGCGCTCGCTCTTTTCGTATGGGCCGGCTCCTCTGCAGTGCCGCAGGCACTGGAGCCGTCCGTGGCGCAGGCACTCGTGCCTGCCGCGTCGAGACTCGTCTCGACGCTTGTTCGCGACGGCGACGCCACATCATTCCCGAGTACTCGTGAGAGATTCGCGTTGGCCGCGTCGGCCACGTGCCTGGCCCTAGCCGCGCTGGCCGCCTACCAGGCGGTCTTCCTGACCCCTATTCTGGCCGTCTACGTGTGGCTGTTCCACCGGCGCGACCGCGCTCGCTGGGCGCTGGTTTTCGTTCCGCCGCTGGCGCTGATCGCCTGGCAGTTGTTCGAGCGCCTCACCACCGGCGCGGCCCCCGCCCGCGTCCTCAGCGGGTATTTCGCGGCTTACGGGTTTCAGCAGCTCGAGAGCAAGCTCGCCAGCGCCGCCATGCTATTTATCCATAGCTGGTTCCTGGTGTTTCCGGCGCTAGTTCCCAGCGCCTTTCTGCTGGCGTGGCGCAGGCGGCGGGAGAAGGACACGCTGTTCCTCCTGGCGTGGATCGCCATCTTCTTTGCCGGCGCCGTCGCGGTGTTCTTCGCCGGCTCGGCGCGCTATCTGCTGCCCATGGCCGCCCCGGTGGCGCTGCTGGCGTCCCGGCTGCGCGTGAGATGGCTGGCCATCGGCGTGGCCGCGAACCTGGCGCTGGGCTTGGCCCTCGCCCAGGTGAACTACCAGCACTGGGACGCTTGCCGCCGCTTCGCCGCCTCGCTCGAAGTCTCGCAGCGGGTCGCAGCCGGCTACCGGGTGTGGGTCAACGCCGAACTGGGACTGCGCCACTACCTGGAGGACCAGGGCGCCCTGCCGCTCCGCAAGACCCAGCAACTGCGCCCCGGCGACTTAGTGGTCTCAAGCGAATTGGAGGCGTCCCTCCATCCCACCGGCCCGCTGGCCTTGTTGGCCAAAACGGAAATCGATCCCGCCATTCCCCTGCGCCTGATCGGCGTCGAGTCGCACTCCGGTTATTCCACCGTGTCCAGGGGTTTCTGGCCCTTCGGATTCACCGGCGGGGTGATAGACAGACTCCGCGCCGACGACGTGCGAGAGCGCCGTCCCACGCTCGAATACCTTCCCATGGACGCGCCCGAAGCCGCGGACCAGATAGTAAGTGGCGTCTTCGACCTGGAAGGAAAGAGCCGCTGGATCTCCGGCAGCGCCGCCATCGCCCTGAAGAACCCCGCGCAACCGATGCCGCTCCGCGCCGAATTCTACATTCCGCCGAATGCCCCCGCCCGCCGCATAACGTTGTTACTGGATGGCAAAGAGATCGCGCCGCGAACTTATCCAGGCCCCGGAAGCTGGTCGCTGGAGTCAAAGCCAGTAAGAGGCGAGAGCGACTCCGCTATGGCGGAAATTATAGTAGACAAGACTTTCCGTGCGCCCGGGGATACGCGCGATTTGGGGGTGGTGCTGATAGGGGTGGGATTCGGCGGCAAGTAGCGGTTGTGGATGCGGCGTTGCACCCCGCCGCCTCTTGGGGACTGCGTAGCCTCTCGCCGCAAAGCCCGCTCCTTAATGATCGCTCAGCGAGAACCTGGCGAGCCGCGACCGTCAGGGAGCGGTCTCGAACCGGGCGCGCGTATCGGCGTCAAACGGCGAAGATGGGTCCGGGAAAGGGTCAGCGTGAGCTGCGTGCAAGAAGGGCAAAAAGAGCGTTGAATGGGCAGCGGCGGGCTTACTCAAGGACGCATATTCTGCACAGGCATACAATGGGTAATCGAATGTGGTATACATACTGGTATGGGGAAGAATAATATGCGTGCTGCGTATCCGTCCGACGGATCGATACGCAGACGCCGCGCGCCCGCCGCAACCGCGCGACGGGCCGGCCAGCCCATCAAAGTCGCGATCGACTTTCCGGCCCCTCTGTTTAGGGAAACAGAACAGGCGGCGCACGAGTTGTCGATGAACCGAAGTCAGCTCGTCCGGTCCGCGGTTGAGATGTTCTTGCGTCGGAGGAACCGCGAAAGGCTTGAGCGCGCGATCGCCGAGAGCTTTCAGGCGAATCGCGAGCTCGACCGGCGGCTGGTGGACGAATTCAGGTATGTGGATGCGGACGCGGAGTTCGGCCTTTGATGCCCAAGTGCAACCGTGGCGACGTTCTCGAAGTGAATCTGGACCCCAGCATTGGCCGGGAGTACATGAAGAGCCGCCCGTGTCTTGTGGTTCAAAGCGATCTGCTGAACAAATACTCGCAAGTCACCATCGTCGCCCCCATCACCGGAAGCGAAAACGCGAAGGGCGGGCCGACCTATGTTCCTGTCCACAAGGGCGAAGCAGGGCTTCCGAAGGACTGCCTGATTGTGTGCCATCAACTTCGCACCGTCGATGAGTCGCGTTTCGGGAAGCTCTATGGCCGGGCCAGGCCCGAAACGATGCGAAAGGTAGTGGAGGCCCTAAAGATCGTTCTGGAAATGTGAGTTTCAGCCCGGCGGCGAACCATCCGTTTCCTTCGCTCAGTGTTATAGTGCCCTCCATGAGCCCAAAACCGCAACCCTACGATTTCGCCAATCAACTGCTCGCCAGCAAGGAATTCTTCGACCGTTCCACCAGGGTCCTCGAGGAGGCCGACTCGGGTTTCCGTCCGCGGGAAGGCATGATGACCGCCGCGCAGCAGGTCGCGCACGCGGCTCAGACCCTGGAGTGGTTCATCGAAGGCGCATCGCGGCCCGAAGGTTTCGATCTCGATTTCGCGAAACACGCCCAGGCCCTGGAGGCCGTGACCTCGCTCGCCGCCGCCCGCCGGATGCTCGAAACGGCGTACGCGAACGCCATCCGGTTCCTGCGCGCGCGCGGCCCGGAGGGACTCGCGCAACCGCTCCCGCCCGGCCCGATCATGGGTGGCCAACCCATTAGCGATTTAGTCTGGGCCATGGTGGAGCACACCGCGCATCATCGCGGGGCCCTGACCGTCTACTCCCGCGAGCTTGGAAAAACGCCCCCGATGCCCTACGGCGGCTAAGCCTTCGGCCGCGCGGGCCGGGCGTGTCCGGCCCGGAGCACGGAAACAAATCGGACAGTCGTCTGGGTCGGCTCGCGCTGCTGGTATCCTGAACCTGAGGAGATGGAAGGAATGGAGAACGCGGTTCCGCCGGCCAGGCGCATGGTCTTCTGCGTCAAGTTCCAGCGCGAGATGGAGGGCCTCGATGAAGTGCCGTTCGAAGGGCACCCGCTGGGCCAGAAGATCTACGACAACGTTTCCAAGCAGGCCTGGAAAATGTGGGTCGAGCGCATGAAGATGATCATGAACGAGTACCGGCTCAACCTGGGCACGCGGGAAGCCCAGGAGTTTCTGATCAAGCAGATGGACGACTACTTCTTCGGCGAAGGGGCCGCGCTGCCGCCCGATTATGTGCCGGAACATCACTAATCCTGAAGCCCGAAGTATCAGGGCACGGCTTCAGCCGTGCCGCAAACGGGAACACGGGGAGGGCTTTAGCCCCTGTCTTTTCAGTAGGATGAGAAGGATTTGCGCCGGGGTTGCCAAGCCAGGGGCTAAAGCCCGGGAAATGCTGCCTGATCGGCACGGCTCAAGCCGTGCCCTGATACAAAGCCTCTTATGCATGGTGGGACAGGCTGCGCCTCGAATGAGGAGCCCTTCGTGAAGGCGCTGGTAAAGGCCAAACGCGAGCCGGGCCTGTGGCTCGAAGACATCGAGATCCCCCGCGTCGGGATCAACGACGTTCTTATCAAGGTGCTGCGCACGGGCATCTGCGGCACCGACGTCCATATCTATAAGTGGAACGAATGGGCGCAGGCCACCATTCCCGTGCCCATGGCTGTGGGGCACGAGTTCGTCGGCGAAATCGTCGAGATCGGCTCAAACGTGGCCGATTTCCGGCCCGGCGACCTGGTCAGCGGCGAAGGCCACGTGGTCTGCGGCCGCTGCCGGAATTGCATGGCCGGGCGGCGCCATTTGTGCGCTCACTCGAAGGGCGTGGGCGTCAACCGGCCGGGCGCTTTCGCCGAGTACCTGGCCCTTCCGATGACCAACGTGTGGCTGCTCGACCGGTCCGTCCCGCTCGATATTGCGGCCATCTTCGACCCCTTCGGCAACGCCGTGCACACGGCCCTTTCCTTTCCCCTGCTGGGGGAGGACGTGCTGATTACCGGCGCGGGGCCCATCGGCGTCATGGCCGCCGCGGTCGCGGTCCACTCCGGCGCGCGCTACACCGTCATCACCGACCTCAACCCCTACCGGCTCGACCTGGCGCGCCAGATGGGCGTCACCCGCGCCGTGGACGTGCGCGAAACGAAGCTCCAGGATGTGCAGAAGGAACTGGGCATGACCGAGGGCTTTGACGTGGGACTCGAAATGTCCGGCAGCCCGGCCGGCTTCCGCGACATGCTGGCCAACATGGCGCATGGCGGGCGCATCGCCATCCTCGGGATTCCCGACGAGGAAATGTCCATCGACTGGCGCACCGTGATCTTCAATATGCTCACCATCAAGGGCATCTACGGCCGCGAGATGTACGAAACCTGGTACAAGATGACCGTGATGCTCCAATCCGGCCTGGACATCGGCCCCATCGTGACCCACCGGTTCCATTACTCCGAGTTCGAAAAGGGCTTTGAAGCCATGATTTCGGGGCGCTCGGGAAAAGTGGTCCTCACCTGGGCTTGAGCCACGCCGAAGAAATCCCTTGACTCTAATTGCTATTTGCAATATGATTATTGCAGATTGCGATAGACGGATCGGATCTAGATTCACGGCAGCGTAAACGGTTCGTGGTATGGTAATCGAGGCGTGCGGCGCCGGCGCGCCGCGGCGGAACTAACGCGCCGAGGAACGCGTAACCTAAAGGAGTACGCTCCAAAACCTATGACACCCACAATCAGCCCGCAACTGGGGCAAATCCACGCCCTTCTGGCGGAGGCCGGCTATGAGGTCTCCGAACCAGGGCCCGATACGCTGACAATCCGGGAACTGAAGAGCGGGGTCGCCATTCATGCGGTGCTCGCAAGCGACATCCTCTACTTTTCGCTGACCTGCACGGTGGTCCCGGCGGCGGCGCTCACGGATGAAGTCATGAGCCGCATGCTGGCGGCCGAGAACGGCATCTCCACGTCGTCCTTCCGGCTTTACGATGCCGCAGGCGGCAACGCGGCCGTGGCCTTGAACAATTTCTGCAAGCTGCACGACATGGGACCGGAGGATCGGGACGATATCCTCTCCTCGATCCATTTCCTGTTGGTGGACGTGATGAGCGCGCGGCGCCTGCTGGGCGACTTGGCAAAGTAACGGAGAACAAATATGGCATTTCTTTCCGACATTTTCGGCCGTATGGGCCGCGTGGCGCGCGGCCAGGCAAACGCAGGCGTCGACGTCCTCGAGGACGCCACTTTCGAAGCCACCGTCAAGCAGACCGTGGCGGACATGAAAACCGAGTTGAACAACGTGGTCCGCGCTTCCGCCGTGGCCATGAGCAACTACAACAGCCTGGACGCCGAATACCAGAAGTACGTCCGCCAGGCACAGGAATGGAAGGACCGCGCCGGGGTGGCGCTCGACGCCGGCAATGAGGACCTGGCCCGCAAGGCGCTGGCCAAAAAGGCCGAATGCGACCGCCAGGTGGCGTCCATGCAGCAGTCCGTCGACCAGGCGCACGCCACCAGCGACAAGCTGAAAGAGCAGGTGACCGAACTCAAGCGCAAGATCGAGGACGGCGAACGCACGGCCACCACCCTGGTGGCGCGCAAGAACGCCGCCATGGCGCAGCGCAAGGTGTCGGAAGCCATGGCCGGGGTGGGCAGCGCCGATAACGCCTTTTCCCAGTTGAACCGCTTCGAGGAAAGCGTTTCCAAGGAGGAGGCCACGGCCAAAGCCTTCGACCAGCTTGCCAACGCGGGCAAGGACGACGACCTGGAAGCCGAATTCGCCAAGCTCGGCAACCACTCCGTGGATTCCGAACTGGAAGCTCTGAAACGCGAGCGTCTGGGTCCCGCGGCCAAGGCCGCCCCGCTGCCTCCGCCCTATTTGCCCAAGGAGTTGGCCGCGCCGGCCGCATCCGCGACGGTTTCCCAGGAAACCGGAGAGAAGGCCAAGGCCTAACAGCGCATGATCACCATTACGCTGGTGGCCATATTGGGCGTTCTGCTGGTGATTGTGCTGATGCAACTTGCCAAAGAGCCGGCGGTTCCGGGTTTGTCCCGCCCCGGAAAGAAGCCCGCGCCGCCGCAGCAGGACCTTGCCAATCTGAAAGTCACCGACGCCCGCCCCGGAGATGCAATTTCGGTGGCGGGCGCGGGCGACGAAATGACCGATCTCGATTTCACGGCCGACCGCCTCACGCGCTTCGAGGCCGGCGTGCGCCAGTGGTTCGAGGTTTCCGGTCCCTACCGCGAGCGCCGCGTTTCGCTGCGCGTGGGCGGCGACGAGGAGGTGGAGGTTTTCCTTCATGCCGACGCGCGCCCCGTCACGCTCGAGGACCTGGGCCTTTCCGAAGACGACCTGGCCCAACTCGACGAACGGCAGAACCCCGCCGACAATTTCGGGTACGACAGCGCCAACTGGGTCTACCGCTTCAGCCGCGAGGCGCGCACCTGGCGCGACGACGGATCGAAACCGGCGG
>Ga0181520_10006920_pt1 | contig 17009 bp, 17 predicted proteins | sample PEATcosm2014_Bin_29_FD_132451 | JGI IMG/M metagenome (GOLD analysis project Ga0181520, IMG submission 132451) | Peatland microbial communities from MTU Mesocosm Facility, Houghton, MI, USA - PEATcosm2014_Bin02_30_metaG | ecosystem: Environmental > Terrestrial > Soil > Wetlands > Peat | place... | reverse complement strand
CTGTACTACGTTCTGCGATTGGACATTGCCACGAGCATCCACTTCGACAATTTTCGAGCCGTTCTCGCCTTCGAGGTCAGCGTTGAAAAATTGCTCTGCACCGGCAAGTCCCTCGAAATCCTGCTCGTAATAAAAGCCGTTCGAGTCCTTCGATGGATATTGGACGAAGCCCACCGTATGGGCGATGCCCGGAATGTTGGCATAGTCGCGGACGGGTATAAGCTCGCCGCTTTGATCAATGTTGGGATCGGAAGAAGATGCGGTAGGCGGCGCATTCCACGCCAAAGGAACGCCGTTTCGATCATATATAACGCCGCGGGAAGCGAATATGGGAGTGGTACGCAAGCTATTGTCTTCACTCAAATTAAGATAGCTTTGACCATGGACAATTTGTAAAACAGACAGACGTGAAATAAAGGTTAGAGAAATGATGACAAAAAATATACCTACGGCCAAGAGGCTCCACGGCGAAATCGGCTTGTCGAGTCTGCCTTCGAATTGATCAGTATCAAATGCCGGCAGATTTTCCGCATCAAGAAATATCTCATCGGGATCAATTTCCTTGTTCTGTATCTTGTTGTTTTTTGTATTCTTGTATTTTGTAAACATTTTTTATATTTCCTCAATAGTATGCATCTCCTTTTACGAATAGAACGTCAAACGTTTTTTTAAGAAAATACCGAGGAAAAGGAGGGCGATGGAAATCAACGTAGCTAAATAACTCATATTGAAAAGATTGAACAATCGCGGTGAAAGGCTTGGTGGCAGTCCATAGAGAGCGTCACAACATATACCCCACAGGATTATCTCATAATATGTCTCATAGAGGAAAAGAAAAACGATCGCCGCGATAAGAATCAGCCACCAATTGCCCCACGCGATGAGGGCAATCATAAACACTGCAGCAAGTATGCGAAGAAAAGTATGCATTTTATTTTTCAGCTATTTATTTTCGTCTATATACCAACTGTCTGACCATTCCCCACCAAAACCCAGCGCAGTTGATATATATTAACCGGCTCTTGGAAAAGAACGTTCATGTAGGGCTCTGCGGGATCATTGACGATGGCGCCGACGGTGCCAAACGTTAATGTCTCGATGTTGGGAATCGTGATGGTATCGCCGATATTGACGTGTGCCCCTTGAGCCAATTCTGCCTCGAACATTCCTCCGCCTTGGGCTATTGCCGTAGCCGGAATATGATCGGGGCCAATCTCGACCGAATATTTCATACCCGGCGAAGAAAAGAGACCGACCTTTGAACTATTGGCAGAGGTTTCCGAAACGGTACCGATCGGGGTCAGGACTTCAGTCATACTTGTCGAAGAAGCTGGTGAAGAAGTCGCTAAAGTGCTCGATGCAATAGATGCAATAACTGGATTCGTCGCCAGAGCAAAAACTCTGTCGTCCACTTTCACATTTTCATCAGAGCCGAGATCTATGACAAGGCTATCATACGCGGACAGTGGCGGAGCTTTGAGGACAGCGGCGAGAACGAAGGTACCGATGGCCGACGTGCCGGACTTACCAGACGGCTCGGCTGGCGCCCGCCCAAGCAGAGCTTTTAATTCGGCATTTTCTTGCTGTAAAAGAGTTATGGAAGCGATGGAACTTTGGGATCCTGCAAGAGCCGAAAGATCATCGCGAGCGGCGGAGGCGGAAAAGTCGGCACCACTGACAATTATCTCTATCCGCCACAACGGTGAAAAAAGATCGGCAAAAAAAGAATCGAGAGCGGTAGGCACAACAAGCCGGACAAAGATCAGCACAACGATAACGACGACCGTGACTTGGAGGGGCTTTGTGTAGCGATTACTTCTATTATTTCTGAGCTGGTAATTCATCTTCGTTTTGGATGAGAACTTCGGCGTATTTGTCCAAATCCTCGAGGATAATACCTGTGCCGCGGGCAATGGCGGTCAAGGGATCATCGGCGATATAGACGGGAATTTTCAAAGCGTCGGAAATGAGAAAATCGAGGCCTTTGATCAATGCTCCCCCACCGACCAAATGAACGCCGCGATGCATGACATCAGAGAGAATTTCCGGCGGCGTAGTCTCGAGGACTTCTTTGGCCGCATCGACGAGAATGCTGACCGATTGCGCCATGGCTTCGCGAATGTCGGAATCAGTAATGACCACTTCCCGCGGCAAGCCGGTGATGAGGTCGCGACCGCGAATGGTAGTCTCCAGTGGCTCGCCTTCGGCCACTTGACCGATGGCGATTTTCACCTGTTCGGCGGTTTTTTCGCCGATCAAAATCTTAAATTCATTTCGAATATAGGAAATGATGTCGTTATTCAAGCGATCACCGGCAATTTTTAAATTTTTCGAACGGACAATGCCGCCGAGCGATATGACGGCAATGTCGGTCGTACCACCGCCAATGTCAATGACCATCGAGCCAACCGGCTCGTGTATCGGCAGACGGATGCCGATCGCCCCGGCCATCGGCTCTTCGACGATAAAGACTTCTCGGGCACCGGCATTCCGCGTGGCATCGCGCACAGCGCGGATCTCAACGTTCGTCACGCCCGACGGCACACCGACGACGACGCGCGGGCCGAGCATTTTCTTCGAATACGTCTCGGCCTTTTTTACCAAATAAGCAATCATCTGCTCCGTCACTTCGAAATCCGAGATGACACCATCCACGATCGGCCGCACGGCGACGATATGTCCCGGCGTCCGACCGACCATATTCTTCGCTTCGGTACCGATGGCCACCACCCTGCCGGTTTTCTGGTTCACCGCCACAACCGATGGATCATTGACCACGATGCCATGCCCGCGCAAATAGACCAAGGTATTGGCGGTACCAAGGTCAATGCCGATATCGTTCGACAAATAATTATAGATTTTTTCTTTGTAGGTTTTGGGCATAATATGTCGGGTGCCGCGGCGACTAGCATTTACGCTTTATACCGTCATACTACAGCGAAAACGGCTAAAAAAATACTTGACAGGAGTTTAAAATAGTCTTTGATTTATTGTAGGCCGGCGCACATGTGCTTTGTATGCCCTTTTTCTAAATGAGAATAAAGAGCCCATCGCTAACGAAAGTTAGCCCTATTTTTGTGAAAAATATACTTTCATTCTCATTTAGAAAAAGTGCTCATAATGATGACAGTCCTGAATCAAGATTAGAATTAAAACATCTTTACTTCTCTAACATTTTGAAAAGATCTACTTCCGAGACTTTCTTTACTTCCCCGCTCTTACCACCCTGCCGATATTTTATTTCGAAAACACCTTCAGCGATATTCTTCTCGCTCACAATCACACGCACGGGAATACCCATGAGATCGCTATCGGCGAATTTTTCGCCGGCTCGCACGTCGCGGTCGTCATAAAGAACTTCAACATTTTTCGTTAGCTTTTCATACAAGGCCTCGGCGGCTACTTTAACTTTTCCCTCTTTATCGAGAAGCCCAATAAGATGCACCTGAAAGGGTGCGATACATTCTGGCCAAACAATACCGTCCTTATCAGAAAATTTTTCGACAATAACTCCCATAAGCCGCGTAATGCCAATGCCATAAGAACCGAGCCAGACTGGTATTTTCTTACCTTCAGAATCAGTATAGAAAAGACCGAGTTGTTCGCATTTCTTGGTGCCAATATTGAAAATATTGCCGACTTCGGCTGTCGTAACTTTATCGAAATCTTCCTTCTTAAATTTTCTATGGTCGTTACCGATCACGTCGTTGCCGATTTTCTCCAATGTTTCTTCATTAAAAACTTCTTCATTGACTGCAATATTATTTTCGCGATTGATATAAATAGAATCCTCACCGCCATCAGTGATAGTTTGGAATTCATGGCTAAATTGGGTAAAAGCCCCGCCGGAAGCGAAAGTGATAAATGTGTCAGCACCGATACCAACTCGCTTGAAAACATTCATGTAAGCTTTGATTGCCCGATCATAGAAATCTTGATGGCTTTTTTCGTCGAGAGAATACGAATACATATCCTTCATAATAAACTCCCGCCCGCGCATGATGCCGCTTTTTGCCCGAAGCTCGTTGCGCAATTTCGTTTGGAATTGATAGACATAGATCGGCAAATCGCGGAAACTTGACACGTAGTCCCGCATCATGTCAGTGATCGGCTCTTCATGAGACCAGCCAAAACCGATGTCCGTGTCATTTTTCAGTTTTGACTTGAACCAAACATCTACATTTTTGTCATTCCAGCGATCGGTCTTTTCCCATAATTCTTTCCTCTGAAGTGCCGTCATAATGAGCTCTTCCCCACCTATGGCATCCATTTCCTCGCGAATAATGGCCTCAATGTTTTCGATAACCCGCAACCCAAGCGGCAGAAAAGAATACACCCCCGCCATTTCCTTGTGGATGAAACCGGCGCGGATAAGAAGCTGGGCATTCTTCGACACTTCATCGGCGGGCGCTTCCTTGCGGGTTTTGGTAAAAAGATGCGATTGTTTCATGGTATTGTTCGGTTTTTTATTTTTATAATAACTTTAGATGAGCTTTATAATATCATGATATGTCACCACAAGCATGAGCAAGATAAGCAAAGCAAAGCCGACGGTATTGACGGCATTGGTTATTTTCGCTTTGATTGGCCGGCGGATGATAGCCTCGATGGCCACGAAAAGGATGCGTCCGCCGTCGAGTGCGGGGAATGGCAGAAGATTGAGAACGCCGAGATTGATGGAAATGACGGCGGTGAGGAGAATGAGATTTGTCCAGCCGTTCTCCACCGCCTGACCGACAAGGCTGGCAATGCCGACGGGGCCTGAAACCTCTGAAAGAACGGCACTGTTGTGTTGGAAAGCGGCGGCGATGAGACTGCCGACGCCGAAGACTGTCGCCTCGATGGCATTCCAGGTATAGCGCGCGCCTTCTTTGGCCGCAAGAAGAGGCGGTAGTGAAAGAGTGGCCGCATTGTCCATGGCAATGCCGATAGCATAACTTCCGGCTGGAATGTCAGCGATGCCTTTGACCGGAGTCAGAATAACGGTTTTTATTTCAGCAGGATTCTTACTGATATCACTCGTTGACATACCCGTTGGAATGTAGCCGACCGTTACCGGTGTACCCGCACTTTGGTCAACCACGGATTTGATATCGGCAATGGACAGCGAAGCACCGGAATTTGCATTTGAAGAAATAGAAACGATAGCGTCTCCCGCCTGAAGTCCGGCCAAGGCTCCCGGCGATCCCGGCGAGACGTCAACGATGAGCACTCGTTCATCGCGGAACCGCGATGAATATTGAGCGTAATCTTCCGCTGAAACAGGCAAACCGGCCATAAAAGCGCCCGAAAGAATAATCCATGCGAAAATAAAATTGAAAAGAATGCCGGCGAAAAGGACGGCGGCTTGGATATGACGGGGCTTGTTGACAAAACTGCGGGAACCAGAGGATGTGGCCGGAACAGCGGAAGCTGATTCATCTCCATTGTCTTTTTCTTCGCCGCTATCCTCGATATCGTCACCGTTCTCGCCAAAAATCTTGACATACCCACCGAACGGGATGGCATTTATAGAATACGTTGTATCACCATGCTTGGCACTTGTTACTTTCTTACTCCAGAGGCTTGGACCAAAACCGATAGCGAACGCATCCACTCTGATACCTGCCCATCGGGCGAAAAGAAAATGACCCAACTCATGGACAAAGATGAGCACAGCGATGACAACAACAAATATAATGATGGTTACAATCATGCAATAATAATCATGCAATAAAAATAAAGTGCCGCGCTACGGTGGCTACCGCAACCGCCTAGCTCGCAATTTCCTTTTCCTTCCGAGCGGCCATTTCATCGAGCTTTTTATTCGTCTCGTCAACAATCTTCTGAGCCTCATTCTTTAAACGAAAAATGTCATCTTTACCAAGGCCGCCGGTTTTCTCGCGGACAGCAAGATCTTTCATAACCACATCGCGCTCGGAACGAACAGTCTTCTTAGCTTCTTCAAGCTTTTCTTTAGCCATCTTGACAATAGCAGTGCGACGCTCCGCGGTGAGTTCCGGTACGTTGATGCGCAAACCTTTATCGTCTACCACCACCGAGACACCGAGCGAGGCGATAGTAATGGCTTTTTCGATTTCTTTGACGTGACTCGTCTCCCACGGCATGATACGCACCGTTCGCGGCCCTTCGGTGGTAATACTGGCGAGTTGCGAAATGGGCACGACAGTTCCATACGACTCGACTTTGACACTATCGAGGAGCGTCGGCGTGGCTTGGCCGGTGCGCAGAGACGTCAGCTCTTTTTTTAGCCAGTCTTCCACCGCGGATGATTTCTTTTTAAAAGGTAAGAAGTCGTACATGTGCCAAGTATACCGCGTCTATATGCTCAAAGCAACATACTCGAGGAGCATTTTGACCGATGGAGCACGGTCGTTCATGTAGGAGCGGGCACAGGCGATAGCTTCAAAGGTCGCAACTTTGTGGCTGACGTCATAACGTTCGTACAGCATCATTTCAAGATCATTCAAAAAGATAATCGCCTGATGTTGTGCTGTTTCGCCGTCGCTTATGGCCGCCGCAATACCATCAACACAGGTGATTCTATTCGCCGTGGAATCTTTTAAAAAACGATTGATATCGTGCGTGTATGTATACGTACCGGGAACATAATCACGAACAAGATGTAATCTTGATCGTAAGGTCGGCAAGAGGATGTCGAACGAAAGCACAACCAGGAAAAAATAATTACCCGGCTCCGGCTCTTCAAAAAGTTTGAGGAGTGCATTCTGAGCCTCACGGGTCGCATTGTATATTTCAAGGATAAAAATTCTTGGCATATCAACCAAAAATCTTTTTCCAAGAGCGATTTCTTTTATTCGTCTGCTATCGTCAATGGTCAATGTTTCAAATTTCTCATGGAAAAAATCGGGGTTACCTACTGTCGCTATAGCAAATTCATTTTGTATAAATTCAAAAAGCTGTTGCCGAATACTTTCGACATTTCCACATATCGCATAACCGTGAGTAAGATTATTTTTGGTAAATAATAATGACATTTGTATCCGTATGCCATTGCTCAGAGGCAATGGGAAAAGTATAGCATTCCTCACATAGAGGGAAATATGACAAAAATAGGACGGGGAAGAGAAAATGTGGATAACTTAGTTCTCATACTTCCCTGCCGCGATACCATTCTCAGCCTCAGACAACAGCTTTTTCGTATCAGCTTCGCGCGTACCGAAATCGCTGTGAAGGACGATAACGACAATCGGGTATGACTTCTCTTGTCCGCCGACACTCGCTTGATAATTGAAAATGGAAAGCATGGTCTCACCGGCGGCGTTTGTGCGGCCGGTTTTACCACCGACGAAAGCGGGATTACCGGCGAACGGATTGATATTGACGAAATCATGCGAACCGTGATCACTCGTGGTAGCGACGAAAACTGAGGGCTCTGTGGTAATAGCAAAAAGATTCGGCGTAAAGATCTTGTTGTTAAATGTGTCAGTATAGAGGAATGTGGCAAGAATAAAAAGATCGGCCGCCGTAGAAACATTACCATCGGATAAACCAGACGCGTCAATAAAATGACTGTGCTCCATACCGAGCTCACTCGCATAGTCGTTCATCTTTCCTACGAATGCCGTATCGGTACTCGAGGCAGTCGTGGACGCAAACATGCTGGAAGTGACCGTGCTTGTCGCTGAACCATAGGCGAAAGCCAAAGCCTCTGTGGCATTGTCATTCGACTGGAGCAGTATGGGATAATATATTTCACTCACGGGAAATTGCTCACCGAGTAGAAGGCCATATGCGTTGGAATAAACATCGAGGACGTGTTGGGTAATGGGTACGAGCTTGCTTTGATTCATAAACTGCCGAGCAACCAATGTGGCGGTAAGCTTGGAAAGCGAGGCGATCGGCACAACTTCGGTGACATTTTTGGAAAGATATATCTGTCCCGTCGCTACGTTGCCGACAAGATATGCCCATGATGTTACGGGTGTCGGTGTGACGACTGTCGATGGAATGGTCGAAATAGGAGCAGGAGTAACGGCAGGGGCCACTAAAGAATGAACAATTGGCAGAATTTCATTTTTAACAGACGGAACCTTGGTAAAAGTATTGATGGAACCTGATGGAGGAATGGAAGGAGAATAGTTAATCCTTCCCGCCCCGACAACCACGATAAGAAGCACCGCGCATATAATAAGAGCATATACCTGCCGCCGGCGTGGACGAAAGTTTGGGCGAGGACTCTGCACCGGTTCAAATCCGAGCAGTGATCCGGATCGAAATTCAGTTGTTTGTAAAGGATCCGATTGTAACGGATCCGGTTCAGACGGCATACATCAAGTATACTATGGAATGGCGTTTTTTATTTCTCTATGGCACTGTGTGCATCACCGCGTGGCTGATATGGATGGCGTAATCTCTCCCGTCGAACTGGCGGTGATCCGGCCATTACCATCTTCATATATGACGTATGCAGTATTGTAATCGGTGCTGGTGGCATAACGGGCGGTAGATGAAGATGGATCAAATGGTAAAGATGAAATATAGTCAGGTACGACACATGGCGCTAGGTCAAAACCATCAGGACTTGAGCTCGAGACATTTTTTATATCGGTGGCTATTGATGGTATAGTCACGACGACGCCATTGCACGTAAATAAACCTTTATGCTCGGCGATATTCTGTCCGACAGCGCTCAAAATGGACTCAACATTGCTTACTCTCTGGGAATCGCGGGCCAATTTGAACTGTCGGGACGGATTGACGGCCACCAAAACGATGGCCGCAAGGACGGCGATGATACCGATGACCACCAAAATTTCGATCAAGGTGAAACCATTGGGAGTAAAACCACCAGAACCGCGAGGGCGTACCTGATAAACCTGACGGACATGACGGAGCGACATCTTTTCTGCTCGACGCATTTTTCGATTTTGTTCCAGAAATTTTTTACCGATTTTTTTATCGAATCGAACTGACTGCCGAGCCTGTCTCTTTTCCATATACGTATGAATGTTCATATTTTTTATTTTTAATACTTATTATTTTTTATACTTATTTATAATGATTTGCGCGAATATTTTATTTTTAATATTTTATTTTTTAAATCCGCGCGACTGATAATAAAAAAGTATACGGATGGACGATAAAATCTCCGTAAAGAAAAGTTAAAATCCGCCTAAAATCTGTTGATAACTTTTCAAAAATCGGTACTTTCTGACAGTAGACTGATTTCTCCGTCACCAAGCAAGACTTGTGCAGTAATAGTAGCTGTGATGTGATAGCGCGGATCGGGGGCACTGCCGGTAACGATGATTGACTTCAACGAGCCGAGAGGTATGGTCGGCATAGTTGATGAAGCGATGGAGGTAACAGATATGATCGAACATTGTTCACCGGGATAGTGAACTACCGAATAAAAATAATCATGTGCCAATTCGACAAAGGCTTGATCGAGACACGATAAAGCATTTTCGGTCGCCGCCAGCCGATACACTTTCCTATTCGCTTGATCAAAGATTGCGGCTATGCCGACCGATCCGACAAGAGCCACAGCCATGACTGCCGCCGACAATAGAACCGCCGTGATGAGGGCAATGAAGCCGCTATTTTTATTGAATGATTTCATAATACATACTTTGCCATGCCGCTTGTGCTTTCTCTTGCGAAAGCATAATCGAATAGGCTGAAAAAACAGAGCCGGATAGAATGAGAGCGAGAAGACCTATATATATGAGTGCTTCAAGGAGAGTCATGAGATTTTTTAAAAAATAAAAAATAATAATTAATCAAAAGTGATGACTGCAAAAGCTTGCCTACTCGCCACACCGACGTACAGCCGATCATGATCGCAGGAAAGCGATACCGGCAGAGCAGGCAGAGTGAGACTGTAGATCATGGATGAGAGATCGCTTTTCCATATTTCAATACATCCGTCCGAACTCCCACATTCGCTGTTCCCGCCACCACCGTTATTTACATCGCTTGCGCCAACTGCGAGGAAAACATATCCTGAAGAAACGACAATACCGTAGACTCCTCCCGGAATATCAATGCTGTGGATCGGATTGGCCACCAGCGGATCTCGCGACAGGTCAAATGTAAAAAGCTTTATGTAGGCCGGATTGTCGAAACCACCACCAGCACGACCAAAGTAGAGCATAGTACTACTGTCTTCAGTCGAATCGTCTTCGATTCCAAATGTTTTACCTTCCAGCACTACTGAACCGATCGGGGAAAAATCGGATACCAGAGCGACGTGCACCGGATCCGAAATATCGAGAACACGCATTTGATCGGTATCAGCATCGGCGACGTACGCATACGATGGTGCGGTAGAATCGGCGACATACACGGAATTGACAAGTGTATCCGTATTAAAACCATCGAGATACATGGGTGAACGTGGATTGGTCACATCAATACTATTGAATTCATCGCCCGACCATTTGACTGTACCAAGAAAAATCAGTCCGTCATTATAGAAAATGCTCGCCGCATGTGGAGCGGTGGTTGAAGCTTGTGGTAAAGGCAATTTTAAACTGGCTACAACAACTGGATGTGTCCTATCTTCTATATCAATAACTTGTAATTGCGATAGAGAACTTTCGTTAGCCACATAGGCATAATGACCGGCGACAGCGATACTTGCCAAGCCGGGACCGGTATTGAGAGATGAAACAAGTTTTGGTGTTGACGGATCATGGGCGTCAATGATAAAAAAATCCGCCGCCGACTGAGTCGGAGAATTGACCGTTTCATATATAAAACCGTTTCGAGCGGTGAGAGCGGTGCCGCTTGCATTTACTCCAATGTCAATGCCGCCACTATATAATTTAATTTTTGAAAAATCATCCGGAGAAGAAACATCTGACGAAAAAACTGAACCGACGGTACAAGTACTTCTGCCAAATTCATGAGAATAGCGGACGCGTGAGCTGGCCGCTTGTTCGACCGCGCCGTTTGAAATGATATCCACAGCGGACGCCGTGCTGGCCAATTCTTTCTCTGCCATGACTTGTAAAGCTTGGCTCGACAAGCCAAGCGACACTGCCGTCGGAATAATGATAATCAAAATGGCCATAGCTATGAGTGCTTCAAAGATGAGAAAACCATTCGCATAGACAGGCTTTTTTGATTTTTTTAGTTTTTGCATACTTTTTTTTATACTTTTTATTCATACGCTTCTCATACTATTTTCATAGGCTCTTATTTATTGCGTAAGATGGCTGGTGATGGAATATATGGGCATAACGATAGACAGAGCGATCGCACCGACGGTAAGCCCCATGCCAAGCATGAGGGTCGGCTCGATCACTTGGGTGATGCGTTTGATGGATTCTTCAACCTCGGCTTCATATATCGTGGCGATATGACCGCACGCGCCTGCGACACTTCCCGTCCGCTCCCCTATTTCCAAAAATTCAGTAACTATTGATGGAAAAAGGACGGAACTACACGATTGAGACCGCAAAGCGGCAGTTATGTTCTCTCCATCAACGACAGTTGTGGCGGCAGAAAAAATAGCTCGACTGTATTCTTCATTGCGATTGTGCAAGCTCTTCCCCACCGACATCAAAGCTCTCGGCACCAGTTCACCGTGATCGAGAAGAAGACCGAGCGGCCTAAAAATTTCCACCATCATTCGACCTCGATAGATAGTGCCGAAAATCGGCAGAGAAAGAAGAAACCGTCGAGACCAACGTCGAACACAAGCTGAATATTTCCAGAGCAATTTGACCATGAGGACGCTGACGGAAAGACCTGCCACGATGACCAACCATCGCCGTATCAATACATCAGATACAACCATAAGCAGTCTGGTCAAAAACGGCAAAGGAATATTCATGCCGGTAATAAGTGGGATTATTTTAGGAAAAATGTAGACGACGAGAAAAACAGCGATGCCAAGAGTAGCGCAAGCGATAAAAGCCGGATATATCATGGCACCCGTGATTTTCTTCGAGAGATTGTCGCGACTTTCGAGAAAAGCGGCGGCTCGGGCGAAGGCGTCGGAGAGCGTGCCCGATTGCTCGCCGATACGAATCATTTCCACCAAAGACTGGTCGAAGACATCCGTCACATGGAAAGCGGCGGAGCATGTCTGACCTTTGGAAATGTGTCCGGAAATGGCAGTAAAGATCGAGGACATACGGGCTGAATTTTGCATCAACCGAGTCGCTTCGATGAGTGAAATACCCGCGCCGAGCAGAGTCGAAAGTCTTCGGGCAATGCGGCTTTGTTCGGCGATCGACAGTTTTCTTTTTCGTATTTTCATTTTTTTAATTTATTTTTTTATTGGCTATCTTTATCTATCATTTCCTACACCTACAACTATTCATACAACACCCGCGTCAGCTCTTCCCGCGAAGTGATGCCTTCGGCGACCTTTTCGATGCCATCTTCACGCATAGTACGCATAGTCATACCGGTTGTCTCAAGAGAGATTCCGCCAGCGATAGCCGCCCGAATCTGTTCATCCACTAGAAATGTCTCGTATATACCGATACGGCCTTTGTAACCGGAATTATTGCAATGTGTGCAACGCAACTTCCCGCTTGTACTGTTTCTGTTTGTATTATCTCTTTCCGGAAATGTGAGACATTTTCGACAGACTAGTCGCACCAGCCTTTGACCGACAACCAAAGATAACGTCGCTGAAATGAGATAGGCATCAACGCCCATATCGCGAAGGCGTGGTAGAGCGGCCATGGCGGAATTGGTATGAAGAGTGGAAATAACCAAGTGCCCCGTCAAAGCGCTATGCACGGCAATAGTAGCCGTCTCTTTATCGCGGATTTCGCCGATCATCATAATATCCGGATCCTGGCGCAAGATAGCTCGCAGACCGGTGGCAAAGGTCATGCCGTATTTGTGATCGACTTGGACTTGGCGAATACCATCAATAGAATATTCGATAGGATCTTCAAGAGTAACGATGGAAACCGTACCGCTCTGGAGCATAGTGAGCAATGCATAGAGAGTGGTGGTTTTACCGGAACCAGTCGGGCCAGTAATGAGGATAAGGCCATTGCGTTTCTTCAGAGCAATCTCCACATTGACTATATCGCTTTTATGGAAACCGAGATCAGCGAGACTACCGACTCCCGTTTCTGTCTCCATTCCTATTCCCGTTCCATTTTCTGTTCGCCGTGCCAAAATTCTGATGACAGCATTTTCCCCATGCTGGGTCGGTAAAATAGATACGCGAATGTCACAGATATCGTTTGGATCGGCCACAAAGCTCCCCGTAGTGTTCGCCGCGCCAGTTGCCAGCCGGAAACGTCCGTCTTGCGGCGTCTGATGAATATCAATACGCAATCCGGCAAGGATTTTTATTCGGGCAATGACCTCTGGATGAAGCGGTGGCGGAATGGTGCAGATTGTGCGCAAAAGTCCATCAATACGAAAACGCACCATGGTCGCCTTGGGAAATGGATCAATATGAATATCCGATGCGCCGAGCTTCCGAGCTCTGGTGACCACCGCTTCAAAAAATTCAACGGCGCCCATTTTGGGTGCAGTTGTCGATCCGGTTCTCGCGTTGAAACTTTTATTCCGCTCGCGATCAGAACGTTCATTCTTTATATCTATATTTTTTGTATCCGCGGTCGCATCCATAACCACACTATACTCGTGGGTGATAAAATCTCCGTAAAGAAAAGTTAAAATCCGGCTAAAATATGTAGTTACGATATAGAAATTAAAAATAATCAAGATGGACGTATAAAAAACGCGGAACAATTGTTCCGCGCGATGATTTTTTCTGCAAAGAGATCAAACAGAGCTCATCTCAATACGTTTGATCGTTGTATGGATTGGATCTTCTCTTCTGGCAAGCCGTGCAAGGCCGTGATCAATCAATGGGACGGGAATCGGTGTGTTGTCTAAGCCCCCCAAATACTGAAGTGCAACCTCCAGACGATTGATTAAGGGCAGTCTGCGAGGGATATTGAGGACGATACCCCCATCACGCAAGACCGAAACTGAACGGGCGACGTGTTTCTTCTCCGTGTGCCAGCCGTGATCATCTTTGTGCCTGTGAGACAATTTTTCATCCGGCTCCATATAGAAGACGGAAGCAAAGCGGAAACCGCTAAGAACGGAAATCTGATTGGGAGTCAACGGCAAACGGCTGACAAAGAGCGTTTGCAAAGAACGGAGTTTGTCTGATTCAAAACGAACCCATGTGTCGAAGGCGTCCAAAGTGACGTCGTCGGGAAACGGAGTGCCATGCTCCTGGTATGCTTTTTGACATTGACGTACATGCTCACCGAGTTCCGTGCGCTGTACCGCAACCCAATTAATAATACCTTCGAGGGTTGTTCTGCTTGTTCTGCCTCCTGAATGTTGTTTGAAGATAAGTTCATCAAGGAGTTTGAGGAATGTTGACGCACCGGACTTACTCGGTCCAGTGGCGAAAACCGCACTAATATCATGTCGTGCCATAGTATTTCTATACCCTATCTATGTTGATCTGCACAGATTGTGGATGATGAGGTGATAGCTAAAGCTCTTGCAAACGTGCAGGTTTTGAAAGAACAAATAGCCAATAGAGATATTAATATAGAATTACTTATTGGTCAACTATGCGCGATTTGACAGGGAAATCTAATAATGCTTTAATTGAACCTCATTTATTTTTATTACTATGGAAATCCGCAACATCGCCATCATCGCCCACGTTGACCACGGCAAGACAACCTTGACCGACGCCATCATGACCCAATGCGGTCATGGAAGTGAAGGTTCTATGGATTCGAACGCGCTCGAACAGGAACGCGGTATTACCATTTATGCCAAAAATACCTCGGTCAACTATAAAGGTACGAAAATCAACATCGTTGACACCCCCGGTCACGCCGATTTCGGCTCGGAAGTGGAGCGCGTGCTTCGCTCCATTGACACCGTTCTTCTCGTCGTTGATGCTCAAGAAGGACCAATGCCGCAGACCCGTTTCGTCCTGAAGAAATCTCTTGAGCTTGGCCTTAAACCAATCGTCGTCATCAACAAAATAGACAAACAGGCGGCGAATGCCGAGGCGACGCATGAAGCTGTCCTCGAGCTTTTTCTCGAGCTCGGGGCGAATGAATCACAGATATATTTTCCTACTGTGTATGCCGTCGGCCGTGAAGGTTGGGCAAAGCATAAGCTTACCGACAAAAGTAAAGATCTCACTCCTCTTCTCGATACAATCCTTGCCCATGTGCCGCCGGCCAATACTCCTGAGCAGGCGCTCCTGCCGCTCAAAGCCCAAGTCTTCAACCTTGGCTATGATAATTTCCTTGGTCGCCTCGCCGTTTGCCGTATTTATGATGGTATCATCAAGGACGGCTCCTCTGTTTTTATAAAAAAGATTGACGGCTCGACGACGTCAGGCAAGTTGACAAAACTTTTCACTTTTGAGGGCAAACAACGTATCGAAGTGAAAGAAGCCCGTGCGGGCGACATCGTCATGGTCGCCGGTTTACCGGAAATTTACATCGGCGAGACTATCGTTGACAAGGAAGAAGCTTCAGCCATGCCCGCGATAAAAATTGACGAGCCGACTATCTCTCTCAATTTCCTGGTCAACAATTCCCCTTTTGCCGGTCGTGAAGGTACGTTCGTCACCGGCCGGCAGATTCGCGAGAGGCTTGAGAAGGAGCTCGAGATCAACGTCGGCCTGCGGGTCGAATTCGGCTCAAATGAATTTTCCAAAGTTTATGGTCGCGGCGAGCTTCATATCGCTATTCTCCTCGAAAACATGCGCCGCGAAGGTTATGAACTGCAGGTGTCACAACCGCAGGTCATCATCAAGGACGTCGCTGTGGAAGACGGAAGCGGTGCAGATGGGCACGGTACGACTATGGTCAAGAGCGAGCCGTTCGAAGAAGTAACCATAGACACACCCGAAACGTATTCCGGTACCATCATCGAAAGACTTAGCAAGCGCAAAGGCATCATGACCGATATGAAAAATAAAGATGGTCAAGCGCGCATGCTTTTTGAAATACCGACCCGCGGACTGCTTGGCTTTCGCAATATGTTTACCATTGAGACGAGGGGCGAAGGCATTCTGTCGGCGCGCTTCATTGGTTTCAAGCCGTATGCGGGTGTCATCGAAAAGCATGAGACCGGCGCCATGATGAGCATGATCACTGGCAAGACCCTCGCTTTTGCTCTATGGAATCTTCAGGAGCGTGGACGGCTTTTTGTTGCTCCCGGTGTTGACGTCTATGAAGGCATGGTCGTCGGCGACGTGTCGAAAGGCGATGACATGGAAGTCAATCCGTGCAAAGGCAAACAGCTCACCAACATGCGCGCGTCTGGCTCCGACGAGCATATCATGCTCACGCCACCGTATGTCCTCGACATCGAACGCGGCCTCGAGCTCATGCGCGAAGACGAGTACCTCGAGATCACCCCGACTTCCGTGCGTCTGCGCAAGAAGTTTTTGACCAATACCGACCGGGCACGGTCGAAGCGGAAGGATATATAAAATAGATAAAGTGTACCGGTACATTGTTCTGGGTATAGAAATGTGTTATATTTTATTTCACATTTCTTTTAAAACCTGCGCCCATAGCTCAGCTGGTAGAGCAGATCCCTCTTAAGGATAAGGTCGTAGGTTCGATCCCTACTGGGCGCACAAATTTTCGGAAAACTGAAAATCGTTGAAAAAAGGAGAAGGGAAAATACCAAATGGAGGGCGGGGCGGAATTCCCCCCTGAAACCCCCCTTCCGCCCCGCCCGCATTTTTGTTGGCCGTTTTGGGAATTGCGGGAACAAATGCGAAAGGTGCGCGGGGCGAAAAAATGAATGGTATACTGGTAATCAAGCAATTATAGGGATGGGTAAAAGCGCAATGACAAATATTACTAACACTTATTAATAATATGACACCAAAAAATTATGCATTTAACGAGAGAGAGAGAGAGTAAAAACTCCCTCTAAAATAGGACGACTCGGGTCTGACAAAAAAATAAATCGAAATCTATTGGTCAACTCAAGATACCTCAATTATTTTTCCTAGATTTTCTAAGGGGGTGTTTCGATGGTGACGGAAATAT
>Ga0181520_10006919_pt1 | contig 17011 bp, 15 predicted proteins | sample PEATcosm2014_Bin_29_FD_132451 | JGI IMG/M metagenome (GOLD analysis project Ga0181520, IMG submission 132451) | Peatland microbial communities from MTU Mesocosm Facility, Houghton, MI, USA - PEATcosm2014_Bin02_30_metaG | ecosystem: Environmental > Terrestrial > Soil > Wetlands > Peat | place... | reverse complement strand
GGTTCCAGCTCCAGCTCCACAAGATCCTTGGAGTGAAATGATGATGGCGGCCTGCGGCACCTGCGGATCGTGCCACTTCCGGTGCGAGGCGTTTGCTGCGCCCGGTATACCAGATCCAATCCCGTATGGGGTGGACTAATGGAGATCTTTCGGGGCGGAAAACTCTGGATAGAGAAGAAGAAAATTCAGTTACCAAACGGTGTGGAAAAGGACGCGGTGATCGTGCACCCGAAGGGTGCAGTTGCGATCCTGCCGGTGACAGAGACCGGGTACCTTCTCCTGCGCCAGTACCGGTATGCGGTCGGGCAGTATATCTGGGAGGCGCCCGCCGGGACAATGGAGGATGGCGAGGACCCGATAGAGACCGCCCGGCGCGAGCTTATCGAGGAGGCGGGAGTGGCAGCAGGAAATCTCATCCCCCGCGGTTTCATTTACACCACGCCCGGATTCACAGATGAAAAGATCTGGCTCTTTGAGGCCCGGGATCTTACCCCGTCTGATGAATTCCAGAAAGACGCGGACGAAGTGATTGAAGTCATGGATGTCACCAGAGATAACACAGACGCGATGGTTGCCGATGGCACCATCTGCGATGCAAAGACGATCTGCCTGCTCCACCAGTGCGGGGAGGGATAGCCCGTGCGCACACTCCTGATCGCAGCGGGCCTTGCCTGCCTTGTCGTGCTTGCAGCCTGTGCCGGGTGCATGAGCTCAACAACCCCTCAACCCACATACACTGTGGATAACAATGGCGTCCTCTCAGTCACCTGCGCACCGGTCACCACCAACGAGACCGTCCTCTTTTCAAACAAGACCTACACTGAATCAAAGATCATTCTCCACACTCAGACCGGCGATGTGACCACCTACCTGAGCTACCCCGAAGATCCCAAGGCAGTTCTGCTGTATCTACCGGGAGCAGGGGAGAAGATTTCCGGTCACGCAGGGCGGATGGTCCAGTACGCGGCGGACGGTTATGCATTCATGTTCCTCGATTACCGCGGCCGTGGCGGGGAAACAACCGGGTACCCCTTCAACCCCAACACGGATTACGCGCTCTTTGAGAACAAGGAATGGCCCGAGTACTACCAGACCGTCTGCGACATCTCATCGGCCCAGGCCCTGCTCTCATCCCGGTTCAATGTCCCGGTCTATGCAATGGGGGGCAGTAACGGCGGCCGGTATGCAGCGGTAGCAGCAGGGGTTGATAAGAACTTTGCCGGGTATATCGGTATTTCCACCGCAGACTGGGGATTGAAGGATCAGGTACTCTCACAGGGTGGGTCAGGAGATATTCTCCGGTTTGCCGAATCGCTGGAGCCCAGTACGTACCTCCCCACAATCTCGCCGCGCCCGGTCTGGATGTACCACAATGCAACCGACCCGATTATCCCGTTTGCAGATGGGCAGGCTCTGTACGCAACCGCAAACGAGCCCAAGAACTTCACCGAATTTAACGGGGACCACGGGATCAACCCGGATGTAGACAACCGGCTGATGGCCCTCTTGGCGCAAATTTATGGCACGCAAGCGTGAATATGTATTAGCTTTACTTTCAGAGGCTGAAATCCGCTCATGACAGATCCCGTAGAGATGGACGAGGCGCGCAGGCGCTACGAGTTCAAAAAGACGCTCGAAAAACTGGAGGCTCAGGAAGGGGACGGGACGGAGCTCATCACGCTCTACATCCCCCCGAATAAACAGATCTATGATGTGACAGGCCAGCTCAAGGATGAGTTTGGCCAGTGCGCAAACATCAAGAGCAAGCAGACGAGAACAAACGTCCAGAGCGCTATCTCCTCGATCCTCTCCCGGCTCAAGTACTACAAGCGCCCTCCCGAGAAAGGCATGGCGGTATTCTGCGGCACGGTCAAGCTCTACGGGGACCGTACCGATCTCCAGTGCACGGTTATCGAACCTCCCGAACCGCTCAATCTCTACATGTACCGCTGCAGCTCGAACTTCGAGCTCGAGCCCCTCAAGCAGATGCTTGAGGAAAAGTTCGTGTACGGCCTTCTCGTGCTCGACCGGCGCGAAGCATATTGGGGATTTTTGCGCGGCAACCGGATCGAGCCGATTGGTGGCTCGACCTCCACGGTTCCCGGCAAGATGCGCAAAGGCGGCCAGTCTGCAGCCCGTTTCGGCCGGCTCCGTGAGATCGCGATTAACGAGTTCTACACCAAAGTTGGGGAACGATCGAGTGCGATCTTTCTGGCCGAAAAGGACTACTTTACCCGGTTCAAGGGGCTTCTTATAGGTGGCCCGAGCCCGACAAAGGAAGAGTTCGAGGCGGGAAACTTCCTCCACCACGAGGTACAGAAACGGATCCTCGGCCTCTTTGACGTTGCCTATACAAACGAGGACGGCCTGCCCGAACTTGTCGATGCGGCAAAGGACGTCCTCTCGGGAATGGCAGTTGTCAAGGAGAAGGCATTCATGGACCGGTTCCTAAAAGAACTGGTCAAGGATAACGGCCTTGCCGCGTACGGTGAGGAGAGCATCCGGAAGAATCTCGAGGTCGGTGCGGTGGACAGACTCCTCCTCTCCTCAAACCTGCGAAAGTCCCGGCTTAAGATAAAATGCCAGAACTGCGACCATACCGAAGAGCGGACCGTGAACATGCCGCTGGGAAAGACCATCCGGGACATCGAACTCGGATCCTGCCCGAAGTGTACGGCACCTCTCGTGCTTGAAGAGGAGATCGATATTATTGACGAACTTGCCAAACTCGCTGACCTCTCCAGCGCAAAAGTGGAGCTGATCTCGGACGATTTCGAAGAGGGTTCGATCCTCTACTCGGCATTCGGCGGGATAGCTGCTCTTCTCCGGTACAGGACGGGATACTGATGGTTGTGGACACGACCGCGGCAATAAAGAGGGCACTTTCCGAATGCACGGGACTCGCGGAGATCCCGCTTGTTGACGGTGGCGAACATGCGGACCTTGCAACGACCGTCGCGTTCGCTCTTGCAAAGACAAAAAAACAGGCACCGGTGAAGATAGCGCAGGACGTTGCCGCGGCGCTCAAAAACAACCGGGACCTTGCGGCCCTTGGAGTAACCATCGAGGCAAAAGGCCCGTACGTGAACTTTGTCTTTGGGAGCGCCTATGTGACTGCGGCACTGAAGGCTGCAGTGCAGCCGGGGTACGGCTCCTTCCCGGCAAAGGAATCTCCCCGGATAGTACTTGAACATACGAGCGCAAACCCCAACGGTCCGCTCCATGTGGGCCACATCCGGAACTCGATCATCGGTGATTCGCTTGCCCGGGCGTTCAGGAAGGCCGGCTACCCGCTCGAAGTTGAATATTATGTCAACGACATGGGCCGGCAGATAGCAATCGTCACGTGGGGCTTTGACCACCTCGAACATGGGCAGCACGAGGGCGAGAAAGAGGATGCCCACATTGCGCGGGTCTACATTGCGGCCAACCGGGAGATCGAAAAGGATCCCGGGATCACAAAGCAGGTCGACAAGCTTATGGAACTTGTCGAGAGCGGCGACCCCGAGACCGTGAAGAAATTCCGGCGCGAGGTCTCCCGCTGTCTTGACGGTTTTGCGGTTACCTTAAAAAATCTCAACGTGAAGCACGACCGCTTCGTCTGGGAGAGTGACTTTGTGAAAAACGGCGACACAAAGGCTGTCATCGCAAAGATCGAAAATCTCCCGCAGGCAACCCATGAAGGTACGCTCCTTGCTCTTGACCTTGCAGAATTCGGATTTACCAACAAGTACGTGATGCGGCGGAGCGATGGTACCTCGGTGTACGCGGCCCGCGATCTTGCCTTCCACACGTGGAAGAACCAAAACTTCGACCGTGCGATCGATGTGCTGGGCGCCGACCACAAGCTGATCGGGGCGCAACTCCAGTGCACTATGCGGCTGCTCGGCGAGAAGGCCCCGGAGATCGTGCACTTCGAATTTGTCTCGCTTCCTGAAGGCTCGATGAGCACCCGGGCCGGGAAGTTCGTCTCGGCCGATGAATTGATCGATGAAGTGACCAAACGTGCCTTTGACGAGGTCACCACACGGAGGCCGGAGCTGGATGAGGCTACCCGCAGGAAGATCGCAGACTCCGTTGCCCGGGCCGGTATCCGGTACGATATCGTGAAGATCTCGCCCGAGAAGAGCACGGTCTTTGACTGGAAGCAGGCGCTGGACTTCGAGCGCCAGAGCGGGCCCTATATCCAGTACGCCCACGCCCGTGCGTGCAGCATCCTTGAAAAAGCCGGTGCTTTTGAGGAATGCTATGATCTCGCGACCGAACAGGAGATCATCCTCGCAAAGAAGATCGCAAAGTTCCCGAACGTGATCGAGAAAGTGGTTACCGAGCTCCGCCCGCACCTGCTTGCCACCTATGCCCACGAACTGGCAGACACCTTCAACACATTCTACCACTACGAGCCGGTCTTAAAAAGTGAGGGCGAAGTGAGGGATCGTCGCCTTACTCTCGTAAAAGCCGTGCAGAACACCCTACAAGAGTCCCTTGAGACGCTTGGGATCGATGCCATCCACACCATGTGACGCCCGGATACGGCAAGGGTATCTTTTTTTTTCACCAAAGTCGTCCGCTGCACTCAAGCCCTGCCTCTGGTGCAAGCGGGCGCTTACCGGCGGGGATATGTGCTACAAGCACCAGTTCTACGGGATTGACAGCCACCGCTGCGTCCAGATGACGCCCACCCTTCGCTGCAACCAGCGCTGCCTCTTCTGCTGGCGTTCGTTTGAGCACGAAGTGGAAGAGGAGGAAGAGTGCCCTCCGGAAACGATCCTCGCAGGAGTGCCCAAGCTCCAGAAAAAGGCTCTCGCCGGCTACAATTCTGTACTCGGCAACACCGTGACGGATGAGCGCTGGCAGGAGGCGCTCAAACCCCGGCATGTTGCGATCTCCCTTTCGGGCGAGCCCACGCTCTACAGCCGGCTCCCGGAACTGGTCGACCTCTTCAACGCGAACGGGTACACGACGTTTGTGGTCAGCAACGGCACAAACCCGGATATGATTGCTCGGTGCCGGCCGTTTCAACAGTATATTTCGCTCGATGCGCCGGACTGTGAAACCTACGAGAGGGCCTGCCGGCCCATGGGTAATGCCGAAGCGTTCTGGGATCGGATCCGGGAGAGCCTTGGCAAGCTCCGGGCAAAAAGATCTGCGGTACGGATAACGCTTGTTGCCGGCGTCAACGATACGGACCCGGAAGGATATGCCCGGATCATACAGGACTCAGGGGCCACCTATGTCGAGGTAAAAGGATACATGTATCTGGGATACAGTAGAAACCGTTTGCAACGGAATAACATGCCGGAACATGCACAGGTGCGGGACTTTGCAGAGAGGGTCTCCGCATCGTGCGATTATACCATCCGGGATGAAAACCCCTTAAGCAGGGTCGTCTGCATGGAGCGCGAGGAACAATGAGATTCAACCCACAGGACTGGAAAGAGAAATCCCATACGAATTTCGAAGGCGCATGGCACGATGGCCCGTCGGTAATTACGCCGCCGGGGGAAGACAAAAAATATCCCCGCCTCCGGTACACGCGTGCACAGCCGCACCCGATCTTTGCAACCATCAACCGGCTGCGCGAGATCTACCTCTCAATGGGATTTGACGAATGTGAGAACCCGGTGATTGTGGAGGAGAGCGACATCTACCGGCAGTTCGGTCCCGAGGCAATGGCGGTGCTGGACCGGGTCTTCTACATTGGCGGACTCCCGCGCCCGAACGTCGGGATCTCCAGAAAACAGCTGGACGAGATCAACGATATCCTCCAGAGTCACCGGAGCCCGCTTGTCCATGGACATGAGATCCCGGCAGGCGATAGCGGGAATAAAGAACCGTTCCGTCCGATGAGCAGGGAAACCGAAGAGCAACTCCGCGAAACCCTCCATGCGTACAAAAAATCAGAGATCGACGGGGACGAACTCACCCATGAGCTGGCAAAAGTCCTTGGGGTCGATGACGGGATTGTCGTACATATCCTCGATTCGGTCTTCCCCGAATTCAGGTCGCTCGTGCCCGAGTCCTCGCGCAGCACGCTGCGCAGCCACATGACCAGCGGCTGGTTCATGACCCTTGGCTCCCTCTGGGAGCGCACGCCACTCCCCATAAAACTCTTCTCGGTAGACCGCTGCTTCCGGCGCGAACAGGCAGAAGGTCCGACCCGGCTCATGACTTACCACTCCGCGTCCTGTGTTGTGGCAAGAGAAGATGTCACCATCGAAGATGGCAAAGCGGTAAGCGAAGCGCTCCTCTCTGCATTCGGGTACGAGGACTTCCGGTTCCAGCCCGATGACAAACGCTCCAAATACTATATGCCGGACTCTCAGACTGAAGTGTACGCAAAACATCCGGTGCACGGCTGGGTCGAGGTAGCAACCTTTGGCATGTACTCTCCGTCGGCCCTGGGGGAGTACGGGATCGGTGTCCCGGTCATGAACCTCGGCCTTGGGGTCGAGCGGCTCGCGATGATCGCGTACAATGCAAACGATGTCCGGCAGCTCTCGTATCCCCAGTTCTTCCCGCGCCTTGCGGGGGACCGGGAGATCGCATGCGCCGTGCACCTCAGGGAGGAGCCTGTTACCGTCGAGGGGAAAGCACTTGCGCTCGCAATTGCCCGGGTGGCCGCGGCACATGCCACGGAACAAGGCCCCTGCTCCTTTACAGTATGGGAAGGTACCCTCTATGGCAGGAACGTGAACGTGATCATTGAGGAGACCGAAGCCAATGCAAAACTCTGCGGTCCTGCATGTGCAAACGAGATCTTTGTCCACGAGGGAAATATCCTTGGCGTCCCTGACAACGAGAAATGGAAGGACGTGCGCATAAAAGGTATCCCGACCGGAATCTCCTACCTGAGTGCGGTCTCCGCTCTGGCTGCGGCAAACATTGAACATGCGGCCCGGTGCGGTACCGGCACCCAGGTCCAGGTCAAGATGGCAAAGCATCCCGGTGATATTAACCTTAAGATCGAAGAGTACGCGATGAGGACGATCACGGATACCAAAAAGAAAGTCGATGTCCGCGGCCCGGTCTTTCTGGCAGTCCGATCAGAGATCGCGGAATAATTTTCCCCCGGTACCAATAAGGGGAATCGGACGGTATTTCCTAGACCCGAGTCCCGTATGATCCTTTCGGGACAAAGATCTCAAACCGGGCACCCTCACCCGGGATGCCGGTCTCCTGGATCTCCATCTTGGTAATCGCCAGGATCTCCCGGCTCAGGTACAGGCCAAGACCGGTATTCTGGAAGTACTCGCGCCGGAAGATCTTCTCTTTTGCATCGGCCGGGACACCTATGCCGTTATCCTCGTACACAACCGTAAGGCCGTGGTCATCCTCACGTGAGAATACCCGGACAACGGAGACCCTTTCCCCATGACGCAAGGAGTTTTCCAGGAGGTTGAAAAAGACCTTCTCTATTAAGGGATCCGCATAGACCCAGAGATTCTCGAGGTGAATTTCGAGCGTGATACGGGAAAGGGCAAGGCTGCCTGCAGCCCGGGAGAAGATCTCCTCCGCATTCTGCCACCGGGGCGCAGCGTTCCCGATCTCCTGGTAGTCCCGGGTAAAGAGGATCTGGGTCTTCATAGTCTCTGCGGCCGAGATCGCCTTACCCAGGGATTCGCGGACCCGGGGATCTGTACTGGCATTGAGGCAGGACTCCAGGTACCCGAACATCCCGGTGAGCTGGTTGAGGATGTCATGGCGGGTGATCGAGTTCATTATCCCAAGGTTCCTGAGGGCTTCACGGAGTGCAAATTCCGCAGTCTTCCGCTCTGTGATGTCCCTTCCTACGGACTGGTACTCGATGATCTTTCCTTCGGCATCAAAGATCGCCCGGTTTTCCCAGTTCTGCCATGCCACCCTGCCATCGGGAAGGATCCACGGCAGCTCCAGGGTACTGGTCGGGGCATCCGGGGAAAGTGCGCGGAGGTCCTGTAAAAAGAGGTCCTTCTGGCCGAATGGTGGCAGATTGACCGTTTTCCCAGAGATTAATTCTTTCTCATTCAGGGAGACGTAACGGCAATAAGCCCCGTTTGCAAAGACCAGTCTGCCGTCAGGCCGGAACCGGACAATAAATTCAGACTGGTCCTCTACAACGCTCCGATACCGCTTCTCGCTTTTTTCAAGTTCCTCCTTGATCCGGTGCTGATTTACGGCCTGCGTGACATAATGCCTGAGTACCGGAAACACTTTTTCCGGATCCGTCCCTTTGAGAAGGTAATAGGTTGCACCGGTGTTGAGCGCCCGGATGGCGTCAGTATGGCTGGATTTTTTTGCAAAAATAATAAAGGGGGTTGATTCCTTACGCCCCAGCCGTAAGACCTCAAGGAAAGCCTGCCCATCCGTAACCGGCAGGCAGGACTCGGACACAATGACATCGAACCGGCGTTCCCGGATAAGATCCAGGGCTTCGTACGCAGATCCGAGCGTCACTACCCGGATCCCGGGGTCAGACTCAAGGAACCCGCGGACCTCTTCCTGCATACGAGAATCCGGCTCAACGTACAGAACGGAAATCATACTTTTGCTGCAATAAGATGGTGGTACTATCACTTACATGTTGGGTTTGGTGAATTTTCTCCCAAAAAAAATTCCATTTGCCGCACAATGGCAGAATATTTTACAAAAACAAAAAATTATCTGTGGTCCTGCAGGAAAATCCGCCGGTTGATGATCCGCCACGAGAGGATTAGCTGGACAATATTGGTCGGGGTCACAACCCTTCGCCCGGCAAACATCTCTATGGGGTGGATTCCGGTCTGGTGCTCGATTGAGAGTTCCAGATTACGGACCGTATCGTAATTCATCTCCCCGTCAAAGGTGAGTGAGCGCAAAAAAGAACATTCGATCCTCTGCGTTGAAAATTCAATAGAGAACTCACTTTCATGGAAGGCAAGCAGGGAGGTGAGATCGATAGAGAGGGATGTATTGCGGACTGCCTGGTCCATCGGGTTCTGGAGCAGGGAGATGGAGTATACATTTTTTGCAGGCCCGAGATCCTTCCCGTACTTCGAGTACCCGATCCGAATAATTGCATCGGCATTGCAGCGCTGAGGTTCGATATATGTCACATAATCTGTTTCGCGCCGGGCAATCTCCCCGTTGACCTCGTCCGGGGAATACCCCCGCTGCCCGGTATCGCGCTGCCGTTTCCATGCATACTTGACCTCCCGGTCCGGATCGACAAAGACGGAGAAATCCACAAGATCCCGGAGAGCCGGCGTAAAGAGGGTGTGGAGGCCTTCAAGGATCAGGATCTTTTTTGAAGGAAACGGGATGGGTGGATCGAATGTGCCTGTTGCATGATTGTATACCGGTTTTTCAATCGCGTAGCCTTGTTTAAGGTGTGCCACGTCTGCTTCAAGCCCTGAGAGATTATTTGCATCGGGATGGAGCGGGGTAATATCGAGGTGGTGGCGCTCCTCCCGGTCATACGTGTGATAGTCATCCAGCGTGATGGTGGCAACAAGGTCAGGGCCGAAGATCTCGCGGATGGCGTTGGTGAATGTGGTTTTTCCCGATCCGCTGTCACCTGCAACGCCGATGACAAAGACAAGTGGAGAGCGGGCGATGATCTCCTTGAACGGGGGAGTACGGGGCATGGTGTACCCGGTACCTGAAACGTTATCCCAGATAAGCGTACAGGAGTTGCCGGCCCCCGATTATAATGGTTGACGTGTCAGCGTATGTTAGAAAAAGATAACTTTATCATTCATCATATGTTAGAATAATATAACAAAAAGTGGGGTAAATCTCATGAAACCGAGAAACATTTACCGGATTGTTATCGGGCTCCTGTTTATTCTGACCGGGGCAGTTGCCGGCCTGTCCTCATCAGGGAACATCGTCCTCCCGGCGATCCTCCTTGCAGCCGGTGCCGCATTCCTTACTACCGGCCTTATCCGGCACAACCGCTATGGCGATGACCCGGAATCGGACGAGCGCTCAAAAAAGATCGGGGTGTACGGGCTTTCGTATGCATGGATGACCGGTGCTGTGGGGATAACCCTGCTCTTCTGGGGAGAGTACGCCGGAATCGTACACCTTGGAGGGACGGAGGCACTGGAGCTGTCCGTGCTCCTGCTGGTAATCCCGGCGGTTGTCTTCCAGGCCTACCTTTTCCGCAAAGGGGATGTGGAGTGAGACTGAACATTATCCCGGGATTGGCAGGATTGCATCCATGCAGACGAAAATAAAGGAATGCCGGGCCCGGTACTCCCTCACTCAGGATGAACTCGCCAAAAAGGTGGGCGTGCGGCGCGAAACGATCGTCTTTCTCGAACAGGGGAAGTACAACCCGTCGCTCAAACTTGCGCACGATGTGGCAAAGGCCCTGCATACGACCATCGACGAGCTCTTTATCTTCGACGACGATGAGCCCGGGCCCGAGAGCAGGGTCGTGCTTGTGGACTAATCTTTTTTTCTTATTGTGCCACCGGCCCGGCGCCCGGGATAATGCCGGCCTGTCCGGGCATGGTAATATTTCCGGCCCCGGCCGCTGCAAGCCCGGCAAGGATCATGACCGTTGCCTCCTTGTCGAGCGGGATATTATCGTTCCCGCACTTGGGGGAGTAGATGCAGGACGGGCAGCCTTTCTTGCATGTACAGTCGCGCACCATCTCGTGCGTGCGGGTGAAAAGCTCCGGGAGCAGCGTGTACGCCTTCTCCGCAAGGCCGATGCCGCCCTCGTAGCCATCGTAGATAAAGATCATCGGTTCCCCGTTCTCGCCAAATGCAGGACATGAAAGCCCGCCAATGTCCCAGCGGTCGCAGAGAACAAAGAAGGGCATGAGCGCGATGAGGGCGTGCTCAGCGCCGTGCAGCCCTCCCGCAAGGTCGAGGCCACTGGCACAGACCGGTGTGGCAAGAGTCTCGGGGACAACCAGCCAGAAGGCTTTGGTCCGGAACGTGATCGGCGGTAGATCGAGCGGTTCGACGCCAAGGACCGTATCGCCCTTCTTAATCTTGTACGCGGTGTACCGCTCGGTCACTTCCACGTTGCCGAATGCACAGGTTACACCGTGTATCTCCCGGGTTTCAAGCGTTTCGAGAACCTTCAGGCTTGTGTCCTTGAGCGGCTGCGTGTAGTAATCGACATCTGATTCACTCACCCGGACCGTGTGGGTCTCAAGGTCCATCTCGTTTACCACGTACGTGATACCCTGGTGGAGCATGATCGCCCCCTTGTGCGCCTCGCGGTACGCCTGCGCCCGGTCCATGGTCTCAAGCACCCGGCCCTCGCAGAGGATACGGAAGCTCTCCGCGGCCATCCCGTCAAGCGTGACCGCCTCCGCGGCCCGGCCTCTCCCGGCATACACAAAGCCACGGGAGGTGCGGGAGAGAAGCCCGCTCCCGGCAAGATCTGAAAGCACCGGGGAGAACCGGTCACCGAAAAATTCCCGGTCCTTTTCTTCATGGAGGGGAAGTTCCGCTGCTGCGCACAGGAGGTGACCGGAGACGATGTACGGGTTTTGCGTATCGATGATCGCATGCTCGTGGGGCCGGGAGAAAAACTCTTCCGGGTGGTGCATGAAGTACTGGTCGAGCGGGTTTGCCTGCGCAACGAGCACCGCAAGCGACTCACCGGCCTTTCTCCCCGCCCGGCCGGCCTGCTGCCGGGTGGACATCATCGTGCCCGGGTAACCGTCGATAATCACCGCATCGAGCGACCCGATATCAATCCCGAGTTCGAGCGCGTTTGTCGAGACAACTCCCCTGATCTCCCGGCCTTTGAGCCGGCTCTCGATCCAGCGGCGCTCTTCGGGGAGGTAGCCGGCCCGGTAGGCAAGGACACTTTCTGCGAGCCGGGGGGAATTGCGCCGGAGGTCCTCTTTTGCCCAGAGCGCAACGAGCTCCGCGATCTTTCGGGAACCGGCAAAGCAGAGCGCCTGGAGGTCGCCTTTGACACAGGAAACGAGAAGATCCTTTGATTCCTGATGGGCGGAGCGCTCGCCAACGCCATCGAAAAATGGGTTATAGAGGACAAAGTGTCGTCTCCCCCGCGGGGAACCATCGCTTTCCACCTGCACGAAGGGCAGGCCAGCAAGTCTTTTTGCAAATTCCTCCGGGTTTGCGAGCGTTGCACTCGAAAGCACGAACTGTGGATCGGTGCCATAATACCGGGCAAGCCGGCGGAGTCTTCGAACGAGAAGCGCGATTTGCGAGCCGAAGATCCCCCGGTACCGGTGGGCTTCGTCCAGCACAACGTACTGGAGGTTTGAGAAAAACGGGCTCCATTTACTGTGCCAGGAGAGGACCTGGTGGAGTTCGTACGGGTTCGAGATCACGATCCGGGCGTGCTCCCGGATCGCGGACCTTTTCGACTGCGGGGTATCCCCATCGTAGATCGCGGATTTTACCGGGATACCGGTGAACTTTTCCATTGCAAGGAGCGTTGCGAGCTGGTCGTTTGCAAGCGCTTTTGTGGGGTAGAGGTAGAGCGCCCGGGCATCCGGGTCTGCTGCCATACGCTCAAAGACCGGGAGGTTGAATGCAAGGGTCTTCCCACTCGCCGTCGGGGTGGTGATGATCACGTTCCTGTGTTCGCGGAGGAGGTTGACTGCCTCGCACTGGTGGGTGAAGAGCCGGATACCGGCATGGGCCAGGTATGCATCAAGCGCATCGGGAAGAGGCCGGTCGAGCTTCCCGTACGCTGCCGGTTCCGGGTCCGTAACGTTGTGGCAGGCGACCCGGCTGCGGTACACGGGATTGGTGCTGATGAAGTGCACCACGTCAGCAACGGCCACAGGTCTCCCCCAGCAGGTAAAAGAAGAGGTGCGCCGTTGATATCACGTCCTGCCGGTTGTGGTGGACGATGGGGACGAGCGGGCCGCAGTTCTTTGTCCTCAGGTAAGTCTCGTAGAACTCGGGGACCATCTGGCCCGGCACATCGTCTTCCCGCCCGACACCGAGAATTGCGGATTCGAGTTCCCCGAGACGGCAGGAGGGATACTGCCCCTTCCACCGGCGCCGGGCAAAGTGCAGGACATCGAAGTGCGGGACCCGGGAAACCGGGGGGATGCCATAGTATGCAAGCCGGTCCTGCACGTACGGGAGGTCGAACGCTTTGCCGTTGAAGGTGACAAGCGCTTTTTTCTGTCTGGCAAAATGGCCTGCCAGTGCCGTGAGTGCGGCTGCCTCCTCGCCGATGTCGCGGAGCAGGTACTGGCGGACAACGAAGTTCCTTTCTTCAACGGTCCCGACCCCAAAGAGGATGATGGGCCGGGAGAAGAGGCCGAGCGTCTCGATATCGAGGAATACGAAATCTTGAGGTGAAAACGCACCGGCCGCCCCGAGCACGAACGGGTGGGACTTTGCATGCCGGTTGCCGGCAAGGTCCATGATCTCACGGGGATCGGCACGGCTAAGGCGTTCGAGCACCTCACGTGCCGCGTACCGGAACCGGGGGTGGTTTGCGAGGTCGGCTATCGTTTTCCAGCCCCGGGCCCTGAGCCGGGCTGCAGAGCGCTCCCCGATCCCCCGGACCAGCGTGAGGTCGGCAAGCATCTCCGCACTAAGACGCTCCCCGTCAAGGGGAGGGGCAGCAAATGCCTCGCGGTGTTCGAGGGCAAGGCAGGTCCCGTTTTCTGTTTCGATCTCGCTACCGGGAAACAGGGATTCAAACGAGACATTGTCGTACTGTGATACCAGTCTCCCCAAAAGGGCCCGGGCCCGGTCGTATTCGGAAGAGAACAGGCAGGAACCGGCAAGTCCCGCTCCAAAGACGTTCCCGTCGCGGACCACGCTGTACTCCCGCAATGCAGCCATCCTCTGCTGCCAGATCTCCCCTATCCTGCTTTCAGCCTGCATGCCGGCCATCCGTATGTACCTGATCCCAAAATCTCCTGTTTAAACTCCCGCCGCGGGGAGTGAAAGTGATAAGAAACCTCATCAGCATGCCCGGTACACCATTCCGGCAATGATCACGATCCTCCGGCACGGGGAACACGAACCCGCGGGTACTATCGAAGATACCCTGAATGCGAAAAACGAGCCTTTCACGGTCATCAGGCTGTACGAAAGCGATCCCGTTCCGGCCGACCCGCCGGAACGGCTTATCGTCCTTGGCGGCCAGATGAGCGTGAACGATGAGCGGGAATTCCCATTCCTTGTCGATGAAAAATCGCTCGTAAAAAAGGCCGTGGCCCGCGGTTCCACGGTGTTTGGGATCTGCCTTGGCGCCCAGATGATTGCAGCGGCCTGCGGGAAAACCGTGTATGCCGGAGAGAAGGAACTCGGCTGGCGGACGCTCACCGGCTGTAACTCCCCCGGCCATCGCTTCTTCCCAGGACAGTTCAACGTGTTCCACTGGCATAAGGAGACATTCGATCTCCCGGAAGGAGCCCGCCTCCTTGCAACCGGGACTGCGGTGAAGAACCAGGCGTTCATGCTCAATAACGCGCTCGGTGTCCAGTTTCACCCGGAGGTAACAAAGGAGATCATTACCTTCTGGGCAAAGGATCTTGGCGCGGACGAGCGGGATCTGATCCTGAAAGACTCCGAAGAAAAACTTATCGAGAACAGGATCCTGTGCGACGCGATCGTCAGCGTGTTCCTTGCCGGCTGGAAATGGTGAGGGGAGTTATGCCGGACCGGAAGATCAGGGGTTTTTTAATCGATCTCGACGGCGTGCTCTATACCGGGGACACCCCGGTCCCCGGAGCCGTTGAGGCAATTGAATTCCTGACAGAAAACGGCTACCCCTTCCGGTGCCTCTCCAACTCTACCCGGAAATGTCGGGCAACGATCGCGGCCCGGCTGGAAAAAATGGGTTTTGATATTCCGGAACGCTCGATCTTCACCCCACCCCTTGCCGCGGTCCGGTACATGGAGGCGGCAGGAAAAGACAAGGCCTTCCTGCTTGTGACCGGCGATGTTGACCGGGACTTTTCCGGCGCCTGCACAGATGACGGTTCGGGGCACATGGACTATGTGGTGGTCGGCGATGCGGGGGATAATGTAACCTATGCAAATCTCAACCACGCCTTCCGCTGCCTGATGGAGGGGGCGGGACTTATCGCACTCGAAAAAGACCGGTACTGGATGGACCGGGACGGGCTTTCGCTCTCGGCCGGGCCGGTAGTTGCGGCCCTTGAAATGGCCTCTGGCACGACTGCAACCGTGGTCGGGAAGCCATCAAAGGAATTTTTCGGCCTTGCACTCCGGGACATGGGGCTTGCGGCCGGAGAGGTCGCCATGATCGGCGACGATATCTTCACCGATATCGGCGGGGCACAGGCTGCCGGGATACGGGGTGTCCTTGTCAGCACAGGTAAGTTCAGAAAGCATGTATGCGATAAAAGTACTATAATTCCAGTGGCAATTATAAACTCTATCCGCGATATCGGAACGCTCCTGTAACACTATCATGACCCGCACCGATCGATTCCTTATTGTTGTTGTTGCCACGCTGATGGTTATTGCCATGGCTGCGGGGTACTTTTATGCAACCCGCCCGCAGGTGGTTGTTTCCCATATTGTTGTTGGCACCGATGATTCCCCGCCAATAACGACCACCCATACCTTCCCTTTTGAAAATAACCAGATCACCATTACGGTTCCTGTCGATGCAGCAGTCTACGATGCGGCAAAATCGACAGATAAAACGGTCTCTGTTTATGGTAACGTGACTGAGAACGTCTGGGTAACGGATAGTTACCAGGAACTGATCAACGATCCCACCCAGGATCAAATGTTCACCAATCTCATTGCGCAGTTCCGCAAAATCCGGGACGAGAAGGGGCTCACCAGCGACGAGTATCTTGAACTGATGGCCACCTACACCCAGTCCCTCACGTACGAGAACAACCCGGAGACACCAACAAAGTACCCGGTTGAAACTGTAGTTGAAGGGAATGGAAACTGTGGTGACAAGAGCGTGCTTCTTGCCGGTCTCCTCTCCCGCGAGGGGTACAAGGTATCGCTCCTGCTCTTTACACCTGAAGCGCATATGGCAGTCGGGGTCGGCTCCACCGATTCGCTGTACAAGGACACCGGCTATGCCTATCTCGAATCGACCAACCTCTCCTACGTGGGCGTCCCTCCTGATGAGCTGGAGGGAGGCATCCGGCTCACATCCGAGCCGATGGTTATCCCGGTTGGAAACGGGACCACGCTGTATACCCGTGGTGCGGAGACTGCCTACATTTACAATGAGGAAACCCTCTCCGAACAGAAAGTGACTGCCATAAACGCACAGCTGGCACCGATCGCTTCCGATCTTACGGCAAAACAGAACCAGATCTCCCAGCTCGAATCCCGGATGGAATCACTGCGGAGCTCGGGAAATGTCGGGGGATACAATGCGCTGGTCTCATCCCAAAACGCGCAGGTATCGGCCTATAACGCAGAACTCTCCACCTACCAGAGGGAAGTGGCACAGGGCAATGCCTATGCCGAGGTCTACAATTACGTAATCACCCACGCGTACGACCGGAAAGGCACCTACACCTGGGTGAAGGCAAATATGCCGTAGTTCCGGGCCCGGACGGACCGCAAAAATTCACGGTTCAGGTTCGGGAAGGCGCTGATCCGTTGCTTCCCGGAGGCGCCGTACCGCTGTGTCGCAGTACTGGTGCGAGACATCAATCCCGATAAACCGGCGGCCGCATTTTGCTGCGGCAAGCGTGGTTGTCCCGGCCCCGTTGAAGGGGTCGATCACGATATCGTTTTTGTACGAGAAAAGTTTCATGACCCGTCGGGGCAGTTCCTCGGGAAACATTGCCGGGTGGTCGAACTCTTTCATCCGGTGCTCGGGCGGGATCTTCCAGCGGCCGATCACCCATTCCTTGAATTCATCGGCGGTGATATCGATGTCCTCGCGCCGTCCGGTCTTCTTGTGGGTCCCCTTGTCAAAGATCTCGACAAACTCCCAGGTGTACTTGATGTAGGGCATGGAGGGGGATTTCCAGCTCCCCCATGCAGTGTACTTGGCGTTGTAGTTGTTCTTCTCCCAGAGGAATTCCGCTTTCCAGAGAAGGCCCAGCCCCAGGAGCTGGTTTGAGATGAT